>Ga0302325_10000937_pt1 | contig 76760 bp, 63 predicted proteins | sample Palsa_T0_2_FD_201948 | JGI IMG/M metagenome (GOLD analysis project Ga0302325, IMG submission 201948) | Peat permafrost microbial communities from Stordalen Mire near Abisko, Sweden - Palsa_T0_2 | ecosystem: Environmental > Terrestrial > Soil > Palsa > Peat permafrost | place: Sweden: Abisko... | reverse complement strand
AGGTTCAGTGGCGGACGGCTTTCACGTCCGCGGCGGTGACCGCATCCTGATAGTGGTTGCCGAAGTGGGTCCTCAGATAGTTCACGACGGCGGCGACCTGATCGTCGTTCATCATCTCGCCGACCGGTGGCATCCCGCGCAGTCCGTTGACGACGACGGCGACCGGATAGCCGCCGGCCTCGAGTCTCTTGTCGTCCGCGAGCGGCGGATAGGCCCCGGCGCCGATCGCCCCCGTGCCGGCGGGCATGTGACAGGCCTGGCAAACATTGGCGTACAGCTCTTCGCCGCTCTGTTCGGCGAATTTGAAGCCGGCGCTCAGCGCCGGTCCGGGCGGACTGTGCTCCGCATTCTGCGTTAGCGCCGCCGGCGGGGTCAGCGCCAGCAACGCAATGATGCTCATTTGTCTGAACCGCCGCGACATCGGTCTCACGTTTTCACCACGCGATGGTGCAGCCGCGTTATGGCGTCGAGCGCGGACAGGATCGCGCCTTCCTGCCACGCCGGCAGGTAGGACGCGTGCTCGCCCGCGAGCACGATCCTGCCGTCGATCTGGCACAGGTCGTCGTAATGCGCGGCCCTGGCCTCGTCGGTCCAGTAGCCGGCGCATCCGAGCGTGAACGGCACGCGATGCCACGCCACGGCGACGCCGTTTTCAAACTCGGCCGGGTATTGCGGATGAATGACGGCGCCCAGCGCAACGGCGCGCGCCACCCGCTCCGCAGGAGCCATCGCCGCAAACTCGTAGGCGTTGGCGCCCTCGAAGATGTAGGCGCCCAGCAACACGCCGCGGCCGGAGCGATTGAGGCCGTTATTCGGATAGGCGATCTGCCGGATCGGCAGATCCGTGAAGCTGATGCCGCCGTAGATCGCCTCGTCTTCCTCCCAGAACCGGCGCTTGAATTGCAGGCCGACTTTGATCGCCGACATGTAAGGCACCGCGTCGATCGCCGCTTTCATCCGCGCGCCGGCGTCGATCGGAATCTGGCTGAGAATGGAAAGCGGAATGGTGCAGACGCACCAGTCGGCATTCGCCGTTTGCACCGCGGCCGGGTCGCTCGCGTCCGCGTAGGTGACAGTGACGCCGCCCTCGTCCTGCGCGATCCGCGTCACCTTGGCGTCATAGCGGATGAGATTGCCGAGCTCGCGCGCGAACGCCTTGCCGATCATGTCCATGCCGCCGACCGGCTGGAACATCGTGGTCTGGAGCTCATGCACCGCGAAGGCTTGCAGCGCGCGCCACAGCCGCGATTTCAGAATGTCCGACAGTTTCAGCGGTTCGCCGGCCACTGGCGCGGCGTCGAGGCCGCCGCCGGGGCCGCGGGCATAGCCGCGATGGCGGGCGGAGATCAGGTTGGCTTTGTAGGCGTAGTCGTCGTCCAGCGCGCCCCACGATTTGAGCGCCTGCAGCAGCATCTCCTTGTCTTCCGCCGAAACCGCTTCGTCGAGCTTGCTTTGCCCGGCCGCCTTCGCCAGCAATTCGGCGATCTGTCCCTGAAAATCGGCCTTAATCTCGCGAATCCGCTGCGGGCGCCCGCCGAACGCGTTGTGCGCGTGCAGCAGCGCGTTGTGATTGAGCTCGACGAACGGCTCGAGCGCGACGCCGAGGCGTTTGCAGTAATCGAGCAGCGCGCGATGATGATACGGAATCCGCCACGGCCCCGGATTGAAATAAAGTCCCTGTTCGAAGTCGCAGGTCTGTTTGAAGCCGCCGAGTTCGGTAAAGGTGTCGCCGCCGCGCAGGGTCCAGTTGCGGCCGCCGGCGCGGTTGTTGAATTCGAGGACCTGGACCTTGTAACCGGCCTGGCGCAGCTCCAGTGCTGCGGTCATGCCGGCCAAACCGGCGCCGAGGATCAGCACCGAAGCGCCCCCGACATCGCCGCCAAGCGCGACGCGGCCCCGGTAGCCGGAATCCGCCGCGAGCCCGAGGCTCGTCATCGCCTCATACATCACCGCGCTGCCGGCGACCGTGCCGATCAGCGCCAGCAGATCGCGCCGGCTGGTCGTGGTTCCTTTTCCGGCCGGCATGCACGCTTCACCCTCGGTCGTCACGGTTACCAATATGGCGCTGAACTGCGGCAGAGGCTACACCGTTCACCATCACCCTGACATGCGAGCAAGGCGAGCCGAGGCTTTCATGAAAATCTGTCGCTTCGACGATAACCGTCTTGGGCTGGTTTCCGCCGACGGCAATTCGGTGGCCGATGTCACGAAAATTACCGACGATCTGCCGGTCGTGCGCTGGCCGCGACTGCCTGCCGATCCGTTCTTTGCCCGCTTGCCGGAATTGCGCGCGGGGATCGAAGCTCTCGCGCGTTCGGCGTCCTGGATACCCATCGACCGCGTCGCGCTGCGCAGTCCGGTCGCCGGTCCGAGCAAACTCATCGCCGCGCCCGTAAACTATCGGGCGCATATCGACGAGGCGAACGCCGACAAGGGCATCAATTTCGGCGCCACCGTCAAATCGATAGAGGAGTATGGCCTGTTCCTGAAGGCGTCGTCGTCGATCGTCGGTCCTTCGGACGGCGTGAAGCTGCCGCCGCTCGACCGGCGCGTCGATCACGAAGTCGAGCTGGTGGCGGTCATCGGCAGGGAGGGGCATCGCATTCCGCGCGACCGCGCGCTGGAGCATGTCGCCGCTTACAGCATCGGTCTCGACATGACGGTGCGCGGGCCGGAAGACCGGAGCTGGCGGAAATCGTTCGATACATTCGCGGTGATCGGGCCGTGGCTGGTCACCGCCGACGAAATCCCCGATCCCGGCCATCTGGATTTGCGCCTGACCGTCAACGGGACGCCGCGCCAATCCGCCAACACCAGCGCCTTGAACTTCGACGTTCCCCGGCTCGTGGAATATGCCTCCTCGACCTACACGCTCTATCCGGGCGATGTCATCATGACCGGGACGCCGGAGGGCGTCGGCCCGGTCGCCGCCGGCGATATCCTTGAATGTTTCATCGAAAGCATCGGCACGATGCGCGTGGCGATCCATTCCGCGTAGCACTTGTTTGGCAGGTTCGAGAAAGCGCCATCATGCCATGACCGCATATTGGATCGCGGTCGCTTCGGCCGAACACGTCCGGCGCGGCCGCGATGAAGGTTTCATGCAGGTCAGCCACGGCAAAGCCGCGCCGTTGAAGCGGATCAAGCCGGGCGATCGCGTCGTCTATTATTCGCCGGCCGTCACGTTTGGCGGCAAGGACGGGCTGCAATCCTTCACCGCCATCGGCAAAGTCAAAGATCGCGAGCCCTATGTTTTCGACATGGGGAAGGGCTCCAAGCCGTTCCGCCGCGACGTGACGTGGGCGAAGGCCAGGGACGCGCCGATCCGTCCGTTGCTCGATGCGCTGGAATTCACCGCCGGCAAACCGAACTGGGGTTATCAGCTCCGGTTCGGACTTTTTCGATCAGCGAAGCGGATTTTCGTTTGATCGTAAAAGCGATGCACGCGGCCGCCGTCTAGAGCGCAATCGCCTCAGATTGAATCGATTGGCGCTCTAACTTTTTGGTGGAGCATGATCTTTTCGGAAAACCGGCTTCCACTTTTCCGGATCATGCTCAAGCGGGTGAACCGCGAGAATCCTCTCTACACCGTTGCGATCGAATGGCCTTCCTGGCTTCGCCGATGGAGCCGTATCATCAAGATTCACGTGTCGCTAGAACGGCGGGGACGAAGCCCAATTTGGGTCGATCCCATCGTCAAGAGAGTGAACGCTCATCGCTTTGACGACGGATTCCATGGCCGTCAGACCGTCGAACACCCCCAATCGTGCTTCCACGGCCATAAGGAGCAGCAATGCCAGTCCGGCGCTTCCGTAAAATCTGAGGAGCACCTGTCCGTATTGTGCCCAATCGTCACCTTGAGTTTGGACGCGGGATCGAACGGGGAGATCGGTGGGCATCGAATTTCTCCAGAGAGATCATCCCGCACAGGGTAATTTTGAATTCGATGATCGCTCCTACCCGTTCAGATAGCGGCCCATCCTTTCGTTGAAAATTACGTCGCTGCCAATACGAGGCGCCAGAGCTGTCGAGGTCGTGTCAGGATGAAAGCTGACCTCGGTGTCGCCCCAGGTGGCCGCGACGAGCCGAACATCACTTTTCGGCCGGAAAATATGGCCCGAGGTCGCGCAGCGCCGACAGCGCATTTCGCACAAGATCGGCTTGGCTGCGAGTCTCGGTGCGGGCAAAGGCCGTTTTCAGATGGAACCGCACGGTTTCATCGAGATGCCGGCGCGCTCCGCATAGTCCTTGAGGTCTACGCCTTCGAGCATCGCTTGCACCAACTTGGCGGCTCCAAGTGGAATGTGCAGCACCTCAGCGATGCGCCGTTCGGTCGGGGTCCTGCGTTTGGTAGGGTCATGGATCGCAAACAGGACGCCGCCCTGGGAATTCGGAAACAGGTCGTCGCCTGACGGAAATGGGCAGACCAGGACGATATAGGGTTGCCCTCCGGACGGCCGTCGAATTCGAACCAGACCGCCTGGACCGCCGCGGACAACGTCAGCCTGAAGGGTGGCCAGCCGCGCCGCGGCTGTTCGATCGGTTGCGAGCAGCCGGCCGTGCCGATCGAGCCCGATGCCGTCGCGGGCCGCCGCTGCTGCGCGCGCCGCGCCGTTGACAAACAACGCCGTACCATCGCCGCGCAAACCAACCATGCCGGTTTCGTTGTGGCCGACAATCGATTCAAGTGCCTTGCTGCGCGCTTCGCTTTGAAGAAAGAGATCGCCTGATCTGGAGCGCACGCTTCAAATGTGGCGCAAGCCGTTCGAGGCAGGCGATATCGTCGTCGTCGTAGTCGTCCTGCTTCGTGCCCTGGAGAATGCTAAGCGCCGCGAACCGGCCGTTGCTCGACAGCAGAGAGCATCCAAGCGCTTCTGTAGCGCCCAGGGGACGAAGGTACTCATTGACGAACACGCTGCGGCGTTTGCCCTCCGGGACAACGCGGTTTGAGGTGGCGACTGTCCCGGTTGCCAATGCCGCGTAGGCGCGCGGCATCGGATCGAGGTGTGCATACTGGCCGTAGCGGATGCACTCCTGCGCGTCCATGAAGCCGGATCCGACGGCAAGTCGGCATTCTGGCTGCAACGAGTCCACCTCGCCAAGCACCACCGCCGGACTGTGGAAAAGATTGGCGATCAACTTAATCGCCCGCATCAGTTCCGGGGGATCGCAGGCGCCCCGATAGATCGCGTCGACGATCTTCGCTTAATAGATAGAAAATCGCCTCTGGAAGACGCTCAATTCGCACCGCCGTTTGAACGTTCACAGCGATGCCACCATGAGCGCGGGCTTCTTGTCCTCGGGGGGCGCCGGCGTACGGCGTTCTGGTTTTGCGCTCGCTCAATGCGCCAAGGCTCGCTGCGGCGCCAAGGCTCGCTGCGGCGCCAACGCTCGCTGCGGCGCACTCGCGACAAACTAAACCCAATCTTCATCGTCCTGACGCATGATTTTCCGGAACGCTCGGGAGGCGGCGCCGCCATGGATGCAACGACACCAAAGCATCTGCTTGGGATTTCCGGCCTCGGATGGCGCCCGTCGCGCTGCCGGCGCGTGGCGCTGGTGCTTCAGGGCGGGGGCGCGCTCGGCGCTTATCAGGCGGGCGTCTATCAGGCGCTTTACGAAGCGGACGTGCAGCCGGACTGGATTTCGGGCGTCTCGATCGGGGCGATCAACGCCGCGCTCATCGCCGGCAATCCGCCGGACCGGCGCGTGGAGCGATTGAAAGCGTTTTGGGAATCCGTCACCGCGCGCAGCATCTGGGCCTTCACGCCGGACGGCGACGTGTTCCGCCAGATGCGCAACGCTACCTCGACGCTGATGACCGCCGCCTTCGGTCAGCCCGGCTTTTTCAGCCCGCGCTTTCCCGGCCCGTGGTTCAGCGCGCCGGGCTCCAGCGACGCAACCTCCTACTACGACACCGCGACGCTGCGCGAGACGCTGTGCGAGCTGGTGGATTTCGATCTGCTCAATTCGTCCGGCATCCACTTCTCCGTCGGCGCCGTGAACGTCGTCACCGGCAATTTCGTCTATTTCGACAACACCAACGAACCGATCATGCCGGACCATATCCTGGCGAGCGGCGCGCTGCCGCCGGCGTTTCCGATGGTGAAAATCGGCTCCGATTACTATTGGGACGGCGGCATCGTTTCAAACACGCCGCTGCAATATCTGCTCGACCACGAGGACGGACTTAACGCGCTGGTCTTTCAGGTCGATCTCTTCAACGCCCGCGGCCCGCTGCCCGGCGACATCCACGAGGTGATGGCCCGCCACAAGGACATCCTGTATTCCTCGCGCACGCGCTACAACACCGACGTATTCCGCCGCGTCCACGCGTGGAAGACGCGGCTGCGCGAGGTGCTGCTCAAATTGCCGGCGGAGCTGATGTCGGAGGAGCATCACCGCCTGCTGGAAGAACTCGAGCATCAGCCGGAAATGGCGATCCTGCAGCTCATATATCAGCAGAAGACGTATGAAGGCCACGCCAAGGATTTCGAGTTCTCCGGCACCTCGATGCGCGAGCATTGGGCGAGCGGGCACGAGGACACCAAGGGCACGTTAAAGCGCAAGGACTGGCTCGTCATTCCGCCGCCGGGCGGCGGGATCGTGACGTATGACGTGCACCACGATTACGATCGCTGATAAACGCCGGGTTGCCGCGCGGCGCGCGGCCGACATCAGCCGGCACGCCGCTCCAGCCCTCGAAGAAATAGCCCGATGTTGTGTTGCGCCTCCGCGCCGGCCCGCCGTCAGGCGGCCTGGACCGCCCGCTCGGTTTCCAGCTTGAGATCCACGGGTACCGGCGCGGTCAGAATGTCGAGCACCGGACAGTGTGCGTCGACCACTTCCTTCAGTTTTGCGAGGTCGGCCGCACTCGCGCTGCTTTTCAGGTTGACGACGCCGCGGACCCCGTTGAAGCCGGCGCGGACGCCGTCCTTCACCGCAAAGAAGCCGCGGAGATCGAGCGATCCTTCCAGCTTCACCGAGACATTCTCCAGCGGGATGCCGAGTGCGGTCGCGTAAGCGCGGTAGGTGATTTCCTGGCAGGTGGCGAGCGCGGCGAGGACAAGCTCGACCGGGTTCGGGCCGGTATCGGTTCCGCCGAGGCTCGGCGGCTCGTCGACGGTCACGGAAAACTGGCGGATTTTGGTTTCGCTTCGCAGACCTTCGACCTGACGCGAGTCGGCGGAAAAAATCGCGATGGCATGATCGGGATTGGTGCGCAGATCGGCTTGTGTCGCGACGATGATGTCCTTGAGCGCCATTGGTTCTCTCCTGGAGCTGGCAACGAGGCTTCGCCTCGTATCCATCATAGGTCTGGTCCGATGGAAATACTTTAGTCATTTCACAGAGTATCTGGCGGTTTCGTTCGGCGTTTGCTGCCGCGAGCAGCAATCTTTTCCGGTGAGTCAGCAGGGAGGGTGGAACGGAGCGAAGTCCACGTGGATCGTGATGCCGAACTTGAACGCGGGCGACCCTATGCGCCGACGCGCGGGCGTGCGCGCCATCGGTTGTAGGCGTCGCGCATGCAAACGGCGCACGGACGAAAACCGGCCGCTATTGCGGCTTCCTCATTTGCAAAAAATACCCGATGACTTTGATACGTATGGCCGCGACCTATGGCCCGCAACGCAGCACGGCAATCAAGCCGGCCATAAATCTTCGCGCGGCCATTGCCACCAAACAACCCCTTTGTTTGGCTTTCATGAGAGGGGCCGTCAGCGCCCAGCAAGAGATAGGTCTTCGTCGTCAGGCTACGATCCTTCGCCCCCCTCGTCCAGAAACCTCTGCACCGCCTCGAACAGTTCGAAGCGGTTGGTTTCCATCTTGGCGCTGTGCGTGCCCTGCGGGAGTTCAACAAGGCGCTTGCCTGGCGAATTCACGAACAGCGGAAACAGCGTCCGCGCCATGTGGGCGGGAACGTCGGCGTCCCAGGCCGCTGTGATCAGCAGCGCGGGCGCCGTGATTTTGGCCGGATCGTAATAGGCTTTGCCGGCCCACCAGGTGTCGATGCAGTCCTGTACGACGCCGTTGGGCGCGCGGATCGCCGGCGGATTCATCGTCGCGCCCTCGGGGTCGGTGGCCCAGGTCGCGTCGGCCCAGGCGTCGAACACGCCGCCGGGGATGAGCGCTGCCTTCTTGTCTTCGGCCACGCCGGCATACCAGCGGTCGCGTGCCTGCTCGCGCGTCACCGTCCGGTAGGCGGCGACGCGGCTGAGATCGTTTTGTTGCAGCCGGCCGGTCTGGCCGATCCAGATCGGGGAATAGAGCACGAGGCGCTCGACCTTGTCCGGGTTTGCCGATGCGTAGGTCGGCGTCGAGAACGTGCCCCACGACCAGCCAAGCAGCACGAGCCGCGGAATGTTCCGGCGCGCGAGAATGAAATCGACGACGGCGGCAATGTCCTTGACCGCGGTCGCGGTACGCACGATCGGCGGATGGGCGTCGGGCTTGTCGGCCATTTCCTTCGGCCGGGTGGATTTGCCGTAGCCGCGGATGTCGAGCAGGTAAACGTCGTAGCCGCGCGCGGCGATGTAATCCATCCACGACTGGCCGCCGATCGCGAGGTCGAACGTGGTGTGTGACGGGTAGGTCGCGCCGTGGACGAACAGCAACGTGCGCGCGGGCCGGAAGGCTTTCAGATCGGCCGGCCGCTTGTTGCGGACGAAGATCGCGATGCCCGGATCGAGCGCCGGCACCATGAAGTCTTCGGTGGTGAGTTTTGGCGTTCGCGCGATCGGATCCGTCGCGGCTTCGGCGGCAATTGCGACCATGATCCGTTCCCCCCGTCACGGCCGGGCTTGTCCCGGCTATCTCGCTTAGTCAGGCACCACCCCGCAGGATCGGGATGCCCGGGTCAAGCCCGGGCATGACGGCGCGCCGTCGCTCACAACATCGACGGCAGGACGCGGTCCGGCGGTCGATGGCCATCCATGAAGGTCTTGATGTTGATGATGACCTTCTCGCCCATGTCGACGCGGCCTTCGACCGTGGCCGAGCCGAGATGCGGCAGCAGCACCACCTTGCCGGCGCGGGCGAGCTTGACGAGCTTGGGGCTGACGGCAGGCTCGTGCTCGAACACGTCGAGGCCGGCGCCGGCGATTTCGTCGGCCTCGATCAGCCGCGCCAGCGCGTTTTCGTCGATCACTTCGCCGCGCGCGGTGTTGACGATGTAGGCCTCGGGCCGCACCAGCTTGAGCCGCCGCGCCGACAGCAGATGATAGGTCGCCGGCGTGTGCGGGCAATTGATGGAGATGATGTCCATCCGCACCAGCATCTGATCGAGGCTCTCCCAGTAGGTGGCGTTGAGCTCTTCCTCGATGCGCGGCGCCACGCGGCGGCGATTGTGGTAGTGGATTTGCAGCCCGAACGCCTTGGCGCGGCGGGCGACTGCCTGGCCGATGCGGCCCATGCCGACGATGCCGAGCCGCTTGCCCCAGATGCGATGGCCAAGCATCCAGGTCGGGCTCCAGCCGGTCCAGTCCTTGTCGCCTGTGAGCACCTGGGAGCCTTCGGCCAGCCGCCGCGGCACGGCGAGAATGAGCGCCATCGTCATGTCGGCGGTGTCCTCGGTGAGGACGCCCGGCGTATTGGTCACGGTGATGCCGCGCTGGAGCGCGGTTGCCACGTCGATATTGTCGACGCCGTTGCCGAAATTGGCGATCAGCTTCAGTTGCTCGCCGGAATGGCTGAGCACCGGCCGGTCGATCTGGTCGGTGACCGTCGGCACGATCACGTCGGCGACCTTGGCGGCGGCGATGAGCTCGGCCTGACTCATCGGCTTGTCGTCGAGATTGAGGCGGGTGTCGAACAACTCGCACATGCGTGTTTCAACGCTGTCCGGCAACTTGCGGGTGACCACCACCAGCGGCTTTTTGCCCGATGCCATTCGCTGCCCCGTACGCCTTAGAGCGCAACCGCTTCAGACTCGGTGGCTGCACCGGCCCTTCGACGCATCCGCCCGTTCAGGTCTCGTTAACCGGCCTCGCCGACACTTCAGACGGGGCGGTGGTTCATCATTTCTCTCTAGCAGATGGCCGCGCTCGCACAAAGCGTGCCGGGTTCCCCGGCGCTGCCGCGTCTCGCTCAGCTTCCGGGGATAGTTTCCGGGCATTTTGGGGCCATGGCATTGCCGCAGCATGGCAGGTTGATGATCGTGTGGAAGCGGGCAGCGATGGCGGCCCTCTTCATGCTGTCGCTCGCCGCCGCGGCGCAGGCGGGCAGCGATGCCGTGACCTCCGGCCTGCCGGTGCCGCGCTTCGTCAGCCTCAAAACCGATCGGGTCAATGTCCGCGGCGGGCCGGAAAAGGACCACGACGTCGCCTTCATCTATACACGCGCCGGCTGGCCGGTCGAAATCACCGCCGAGTTCGAGAACTGGCGGCGTATCCGCGATTCGGACGGGTCTGAGGGCTGGGTCTATCATTCGCTGCTGTCGGGCAAGCGCACGGCGGCGGTCCAATTGAAATCCAAGACCGAGCTCGCGGCCTTGCATGCCAGGCCCGATGCGCAGAGCGCGGTCACGGCGCAATTGCAATCCGGCGTGCTCGGATCGATCAGGCAATGCACCGGAACCTGGTGCCGCCTCGTCGGCGACGGTTTTGACGGCTGGATCGAACAGAACCGGCTGTGGGGCGTCTATCCGGACGAAAAGATCGAGTGACGGACGCCTAGCGCGAACCGCACCCGATATCGCCGCGGCGGCGTCGCCCGCCGGCATGAAAAAGCGCGAGGCGCATCGAGGAATAAAGCCGCGACGGCGATTATGGACGTTCCGCCACTTGCGCGTCCAACAGCGCGATCAACCCTTGTAGGATTTCGGTTGGCGTCGGCGGGCAGCCGCGAATGTGCAGGTCGACGGGGACAACACCGGAGACTCCGCCGGCGACGGCGTAGCTGCTTGAAAAAATTCCACCGTCGACGGCGCAGTCACCCAATGCGATCACCCATTTGGGATCCGGCGTCGCGTTGTAGGTTCGCTCTAGAGCCTCGCGCATGTTCTTGGTAACCGGCCCGGTCACCAACAGCACGTCGGCGTGCCGCGGCGATGCGACGAAGCGCAGACCGAAGCGCTCGAGATCGTAGAACGCATTGTTAAGGGCGTGGATTTCGAGCTCACAGCCATTGCACGAACCAGCGTCGACCTCGCGGATCGACAAGCTGCGTCCCAGTCGCCGTCGTGCGGCACGGTCGAATTGCCTTGCAATCTCGCCAAGCGCCGCATCGTCGGCGCGCGGGGGCGCCTCCGTCAGGGGGCGGTGCGTCAAGCCCTCAAAAAGCGTTCTGCGCATAGTTTCATCCTGTCGACTTGTCTTATAAGTCGTGCCCTGAATACGAACAGTTGAACGATTTGTTGCACAACGGAAAATCCGCCACGATGTTTCCTTCAATGGCCGCCTCGAGAAGCGGCCACTGGAACCAAGACGGATCGCGTAGATGGCAACGCATGACGCGCCCGCTGTCGAGTCGCACCCAGGCGAGGACATCGCCACGGAAGCCTTCGGCAAGACCCAGTCCTTCGCCGCTACCGCCGTCGAGAGCGGCGGAGATCGGACCGTCAGGCAAGTGTTCAAGAATTTGTTCGATCAGGGTGATGCTTTGCTCGACTTCGCGGATGCGAAGCCATACGCGGGCATTGACGTCACCGGCCGTCAACACGGGAACGGTAAAGTCAAATTCATCGTATGGCGCATAGCCCGGCGTTTTACGCGCGTCGAAATTGCGGCCGCTGGCGCGCCCGATGTAGCCGGACGCACCGAACTGTCGCGCGAGTTCGGCGCGAACAACGCCGGTCGCGACGGTGCGGTCCTGCAGGGAAGCGGTATTGTCGTAGAGCTCGACCAGCCGCGGAAATCGCCGGTCAATGTCCATCAAGAAATTGCGGATCAGTACTGCGCCATCAGCGGGAAGATCGGAAACAACCCCGCCGGGGATGACTCGGCACATCATCAACCGATGACCGAAGCAGATTTCGGCCGCGCGCAAAACCAACTCACGCAGGATACTGCAATGCGCGTGCATGATCGAGAACGACGCGTCGTTGCAGATGGCGCCGATGTCGCCGAAATGATTCGCCAGCCGTTCGAGCTCAGCCATCAGCGCTCGCAGATATCGCGCGCGCGGCGGCGCTTCGAGATTGATTGCCGCTTCGACCGCGTGGGCGAAAGCGATTCCATAGGCGACGGTGCTGTCGCCGGAGGTGCGCGCGGCCAGCTGCGCCGCCCGTTCGATGCTCGCGCCAACCATCAGCGACTCGATACCCTTGTGAACGTAGCCCAGGCGCTCTTCGAGCCGCACCACAGTCTCCCCACCGGCGGTGAAGCGGAAATGTCCCGGCTCGATGATGCCGGCATGTACTGGCCCGACGGGAATTTGGTGCAGGCTCTCGCCCTCGACCGGTAGAAACGAGTAGGCAGGTCGCACAGCCGGTGCCGGCGTGCGCGCGCCGAGTGGGTGCTGCACGTCCCAAAAGCCGAGGTCGAGCCAGGGCCGGGTGTCCGGCGCGCCCATCGGCTCAAGACCGTAGAGGCTAAGAATGGCGCGTTCGAACCGGATGGCGGGGGGATGCAACGCGCCGACCGATGGAAACACTCCGTCCGGACATGCGAGACTGACGACCGCGACGTCGCCCGCGTCATCGTCGATGATCGCCATGTGGACCCAAGGCACGACGTCTGCATCTCCCCAGAGGCCGAACAGCGTGGTGCGGCCCGCGGCGAGTTCGCTCACGACTACGCGCCAGATGTCTTGCGTAACTACCAAACGCGGCCAGGGGCGATGAGCGTCGACTCGCTTACCCTGCGGAATGATGTCGATGAGTGCGGGCATCGTCCTAACCGAGCAATCTGGCCACGTTCTGGAACCAGGCAACGAGCGCCGGGGGAATGTAGATGCCGGCAACGAGCACGATCGCGAGATGAGCGAACATCGGCACATAAGAGGCCTGCGCCTTGGCGCTCGGGCCGCGGGGCTCGCCAAATGCGATACCGTTGAGCCGCAGGAAGAGACCAGCCAAGGCGACCAGGATGCCGAAGACGAGGATGATCGCGAGCAGCGGAGCGCGTGCGAAGGTCGAAGTCACCACCAGAAATTCGCTCATGAAGATGCCAAGCGGCGGTAGCCCGGCGATCGCTATGATTCCAAGAATCAGCCCCCAGCCGAGCACCGGATGGGTCGCGGTGAGACCGCCCATGTCGGCGATCCGCTGTGTGCCCTTGACCTGCGCGACATGGCCGACGGCGAAAAAGATCGCCGACTTGGTGAGCGAATGCATCGTCATGTGCAACAGGCCGGCAAAATTGGCAATCGGGCCACCCATACCGAAAGCGAAGGCGATAATGCCCATGTGCTCGATCGACGAATAGGCGAACAGGCGCTTGATGTCGCGGCGGCGGTACAGCATGAACGCCGCGAAGACGAGCGAGAGCAATCCGAGCGTCACCATCAGCGGGCCGGGTGCAAGCGCCGCCGCGTTTGCCGCCAGCAATATCTTGAAGCGCAAAAGGGCGTAGAGCGCGACATTGAGCAGCAATCCCGACAGCACCGCCGAGATCGGCGTCGGACCTTCGGCGTGCGCATCGGGCAGCCAGGCGTGCAGCGGCGCGAGGCCAACCTTCGTGCCGTAACCCAGCAGTAGAAACACAAAGGCTAAATCGAGGAGCGCCGGGTCGAAGGCGCCCGCGCGACTGACGAGCACGGTCCATTCCATGGCGTCGAGGCCTTCACCGATGACTGGCCGGGCGGCCATGTAAACGAGGATGGTCCCGAACAGAGCGAGCGCGATGCCGACGCTGCCGAGGATGAAATATTTCCACGCCGCTTCGAGCGCCTCGTGGGTGCGGTAGATGCCGACCATGAGCACGGTGGTGAGCGTGGCAAGCTCGATCGCCACCCACATCAGGCCAATATTGTTGGCGACGAGCGCAAGATTCATCGCGAACATCAGCACTTGATACATGGCATGGTAGAAACGCACGAAGGGCGGCGTCAGCCGCCCGGTTTCGAGCTCGTGAGCGATGTAGCTCGCGCTAAAAATGCTCGTCGTGAAGCCGACGAACGTGGTGAGTGCGATGAAAGTGCCGTTGAGATCGTCCACGAGAAGGTACGAGTTCGGCGGCGGCCGCCCGAAGAATAGCGAAAGCGCACAGATCAAAGTGAGCGTGGCCGCCAGAACGTTGAGCCGCGCGGTGGCCCGATAATCGGGCAGCACCGCAAGGAGCGCGGCCGCGACCGCGGGAATGGCGAGCACGCCCGCCAAACCATTGGATGCGACCGCATCGAACGTCATCGGCGCTCTCCGCGAAAACGATCGAGTTCCCGAACGTCGACCGTGTCGAAGCGTTCGCGGATACGGAACAGAAAAATTCCAATCACGATGAAGGCGATGAGGATTGAGAAGGCGACGCTGATCTCGACCACGAGCGGCATGCCCTTGGCGCCGGTCGCCGCGAGCACGAGGCCGTTTTCGAGCGACATGAAGCCGACCACCTGACTCACCGCATTCCGCCGCGTCACCATCATCAACAGACCGAGCAGCACCACGGAGAGCGCGAACGCGAGGTCCTCGCGCGCCAGCGGATCGGCATCCTGCGTTACGCGCAGCATCACCACCATGGAGAGCGCCACGAGGCCGATGCCGGCAAGCATTGCCGGACCCACCCCCACCGCTTTCTCGATCTCGCGATGGATACCGAGCCGGACAATGATTCGATGCAGCGCCACCGGAATGACGATCGCCTTGAAGACGAGCGCGATCCCGGCAGTGACGTAGAGGTGCGGTGCGTCCTGAATGAGGGCCTGCCACGCGACTGAAGCCGCCAGCACCAGGGCATGCAGGGCGTAAATATTCAGCAGCGAATAAAGCCGGTCCTGGTAAAGCTCGAGAAAGCTGATCAGTACGAGCGACCCCGCGAGCAGATGGGCAATGTCGAAATCGATGCCGCTCATCAGAAGCTCCTCGACACGAACCGCAGCAATGTCGCCAGCAGCCCGAGCATCAGCGCCGCGCCGAGAAATTCCGGAACGCGGAACACGCGCATCTTGGCGATCGATGTTTCGAACAACGCGAGCAGAAAGCCGCCGACGGCGAGCTTGCCGGCGTAGGCGGAAATCCCGACGGCGAGCGCCGGCAGCTCCGCGCCGGCCGGTCTGAGGCTCCAAGGCGCGAACAGGCAGGCGATCACTGAGACGTAAAGGATGAGCTTGAGCGATGCGGAAAGCTCGTTCAGCGCCAAGTGCCGGCCAGAATATTCCAGTACCATAGCTTCGTGCACCATCGTGAGTTCGAGATGCGTCGCCGGGTTGTCGACCGGAATGCGGCCGTTCTCTGCGATTGCCACCATCATGAGCGCGATAAGCGCCAGGCCGAGCGAGACACGCAGCCCGACTTCCGAAGACGCCATGAACGCGGCCATGGTGGAGAGTTGCGTCGAGCCGGCGATCAACGCCAGCGTGAACACGATCATGATCATCGCCGGCTCGGCGAGCGACGCGATCATCACCTCGCGGCTCGATCCGATGCCGCCAAAACTCGTACCGACATCGAGTCCCGCCAGCGCCAGGAAGAACCGCGCACTGCCCAGGAGCGCGATGATGGCGATGAGGTCGGCCGACCAGGAGAACAGGAGCCCGGTGCGGAAGGTCGGCACCAGCGATGCCGCGACCCAGGTGGCGGCAAAGATCAGATACGGAATGACGCGAAACAGCCACGAGGCGCTCTCTGCAAGCACGACGTCCTTGCGCATGAGCCGCGCGAGATCGCGATAAGGCTGGATCAGCGGCGGGCCTTGCCGCCGCAGCAGCCGCGCTTTCACCTTGCGCACAAAGCCGGTGAAGAGTGGCGCCAAAAACAGCACCAGCAGCATCTGCACGCCCTGCACGGTGACGTCGAGAATCATGTCCATATCGCGAGCACCAGCAGCAGGATGACCAGTGCACCGAACACGAGGCTCAAAAACTGGCGGATGGTCAGGAACTGCAGACGGTTGAGACGATCGGCTGCGACGCCGACGCCAACGCCGATGGGCGCATAGATCGCGTCCCAGACGGGATCGCGCAGTTCCACCATCAAACGCGCCGGCCGCGTGTCGCCCGGGGGTGGCATGAAGCCCTGCTCACGGGCGCGAAACACGACGGTGCCGAATACGCGCCGTATCGGCTGCGCAAAGCTCGTCGCCGAATATTGGGTCGCCGGGCTTGCATCGGGATAACCGCAATCCCAGGCCGGCGCGCGGCGCAGTCGGTCAGAGGCGAGGCGGTGGATCGCGAATGCTGCAAGCGTCCCCGATATGATCATGAACAAAAAGACGAGCAGGCCGTCATAGGAGCTGCGACTTGCGGCGATCGGGACGATCGACAGCCATTGCGAGCCGCTCTGCGCCGGCATGTGGGCCCCGATCAGGGCGGAGCTGACCGGCGCCAGCGCGTCGATGAACAGGCCGGGCAGAATTCCGGCAAGAAGACAGAGCGACGCAAGAAGCGCCATCGCAGCGAGCGAACACACATCGGTTTCTGTCGCGGCTTCAACGGCGGGCGTGCGCGGGCGGCCGAGAAACGTTACCCCGTAGACCTTGACGAAGCAGGCCGCGGCCAATGCGGCGGAGAGCGCAAGCAGCGCGCCGACGGCCGGAACCAAAAGTTTGAGCCCCCACGACGGGATTTGCGGACTTAGCAGAATCGCCTGCAAGGTCAGCCATTCGGAGACGAAGCCGTTGAGCGGCGGCAACGCGGAAATCGCCACGCAACCGACAAGAAACACAAAGGCGGTCTGCGGCATGCGGTGGATAAGGCCGCCGAGATGCTCCATGTCGCGCTCGCCGGTCGCGGTCAGCACGGCGCCGGCGCCGAAAAACAAGATGCTCTTGAACAGCAAATGATTGAACACGTGAAGGAGCGCGGCAGTGAGCGCCAGCGCGGCGGCGAACTGCATGCCGTGCGCCTTGAATGCCAGCGAAAGTCCAAGCCCGATAAAGATGATCCCGATATTTTCCACCGTGTGATAGGCGAGCAGCCGCTTGAGATCGTGCTGCATGAGCGCATAAAGCACGCCCATAACCGTCGTCACTCCGGCGAATGCGAGCACCAGGATGCTCCACCACCAGGCCGGGCCGCCGGCGAGGTCGAAGACGATGCGTACGAAGCCGTAGACGGCGACCTTCGTCATCACGCCGCTCATCAGCGCGGAGACGTGGCTCGGCGCCGCCGGATGGGCGAGCGGCAGCCAGACATGGAGCGGCACGAGGCCGGCCTTCGAGCCCGCGCCAATCAGTGCGAGGATCAACACCAGCGCGCCGAGTACGGAGGACGGATGCGCCTCGCGCATCTGCGCGAATGCATAAAGGCCGTCGGGACCGGCGAGTACGCCAAAGGCGAGCAGCAAAGCGAGCGTCCCGAAGCTTGCCATCACCAAGTACACGTAGCCGGCGCGCATGTTCTCAGCCACGCGATGATGCGCCATCACCATCGCCCACGACGTGAGCGACATGAATTCCCACGAGAGCAGATACGTGAAGGCGTCGTCGGCGAGCACGACGAGCGTCATAGCGGCCAGGAAGGCAGGATAGAACGGCAGCACGCGCTCGGGCGCTGTCTCGTGCCGCGCATAACCGAGCGCGAACAGACTAGCGCTCATGGCGCCGAGATCGACCACGACCAGAAAAAAGGCGGCGAGCGCGTCGATCCGTAAATGCGCGCCGAGCCAGGGCACACCGACCGGCAGCGTGGTGATTTCAGGCGCCCCCGCGCGGAGAAGATGAGTTATCGCAGCTGTGAGCGAAACCGCGGATACGACCATGCTCGCGCTGTAAACGAGGCGCCTCGCCGCCGCCGAACACCCAAGTGTCACGGCGACGGGGCCAAGTGCGAGCAACACCGCACTACACCCAAGCACGATTGCCAACGTCACGTCGCTCGCCTTTTCAGGCGTACGCCGCGGCCACCACCTTGGCTGACCGTATCGTCAGTAATCAGTTCGATTCCAAGCGAATCGAGCGCCGCCACGAGTTTCATAAGCGAGTCGACGTTCCCGCGAACGACGCCGTCGCTTGCCTCCATGCGCTGGACGGTCGGCAACGACAAGCCGGCCGATTCAGCGAGAGTGCGCTGATCGATACCGAGAAGGGCGCGCGACGCCCTGAGTTGACCCGCGGTCATCATGGAATCACATCAGAAATGATATATAAAATATCTATTTCTGCAAATGGCAACTCTATTATGATGTTGAAATCAACATCATCGTTGGGCTCTGACCCCCGCTGGGGAGTGTGGTTGAGGCATGAGCCGGTTTGCCGCCGCGAGCCCGGCGGACGGTCCCCTCCATCTCGCGGTGAGCCTGGTCAAGGTCGAAGGTGGACTTAAAAATTTCGATGACGGGATCGCGCCAGCGCAGAAGTGGTCGAAGTGTTCTCCTGAGGAGAAAGAGAAGCAGGCAGCGAGCGTGACCTGACCAAGTCACTCAGCGTCTTGCCGCTCGCGGTCAGAAGCACACCGACAACGGGCTCGCAGTTTCAGCGCCGCTTGCGGCGCAGGCGCACCACAACATCGATGCGGGCGATCTCGTAACCCTCCGGCGGGTTCGGCGCCTTGCCGACCACCACGTCGGCGGACGGAATGTCCATAAGATCGTTCCGGTCCTCGATAAAGAAGTGATGGTGTTCGGAATTGTTGGTGTCGAAATAGGCCTTCGAGCCATCGACCGAGACTTGCCGCAACAGGCCGACGTCGGTGAACTGGTGCAGCGTGTTATAGACCGTGGCGAGCGACACCGGCACCTTGGCGTGGTTGGCTTCCTCGTAAAGCATTTCGGCCGTCACGTGGCGGTCGCCTTTGGCGAACAGGATCCAGCCCAGCGCCATGCGTTGCCGTGTCGGGCGCAGCCCGACCTCGCGCAGCTTCGCCTTCACATCGTGCCAGGGGCAGCCGGTGAGATCGCCGGTGTTGACAGGTGCAGGGCCGGCCGGGGCGCGCGATTGCATGGTCGCTGCGGCGGTGCCGGGAACGGTGGAACGCGACTGGGTCATTGCTGCTGCACCTGGGGGCCTCGACAGCGGGCCCGACGGAGATCGTTACAAGTGAAACATTATACGCCACCCGGCGGCTCCTGCAACTGCCAAGGAATTCCCGAGGACTTCCAAAGGCAATAAGCCGCGGCAGCGGATTTGCGCACCGGCGGCCGCCGGGGGATGCGGCTTTGCCACTATGTTCCCATGTGTTAGGGAACGGCGAACCGGGCTTGGGGCGGAGTCGGAGGATGCAGGAACGGCGTTCGAGCTTCGAATACGAGGACCTGCTGGCCTGCGGGCGTGGCGAACTTTTCGCCAACGGTCCGCAACTGCCCCTGCCACCGATGCTGATGTTCGACCGCATTTCGGAAATTGCCGAGGTCGGCGGCGAATACGGTAAAGGGCTGGCGCGCGCGGTCCTCGACCTCAAACCCGATCTCTGGTTCTTCCCGTGCCATTTCAAAGGCGATCCGGTGATGCCGGGCTGCCTCGGGCTTGATGCGTTGTGGCAGATGCTTGGCTTCTTTCTCGGCTGGCTCGGCGCGCCCGGAAAAGGCCGCGCGCTCGCGATGGGCGAGGTCAAGTTTTCCGGCCAGGTGCTGCCGACCATGAAGAAGGTCGTCTACGGGATCGATATCAAGCGCGTGATGCGCTCCAAGCTCGTGCTCGGCATCGCCGACGGATGGCTCTCTGCCGATGGCGCCGTGATCTATCGTGCGCTCGATCTCAAAGTCGGGCTGTTTCACGATGCGGCGCCGCAAGCGAACGAAGCCTGACCAGCGGCCGCTTTCGGGCGCAACGAGGCTGACGAGGCGAAGATGAGGCGCGTGGTCGTCACCGGAATGGGCATCGTTTCGTCCATCGGCAACAACACGCAAGAGGTGTTGGCGTCGCTGCGCGAAGCGAAGTCGGGCGTGGTGCGCGCCGACAGGTATGCCGAGCTCGGTTTCCGCTCGCAGGTGCATGGCGCGCCAACGCTCGATGCTAGCGAGGCCGTCGACCGCCGCGCCATGCGCTTTCTCGGCGGCGGCGCGGCGTGGAATCACGTTGCGATGGAGCAGGCGATCCGCGACGCCGGACTTGAAGCAGCCGAAATTTCAAACGAACGCACCGGTATCGTCATGGGTTCCGGGGGACCTTCGACACGCGCCATCGTCGAGGCCGCCGATACCGCACGCAGCAAGGGACCGAAGCGTGTCGGACCCTTCGCGGTGCCGAAGGCCATGTCGTCGTCGCCGTCCGCCACGCTCGGCACCTGGTTCAAGATCAAGGGCGTCAGCTATTCGATCTCGTCAGCCTGCGCCACCTCGAACCACTGCATCGGCAACGCCTACGAACTGATCCAGAATGGCAAGCAGGACCGGGTGTTCGCCGGCGGCTGCGAGGAACTCGACTGGACGCTGTCGGTGCTGTTCGACGCGATGGGTGCGCTGTCGTCGAAATATAACGATACGCCCTCCAAAGCCTCGCGCGCCTATGACGCCGATCGCGACGGCTTCGTGATCAGCGCCGGCGCCGGCGTGCTCGTGCTCGAAGAGCTGGAACACGCCAAGGCGCGCGGCGCCAGGATCTATGCCGAACTGGCCGGTTACGGTGCGACCTCCGACGGCGCCGACATGGTGGCGCCATCGGGCGAAGGCGCGGCGCGCTGCATGCACATGGCGATCAAGGATCTGAAGCTACCGGTGGACTACATCAATCCGCACGCCACCTCGACGCCGATCGGCGATCTCAAGGAGATCGAGGCGATCCGTGAAGTTTTTGGCTCGGGCGAGAAGTGTCCGCCGATCTCAGCCACCAAATCGCTGACCGGACATTCGCAGGGCGCAACGGGCGTGCACGAGGCGATCTATTCGCTGTTGATGATGAATAACGGCTTCATCTGCGAGAGCGCCAACATCGAAAACCTGGACCCCGCTTTTGCCGACATGCCGATCGTGCGCGAGCGCCGCGATGGCGTGACGCTCGGCTGCGTGCTGTCGAACTCGTTCGGATTCGGCGGCACCAACGCGTCCATCGTGTTCAAACGGCTGGACGCGTAAGTCTCTAAATCCCGCAACGAAACCGAGATGGGTATGTCGGCATGCAAGGCCTGATGCACGGCAAGCGCGGCTTGATCATGGGGGTCGCCAACGACCACTCGATCGCGTGGGGCATAGCCAAGACGCTCGCCGCGCACGGCGCGAGCCTAGCCTTTACGTTCCAGGGCGACGCGCTCGCCAAGCGCGTCAAGCCGCTGGCGGCGTCGGTGAAAGCCGACCTGGTGATGCCGTGCGACGTCGAGGACATCGACTCGGTCGACGCGGTCTTCGCCGAGATTGGGCAGACGTGGGGGACGCTCGATTTTCTCGTCCACGCCATCGCTTTTTCCGACAAGACCCAGCTCACCGGCCGCTACGCCGACACCACGCGCGAGAATTTTCTGCGCACCATGCTGATCTCGTGCTTCGCCTTCACCGAAGCGGCGCGCCGCGCCGCCGCACTGATGCCGAACGGCGGCTCGATGGTCACGCTGACCTATAACGGCGGCGACCGCGCCATGCCGAATTACAACGCCATGGGTCCGGCCAAGGCGGCGCTCGAGTCGTCGGTGCGCTATCTCGCGGTGGACTATGGGCCGCAATCGATCCGGGTCAATGCGATTTCGGCCGGACCGATCCGCACGCTGGCCGGCGCCGGCATTGGCGACGCCCGCATGATGTTCGCTTTCCAGCAGCGGCATTCGCCGCTGCATCGCGGCGTGACGCTCGACGAGCTCGGCGGCGCGGGACTTTATCTGCTCTCCGACCTTTCGACCGGCGTTACCGGCGAAGTCCATTTCGTCGATTCCGGCTACAACATCATCGCCATGCCGCAGCCCGATGCGCTGCGGGCCGAGCGCGAGCAGGGCGACGATTCGTGATCGAAAATTAAAGCGCTCATAGGTGCGCGCTCTCCCGCCAGGAAGGGCCGCAACGGCGACGCTGCGCACAGAGCCCCGATAGAGGTCAGGCCACCGCCATCAGCCGGTCGGAGCGTGTCTTCATCAACGGCTGGATGCGCCTGCGGAACAGCTCGATGCCCGCCTTTGGAGAACCGGTGATTAAAGCTTCGCCAGATGCGGCATCACTTCGCTGCTAAACAGCGTCAGCGAGCGCAGCGCGTCCTTGAGCGTCATCGTGCCGAGGAAGGGGTAGGTGAGGAGGTAGTTGATGCCGAGCTCGCCTGTCTGGCGCTCGATCTCGGCGCGCACCGTCTGTGGCGAGCCGGCAATGACGCCGCCATGCGCGACCATTCCTTCGTAGTTCGTCCCGTGCGGAATGATCACGCGCGCATGCGGGCCGACGTCGCCAAGCTTGACCTTGAGCCAGTTGAGATTCGCCAGATGAGCCTCCATCGCCGGCTTGGCGAAGCTGTGCGCCTCGGCGTCGGTGTCGGCGACGAAAATGTGCCGCTGACAGCCGATCACGGCGCCGCCCGGAAACTCCGCATTGGGCTGCGCCGGCCCGCCGCGTTTCTTAAGCGCCGCGCGATAGGCGTCGATGCAGGCTTTGGCGTCCGGCGTCGCTCCGAGTGTCACAAAATGCAGGCCTTGCTCGCCAGCCCAGGTCGAGCCGACCGGACTGGACGATGCGTACCAGAACGGCGGGTGCGGCTGCTGGAGCGGCCGTAACGCCATCGGCACATTCTCATACGCGTAATATTTGCCGTCGTAGGTGAGCGAATCCGTCGTCAAGCCGGCGCTGATGCACTTATACCCGTCGACAAAAATATTCCGCGAGTCGTCGTGTTCCACTTTATGGAATTTGAGCTCGAAGGGCGACACGCCGCGGCCGACGCCGACATCGAGCCGACCGTGGCTTAGATGATCGAGCATGCAGATTTCCTCGATCAGGCGTAGCGGCGAATAAAGCGGCAACAGATAGACAAGCGGACCCAGCCGCATGCGTTTGGTCGCGCGTGCGACGGCGCCGAGATAGACGCCGGGCACCGGCACCATGTTCAGCGGGGTGGCGTGGTGCTCGGCGACGTGCAGGCAATAAAAGCCGGCCGCGTCGGCCGCCGCGGCGAATTCAAGCCGTTCGTCGAGGAGCTGCGCGAACGGCCGCACGCCGTCTTCGACATGGTCGAAAAGTCCGATTTTCATGTTGTTCCACTGTTCCTTGTGGCGCGTCGTTGCGCGCAGGTTTCGCCCCAGTCCGTATACATTAGCTGTCCGCAGCTTCCGTTTTATATCGGCTCTTTCCGCGAAAGTAGGCACTCACCAGTATAGTTGGCACTCCCGTTATGGGCCAGTTCTGCCGTCATCGAGTCTCGGCTCAGTAGGAAAAATCGGTCCAACGATCCTCCGTGTCCTGGGCCCACCTGTCTTGGGTCCGCATGTCTTGGGTCCACATGTCTTGGGTCCGCACGCGGTCGAGCGGAAAGGTGGATACCCGTGCTGACAATTGCGGTCGTGAATACCGGCAGCTTGCGTTTGCTTTCAGCAAGACCATACTGCCGGTCATCGATCCCGCGGCGCGGAAGAAAGCTCAGTTCGTTCAATGGTTGCCGTCTGATGAATTGAGGTAAGGCTTGCATCAGTTAGCTGATGAACCGAGGTGGGAGACAGCGATGTTGCGCTTGGTTCGGGCAATAAAATTCGGTGCCATCGTTGCGGCAACCGCCATGATCCCCGTTGTTGCGCTGGCGCAAGCCGATGCGCAGGCGGATCAGAAGTCGCGCACGCAGGAACTGGAGTCCAAGCTCCTCAATACGGCCACGCCAGTAGGCCCCGTGCCGAACGACGACCAAGTCAAGGTCACTCTCATTCTCAAGCATGCTCCCCCGACCGGCGCTGCGACATCACAGGCCTCTGACGTCGAACGGCTGACCGCTACTCAATTTGCCAATCGTTTTGCCGCCAGCCCTGAAACGCTGGCAAAGATCGATGCGTTCGCCCAGGCAAATCATCTGAGGATTGTCGAGAGCGATCCGCTCAAGCGCAGGGTCGTGCTGTCGGGAACCGCGTCGGCGATGGCCAGCGCCTTCAGCACCCAGTTGCATTTCCTCTCGATGGCGAACGGCCAGACCTACCGTTCGGCCACGACGCCGCCCAGCTTGCCGGCGGATTTGGCGCCTGACCTGGAGGCCGTCGTCGGCTTGAATACGCGTCCTCTTTTGTCGCCGCGTTTCGTGACAAGCCGTGCGGCCACCGCTCAGACCGTCTATTTCAATCCGACGCAAGTCGCATCGCTCTACAATTTTCCGGGTGACGCCAGTGGCGCCGGGCAGACCATCGCAATTATTCAGTTCGGCGGTGGCTTCAATCAGGCGGATCTCGATGCGTATTTCGCGAGCCTCAATCTTCCGTCGCCGAAAATAACCGTCGTTTCGGTCGATAACGCGACGAATTCGCCGGGCGCCGATGCGGACACCGAAGTTGCGTTGGACATCGAGATGGTGGGAGCGGTCGCAAACGGCGCCGATATCACGGTCTATTTTGCCGACAACAACGAGCAGGGATTTGTAAACAGCATTCTGGATGCCGTTCACAATCAACAGCAAAAGCCGTCGGTGATCTCGATCAGTTGGGGGGCAGCTGAAGATTTGTGGAGTCAGCAGGGCCTGACGGCGTTCAATTCCATTCTGCAAGACGCGGCCACGCTCGGCATCACCGTTATTGCCGCTTCCGGCGACAATGGCTCTTCAGACGGTATGAACGACAAGAAGCTGCACGTAGATTTTCCCGCGTCGAGCCCTTACGTCCTGGCCGCTGGCGGCACAACGTTCGTCATCCAGAATAACGCGATTGTCTCGGAAGGCGTCTGGAACGATAGTAACGGCGCTGCGACGGGAGGCGGCGTAAGCCTTGCCTTCGCCCGGCCGGCCTATCAGAACGCCGCGAAGGTACCGCCGCACCCGACCACCGGCTTTGGCGGTCGCGGCGTTCCGGATGTCGCCGGCAATGCCGATCCGAAGACCGGGTACCGAATTCACGTCAAGGGTGCAGATATTGTCGTCGGCGGGACAAGCGCCGTCGCACCGCTGTGGGCCGGCCTGATCGCGAGACTGAACCAGAAACTCGGTCAACGGCTCGGCTTCATAAACGACAAACTGTATGCGACGAGTTCGCAGATCTTCCGCGACGTCACGAGCGGCAGCAATGATGTCGACGGCCTCGGTGCATATGCGGCGACTGCGGGATGGAACGCGTGCACGGGCCTGGGCACGCCTGATGCCGCGAAGATTCTGGCCAATGTCACTGTCCCGGCAGTCAAGCCGCCCGCCGCTGCGCAATCCACGCTACTCGTCGCGTTCGGCGATACGACGGATAAAGTTCGTTCCGTCTATCCCGTGGCCGGCACGTCCACCAATGGCTGCGGAACGGCCAATCCTTGCGTGACGCTGGTTGCACCATCGACCGGGCTAACGTTCTTTTTTAATATTGGTAACAACCTGCTTTACGAAATCCGTGCAGACGCGCCGTTCGCGGGCGACATAGACGGCGTGCACATCGGCGATTTGCTCAATGACGTGACTGCGCGGTTGGGACAGCCGATCACGCAGCCTTTCGCTTTCGGTGACGCCGAGGCCTACATCTTCAAGTCCAGCGGCGGCGTGGTCCGTTGCGATTTCGACGATGCCAAAAAATGCCGCACCATCTTCGTCGAGCAATAGCGGAGCGCATGCTCCGCCGATCGGGCTGCAAAAAAACTCTTCTTTCGTTTATACTACGCCCGCGCGTTCGCGTACTGCGTATGCGCAACGCATCGATCCCGAATGTGAGGGGCGGGCGTGCGGCTTTCCCCCTTGCCTCGATGCGCTGCACACGCCACATCTGCGCAGCATGCCAGCCTCCCCCGCCATAGAAGTCGAGCGCCTCGTCAAAATTTACAAAAAGGTGCCGGCCGTCGACGGTGTTTCGTTTGCAGTCGCGCCCGGCTCGATTACGGGGCTGCTGGGCGGCAACGGCGCCGGCAAGTCCACGACCATCGCCATGATCATGGGGCTGATCACGCCGACATCCGGCAACGTGAAGGTGCTTGGAGCGGAGATGCCGCAGCAGCGCTACCGCGTGCTGCACCGGATGAATTTCGAAAGCCCCTATGTTGAAATGCCGATGCGGCTCACGATCCGGCAGAATCTGACCGTGTTCGGCATGCTCTACGGCGTGCCCGATCTTGTCGGCCGGATCGAAGAGCTCGGCGAAGCGCTCGATCTGACCGAACTGCTCGATCGGCCGACCGGCAAGCTTTCGGCGGGACAGAAGACCCGGGTGTCGCTCGCCAAGTCGCTGCTCAATTCCCCGGAGCTCCTGCTGCTCGACGAGCCCACCGCCTCGCTCGATCCAGACACCGCCGACTGGGTGCGCGCGCACCTCGACCGCTACCGCCGCGACCGCAATGCCACCGTGCTGCTCGCCTCGCACAACATGGCCGAGGTCGAACGGTTGTGCGAGCGCGTCATCATCATGAAGCGGGGCCGGATCGAGGACGATGACACGCCGGCGCGGCTTCTTGCCCGCTACGGCCGCCGTACGCTCGAGGAGGTTTTCCTCGACGTTGCGCGCGGGCGTATTGAAGCGCGCGAGGCCGCGCAATGAGCGCAAACAGCGAGAGTGCGCTGGCCTTTTCGCCGCGCCGCGTTGCCGCGATGACGCTGCGCTACTGGTACCTCTTGCGCTCGTCCTGGCCGCGGCTGATCGAGCTGATCTATTGGCCCACGGTGCAGATGATCACCTGGGGCTTCCTGCAATATTACGTCATGCAGAACGGCGGTCTTTTTGCCCGCGCCGGCGGCACGCTGATCGGCGCGGTCCTGCTCTGGGATATCCTGTTTCGCGGCCAGATCGGATTCTCCGTCTCGTTCCTCGAGGAGATGTGGGCGCGTAACATTGGCAATCTGATGATGTCGCCGCTGCGGCCGTTCGAGTTTGTCACGGCGCTGATGGTCATGAGCCTCGTGCGGTTGGCGATCGGCGTGATCCCGGTGACCGTGCTCGCCTTCGTCTTCTTCGGCTTCAATCTGTACGGGCTCGGCCTGGCGTTGGTGGCGTTCTTCATCAACTTGATGATAACGAGCTGGGCGGTAGGAATTTTCGTTTCCGGCCTGGTGCTGCGGAATGGCCTTGGCGCGGAAAATCTCGCCTGGTCGATCATGTTTTTGTTCATGCCGCTGACATGCGTCTATTACCCGGTCGCGACGCTGCCGGTTTGGCTGCAACCGGCGGCGTGGGCGCTGCCGCCCACCTATGTGTTCGAAGGGATGCGTGCGCTCTTGATCCAGCAAACGTTCCGCGCCGATCTGATGCTCGATGCGCTGGCGCTCAACGTCGTGTTCTTTGCAGGCGGGGTGATCGCGTTCCTTAAGCTTTTACAGAACGCCCGCCGCAACGGCTCGTTGATACAGACCGGCGAATAAGCCGCATTGCGCCGCGGGAACGGCCGGGAGCCCACCGGGCTTCCTATATAACGAATAAGGAAAAAATTGCCTTTATGATCGCGGTATGACAGATCATCCTCCTATTGCTGCAACGCAGCAAACCGGGCAAGGACCGTCGATGGCAATCGGAGAGTTTGGTGGTGCGCCTGCCGTGCCGGGCGGCGCATTGTTGTCCACGCCGCTCTATTGGCTCTACGAGATGAGCCATGCGGCGTTGAATCCGTCGCGCGCCGTGGCCGACGCGACGCGGCTGCTGTTCAAGAACCCGATCAACCCGCTTTACTTCACCACCTTCGGCAAATCGGTCGCCGCGGCCGCCGAGCTGTTCGAGCGCTCGACGCGCCGCTACGGCCGTCCGGAATGGCGGATTCCGTCGGTGTTGGTCGGCGGCGAGCGCGTGGCGGTGCAAATCACGACCGTATGGGAACGGTCGTTCTGCCGGCTCATTCGCTTCGAGCGCATTTTCGAGCATCGCCCACGTCGGCCGCAGCCGCGGTTGCTGATTGTTGCTCCGATGTCCGGCCATTACGCGACGCTGTTGCGGGGCACGGTCGAAGCGTTTCTTCCCAATCACGATGTTTACATGACCGAGTGGCGCGACGCGCGCACCGTGCCGTTGTCCGAGGGGCCCTTCGATCTCGATGATTACATCGATTACGTGATCTCGATGTTGCACGTGCTGGGCGGCGATACCCACGTCCTGGCGGTGTGTCAGCCGGCGGTGCCGGTGTTGGCTGCGATCGCGGTCATGGAGGCGGACGACGATCCGTATGTGCCGCACTCGATGGTCCTGATGGGCGGCCCGATCGACACCAGGAGCAATCCGACCGCTGTGAATGCGCTGGCGCAAAAGCGCGGTATCGACTGGTTCCGCCGCAACGTCATCACCAAGGTGCCGTTTCCCAATCCCGGCTTTATGCGCGACGTCTATCCGGGATTTTTGCAGCTCAACGGCTTTATGCAGATGAACCTGGATCGCCACATCGAGGCGCACCGGGACCTGTTCCTGAATCTTGTGCGCGGCGACGGTGACTCGGCGGGAAAGCACAAGGAATTCTACGACGAATACCTGGCCGTCATGGATCTTGCCGCCGAGTTTTATCTGCAAACGGTCGACACCGTCTTCGTCCGCCATGCGCTGCCGCGCGGCGAAATGATGCATCGCGACCGGCCGGTCGATCCGAGCCGGATCAAGCGGGTGGGCCTGATGACCATCGAAGGCGAGCACGACGATATTTCCGGCGTCGGCCAGACCGAAGCCGCGCACCGGCTGTGCAGCAATATCCCGGCCGACCGGCACGCGCACTGGCTCCAGCCGGCCGTTGGGCATTACGGCGTGTTCAACGGTTCACGCTTCCGCTCGGAGATCGCCCCGCGCATTTCCGATTTCATTCTGTCGATGAGTCACGGCCGGCAAAATCGCCGCAGCGGTGTTGCCGCGAACCAGGGGCACAACGGCGCAATACGTGCACGCGCGAGCGTCTGAGCCAGCCCGCAACCGTGGCTTGAACGAAAATCGGACGAAGGGCCGATTTATCTGGCGTTTTGCCATTTCTCCCGTTCAACCAGGGCAAGCTATTGAGAAATTGGCGGTATTTCGAATCATCCGGGGTGAGATTTTCTTGCCCGTCTGGGACAAACATATGAAATCATATTCACTCTATTAATCGCATGAGCTGGCATAGCTTCCACGGACGTGCCACCAGATGTTGTATGCTCTGGTTGCCTTAATCAAAGGCGCTTCACCGCCGTCCGCATGTGGCACTATCGGCCCCGGGTTGGGTTCGGGGTCGTCTGCCATGTCGTATCGTGCGCTGCTCTATCGTCGCCCGAGTGAGCCTCAGGCGATCGAGGTCGTCTTCGACCGATCGGTCTATCTCGTGCGGATGCGGCGGCATCGGCAGGCGCGCCGCTACACGCTGCGCATCCAGGCCGCCACGCGTGAGGTGATCCTCACCATTCCGCCGCGCGGCACGTTGAAAGAGGCGCGCGAGTTTGCGCAGAAGCACGGCGGCTGGATCGCGGCGCGGCTCGGCCGGCTGCCGGAGGCGGTTCGGTTTGCGGATGGAATCGTGGTGCCAATGCGCGGAATGGCGCACCGGATCGCGCACCGCCGCGGCGTGCGCGGCACCGTCTGGACCGAGACGGACACTACCGGCGAGCGCCTGCTCTGCGTCGCCGGCGATGCGCCCCACGTCGATCGCCGCATCGGCGATTTCCTGCGGCGCGAAGCCAAACGCGAACTCGAAGCGGCGAGCCAGCGGTTTGCCGCCGCCCTCGGCGTCGGCATCAGGCGGATCTCGGTGCGCGATCAGGCGAGCCGCTGGGGCTCGTGCTCGACCGCCGGGGTGCTGTCATATTCGTGGCGGCTCATCCTCGCGCCGAGCTTTGTGCTCAACTATCTCGCGGCGCACGAAGTGGCGCACCTCGTCGAGATGAACCATTCCGCGAGGTTTTGGCGCCTGGTCCGGCGCCTCTGCCCGGATCATGAACGGGCCAAGGCATGGCTCGACGTCCACGGCAGCGAACTCCATCGTTACGGCTTGGCCGAAACCGGCCGCGGAGCGAGTTGAATCGCCTCAGGCTGCGCGGTTGTCTGCACTGCCACGACGTTTGTCGACGCCGGTATGAGGCCGAACGTCAGTTTCATCGCCACGGCGACGAGCGTTACGGCAAGGACGATGCGCAGCGCGGTTTCGGGAACGCGGGCGGCGGCGTAGCTGCCAATCAAGATTCCCGGGATAGATCCCAAAATTAGCGCCGCAAAGATCTGCCAATCGATCGAGCCGATGAACGAATGACCGATCCCGGCCACGAGTGTGAGCGGGACCGCATGGACGATGTCCGATCCCACAATGCGCGCTGTCGGCAGTTTCGGGTAAAGAAGAAGCAGAGCCGTCACGCCGATCGCGCCCGCGCCAACGGATGAAATCGACACCAGAATTCCGAGAACGCCGCCGATGAGGACGGTGAGAAGCGCGATTTGTTCCGGTGGAAGAGCGCCGACGCGCGCGGCGTAGCGCGCAACCATCGCCTTGCGAAAGACCAGCGTCGCCGCGGTCAGCAACAACGCGAACGCCAGCACCGCGCCGATGAATTGCCGCGTTACCGGGCCGTTGACGTCGAGATAGCTGAGCGCCGCTATCGTAACGATCGTCATCGGAACGCTGCCGGCCGCCAGCCGCCGGACAACTCGCCAATCGACCGTACGGTTCAAACCGTGCACCACGCTTCCGGCGGACTTCGTCGCCGCTGCGTACAGAAGGTCGGTTCCGACGGCAGCCGCCGGATGCATTCCAAACAACAGAATGAGGAGAGGAGTCATCAACGAGCCGCCGCCCACGCCTGTCAGTCCGACCAACAGTCCGACGGCAAATCCGGATATCGTGTAGAGAAATTGTATCGAGTGAATCGCGCTCATATCGCTCCCTCGCCGCCATTCAACTTAGGCTTTGATGGCCAGACCTTGCGCAATCAACATGAGACAAGTTTAGAGGATTTCCGCGCCGGGCGCACGGTCCGCGCCGGCGCAACACGAAATAAGACGGTTACACGCGCGACCGGAGCGTTTGGCGAAAGGTTTTTCTCCATGCATGTGCGCAGGGGTGCAATCGTCGTGCGATTATGACTTTCAAATTTAACGGCCAACTGGCGATGTTGCACCGCGAAACGTCTTCGTCTTCATTCCGGGCTGAACGCGCCCCTGTTCGAGACATCCTTTAAAAGCGGGCGTTTTGCCGCACCTGATAACACTAACGCGTGATCTTTATTGCATCCGGACGGTGCGCACATACTTTCTCAGCATAAGGCCAACCGGGCGGCTCCCCATCCCCCGACACCCCGCCGCACGGTTTAATAAGCCTGAGTTGAGGCAACCACTTAAGGACCCCAAGCGCGTTATCCTGCTTGGGGTTCTTTTTTTGCGCGCCGCTCGCGTTTTTCGGCGACGTTTAGGGTGTCCGGGCGACCCGCTAATCCTTCACCAGATCCCCGAGCAGGCTCGCCGCGACGGTGAGTTTCGACAAGGTAAGGCCGGAACCTGCGATCTCATGGATCGCTCCGCGGATGCGCTCGACCTCGCTCTTGCGCGGCGCCACCCAGGCCTCTACGGCGCCTGCGCCGACCACGCCATTGCCGACCATGGCGGCGGTCAATCGGCGCTCGGCGTTGCCGATCGAGTCACGGGCGCGATCGAGCGCCAGCCGGTCGAAATAATCCGCGATCGGGATGGCGCCGGCCGCGCTGGCGATACGGTCGAGCTTGAAGAATGCGCCGGTGGCAAAATAAGTGGCCGCCACGTCCGCGACCGCCTTGCCGGTGCGGTCGGTGACCAGGACGATGTCAGGCGCGGCGCCGAGCGGACCGAGATTGCCGATGCGAATGGCAAGCTCCTCGGGCACGCCCGCCTCGGTAAGCTCCCGGCGCCGCGTGGTGCGCGCATTCAACGCATCCTCCGATAGCGCGCCGTCGAGCGCGGCCTCAACCGCGGCGATGCCGTCCCGATAATGCGCGACCACGTCGGCAAGGCCTTTCGCCAGATCGACATTGCGCAGGAACCAGATGATGCGGTCGAGCAGCAGGTCCTGCAAAGCGGCGTAAAGATCGAGCTGCACCTTTCCCGTAATCCGATTGTCGAGCGCGTCGATCGCGCCGTTGAGCGCGGTCATGCCGTAGCTGTCGCGCACGGCGGCAAAGGCCGAGGCGATGGCGGCGGGAGCGGCGCCGGTTTGGTCGGCAATCCGCACGATCAGTGAAGGGCTGCCGCGGTTGATCATCGAGTTGGCGAGCTGGGTGGCGATGATCTCCCGGCGCAGCCGGTGATGTTCAAGCGCATCGGGAAACTGCGCGGCGATCTCTTTCGGAAAATAGCGGCCGAGCTCGCGGCTGAGATACGGATCGTCGGGCACCGCGGATTCCAGCAGATCGTCGTAGAGCGTGAGCTTGGCGTACGCGAGCAGGACCGACAGTTCCGGCCGCGTGAAGGGCTGCGAACGGCGGCGCCGTTCGGCGAGCTGCATGTCGTCGGCGAGATATTCGACCGCGCGATCGAGCAGCCCGCGCGATTCCAGCGTTTGAATGAGCCGCTGCAGGAAGCCGAAATCCTCCATGCCGCGCCGCTGCGAAAGCGACAGCGCCAGCGTCTGCAGGTAGTTGTTGCGCAGCACCAGCGCGGCCACTTCGTCCGTCATCTCGGGAAGCAGTATGTTGCGGGCGGCCATGGTCAGGCGTCCGTCGCGTACCGGAATGCTCAGCGCGATCTTGATGTTGACCTCCATGTCGGAGGTGTTCACGCCGGCCGAATTGTCGATGGCATCGGTGTTGAGTCGCACCCCGTTCAATGCCGCTTCGATGCGGCTGCGCTGGGTCATACCGAGATTGGCGCCTTCGCCGATCACCTTGCAGCGCAAATCCCCGCCGGTGACGCGAACGGCATCGTTGGCGCGGTCTCCGGCCGCCTCGTCGGTTTCGTCGGCGGCGCGGATGTAGGTGCCGATGCCGCCGAAGAAGAGGAGGTCGACCTGCGCCTTGAGGAGCGCCCGGATCAGCTCCTGCGGTGTGAGCTTCTCGCCGACGCCGAAGAGCTTTTGGGCTTCTTCCGAAAGCTTGATCTCCTTGGCACTGCGCGAAAAAACGCCCCCGCCCTTCGAGATGAGCGACTTGTTGAAGTCCTGCCAGCTCGAGCGCGGCAGATCGAACAGCCGCCGGCGTTCGGCGAAAGTTCGTTCCGCATCGGGATCGGGATCGATGAAGATGTCGCGGTGATCGAAGGCGGCGACGAGCCTGGTCGTCTTCTCGCGCAGCATGCCGTTGCCGAACACGTCGCCCGACATGTCGCCGACGCCGACCGTTGTGAACGCTGTCGTGCCGATATCGACGTCCATTTCCTGGAAGTGGCGCTTGACCGATTCCCAGGCGCCGCGCGCGGTGATGCCCATTTTCTTGTGATCGTAACCGGCCGAGCCGCCCGAGGCGAAGGCGTCGCCCAGCCAGAAGTCGTGGTTTATGGCGATCTCATTGGCGATGTCGGAGAATGTCGCGGTGCCCTTGTCGGCGGCGACGACGAGATAAGGATCGTCGCCTTCGTGGCGCACGACGTCGGCCGGCGGCACGACGCCGGTCGTTCCCGTTCCGATGTTGTCGGTGATGTCGAGCAGCGTCGAGATGAAGAGCTTGTAGGCTGCCGTCCCCTCCGCCTGGATCGCTTCGCGCGGTCCGCCCGCCGGCAGATGCTTCGGAACGAAGCCGCCCTTGGCCCCGACCGGCACGATCACCGCATTCTTGACGTTCTGCGCTTTGACGAGGCCGAGGATTTCAGTGCGGAAGTCCTGCGGCCGGTCGGACCAGCGGATGCCGCCGCGGGCCACCTTGCCGAAGCGCAGATGCACGCCCTCGACCCGCGGCGAATAGACGAAAATCTCGTAGAGCGGCCGCGGCAGCGGCATGGCGTCGAGCTTGCGGCTGCTGAACTTGATGGCGATGAGATCCCTCGGCTGGCCGTCGGGACCGCGCTGATAAAAATTGGTGCGGATCGCGGCCTGGACCGCGTTGACGAAGCGGCGAACGATGCGGTCCTCGTCGAGACTGTCGACCGCCTGCAACGCGGTTTCGATCAAGGCGGTGATGCAAACCTCCCGCGCCGCGCGTTCGTCCTCCGCCGCACCGGGATGCGGGTCGAAGCGGGTGTGGAACAGGGTCGCGATCTGCGCCGCGATGGCGGCGTGCTTGCGCAACGTCGTCCACATGTAATCCTGCGAGTAGGGCACCCGCACCTGCCGCAGAAACCGCGACAGCGTGCGGATCAGCGCGACGTCGCGCCAGACGAGGCCCGCTACGAGCACGAGCGCGTTATAGCCGTCGTTCTCGGCCTGGCCGCCCATGACCGCGAGGAAACAGCTATCGAGCCGCTCTTTGAGAGCGGTCAGAACGAATGGCTGGCCCGACGCGCTTTCGAGCGTCATGTCATGGAACCAGACGTCCGCACCCTCGTGCGGCTGAATATGGTAGGTGCGCTCGTCGACGACGCGAAAGCCCATGTTTTCCAGCACCGGCACGCGCTCGGAGAGCGGAATCGGGCGGCTATGGCTGAAAACCTTCAGGCCGGCGCTCGACGCCTCGCCGCTGCCGACGCGGTAAAGCTCGACGCCGATCGGACGCTCCGCCGTCAGCGCCTCCACCACCCCGATGTCGGCGACGGCCGCCGCCGCCGGATAGACCTCGCGATAGTCGATCGGGAAGGCTTCGCGATACCGCGCGAACAACGTGCGTCCAATCGCCGGGGGGTGCGCGGCGGCGAGCGCGTCCGCCAGACCGTCGATCCAGCTCCGCACGATTGCTTCGACCGCCGCATCGAGCACGGCGCGATCGACGACCGGAGTCTGGCCCTCGTACCGGCCGATGATGAAGTGGACCCGCACCAGCGGGCCCTCCGGAAAGAACGGATGGAAAGCGCGCACGCGCCCCTTGAAGACCGTGGCGAGATAGTCGCCGATTTTTGCCCTGATCTCGCTGTCGTAGCGGTCGCGTGGAATGTAGACCAGGATCGATACGAAGCGGTCGAAGCGGTCGGGACGCGGCAGGACGCGCACCCGCGGGCGCTCGTCGAGCTGAAGAATGGCGATCGCGAACTGATAAAGCGTGTCCTCGTCGATTTGAAACAGCTCGTCGCGCGGGAAGTGCTCCAGCACGTTGACCAGCGCCTTGCCGGAATGGCTCGACGGATCGAAGCCGGCGCGGCTGATGATGTGATCGACCTTGCGCCGCAGGTAGGGGATGGCGCGCACCGAACGGGTGTAGGCGGTCGAGGTGAGCAGTCCGCAAAACACGCATTCGCCGACCAGGTTGCCATCGCGGTCGAAGCGCTTGACGCCGATATAATCCAGATGGACGCGCCGATGCACGCGCGAGCGCGCCGCGGCCTTGGTCATGATGAGGAGCTTCGGCTCTTTCAGGAACTCGCGGATTTCCGGCGTGATGGTCACGAGCTGATTGCCGCGGCGCAACAGCCGCATTTCGTGCGATCGCAGCAGACCGAGGCCGGTCTCGAATTTCGGCTCAAGCGCGTCATCGCGATCGGTGTAGGCATAGTCGCGGGCGCCCAGCAGGGTGAAATTGTCGGCGGCGATCCATTGCAGAAACTGTACGGCTTCGGCGATCTCGTCGGCGGGAAGCGGCGGCGGATTGGCTTTCAATTCCGCCGCGACCTCGTTGGCGCGCGCGAGGATCGACCGCCAGTCCTGGACGGACACGCGCACGTCCACGAGAACCTCTTCAAGCGCGCGCACGATCTCGGTTCGGTGCGCCGCATCGTCCATGCCGGCGACAAGAACGTGAATAAAGCTTTCGCGGCGGCCGTCGCCCTTGCGCGTTCCCCTGAACGCGATGAGCCTTCCGGCTTCGTCGCGATCGACGGTGAAAACCGGATGAACGAGCAGACGGATGTCGAGGCCGCGCTCGCTGAGCTCGCCGAGGACCGAGTCGACGAGGAAGGGCATATCGTCGTTGAGGATGTCGAGCACCGCCGCGCTGGGCGTAAGACGCGCGGGCGTGAAGCTGATCTTGAGAGCGCCCGGCGTGCGCTCCATCAGGAACGACCACGCCTCTTCGCCGATGGCGGCAAGCTCCACCGCGGAGTAGCGCTCCAGATCGTCGGGGCTAGCCTGACCGTAAAGCCCGGCCAGGAAATCCGGGGGGAAATCGCGCCAGCGCCCGGCGATCAGCGCATTGGCCGCCCCGACAAGCGTCTCACTGGCAGCGTCGTCCTCTTGGCGGGGAATGTTCTGGACGGCCATGGCTTCCCCCTCTTCGGCCCGCGGGCGCGATTCCTGCGACATTACCCGTGTAGCGCGCACATCCGCTACCGTAACAATCTATAATGTCAGTCTATCCACTACCACTACCGCGACAGCGGCATGACAGCAGGCTGCCGGAGAGGACTTTGATGGCCAAGCGCAACAGCAAAACAGCCCGCGATGGTAGGGCGCCGAAACCCCGCATCCCCGCAACGGAAGGTGACGACACCGCCATCACGGCGCTGGCGCTTCCGCCCGAAAAACTCTCCCCGGAAATGGCCGCTTACTTCGCAAAATGCGAGGAAAAGCTTGGCTTTGTGCCCAACGTGCTGAAGGCATATGCCTTCGACGCGCCGAAGCTTGCCGCCTTTGTCGCCATGTACAACGACCTGATGCTGGCGCCGTCCGGCTTGAGCAAACTCGAACGCGAGATGATCGCGGTTGCGGTCTCGTCGCATAACCAATGCTATTACTGCCTCGTCGCCCACGGCGCCGCGGTGCGTCAGCTTTCCGGCGATCCTGCGCTGGGCGAGCTGATGGCGATGAACTATCGCGCCGCGCGGCTGTCGCGGCGCGAGCGCGCCATGCTCGATTTCGCTGTCAAGCTGACCGCCGAGCCGTGGCGGATCGACGAAGCGGATCGCGAGGAATTACACCGCGCCGGATTTGCCGGCCGCGACATCTGGGACATCGCCGCGGTCACGGCCTTCTTCAACATGTCGAACCGGGTCGCTTCCGCCACCGACATGCGGCCGAACAGCGTCTATCATGGTCAGTCGAGGTGAATGAGATTTCTCGCCGTGTCCGGCATGACGGCGCGTCGTTATTCGCATATTATCGCCACCCGGAATCATGAGATTCGGAGGCCCGTCATGCGCGCAGTCATTGCGAGCGTCGTAACCGGCATCGCCGTATGCGTCCTATACGCCGCGCCCGCGGCCGCCGCGCCTCCGGCAAAACTTTCGCCGGCCGACATCCAGACGACGTTCTTCAACGGTCAGCCGTTCACCGCCTCGACGCCTTCCAGCCTCAGGTTCAAGATGACGTTCACGGCGGACGGCAAGATGAAACGCGAGCCGCTCGCCACTGGCCACAGGGGCGAGGGCACCTGGAAGCTTTCGAAGGACGGCTTCTGCACGACGTGGAAGGGGGCCAAGGACAACTGCTTCACCGTCGTTAGCGCCGGCGACAACAAATGGTCGGTGCTGCGCGGCTCGACCATCATGGCGACGTGGAGCAAATAGACTCTCTTCGCTACCGCTCGCAATGACGAAGGTTACGCGTATGCCGACAAATCGTGGATCGCGGGGCTCTCGCCGGTCAGCGGGTTCGCCGGGTCCCAGTCGTAGCGCAGCGTCTCGAAGCGCATGGCGCGGGCGTCGAGCATGACGAGGCGTCCGACCAGGCCCTCGCCAAAACCGACGATCTCGCGGATCACTTCAAGCGCCGCCATCGAGCCGACCACGCCGGCGAGCGCGCCGAGAATGCCCGCCTCGGCGCAGGCCGGCACGGTGCCGGGCGGTGGCTGCTCGGGAAAAAGACACCGATAGGTCGGGTTCGGCTCGCCGTCGGCGCTCCGCTCATGGGCGCGGATCGTGGTGAGGGTGCCGTCGAACGGGCCCAGTGCCGCAGTCACCAGCGGCTTGCGCGCGAAGTAGCAGGCGTCCGAGACGAGGTAGCGCGTGGCGAAATTGTCGGAACCGTCGGCGACGAGATCGTAGCGGCCGATCAGATCGAGGGCGTTTTGCGCGGTCAGCCGGATGCCGTGCGTCTCGACGGCGACGTACGGGTTGAGCCGTTCGATCACCGCCGCGGCGCTGTCGACCTTCGGCATGCCCAGGTCCGGCGTGGCATGGATCACTTGCCGCTGCAGATTCGACAGCGAGACCACATCGTCATCGATGACGCCGAGCGTACCGATTCCGGCAGCGGCGAGGTAAAGCAGCATCGGCGCACCGAGCCCGCCGGCGCCGACCACCAGGACCCGCGCACGGCCGAGCGCGGCCTGTCCCGGCCCACCTACCTCGCGCAGCACGATGTGGCGCGCATAGCGTTCGAGTTCGTCGGCGCTGAGCATGACGTCAACATAAGCGCGAACCGGGTGCGGAACCACCGCCGCGCGAAATTGGCCGCTTGTAAAAAGCAGCGCCACGTTTGGCCTTCGCGCCAGGTTCGGTTAGGCTTGTCGACTGGCGACGGGTGCAATCATGGACATTCGGGCGGCGGCCATTGTTGTCGGCCTCATCGCGGCAAACGCGCCGGCATTGGCGACGACCGCGAGCAAACCCACCGCGACCGCTTCCGCGCAACCGGTCGCGGCCAAAAAGAAGCCGCATATCGCGGCGCACCGCCCCAAGGAGGACACCGATCCGCTGGCCGAGGTTCCAAGCTTTTCCGCCGAGGCCGTCGGCTGGCAGCTCATCGAGGATCCGAGAACGGGCGCCCGCCTTGGCTTGCCCGAAAAGCTGGTGCCTCACGCCGGCACCTCGCGCACAGGCAGCCGCTGGACTTCCACGCAAGGACAGATTCAGGTCGAGACATTTCGTCTGACCGAAGCCGCATTGCCGGCGCTGTTCGACGAAGAGAAGAAGGCGTCGCACCGGCAAATCACGTCGAGCGCGCTCAAGCCCGATTCCTTCGTCATCCTTGGAACGCAGGGGTTGAAATACTTTTTGGTGCGTGCGGAGGCGCACGGCAGCGAAGTGCGCGGCGTCACCGTGCAGTACGACCAGGCGACCGAAGGCACCATGAGCCGTGTCGCGCTCGCGGTGGCGAACGCGTTCGTCGGTTTCCCCGATCCTAACGCCACTCCGCCCGCCGGATTGCGGCGGCGGGTGGAATACGGCACCGCGATCGTGGTGAGCAGCGATGGCGACCTCATCGCGCCGGCCCATCTCACGGACGATTGTCAGGCTATCGCGGTGCCCCGTTTCGGTCACGCCGAGCGCGTCGGCGGGGACAGGACAAACGGTCTTGCGCTGCTGCGCCTCTACGGCGCGCGCAACCTCGTTCCGGCGACGCTCAGCGACGAGAGCGTTCAAAGCGGCGACGTCACGCTGGTTGGCGTTCCCGATCCGCTCGCCCAGACCGGCGACGCCGAACCGGCCAGCGCTCCCGCCCGTATCACCGCGCAAGGCATTGAGCCTGTGCCGAAACCCGGCTTTTCCGGAGCGGCGGCCGTCGACGCCCGCGGCCGTTTGGCAGGCATGGTGGACCTCAAACCGCCGGCCGTCGCCGGCATGGCGGAACTCAAACCGTCGATCGGTGCGGGCGGTGTCGCGGCTCCGGCCCAGGCGGCGACACTGGTGCCGGCCGCCGCGATCCGTGACTTCCTGCAAGCGCAGCGCATTACGCCCGCCCGGAACAGCGCCACAGCGATGGATCAGTCCGTCGTACGCGTGATCTGCGTGCGGAAGTGAGCGCTTCTCACTCATGACCCTTAGCGTCGGCTGGATGCGACGCAGGAGCGTGTGGCCAAACCGCATTGGCGTTTGGAAGCGGCGCGCGCACACACCCGTTTTACAGAAGGATCAAACACATGACACGAACGGCAATCGTAACGGGCGCATCAGGCGGTATCGGCCGGGGCATCGCGGAGCGTTTGGCCAAGGACGGCTTTGCGGTTGTCGCGCATTATGCCGGGAACCCTGCGAAGGCAGAGGAAACAGTCAAGCGCATCGAGGCTGGAGGCGGCAAAGCAATTGCGGTCGGCGCAGACATCTCGAAGGTGGCCGAGGTCGCGCTGCTTTTCGCGAAGGCGAAATCCACGTTTGGCGAAATCACCGTTGTCGTGAACAGCGCCGGTATCATGCTGCTCGCCCCGATCCAGAAGGGCGACGTCGACAATTTCGACAAGGTTATCGCGACGAACCTTCGTGGCAGCTATCTCGTCATGAGCGAAGCGGCCAATCACGTCGTCGACGGTGGCCGAATTATTGTTTTCTCGAGTAGCGTCCTGGGAAAGAGTTTTCCGTCCTATGGCGCCTATATCGCTTCGAAGGCAGGCGTCGAAGGTCTTACGCGCGTTCTGGCGAACGAACTCGGGCCGCGCAAGATTACCGTCAATGCGGTGGCCCCGGGGCCGGTCGCGACAGAACTGTTTTTGAACGGCAAGAGCGAGGAGCTGATTGCGACCCTCGGCAAGATGGCTCCGCTCGGACGGATCGGTGAAGTCGAAGATATCGTCGGCGTCGTGTCGTTGCTCGCCGGTCGAGAGGGCGGCTGGATCAATGGACAAGTGATCCGCGTCAATGGCGGTTATACTTGAGCAAGTCGCCGGGATCGAGCAAGGCGAAATCCGGGTTGCGCCGCCAGGCCAAGGCCGGCGCTGCCGCCGGTCAATCAGCTACCTGCCCGAGCTGAGTCGTGATTTCCCTCGCCTGCCGGAGCACGGCTGCCGGCTCATAGGGCTTGTCATGAAACAGCATGTTCAACGGGAGCTGGTGAGGTCGTGGTCGGCCCGACGCCAGGATAATGCCCACCCCGGGCCATCGCTCGGCAACATGACGGGCCAAATCTGACCCGCTCATCGATCCGGGCATGCTGACATCGGTGAAAAGCAGCCTAATGTCCGGGGTTGTCTCGAAAAATCCCAGAGCCTCGTCGGCATCTCCGGCTTCCAGCACCCGGTATCCGGCATCGACGAACATGACGGACGCGCCCATTCGCTCGACCACATCGTCGTCAACGAACACAATAAGGGCGTTGGGGGAGATATCGATCATCGGCGGCAACGAACGTTGATCACAATAGTTCCATATCTATCGATCGTCCGAAGACACCATAAAGCATGTTCCTGTTCTGCCGGTTAACGCCGTTTAGGCAGCTCGGACGGCATTCGTCGGGAAAGTCGCGTGCGTAATCGACACGGTCGTGCCCTTAGCGCCGGATAGAGTTTCGACCTGAGCATCGAGCTGATTCGCCAGCGCCTTGACGATACCAGTGCCAAGTCCGGACTTTGGTTGAGCAAAGCCGCCGTGCGGCTTGCCAATCCCATTGTCGGAGATCGAGAGCTTCCAATTCGTTCCGATCATGTCGTAGGCGACGGTGATCTGGCCTTTGGCCTTTTCGTCGGGGAAGGCATGTTTGAGCGCATTCATGACGAGTTCGGTCACAATCAAGCCAAGGCTCTCAGCCTGGCGGGACGTAGCGCTTCCTCCCTCACCAATCACTTTCAGTGAGATTGGCCGGGTGTCGCCAATCATCGAGCGAGCGAGGCTCTCGCACAACTTTGACAGATATGGCGCGATTTCGATCGCTCCGGCAGTCGCCGACGCGTGCAGCTGTCTCTGCACGGCGGCAATCGACAAGACGCGCTTGTGCGCATCTTCCAGATGAAACCGCGTCTCCTCCGATTGCACCGCGCGCGCTTTCATCAGAATGATGCTTGCGATGATCTGCAAGCTGTTGGCGATCCGGTGCTGCAGTTCCTCAAGCAACGTGTCTTTCTGCCGCAACAACTCGTCCTTTTCGCGCTCCAGGATGCGCCGCTCGGTGACGTCCTCCATGCCGAGCAGAATGGTCGTGCCGGCGCCGCCCTCGTAGAACACCTGGCGGGCGTTCAAACATATCGTGCGCGATCCGAGGCCGAGGAACTCATGCTCGACCTCATAGCCCTCCATCACGCCCTGCTCGGGAATAATTTTTTCCAACAGCACGCGAAGCTTCGGAATGTCCCATTGTCCATCGCCCAACGCGTAAAGAAGTCTGCCGTTGGTGTCCTCGGGGCTGACCTTGAACGCCGAATAGAAAGAACGGCTCGCGGCGATCACGCGCAAGTTATTGTCGAGGACAAGAACGGGCTCGCGGACGGTGTCGACAATGCCTTGAGCGAGCGCCCACGCATCGGCGATGCCGGTGAATTGTTCCCTGAAGCCGGTTCCCAGGATAGAGCCTCCGCGACCTATTTCCGTGCGCGAAACAAGACTTGGGTCAAGTGTCAGCAGGCCAATCCGAAGATTGCCCAACCTTTGAGCATACGATTTATTGAAAATGAATCTGTATACAATTGACCACTAATTTCCGTCGGTTTATGGCGGTCATTGCACGCAGGCCCTCGATCGCTGCGCGTTATCCGGCCGGACGGGGCGTTTATTCACGGTAAACCGCTTGAGACACAGGTTGTTCGGTTTAGGGCGGCTATCTGAATAACAGCCCATCATCCTGGCACCCCGCTGCGCGGGTCACGATGCCGGCTGATGGACCGGCGCGCTCAGCCCTGCGATGACAAAGTCGATCATCTGATCGAGCGTCGGGCTGGGCTTGTCGGCAAATTCGGCGATCAACTGAGGATGGAAAAAGCGCATCATCGCCGTACAGGAGCATAGAGCGGCGACGCCGACGTCGGACGCATGGAATTCGCCGGATGCGACGCCGTCCGAGATCACGGCGGCAGTGATGCCGAGGATGCACTCCATGTGCGCCTTGCACACGTCCCAGTTCTCTTCCATGGCGACGGCGACCATCTCATGCATCTTCGAATCGCCGACATAGCGGTCGGAGTTCATCCGATGCACGGTTACCAACAATTCGCGCAACCGTTCTGCGGCTCCCTGCCGCCGTTTGGCGATGACCTGTGACGCCTGTTCCACTTCGCTCATCAGCCGGCGCGCGACACCGGCGGTGATCGACCTCTTGGAGTCGAAGAAACGGTACACATTCGCCGGACTCATGCGCAGCGCCTTGGCGATATCCGCGACCGTGGTCTTCTGATAGCCGATTTCGCGAAACAGGCGTTCGGCGGTGACGAGAATCCGTTCTCGCACGTCGGTTTCGGTGTGTTCCGCCACGTCGGTCATAGCAAGCTCTTCGCCTTGTCTTTTTATTCCGCCGCGACCGCAAGAGGGGCGGTCCGCTGCGCCGGCCCGAATGCCGGGGGGACGGCGGCCGCCGCACCGCCGCGCTCACCCAGCCGCTTACGATACCACAACGCGTAGAGGCTTGGCAGGAACAGCAAGGTCAGGAAAGTCGCCACGAACAGGCCGCCCATAATGGTGATCGCCATCGGCCCCCAGAAAGCCGAGCGCGACAGGGGAATCATGGCCAGGATCGCCGCCAGCGCCGTGAGGATGACCGGCCGCGCCCGCCGGACGGTAGCCTCTACGATCGCATCGCGGCGGGTCGACCCGTGGTTGACGTCCGCTTCGATCTGATCGACCAGAATCACCGCGTTTCGCATGATCATCCCGGCGAGCGCAATCAACCCGAGCAAGGCGACAAAGCCGAACGGCTGGTTGGCGACGTTAAGTCCCAACGAAGCGCCGATGATGCCGAGTGGCGCCGTCAGGAAGACCAGGATCAGCCGTGAAATGCTCTGAAGCTGAATCATCAACAGCGTGAGCATGGCAATGACCATCACCGGAAACAGGACGAAGATCGAGGCGTTGCCCTTCTGCGATTCTTCGATGGCGCCGCCGATTTCGATCCGGTAGGCCGGTTCGAGGCTGTCGCGGATGGACTGAAGCTTCGGCCAGATCGCGTTGGTCACGTCCGGGGGCTGAACGCCGTCGATGACATCCGCGCGCACCGTGATCGCCATGTCGCGATTTATGCGCCAGAGGATCGGCTCCTCGTGGACGTATTCGATGTGGGCGATCTGCGACAGCGGAACGGCCACGCCGTTGCGCGAATACAGCGACAGATCGCCGATATGCGCCAGGTCGAGCCGTTCCGCCGGCACGGCGCGCGCCACGACCGCGACCTTCTCGATGCCGTCGCGCACCGTCGTCACCGGCAGCCCGGAAATCAGCATGCTCAGCGACTGCGAGATATCCTGCGGCGTCAGCCCCATCGCCCGCACGCGATCCTGATCGACGACGAGCTTCAGGTATGGCGCCTGTTCGTTCCAATCGAGATGCGGATCGATGACCTGCTCGTCGGCGCGCATGATCTCGCGCACCTGGTAGGCAATGTCCCTGACCTTTTTCGTATCGGGACCGATGACGCGGAACTGCACCGGGAAGCCGACCGGCGGCCCGAAATTGAACCGGTCGACGCGAACACGCGCTTCCGACAGCGCGCCATCGTCGACCGCTTTTTCGAGCCGCGCCTTGATCCGCTCGCGCGCTTCGACGTCCTTCGACACCACCACGATCTCGGCGAAGGACTCGTCCGGCAGCTGCGGATTGAGCCCGAGCCAGAATCGCGGCGAGCCCCGGCCGACATACGCTGTGTAGGTTGCAATGTCCGTATCGCCCTTCAGCAGCGCTTCAGCCCGCTGCACCGATTGCAGCGTCGTGCCGAACGCCGTGCCCGCCGGCATGCGAAGCTGGAAGAACAGCTCGGGCCGCTCCGACAGCGGGAAGAACTGCTGCTGGACGCGGCCGAAGGCCAGGATCGACAGGACAAAGATCCCGATGGTCGCGAGCACGACGGTGCCGCGTCGTTTGACGCACCATTCGATGACGCGGCGCAGCCCGCGATAGATCCGGGTTTCGTAGTTGGCGTGGAGATCGTGGTCCGGTTCGAGCCGCTTGAAGGTCGGCAGGAGTTTCACGCCGATATAGGGGGTGAATACAACAGCCACCACCCACGACGCCATGAGCGCAATCCCGACGACCCAGAAAATCCCGCCGGCATATTCACCCACCGAGGAATTGGCGAAGCCGATCGGAAGAAAGCCGATCGCCGTCACAAGAGTCCCCGTCAACATCGGGAAGGCCGTGGATTCCCACGCGAACGACGCCGCCCGGATGCGATCCCATCCCTGCTCCATCTTCACCACCATCATCTCGACGGCGATGATGGCGTCATCGACCAGGAGTCCGAGCGCGATGATCAGCGCGCCGAGCGTGATCCGGTGCAGGTCGAGACCAATGGCGTTCATGACGATGAACACGACGGCGAGGACGAGCGGCACGGACAACGCGACGACAATGCCGGTGCGCCAGCCGAGCGCGAGAAAGCTGACGAACAGAACGATCGTCAGTGCTTCGATGAACGAACGGACAAACTCTCCAACCGCATGGTTCACGACGGCGGGCTGATCTGCGATCTGCTCCAAATCGAACCCTTGGGGCACCGCAAGCATGAACGCGGCGGTCGCACTGCTGACGGCGGGACCAAGCTCCAGAATGTTGGCGCCTTTTGCCATCACGACGCCGACGCCGATGGCCGACTTGCCTTTTTGCCGAACTAGGAAGTCCGGTGGATCGGCAAAACCGTGCGTTACGGTGGCGATGTCGCCCATCCGGAACACGTGGCCGTTGGCTTCGACCGGCGTTTCGGCGACTGCCTTGGCGCCGTCGAGTGCGCCGGTTACGCGTAGCGGTACGCGCTGCGCGGTGGTTTCCAGGACGCCGGCCGGCACGACCGCATTCTGCCGGGCAAGCGACTGGAATAACTGCTCGGTCGTGATACCGAGCGTCGCGAGCTTGGCGTGGGAGAATTCGACGTAGATTTTCTCGTCCTGCGTGCCGTAAAAATTGACTTTGGTGACATTCTTGACCTTGAGCAGGCGCTGGCGAAAGGCCTCGGCGACCTTCTTCATCTGCGCGTAGTCGGCACCGTCGGATGTGAGCATGTAAAGGATCGAGTCGACATCGCCGTACTCGTCGTCGACCGACGGCCCGATCAGGCCCGCGGGAAGGTTATCCTTGATGTCGCTGATTTTCTTGCGCAGCTGATAGAACAACTGCGGCACGTCGCGGGCCGGCGTATTGTCCTTGAAGGCGACCTGCATCGCCGTGAATGCCGGCTTGTTGTAGGTGGTCACCTTGTCGAAATACGGCAGCTCCTGAAGCTTCTTCTCGATCGGATCGGCGACTTGAGTCTGCATTTCGGCGGCGGTTGCGCCGGGCCATATCGCGGTGACGATCACGACTTTGATGGTGAACGACGGATCCTCCGCGCGGCCCAGGCTCCGATAGGACAGGAAGCCCGCTCCGCCGAGCATCACGATCAGGAATAGAATCAGGGCCGGGTGCGCAACTGCCCATGCCGAGAGGTTGAAGCGGCCCATCGTACACTCCTGCCAGCCCAAAAAGGCCTTCAGCGATCTGCGTTCAGAACGACAACGACGAGACGATCTTGACCTTCTCGGCGGGATCGAGCTTCTGAACGCCGAGCGCGACGACGTTCGCGCCTTCGTCCACGCCGCCGCTGATCAGGACGTCGTTGCTCTCGTAGGTCTTCACGGTCACCGGCTTGAGAGTGACGGCGCCGGTCTTGCCGTCTGCGACATACAGCGACGGTCCCGCACCCTGGTTGAACAACGCCGAGAGCGGAAGCCGCGCGACACGTTCGCTTGTGGAGTCGGACAGGATCAGTGTGGCCGTCATGCCGAGCTGCACTTTGTCGCCGGCCCCCGGTATCGAAAACTTCGCGAGATAGGTCCGTGTCGCCACATCGGCCGAAGGCGCGAGTTCGCGAAGCTTTGCGACATAGGGCTTGTCCGGCTGCGACCAGATTGAGACCCGCGCTTCACCCGACCTGGCGTGCACCAGCAGGGTCTCCGGTATCGAGATCACGACTTCCTTTTCGGCAAGCCGCGCGACTCGAATCGCGGTCTGCCCCGCAGTGACCACCTGACCGGGCTCGATCAACGTCGCCGTGACGACGCCGGGGGCATCGGCAACAAGCGTCGCGTAGGAAAGGCTGTTGTTTGTCAGTTCGACGGATCGCTCGGCGCGATTGAGTCGCGCCCGCGCCTCGTCGCCCGACGCCTTGGCCTGATCCAATTGGGCTTCGGTCGACCAGCCCTTTTGCCGGAGCTCCTTGCTGCGCGTTTCGGCGGCGCTCGCTTGCGCGAGCACGCCGGTCGCGGCGCCGAACTCCGCCTCGGCCTGTTCGGCTTGCAGCTTCAGGTCGGCCTCGTCCAGCGTTGCGAGCGGTTGCCCGGCTTCGACGAGGGAGCCGACCTCAACCAGGCGTTTCGATACTTTTCCGGCCACCCTGAAGCCCATATCGCTTTCGATTCGGGGGCGAACGGTCCCGACGAAGCTGCGGTTTGGGGCTTGAGCTTCGTAGTGAACGCTGGCGACCAGGACCGGCCTTACAGGCGCGATATGTTGCGCCGCGATATCGTTGCAGCCAGCCAACGCCAAGGCGGCGACGGCCGGTATCCAGCGCAAGATCATGTAATTTCTGGAGAAATTTTCATTGCCGGACATTGTGATACCTCTGACGCATCAAAGGTGGAATGATTAGTGACGAATGTCAACATTCGTCATACATCACTAAATGTTTCAGCGGGTGGCAGCCGCCTCAATCAGGCGGGTGTGCCAGAGCGGTCATCCGATGGGAGATAACGGGTTCGATACCGGGCTCGGCTCAAGAGCCTCCAGCGGACCCCGGAGAGGCTGCGGCGAAGCAAACCTTCACCGCGCATGTTGAAAAGGACGACCACGCCCCCCGATGGGTTGCGCCTCGTTGGTGCGTCGTCGGACGAACATCGGCCGACAATTGCCGGGCATCCGTTTGGTCAGTCCACGCCCTGAATGCTCAGCCTTCGCGGAACGATCGGCCGTCCGTACTAGGGCGTCGGCAGACCGATGTTGGGGATCGCATCAGGCAAGTAAGCGCCGCCGCGAATTGTTTTTTGCAGAGCCTTGAAATCGGCGCCTGATTGGAATTTCTCGTAGACGCGCGCCGGGTCGAAGAAGGTGCCGATCGGATCTGCGGCGAAATCCGGCGACGTCCGCATCCATTCTCCCGAAAGGCTCCAGTCGGAAAAATTGTCGCTCTGCAGCTCGACGAAATTGCCTTCGGGATCTTTGTAGTAGAGCGACATCGTCAATCCGTGATCGAGGCAGAAGGCCGGCTCAACGCCTGCATTGCGCAACCGGTCAAACGAGGACATCAGATCCGCGAAGCTGGAATATTCGAACGCGCAGTGATGCATCCCGTTGTGCCGAATTTTTTCCGCATCGTCGTTTAGACCAGGGACCGCCAGAAAAGCGATGCGGTGGTTGGCATCGTCGTTCGTCATCCAGGCGGCGCCCTCGTTCTTGAATTGCACCTGCGCTCCCACCACCAGGGCGTACCACTTGATCATCTCGTCGAGGCGGCTGGTTTTGATCGTAACGTGATGCAGCTTGGGCTTGATCATCGGCATTTCCTCCCGTTCGGGCGCCTTGGTCCCTTGTCTTGTTCGATCGCGGTCGGGGATGGTGTCGCACCGCGACCGGCTCCGTGCCATTCCCACGTTTGGACCGCCCCTAGCTTAAAGCGGTCGAGGCAGATCACGTCAATAAAAATATATTCTTGTCGCCAGGATATATATCTGGTTAGGTACCGCTTCGGAGGGAGCGAGATGCCGACGGCTTTGCGTGAGACGAAAAGCCGAACCGAAGCGGTCTATTTTCGGTTGCGGGCTGACATTCTTTCATGTCGCCTCAAGCCCGGGGCGCGGCTGAAGATCAATGAACTGTGCTTCGGCCTCGGCGTCAGCCTGGGGGCGGTTCGCGAAGCTCTATCGCGATTGTCGGCTGAAGGTCTCGTGGTTTCCGAGGCGCATAAGCGTTTCCAGGTTGCGCCGATATCCGTGGCCGACCTCGAGGATCTCACGCAAGCGCGCATCGAGATCGAGACACTCTGTCTCAGGCGTGCGATCGCCGCGGGCGGAATCGACTGGGAGACGGGGCTGATCTCCGCCTTTCACCGCCTTTCACGATTGCCGGTGCGGGCGGTCGGTGACGAGCAGCGGGTGAACGAGGATTGGGCGCAAGCGCACGCCGACTATCATCTGGCGCTGGTCGCGGCCTGCGACAGCTTGTGGCTATTGCGCGTGCGCGCCACCCTCTACGCGCAGTCGGAACGCTACCGGCGCCTTTCTGCGCCTGTCACAGGGCGGTCGCGGGACGTCAATGCCGAGCATAGGCGCATCATGGAGGCGGCTCTCGCCGGAGACGGCGACAAGGCTTGCCGGCTCTTGTGCGAACATCTTCTGATGACGAAGGATTTGGTGCGCCACCTGGCGGAGCAACAACTGACGGGTCAGCAAAAGCCGCCGGAAGCGCCAATACAACCTTCGCCTGCCGGTCTCATGCCGGCGCGCGTGCTTGCCTCAAAGCCCTATCGTCGCACGAGACGTGCGGCCAAACGCATGAAGGTTTAAGTCCCGGCACTCGCTCGGCCGAGCGAGCGGCGAGCCATGCATGAAAGAATCGCCATGACCGACGGCACTGAAACGGACGTAATGATCGTCGGGGCGGGACCCACCGGCTTGTCGCTCGCGATCGAGCTCGGTCTTCGCGGCGTGCGGGCGTTGGTTGTCGAGCGTCATGCGCGGACCGGCTCGCAGCCGCGGGCCAAGACGACGAATGTGCGTTCGATGCAGCATTTGCGCCGATGGGGCGTGGCCTCGAAGTTGCGTGCGGCGGCGCCGCTGCCGAGCGACTACCCAACTGACGTCGTGTTTTCGACACGGCTCTTTGGTCGCACCCTGGCCGTCATCGAAAACGCGTTCGAAGGTGCGAAACGCCGCGAACCGCGCTTTCCCGAGCCCGCGCAATGGGTGCCTCAATACATTGTTGAGGCGGTATTGCGGGACCATGTCGCTGCGATGCGTTCGGTGGAGCTGCGGTTCAATGCCGAGCTGGAGCACGCCGAACAGTCCGCGAGCGGTGTTGTTGCCACCATCCGCGGTCTCGCCGATGGCGAGCCACGCGCGGTTCGCGCCAAATATCTGATCGGCGCCGACGGAGCACGCAGCCGGGTACGCGAGATCATCGGCGCGCGTATGGAAGGCGAGCACGCCTACGCGCTCAACTATAATCTCATTCTGCGCATCCCGGAGCTTTTGCTCGACCCGCCGGATCGGCGGGCCATCATGTACTGGCTCATCAACAAGGAAGCCCCGGCCGTGATGGGCCCGATGGACGGCGAAGGGCTCTGGCATTTCGGCATCACGCTGCCGCCGGGAGTGACCGAACTTGACGATGACGCCATTCGCCGCCGGGTGTGCGACGCGATCGGACGCGACGTGAAAATCGAAATCCTGACCCGCGACGTGTGGGCGGCGCATCGCCTCATCGCCGACAGTTACCGGGATCGCCGCATCTTTCTTGCCGGCGATGCCTGCCATTTGCATCCGCCGTTCGGGGGATATGGCATGAATCTCGGCATCGCCGACGGCGTCGACCTCGGCTGGAAGCTGGCGGCCGTGCTGGAAGGCTGGGGCGGACCGGAGCTGCTCGATTCCTACGAGAAGGAACGGCGCCCGGTGCACCAGCGCACCATCGCGGAAGCGGTCGCGAATTATCGCGTTCTCAGCGCGCAACTGCTCAAGGATAGCCTCGAGGAGGACAGCGAGGAGGGGACGCGCGCGCGTCATGATGTCGGCGATGAAATCCTGCGCACCAAGACACGCGAATTCAGGACGCTCGGTGTGGTGCTCGGCTCGCGTTATACCGAATCGCCCATCATTGTCGGCGACGGCAGCGCGCCGCCGGGAGAGCATTTTGCGACTTACGAACCGTCGGCGTATCCGGGTTGCCTTGCTCCGCACGCCTGGCTGCCCGACGACACGTCGCTGTACGATCATTTCGGCCGTGGCTACACGCTGCTCGCGCTTGACGACACGGCGTCGACGGAGGCTCTGGCGCAGGCGGCGGAGCGCGCCGGTGTCCCGCTCACGGTCCTCAATTTTCGCGATCGGCAACTACGCGCGCTTTATGGCGCGCCGCTGGTGCTGATCCGCCCCGACCAGTATGTCGCGTGGCGCGGTGCGCGCGCGGACGCCGACCGGGTCATCGCGACGTTGCGCGGCGGCCGCGCGATCGATGCGGCCGCAAGCAAAGACATGGAGAAGACGGCATGAGCGGGGGAAACGGGGACGTCATCAACATCACGCGAGCGATCGATGCCGGCCCCTTCACGTCGTTTCAAATCGTCGCCATCGTTCTTTGCTCGCTTGTCGCGTTTCTTGACGGCCTCGACAGCCAATCGATCGCGGTGGCCGCGCCGCTGATCGCTGAGAAGCTCGGCCTCGCCCGAACCGCGCTGGGGCCGATATTTTCCGCCGCTCTCCTTGGCGCCATGATCGGCGCGTTGACCTTCGGCCCGCTCGGCGATCACTTCGGTCGCAAGCGCTGCCTGATCGCGGCGGCCGTTATCTTCGGCGTCTGTACACTATTGACTACCCGAGTGGCGTCTTACGAGGAATTGCTTGCTGTGCGTTTTGCGGCCGGCATCGGTTTAGGCGGGGCCACGCCGTGCTTCATCGCGCTCGCGTCCGAATATGCGCCGCAACGACGCCGGGCGATGATCGCGAGCCTCATTTGGGCCGCGTTTCCACTCGGGGGCACCATCGGCGGCTTTCTTAACGCCTATATACTGGCGAATTACGGCTGGCCCACAATTTTTTGGATCGGCGGCGCGCTTCCGCTGGTGGTGGCCGTCGTCTTGCTGCTCTGGCTGCCGGAATCCATTCGTTTTCTCATCGCCGACGGTCGCCGTCCTGAAGCCGCCCGCGCGATCGCGCGGCGGATTGTGCCGGTCGATTCGCCGAATGCACAGATCGTTGCCGACGAGCAACACATGGCGGGGCTGGCGCTGATACACCTGTTCAGTGAGGGTCGCGCCGCCAACACATTGTTGCTCTGGATTCCCTTCATCATGGCGTTCGGCACGCTGGCGACCGTCGTGGTGTGGACGCCAGCGCTGCTGCGCGCCAACGGCATTGCGCCTTCGCAGGCGGCCCTCGTGATCGGATTTCACGGCATCGGCGCCTTGATCGGCATGGCGAGTGCCGGAAGGTTGATGGAGCGGTTTGGAACGGTCACCGTGCTTGTGCCGACGTTCGTCCTCGGCACTGTCGCGACCGGGGCGCTGGGCTTCGCTGCGGCGTCGGTGGCCTGGATGTCGCTCGTGCTCGGATTGGTCGGGGTTTTTGTCGGGATGGGTGCGTCGGGGGCGATAGCGCTGGCGACGCTCACCTACCCGACGGCGATCCGCTCGACAGGCGTCGGCTGGGCCATGGGAATGGGCCGGTTCGGCCAGGTGATTGCCCCGCTGACGACCAGCATGATGCTCGGGTTCGGCTTGGGAACGATTCAGATATTCCTCGCGACCGCAGCCGCCCCCTTTATCGCCGCGGTCTTCGTTCTCATTCTCAAATGGCATTCTGCCGAGCCCAACATCGACGCGGCGGCCGCCGCGCGTCCTGTCATTCCCTGAGGCTCGCGGTTCATAACGCGTGAACCCCGCTTTCGCGGAGCATGGCTTGTTATTTGTTCTCGAACTTCGGCGGCCGCTTGGCGATGAAGGCCGCCATGCCTTCTTTCTGATCGGCGGTCGCGAACAGCGAATGGAACACCCGGCGTTCGAAACGCACGCCTTCGGCGAGCGACGTTTCGAATGAACGGTTGACCGCCTCCTTCGCCGCCAGCACCGAGGGCAGCGACATCGAAGCGATGGTTTCGGCGAGTTTGATCGCCTCGTCGAGCAGGGTTGCGAGCGGCACGATGCGCGCCACGAGCCCTGAGCGTTCGGCCTCCTGCACGTCCATTATGCGTCCGGTGAGGATGAGGTCCATCGCCTTCGCTTTGCCGACCGCGCGGGTGAACCGCTGCGTGCCGCCGATTCCGGGAATGATGCCGAGCTTGATCTCGGGCTGACCGAATTTGGCGTTGTCGGCGGCGATGATGAGATCGCACTGCATCGCCAGCTCACAACCGCCGCCGAGTGCAAAACCCGCGACTGCGGCAATGATCGGCTTGCGCGCGGTCGCGGCGCGATCCCAGCTCGCAGCAAAGTCACCAAGGAACGCATCAGCGAAAGTCTTTTCGGCCATCTCCTTGATGTCGGCGCCGGCGGCGAACGCCTTGTCCGATCCGGTGATGACCATGCAGCCGACAGCTGCGTCGGCCTCGAATGCGTCGATGGCCTTGGTCACTTCGCCGACCAGTGCCCGGTTGAGCGCGTTCAGCGCCTGCGGGCGATTGAGCCGGATCAATCCGACCTTGCCCCGCGTCTCCACGATGATGTTTTCGTAGGTCATGACCAAAATCCCGGCGTTGTTTTCCCGGCGTCATTTCTGGCACACTGGACAATAAAACGTCGAGCGGCCAGTCTGCACCATGCGTCTGACGGTGCCGCCGCAGCCGGGCGCCGGACATTTTTCGCCCTCGCGGTCGTAGACGCGGAAGTGGTGCTGGAACAGGCCCAGATCGCCGTCGGTACGCTTGTGATCGCGCAGCGACGAGCCGCCGGCCTTGATCGCATCGTACAGCACCGCCTTGATGCCTTCGATCAGGCGTTCGGCACGTTCGTTCGGTGCGCCGGTTTTGGTGGCGATGATCGAGGCCATGCGTTTGGGCGAGAGCAGCGCGCGGTGTAGCGCCTCGCAGACATAGATGTTGCCGAGGCCCGCTACCACGCGCTGGTCGAGCAGCGCCGCCTTGAGACTTGTCTTCTTGCCCTTGCAGGCTTTTGCCAGCATCGCGGCGTCGAAGGCGTTGCCGAGCGGCTCGGGGCCCAGCCGGTTGAGCAACGGCTCCGCGTCGAGCTTTTCGCGGGCGACGATTTTCATCGAGCCGAAGCGGCGCGGATCGTTGAACGTCACGATCGCGCCGGACGACATGTGAAACACAACGTGGTCGTGCGCCGCGTGTTTCTCGCGTTCGTGGTAATAGCGGCCGGGCGCCTCGTCGCCGGCCTTGCGAAACACGTGAAACGATCCGGACATGCCGAGATGCATGATCAACACGTCGCCGGACGAAAGATCGGCGAGTAGATATTTTGCCCGCCGGCCCAGGCCGGTCACGGTCTTGCCTTGCAGACGGCGGGCGAAATCCTTCGGCAGTGGCCAGCGCAGATCGCCGCGACGCACCTCGACTTTGGTGAAGCGCGCACTTTCCATCGCCGGCGCAAGACCGCGGCTTACCGTCTCGACTTCGGGAAGCTCGGGCATCGTTCAACCGGCTCGTGCGCCGCGGCGGGGGTTAACGCGCCAGACATAGCGTCGCTTGCGCCGCCGCGCTATGGTTCCGCTGAACAGGAAACCAGGGATGACTGATACCGCCCCGTTCGGCTCGCGCCAGGTGCCGCTTGCGGACAAGCAGGCGCTGGTCGATGACGTATTCCGCAGCGTCGCGCGCCGTTACGATCTGATGAACGACCTGATGTCGTTTGGGCTGCATCGCCCCTGGAAGGACGCGCTGGTCACCGCGGTCAACCCGCCAAAGAACCGGCCGTTTGCGCTCATCGATATCGCCGGCGGCACCGGCGATATCGCGTTTCGCGTGATCGCCGCCGGCGGCAACGAAACGCGCGCCACGGTCTGCGACATCAATCCGGACATGCTCGCGATCGGGGCCGGGCGGGCCGCGGCGCGCGGGCGTGGCGATCTTGTCACGTTCGCGGAAGCCAATGCCGAGGCGCTGGCGTTCAAGGATCGCAGCTTCGACGCCGCAACCGTCGCCTTCGGTATCCGCAACGTGCCGCGGATCGAAGTGGCGCTGGCCGAGGCTTATCGCGTGCTGCGGATCGGCGGGCGATTTCTTTGCCTTGAATTCTCCGCCGTGACAGTCCCGGGCCTCGACAGGCTCTACGATCTCTATTCGTTCAATGTCATTCCCGCGCTCGGCCGTGCGGTTGCGGGCGATGCGGACTCCTACCGCTATCTGGTGGAATCGATCCGCCGCTTTCCGAAGCCGCAGGAATTCTCCACCATGATGCGCGCGGCGGGTTTTGCACGCGTCTCGCATCACATCATGACCGGCGGCGTCGTGGCGTTGCATTCCGGCTGGCGTTTGTGATCTCCGCTCCCGCGTATCTTTTCCGCCTTGGTCGCGCCGGCTTTATTTTCGCCCGCGAAGGCGTATTCGGCGCGATCGATCCCGCGATCGTGCCGCCTTCGGCGCGTCCGCTCATTCGCATCGTGCGGCTGATCGAGCGGCCGTCGAGCGGCGCCGTCGAGACGCGCTTGTCGACCGCGCTCACGCGGCTCGGCCCGAGCTACGTCAAGCTCGGCCAGTTTCTCGCGACGCGCCCCGACGTCGTCGGCGCCGCACTCGCGCACGATCTGGAACGGCTGCAGGACCACATGCCGCCGTTCCCGCAACAGCCGGCGGAAGCGGCGGTGGCCGGTTCGTTTGGTAAGCCCGTCAGTTCGGTCTTCGCCAGCTTTGGTCCGCCGGTGGCGGCAGCCTCGATTGCGCAAGTGCATCGGGCCGAGGTCGCGGTCGGCGGGGGGACGCGCGCCGTCGCCGTCAAAGTGCTGCGGCCCGGTGTCGAACGCCGTTTCCACGCCGATCTGCGCGCCTTTAATTACGTTGCGCGCCACGCCGAGGAATTTTCCGCCGAGGCGCGCCGGCTGCGGCTGGTCGAGGTGGTGGATACGCTGCGGCGCTCGGTCACGCTGGAGATGGACTTCCGCCTCGAGGCGGCGGCGCTCTCGGAAATGGCGGAGAACACCAAAGACGATCCGGATTTCCGCGTTCCCGCGGTCGACTGGGATCGCACCACCAAGGAAGTTCTCACGCTGGAATGGATCGACGCCACGCCGCTGTCGGATCGCGCGCGTCTGATCGCCAAGGGCTTCGACCTGCCGCAGCTTGCCCGCTCCCTGATCCAGACGTTTCTCCGCCACGCGCTGCGCGACGGCTTCTTTCACGCCGACATGCATCCGGGAAATCTGTTCGTCGACGACGACGGGAGGCTCATCGCCGTCGATTTCGGCATCATGGGCCGGCTCGGCGTGAAGGAACGCCTGTTTCTTGCGGAAATCCTGCACGGTTTCATCACCCGGGACTACCACCGGACTGCCGAGGTTCATTTCGAGGCGGGGTACGTGCCGCCGACCCATTCGGTCGAAGGTTTCGCGCAGGCGATCCGCGCCATCGGCGAACCGATCCATAGCCGGACCGCCGAAGACATTTCGATGGCAAGGCTGCTGACGTTGTTGTTCGAAGTCACCAGCCTGTTCGACATGCGCACGCGTCCGGAATTGTTGCTGTTGCAAAAAACCATGGTGGTGGTCGAGGGCGTCGCCCGCTCGTTCGATCCCAGGCTCGATATGTGGAGCACGGCCGAGCCGGTGGTACGCGAATGGATGACGCGCTATCTCGGCCCCGCCGGCAAGCTCGAAGGCGCTGTGCAGGGCGCGGGCGAGATCGGACGCTTTATCAGCAACGCGCCGGGCTTGCTGACGCGCGGCGCCCGCGTGCTCGACCATCTCGACGAGATGACGCGCGACGGCCTCGTTCTGTCGCCACAAACCGTCGCCGAGATCGGCAAGGCCGAAGCGCGCCATAACCGCTGGGGCGTCGTCGCGCTGTGGGCGATTGCCGCCCTGCTGCTCTGGATCGTCCTTCTGCTAATCCGATGATATCATTGATTGCAATGCAATCATATCTACGTTAACATCCTCATCCATTTGGGGAATGCCGATGGCCAGTCTTACCGTCAGGCGGCTCGACGACAGGCTCAAGCGGCTGTTGCGCCTGCGCGCGGCGCGGCACAGCCGGTCGATGGAGGATGAGGTCCGCGTCATCCTGCGTCAGGCCGCGGAAGAACCCGGCCGCGACGCACTGGACCTCATCGGTCCGCCCAGCCAACCGGGGCGGCAGAAGGTACGCGCGGTCGCGGCCGAGACCAGGAACGTCCTTCTCATTATCGGCGGCGGCATTGCCGCCTATAAGTCGCTCGATCTCATCCGGCGCTTGCAGGATCGCGGCGCGCAGGTGCGCTGCATTCTCACCGCCGCCGCGCAGCATTTCGTGACGCCGCTGTCCGTCGGAGCTCTCGCCGGCGAGCGCGCCTACACTGATCTGTTCGATCCGCAGAGCGAATTTGACGTCGGCCACGTTCGCATGGCGCGCGACACCGATGCGGTCGTGGTCGCGCCGGCGACGGCCGACCTGATCGCCAAGATGGCGTTCGGCCACGCGAACGATCTTGCGACCGCGGTTCTGCTTGCGACCGACAAGCCGGTGCTGATCGCGCCGGCGATGAATCCGCATATGTGGGCCGCCAAAGCGACGCAGCGCAATCTCGCGCAACTGATGGCGGACGGCGTTCGCGTCGTCGGGCCGAATGCCGGCGAAATGGCCGAGCGCGGCGAAGCGGGTATCGGCCGCATGGCCGAGCCGCTCGAAATTGCTGCCGCGATTGATGCGATTATCCGGAGCGCGGGAACGCTCGCCGGCAAGCGCTTACTGGTTACCTCGGGGCCGACAAGCGAGCCGATCGATCCGGTACGCGTTCTCGCCAACCGCTCGTCCGGCAAGCAGGGCCACGCCATCGCCGCCGCCGCCGCCGCGGCAGGCGCCGATGTGGTTCTGGTCAGCGGTCCCGTAAACCTGCCCGATCCGCCGGGCGTGTCGGCGATTCACATTGAGACCGCGCAGCAAATGTTGGCCGCGGTCGAGAAGGCGCTGCCGGCCGACGTTGCCGTGTTCGCCGCCGCCGTCGCGGACTGGCGCCCACGGCATATCAGCCATGACAAGATCAAGAAGCGCGGTCAGCCGCCGACGATCGAACTGGTGGAAAACCCCGATATCCTTTCCACCATCGCCCACCGCAAGTCCGGCCGTCCGCGCCTCGTTGTCGGTTTTGCCGCCGAGACCAATGACGTCGTCGCGAACGCCAGGGCGAAGCTGGCGAGGAAAGGCTGCGACTGGATCCTCGCCAACGACGTCTCTCCCGAAACCGGCATCATGGGCGGCGACAGCAACACCATTCACGTTGTCACATCGGACGGCGTCGAAGACTGGCCACCGCAATCGAAGGAAGAAGTCGCGCGTGCGCTGATCGCGCGAATCGCCGCCGCGCTTGCGGAGAGCAAGCAGTGAACGCCGACGGTCGCATCGAAGTCCGCATCATGCGTTTGCCGCATGGCGCCGATCTGCCGCTGCCGGAATACCAAAGTGCGGCCGCCGCCGGTCTCGATCTCCTCGCCGCCGTGCCTGCCGATGCGCCGGTCGAGATCGGCCCGGGGGCGCGAGCATTGATCCCGACCGGGGTCGCCATCGCACTGCCACCCGGACACGAAGGCCAGGTGCGGCCACGGTCCGGTCTCGCCATCCGCGACGGTGTGACGGTCCTCAATTCTCCGGGCACGGTCGATGCCGACTACCGCGGAGAATTGCAGGTTATCCTTGTAAATTTAGGAGCCGAGCCGTTCGTCATTCGCCGCGGCATGCGGATCGCACAAATCGTGATCGCGCCGGTCAAACGCGCGGTCCTCGTCGAGTCGAACAACCTGGATTCAACGCAACGTGCAAGCGGCGGGTTTGGTTCAACCGGAACAGCTTCGAAAATCAAGGGCGACCGCGGCTAGTCGGTCGGCTCCGCGCCGAACTATTCGCCGCGTGCGACCTTTCTTCCTTGTTCATGGCTTTACTCCCCCGCAAAGGACTCCTTGCAATTGCCGCGGTTGTTGACGTGGCATTGCAATCGGCAACGCGACCGGTGTCCGCCAGGACCCTCGCAACCCGTCATGGCCTGCCGCCCCGCCACCTTGAGTCCGTCCTGCAGTCGCTGGTGCGCGACGGGATCCTCAAAGGCATCCGCGGCCCGCGCGGCGGATACGCGCTTGCCCGCGAGCGCCGGCGCGTAACGGCGAACGATATCCTGCGCGCGGCCGGGACGGTCGATGAGCTGGACGAGAACCCGGCATCCGAGCTGATGGTCAAGGTCGTCATTCCGGCTCTTTCGGCGGCCGAACTCGAATTCGGTCTGGCGCTAGGCCGCATCAATCTCGAAGACATGGTGGATATGGCGCGCCGCGCGGAAAGTCTTAACCGCGCCAACGGATCGGACTCGGAAACGTAGCCGCCGTGACGTCGCTTCCGTGGCGTGTCGACGTTCACGATCTGGACTCTTTCGGCGCGATTCCGCTTGAGAGTAAAGTCGGGCGATTCGCGGGCGCGCTCGCGATGGACCCGCTGGCGATGGCGGTGACTGCCAGCAGAGGCAATGGGCATGCCGGACACGATCCGGAGGAGCGGGGGTTATGCTCGTCCGTGGCTTGACGGATTCCTTGTAGCCATTGGCATCGCCGCGCCCTTTCCGGCATGTGCGCAGGAGCAGCCACGGGCCGTGCTGCACGAGCTTGTCCTCGGCGCCTCGCGCAGCATCGACCGTCATGAGATCGCCGTGCTCGTGCTGCTCGTTGGCCTGTTATTGTTTGCGGTGGTCACCGCCATCTTGCTGCTGCGGGCGCGGGTGCGCTCGTGGCGGCTGGAGGCTTCATCGCACGACGAGATTGCGGCGTTGCGCGCCGGCCTCGACCGCGCCAACGCCTTGCTGCTTTCGGAACCCCAAGTCATGGTGGATTGGCCGGCGGCCTCCGACCAACCCACCATCGAGGGCGATCCCGCCGTCGTCGGTGCGTCCGCGCCCCATCGCGTGCTTGCCTTCGGCAGCTGGCTCGACGGCGCCAGGGCGACGGCCATGGAGCAGGCCGTCGAGGCGCTGCGAACGCGCGGCGAAGCCTTCTCCATGGCGTTCACGACGCTTGGCGGCCGGCCGGTCGAGGCGCAGGGCCGCGCGATTGCCGGGCGCGCGGTGCTTCGCCTCAAGGACGCCAGCGGCGTCAAGCGCGACCTCGTGGACCTCGCCGGGCGTCACGAAGCGTTGCTCAACGAGGTCGCCTCGCTGCGCGCCCTGGTCGAGCGGCTGCCGTCGCCGGTATGGACGCGTGACGCGGCCGGGCGGCTGAACTTCGTCAACGCCGCCTATGCGCAGGCGGTCGAAGCGCGCGATGCGGCCGCCGCCGTCGAACTGAGGCTGGAACTTCTCGACAGCGCGGCGCGCGATAACATCGCGCGTGAGCGCACCCTTGCGGGGGCCTATGCGGGCCGCCTTCCGGCGATCGTCGCCGGAGCGCGGCGCAGCTTCGACGTGCTCGATTTTCGCACCGAGCCCGGCAGCGCGGGGCTCGCCATCGATGCCACCGAAGCGGAGACCATGCGCAGCGCACTCGCGCGGATGGTGGACGCGCACCGCCGCACGCTCGATCAGCTGTCAACCGGCGTCGCCATGTTCGACGCCAATCAAAAACTGACATTCTACAATGCCGCCTATCGCGTCCTGTGGAACCTCGATGCGTTCTATCTCGACCAGGTGCCGACCGATTCGGCGGTGCTCGAGGAATTGCGCGCCGCGCGGAAACTGCCCGAGGAGCAGGACTTCCGGCAATGGAAGGCGCAGCTTCATGCCGCCTACCGCGCGCTGGAGGCGCAGGAGCATACTTGGCATCTGCCGGACGGGCGAACGTTGCGCGTCGTCACCACCCCCAACCCGGACGGTGGCGTGACTTATCTGTTCAACGACGTGACCGAGCGGCTCGATCTCGAGCGGCGCTTCGAGGAGCTGATCCGCGTTCAAGGCGAAACGCTCGACAATCTCGCCGAAGGGGTTGTTGTGTTCGCCAGCGACGGCCGCGTCCGTCTGTCCAACTCCGCCTTCGCCCGGATGTGGGGGTTATCGCCACAAACCCTGGCCGAGCGGCCGCACATCGAAACGATCTCCGCTTTGTGCCGGCCGCTGCATGGCGACAACGCCACCTGGCAGGCGCTCCGCCAGGTCGTGACCGCGATCGACAGCCGCGCGGCGATATCGGGCCGGCTGGAGCGGCGCGACGGCAGCGTCGTCGATTGCACCACCGTGCCGCTTCCGGACGGCGCCACGCTGGTGACATTCCACGATGTCACCGACTCGGTGAACGTCGAGCGCGCGCTGCTCGAGCGCAACGAGGCGCTCGAAGATGCCGACAAGATCAAGATCGATTTCGTCCATCACGTGTCCTACGAGCTGCGCTCTCCGCTCACCAACATCATCGGCTTTGTCCACCTGCTCGGCGATCCGGGCACGGGTCCGCTGGCGCCCAAGCAACGTGAATATCTCGACTACATCACCGTCTCGACCAATACGCTGCTGGCGCTGATCAATAACATTCTCGACCTGGCGACCATCGACGCCGGCCGTATGCAGCTCAATCTCGGATTTGTCGACATCCGCGAGACCATGGCGTCGGCTGCCGAAGGGATACAGGATCGGCTGGTGAGCTCCGGCCTCGTGCTCGACATGCAAACCGCAAACGACATCGGCAGTTTTGTCGCCGATGAACGGCGGGTACGGCAGATACTGTTCAACCTTCTCGCCAACGCGGTGAGTTTCTCGCCTCCGGGCGGAACCGTCACGCTCCGGGCGGAGCGGCGCGCCGCCACTTTGATTTTCGCGGTAACCGACCACGGGCCGGGTATTCCGTCCGATGTTTTGGAAAAGGTGTTCGATTGGTTTGAGACGAATTCACTCGGCTCGCATCATCGCGGCACCGGAATTGGCCTCTCGCTGGTGCGCTCGTTCGTCGAGCTGCACGGCGGCACGGTCGAAATTTCGTCAGTCGTCGGCCAGGGCACAACGGTGACCTGCACGTTTCCGCTGGGCGGAGCCGTCAAGATGACGGCGGCTTAGCGCAGTGGATTTCAAGATGAGCCTGTACCAGCATTTCGATCCGACCAACGAGTTCAACATCCTGCGGATCATGTGCGGCTTGTTCCTGCTGCCGCATCTCTATGCCAAGGCGAGCAATCTCGAATTCACCTACCAGCTCTACCGCGATTTCCGGCTGTATCCTCCGAAGGCGTGGGTTTTCGCCTGCATCGCGATCGAGATCATTTGCGCTACCGGCATGGTGCTGGCGCTCTACACACGCTATGTCGCGCTGCTGGAGGCGGTGTTTCTGTTGGTCGCTGCCTGGGCGGTGTGGCGCTACAGCCAGGGGAAGTGGCTATGGAACATCGGCGGTTACGAGTACTGCCTGTTCTGGGCGATTTGCTGCATTGTGGTCGCGATGCACGGTTAAGCGGACGAGGATGCAACCCTCGATAACTTACTGAGCACATCGGAGCGCGCGATGTTTCCGACTGCCTCGGGCGGGGCGAGCTTCAGCGTCACATTGCCGAACGAGGCGGCGACGGCGCGCTTTGCCATGGACGTCGCCGCCGCGCTCGAGCCCGGCGACCTCGTCACGCTGTCGGGCGATCTCGGCGCCGGCAAGACCACATTCGCGCGCGCTCTGATCCGCTATCTGGCCGGCGACGACACCGTCGAAGTGCCAAGTCCGACCTTTACTCTGATTCAGAGCTACGAGCTGCCGCGCTTCCTGCTCGTTCACGCCGATTTCTACCGGCTTTCGGGCACGGCCGAGCTCGCCGAGCTCGGATTCGAGGATATGCCCGAAGAGACGGTGGTGCTGCTGGAATGGCCCGATCGCGCCGCCGGTTTCCTGCCGCCCGATCGGGTCGACATCACTTTCACGCTCGCACCGCAATCGGGGCCCGAGTCGCGCAATGTGCGCGTGGTCGGCTATGGCGCGTTTAGCGCACGCGTGGAACGCATGACGCAGATGCGGGCGTTCCTCGATGAATCCGGATTTGGTGACGCCCCGCGCCGGCGCATGGTCGGCGATGCCTCGACGCGGATTTTCGAGCGCCTCACGTCCGACGGCCAGAAGACCGTGCTGATGAATGCGCCGCGCCGCCCCGACGGTCCGCCGGTACGCGACGGCAAGCCGTATAGCGCCATCGCCCATCTCGCCGAAGATATCGTTGCCTACGTTGCGCTCGCACAAGGTCTGCGCGATCGCAACCTCTCGGCGCCGACGATCCTGCAGGCCGATCTCGATCGCGGCCTGCTCATCATGGAGGATCTCGGCGATGATCGAATCGTCGAAGGCGATCCCCCGGCGCCGATCGCGGCGCGTTACGAAGCCGCCGTCGATCTTCTGGTGTCGTTGCATCGCCGGAAATTGCCGGAAAGGCTGCCTGTCGCGCCGCATGTCGAGTACCGGCTGCCGTATTACGACATCGAGGCTTTCCTGATCGAGGCCGAGCTGCTGCTCGACTGGTATCTCGTGAGCGCCGACGTGCCGGTGAGGGGCGGCGTGCGCGAGGAGTTTATTACGCTGTGGCGCGAAGCGCTCGAGCCGGCGATCGAAGCGCCGGCAACCTGGGTGCTGCGCGACTTTCATTCGCCGAATCTGTTGTGGCTGCCGGGCCGCGAAAACGTGGCGCGGATCGGGCTTCTGGATTTCCAGGATGCGCTGATGGGTCCCGGCGTCTATGACGTGGCTTCGCTGCTGCAGGACGCCCGCGTCGACGTCCCGGAATCGCTGGAGGTCGCGCTGCTGAGCCGGTACGCGCGCGCGCGGCTCTACGATCAACGCTTCGACGCCGCCGCGTTCGCGCGACTCTATGCGACGCTTGCGGCGCAGCGGGCGACCAAAATCCTCGGCATCTTTGCCCGCCTCGACCGGCGCGACGGCAAGCCGCAATATCTGCGTCACATGCCGCGCTTATTGCGCTATTTGCAGCGGTCGCTGGCGCATCCCGACCTGGCCGCGCTCAAGGACTGGTACGCTGCCCACGTCCTGCCGCGAGATGGGTTATGATAGGCCGAATTGGCGGATGTTGAGGATCGGTCGGGGAAAATCATGATGCCGAACCGCGCGATCGTTTTGGCGGCTGGACTCGGGACGCGGATGCGGCCGTATAACGGCCACATCCCGAAGCCGCTCGTGGAAATCGGCGGCAAGTCCTTGATCGATTACTCGCTTGACCGTCTCGCCGATGCCGGCGTTCAACGCGCCGTGGTCAACGTGCATCACCTCGCCGACGCGGTGGAGCGTCACCTCGCCTCGCGCCGGCGCCCGCAAATCGTCATCTCGGATGAGCGCGGCGCGCTGCTCGGCACCGGCGGCGGCATCGCCAAGGCGCTGCCGCAGCTCGGCGAGGGGCCGTTCTTTCTGGTCAATTCCGACACGGTGTGGCTCGACGGCGTCAAGCCCAACTTCACGCGGCTCGCCGAGGCCTTCGATCCCGCAACAATGGAGGCGCTCCTGCTGCTGGCGCCGACAACCGACAGCATCGGTTATACCGGTCGGGGCGACTTCACCATGCAGCCAGACGGCAGCCTGCTGCGGCGCGGTGAAAATGAAGTGGTGCCGTTCGTCTATGCCGGCGCGGCGGTTCTCGCTCCCGCGTTGTTTGCCGATATACCTGAGGGTGCCTTTCCGCTCACATTCCTGTTCGATCGGGCCGCCGCCAGGGGCCGTCTGTTCGGCTTGCGCCTGGAAGGCGTATGGATGCATGTGGGCACGCCGGAAGCGGTCGCCGCCGCGGAAGCGGCGCTCGCCGCCACGCACTAGAATTCAGACAGAGCCTGACCGTCATTCTGGGGTGCCTGCGCGTAGCGCGGGCCTCGAAGGATGAACGGCCGAAGCGCCCGGGCCGTCCCCTAGGCCCGCGGAGCTTGTCATCGGGCCGGCCAGTTCGGGCCGGACCCGTTGGCTCGCACCTCAGGGTGACGGAGTATTGATCGCCGATATGCGCCCTCGCGTCTTCACCATTCCGCCGTCGGCGCCGTTTCTGCCGACGCTGATCACGGCATTGACCGGCGGTGCGCTCGGCTTTGACCTCGCCGACGATCCGCTCGCGCTCGCCGCGGTCACGCTTTATCTGCCGACCCGGCGCGCTTGCCGGTTGGCGCGCGACGCCTTTCTCGATGTGCTGAATATCGACGCGGCGATCCTGCCGCGCATCGTCGCGATCGGCGATATCGACGAGGACGAGATTGCGTTCGCCGAGGCGGCATCGGGCGCCATCGCCGCCGATGCACTGGCGTTGCCGCCGGCCCTCGGCGGTCTCGAACGGCGCCTGCTGCTGGCGCAGCTCATCGTCAAATGGGCGGCGTCGCCGGCCGTCCGCGGCGCCAGCGGTGCGCCACTCGTTGCCCAGACGCCAGCGGCGGCTTGTGCGCTTGCCGACGACCTCGCGCGGCTCATGGACGACATGACCATGCGCACCGTGCCGTGGGACAAGCTCGACGGCCTCGTGCCCGAAGCGCTCGATCCCTATTGGCAGTTGACGCTGAAATTCTTGCAGATCGCGCGCGGGGCGTGGCCCGCGTTGCTCAACGAGCGCGGATGGATAGAGCCGGCCGTCCGCCGCGACGCGTTGATCAAGGCTGAGACCGCGCGGCTTGCGCGCAACACCGATGCGCCGGTCATCGCCGCAGGTTCGACCGGCTCGATCCCGGCGACGGCCGAGCTGATCGCGACGATCGCGCACTTGCCGCATGGCGCCGTGGTGTTGCCGGGTCTCGATACCGATCTCGATGAAAAGACCTGGCACACGATCGGGGGCGACGATCGCGCCGATATTTTGCCGGCACCCGGCCATCCGCAATTCGCCATGCAGGCGCTGCTCGCCCGCGTCGGGATCGCGCGCGACGCGGTGCAACACCTGGCGGAGCCGCGTGGTCGCGAGCGGCTGGTTTCGGAAGTGTTGCGGCCCGCGGCGGCGACCGATCTGTGGCGGCAGCGTGCCGCGGATGCGGATTTCGAAACAAACGCCGAGGCGGCGCTTGGCACCGTCACCGTGATCGAGGCGGCCAACGCCGAAGACGAAGCACTCGCCATCGCGGTGACGCTGCGCGAAGCGGTGGAGCAGGCAAAGACCGCCGCGCTGGTCACGCCGGATCGCGCGCTGGCGCGCCGCGTTCACGCCGCGCTCGAACGCTGGGGCATCGTGGCGGAGGATTCGGGCGGCGATGCGCTCACCGACACTCCGGCCGGAATCTTCGCCCGGCTCGCGGCGGACGCGGCACTCGGCGAGCTTGCCCCGGTGACACTGCTTGCCTTGCTCAAGCATCCGCTGCTTCGCGTCGGTTCAAACGATGCCGCGCGCGCTGTTGCGACGCTTGAGCGCGCCATCCTGCGCGGCCCGCGTCCGCGTCCAGGTACTGCCGGGCTTTCCGGTGCGCTCGACGCTGTTCGCCCCCAGATCGAGAAGTTACGGCGCAACGAGTCGTCCGACCTGCACCGTTCCGATCCGCGCATCGCCCTGACCGAAACCGATCTTGCCGCCGCCGCCGAATTCGTTGCCGGGCTCGCAAACGCGCTCGCGCCGCTGGAAAGCATGGGCAAACAAAAGCGCGCACTCAGCGATATCGCCGCGCGTCATCGTGATGTTGTGGGCGCATTGTCGCGGGACCACGGACGCGAACACGCCTTCGCTGGTCCCGATGGCGCCAAGCTCGCCGAGGCATTGGATGAATTGGCGACGAGTGAAGCCGCGGCCGCGCTCAGCCTCGCTCCATCCGACTACGCCGAGCTGTTTACCGCCGTGCTGGCCGATCGGGTGGTGCGTCCTTCGCCGCAATCCGGTGCACGCGTGCGCATCCTCGGTCTCCTCGAAGCGCGGCTCACCGAGAGCGACCGCGTGGTGCTCGGCGGGCTCGTCGAAGGCGCATGGCCGCCGGAGAGCCGAACCGACGCGTGGCTCAGCCGGCCGATGCGTCAGCAGCTTGGTCTCGATCTGCCGGAGCGCCGCATCGGTCTCACCGCGCACGATTTCGCCCAAATGCTCGGCGCCCGCGAGGCGATCCTGACCCGCGCCGCCAAGATTGGCGGCGCTCCGACGTCGCCCTCACGTTTCATCCAGCGCCTCGCCGCCGTTGCCGGCGAGCGGCGTTGGCAGGCGACCGTCGATCGGGGTAACGTCTATCTCGCCTGGGCGCGCACGCTCGACCGGCCCGACAGTGTGGCGCCGGCGCCGCGCCCTGCACCGAAACCGCCGCTTGCGGTGCGGCCCAAGCGCCTGTCGGTGACCGAGATCGAACACTGGCTGCGCGATCCCTATACGATTTACGCCAAGCACGTCCTGCGTCTGGCGCCCCTCGACGAGGTCGACGCCGCGCCTGGCGCTGCAGAGCGCGGCAATCTCATCCATGCCGTGCTCCGCGAATTCAGCGAGCGCTTTGCCAACGATCTGCCGTCCGATCCGGCGGCTGAACTCGTCGAGATGGGAAGAAAGCATTTCGCCGCGCTCGAAGACTTTCCCGAAGCCCAGGCTTTTTGGTGGCCGCGATTTCAGCGGATCGCGCAATGGTTCGGCGGGTGGGAGGCCGGGCGCCGCGCGAATTTCCGTCTGGTTGCCGCCGAGATTCGCGGCGCGATCGAGATTGCCGTTGGCGATGGCATGTTCAAGCTAAACTGCGTTGCCGATCGCATCGAGCGCGACGCCGACGGCGGCTATGTCATCCTCGATTACAAGACCGGCTCGGTGCGAACCGAAAAGCAGGTGCGCATCGGACTTGCACCGCAACTCACGCTCGAAGCGGCGATGCTGCGCCAGGGCGGATTTGAAAACATTCCCGCCGCCAGCTCGGTGGCGGCGCTGGCCTACGTGGCGCTCAAAGGCGGCGCGCGCGCCGGCGAATTTCTGCCGGTCGGATTCAGAGAAGGCACGCCCGACAGCCAGGCCGACCGCGCGCTGGAAAAACTTTCGGCGCTGGTGCGTCGCTTCGACGACGAGAACCAGCCTTACCTTTCACTTGTGCATCCGATGTGGAAGGCGCGTTACGGCGATTACGACCATCTTGCGCGGGTGAAGGAATGGTCGGCCACCGGCGGTCCCGAAGACGACATTCCGGGGGCGGCATGAAAGCGCCAATGCGATCGCCGAACGTCATTCCTGCCGACGTGCTTCGGCTTCAGGGCGAAGTGTCCGATCCTGCGGTTTCGGCGTGGGTCGCCGCCAATGCGGGATCGGGCAAGACGCACGTACTGGCGCAGCGCGTGATCAATCTTCTGCTTGCCGGTGTCGCCCCGGAAAGAATTCTTTGCCTCACTTTCACCAAGGCCGCCGCGGCCAATATGGCGAAGCGGGTGTTCGACACTCTCGGGCGCTGGACCACGCTTGACGACGACGCGCTGGATGCTGCGATCGGCGAGGCGTCGCGCGGGGCGCCCGGAGTCCGGCGGGCTTTGGCCCGGCGGCTTTTCGCGCGCGCGCTGGATACGCCCGGCGGTCTCAAGGTGCAGACCATCCATGCCTTCTGCACGCAGCTTCTGCATCAGTTTCCGTTCGAAGCGAATGTTGCAGTGCGCTTCACCGTCCTTGATGAGACCGCGCAGGCCCAGCTTCTGGAGCAATTGACGCTCAGTGCGCTGCTCGGAGGGGCTTCTACACCTGGAAGTCCGCTTGGCCGCGCACTCGGCATCGCCATGACCGCGGGCGCCGATCAGACATTTCGCGACGTGGTGCGTGAAGCGATCAACCAACGTGACGCTTTCATCGGCTGGCGTGAGACGGCAGGCAGCGTGGAGGCGGCGATCGCCGATCTTTCACGGCTGCTTGGCATCGATCCGCAGGACAGTCTCGACAGTGTCGAGGCCGAGTTTCTGACGGGCTCGTCAATTCCGCCTGCGGAATGGCCTACGATTGCTGCAACGTTGATGAAAGGCAACAAGACCGACGGTGAGCAGGCGCGGCGCTTCGCGGCGCTGACGACGCTCTCCGGCGCCAATCGCCTTGAGCTCTATCTTGAAATCTTTTGTACCGACGAGGGCAATCCGCGCAAATCCATCGTCACCAGGGCGATCAAGGACGCGGGCTTGGTCGAGCGCCTGGTCGCGGAACAGGCGCGGGTCATCGCCATTCTCGAGCGGCGCAACGCCGTCATCAGCCGCGACCGCAGTGGCGCGTTGCTGACTGTCGCCGATGCCGTGCTGACCCGCTATGACGCCGAAAAAGAGCGCCGCGGCCTGCTTGATTACGATGGCCTCATCGACAAGGCGCTGGCGCTCTTGACCGATGTTGATGCGGCCTGGGTGCATTACAAGCTCGATCTCGGCATCGATCATGTCCTGATCGACGAGGCGCAGGATACCAGCGACAAGCAGTGGGACATCGTGCTTCGGCTGGTTGCGGAATTCACCGCCGGTAAGGGAGCGCGCGATCTCAGGCGCACGATCTTCGCCGTCGGTGATGAAAAACAGTCCATCTTTTCCTTTCAGGACGCGGCGCCCAGGCAGTTCGCCCTCATGCGGCGCCATTTCGAGAAGGCACATAACGACGCGGGACTCGAATTTGTCGCCCATCGGTTCGAGCACTCCTTCCGCTCGGGCGAAGGCGCGCTTGCGGCGGTGGACGAAGTGTTTAAGGCGCCGGGCATGGCGGCGAGCGTCACCGCGGATAGCGGTGGCTTTCCGCCGCACATCGCGTTGCCGGATGCCCCGCCGAGCCTGGTCGAAATCTGGGAGCCGGAGAGGCCCGACGAACGCGACGAGAGCGTGGAAGGGTGGGACGCGCCGTTCGACGAGATGCGCGAAACCAGCCCGCGGGTGAAGCTTGCGCGACGGATCGCGCGCACCGTCCGGGGACTTGTCGATGGCCGCATTCTTGTCGGCATCGAGCGCCGCGCGGCGCGTTACGGCGATCTGCTGATTTTGGTGCGCCAGCGTGGGCCGCTGTTTGAGGCGATCATCCGCGCGCTGAAGAACGAGCATGTCGAGGTCGCCGGCGCCGACCGCCTCGTGCTCACCGAGCACATTGCGGTCATGGATCTTATGGCGCTCGCCGACGCACTGTTGTTGCCGCAGGACGATCTTGCGCTCGCCACCGTGCTGCGCAGCCCGTTATTCGGTTTCTCCGACGAAGATTTGTTTGCGATTGCTCATGGTCGCGGCCGGTCCTCGCTGCGTACCGTTCTGTTGCGCAAGTCCGTCGAGGAAGACAAATTCGCCAATGCCGCCGCCCACCTTGAAGAACTTGCTGAAGCCGCGAGGCATGAATCGCCATTCGGCTTCTATGCCCGCGTTCTCGGCGCCGGCGGTGGCCGGCGGCGCTTCCTCGCCCGGCTCGGCGCGGAAGCCAACGATGCCCTCGACGAATTTCTCAATCTCGCGCTCGACTACGAGCGGCGGCAGACACCCTCCCTGCAAGGATTCGTGGCGTGGCTGCGCGAGGCGCGCGCCGAAGTGAAGCGCGACATGGAGATCGCGCGCAACGAGGTGCGGGTGATGACAGTGCACGGCGCCAAAGGTCTTGAAGCGCCGATTGTGATTCTCGCCGATACGATGACGCCGCCTGCGGGGCCGCGGCCGCCGCGGCTTCTTGGGCTTCCCGGCGGCGCCGTTGTCTGGGCGGCGCGCAAGGACGATGACGTCGAGCCGGTCGCCGTCGCCCGTCAGGCTGCGTTGGCGGAAGCCGAGAACGAATATCGCCGGCTGCTCTATGTCGCCATGACGCGTGCCGCCGACCGGCTGATCGTCTGTGGCGCCGACGGCAAGAACAAGCGACCGGACGGCTGTTGGTACGACCTTGTGCGCAAGTCGCTGCAACCGTTTCTTGTCGAGGAGGAAGAAAACGAGGAGAAGGTTTGGCGCTACCGCAAGCCCGCGGCGCCTGCCGCCGTCGCCGAGCCGGCGGCCTCTTCGGCAGCAACAAAGGTCGAACAGGGTGGAGTGCCGTCGTGGCTGCGTCAGCCGGCGCCGATCGAACTGCCGCGTTCGGCGCCGCTCTCGCCCTCCTCGGCATTCGACGAGGAGATCGGGCGGGTGTTTGCGCATGTCGCGGGCTCCGCAGCAGAGCGCCGCAAGGCGCTCGCCCGCGGGCGCATCGTCCATCGGCTGATGCAGTCGTTGCCCGACATCCCGCCGGCCGGCCGCAGGGATGCCATCGAGCGCTATCTGGACAACGCCGCGCCGGATTTTCCTCCGGCGGAGCGGGCGGCGATTGCGCAACAGGTCCTCACCATCCTCAACGATTTGATCTTTGCCGAAGTGTTTGCGCCGGGAAGCCGCGCCGAAGTCCCGATCGTTGGCCGGATCGCTCGCGCCGGCGCGGTTCCGATCGCGGTCTCGGGTCAGGTCGACCGGCTGGCGGTGACGGGCGATGCCGTGCTGATCGCGGACTACAAGACAGACCGGACCGCCCCGGCCGGCCTTGCGAAGGTCCCGACGCCCTATGTCGGCCAGCTCGCGCTTTATCGCGCGATCCTCGGGCGCATTTACCCGGTGAAAACGATTCGCGCGGCACTTGTGTTTACCGAAGGTCCGAATGTCATCGATATTCCCGGCGCCACGATGGACGCGGCATTGGCCGAAATCGTCAGCAAAATCACGCTCCGGTGAAGCTGCCTTGACGCTGGCGGACACCATTCATAGGTTCATTGCCGTGCCTTAAACTCTCCCGGAACAGCGAGGTCTCCCATGGTCGACAAGGTAACGGACGCAAGTTTCGATCAGGACGTGCTCAAGGCCACTGGTCCGGTCGTCGTCGACTTCTGGGCGGAGTGGTGCGGCCCCTGCCGGATGATCGGTCCCGCGCTGGAGGAAATTTCCAATTCGCTCAATGGCAAGGTGAAGATCGTCAAGCTCAACGTCGACGAGAATCCCGGCACTGCGGCGAAGTACGGCATCATGTCGATCCCGACCCTGATGCTGTTCAAGGGCGGCCAGCTCGCCTCCCGCCAGGTCGGCGCTGCCCCCAAGCAGAAGCTCGAACAGTGGATCACCGGCGCGGTGTGATTCGCATTCTTCCGTCACCCTGAGGCTCGGCGCGTAGCGCCGAGCCTCGAAGGGTGCGGCCCCGGCGCCTCCGCCGGCATCCTTCGAGGCTCGCTTCGCTCGCACCTCAGGATGACGGATCGCGCCGTCACGGTGCCAATCAATGCCGAAAGTGCCGTGCGCCCGTAAACACCATGGCGATGCCGTGGTCGTTGGCGGCTTTGATGACTTCGTCGTCGCGCACTGATCCGCCGGGCTGGATCACCGCTGTCGCGCCGGCCTCGATGGCGACGAGAAGACCATCGGCGAACGGAAAGAATGCATCGGAGGCGACGACCGATCTCTTGGTCGCGGGCTCTTTGAGCCCGGCTTCCTTCGCGGCGTCTTCGGCCTTGCGTGCGGCGATGCGCGCGGAATCGACGCGGCTCATCTGCCCGGCGCCGATGCCGACGGTCGCGGAATCCTTGGCATAGACGATCGTGTTCGACTTCACGTGTTTGGCAACGCGGAAGGCAAAGCGCAGATCGCGCAATTCAGCGTCGCTCGGCGCGCGCTTCGTCACCGGCTTCAACTCCATGTCCTCGACGACGGCATTGTCGCGCGATTGCACGAGGAGGCCGCCCGCGACGGTCTTCGCCGTCAGCCCCCTGGCGCGCGGATCGGGCAAGCCGCCGGCAATCAGCAGACGCAGGTTCTTCTTCCCGCCGACGATGGCGATGGCTTCCTCGGTGGCGTCCGGCGCGATGATGACTTCGGTGAAAATTTCGGTGATGGCGCGCGCGGCGCCGGCGTCGAGCGTGCGATTGAGCGCGACAATGCCGCCGAATGCCGAAACCGGATCGCAGGCCAGCGCCTTGCGGTAGGCATCGAGCAGGCTTTCGCCCTCGGCGACGCCGCACGGATTGGCGTGTTTGACGATGGCGCAGGCTGCAATGCGCGCCGGATCGAACTCGGCGACGCATTCGTAGGCCGCGTCGGTGTCGTTGATGTTGTTGTAGGAGAGTCGCTTACCCTGCGCTTGCCGTGCGGTAGCGACGCCGAAGCGCGTATCCGGTGTGCGATAGAAAGCCGCTGTTTGGTGCGGGTTTTCACCGTAACGCAATTTCTCGATCAGCCGGCCGCCGACGGAACGGTAGTCCGGCGCCAGGGTGCCGAGCTCGGCGGCGAACCAATTTGCGATCGCCGAGTCGTAAGCAGCCGTGCGCGCATAGGCCTTGGCCGCGAGTCGCTGGCGCAAATTCAGCGTCGTCATCCCGCCGTGCTGCGCGAACTCGTCCAGGAGGGCGGCGTAATCGGCCGGCTCGACCACAACGGCGACATCGCCGTGATTCTTTGCCGCCGCGCGAATCATGGCGGGCCCGCCGATATCGATATTCTCGATGCAATCGTTGAAGCCAGCGCCGCGCGCCGCCGTTTCCTCGAACGGGTAGAGATTGACGACCAGAAGATCGATGGGACGGATGCCGTGGCCGCGCATCGCTTCGGCATGAGCGGGATTGTTGCGAATGCCAAGCAGGCCGCCATGCACGGCCGGATGCAGGGTCTTGACGCGGCCGTCCATCATTTCCGGAAAGCCGGTGAGATCGGACACTTCGAGCACGGCGAGGCCGGCGTCGCGCAGCGTCTTGCGCGTGCCGCCGGTCGAGACCAGCTCGATGCCATAACCGGCGAGCGCTTTGGCGAATTCGACCAGCCCGGATTTATCGGAAACGGAGATGAGGGCGCGCGATGCGCGGCGTAAATGCTCGGTCATGGCCTCTTTCTACTTACTCCGCCGCTTGTATGGGAGCGGAGAAATAGATATCACAGCGGCAGCCTCGGTTCTTTTTCGCGCGCGCGGCGCGTGGTGCCGGCGGCGGCGACAGCGCCGGAATTGGCTTGTTGAAAGCTCCAAAGCACGCGCGGCGCCAGGCGCGCGTGGCCGCGAATGACCATTTGCACCGCGCGCCGCGGGCCATCGTTGCCCGCGAGGAAAACGCTGTCTTCGAGCTCCACGTGGTCGTCGCCGGCGTTGAAGGTCCAGACCTCCCTGTTCGGCATCATCAACAAAACGCCGTGGCGGTCGGTCAGCCGCGTCGCCTTGATCGAGGGGTGCAGATGAAAGCGCACGGTGTAGTGGTCTTGTTTGGTACGTATCTGCGGGCTGCCGTCGCCGGCGAGGAATAAATCTTCACCGTCGAACCGCGTGCCATCGGCCGCAAGCGTCACGGTGCGCTCGTGCAGCACGCCATAACGGGCGGCATAGCCGTCGTGGCCGGCGCGCAACGCGATCGAATCGGGCCGCTCTTCACGCGTCACCGAGACGTGGCGCGGTCCGCCCAGCATCGGCGAGCCGCCCAGCATCCGCCGGAAGATCGGCATTTCGACGAATTGGGCCGAGGACGCGTCGTTGAACGTGACCGTCGAATGAGACGCGGTCGCGCGGGCCACCGAGCGCCACTCGTCGCGCGCCGTTGACGGCATGCCACTATTGACGACGATGAGGCTCTGCTTCGGGGAAGAAAATTCGAACGACAGGCAGCCGGCGTGAGCGTCAAGGCTCGACTCGATCGGGGGTGTGCCGCCGGTGTCCATGATCAGTACGCCGCCGCCGGCCTCGATGCGTTGATAGGCGGAATACGGCGCATTCGACAGCGGCGCGCCACGGCTGTCGTCGTAGGCCAGGAGCGTCAACAAAAGCTCGGCCGGCGTCACGCCCATGCCGTTGAAATGCGCGAACGTACCCTCGGAGTGACGGAAGAAGCGCAGCATCGGCATCATGCGGTCGATGGCGTTGAGCAATGCCTCCGGCGGCGTGACGTCGCGCGACGCGAATGCCTGGCGCAGCGGCAGCAGCGCTATCAACAATTCGATGATGGCGCCGGGATCGCGGCTGATATGGCCGCCATCGGGCAGGATCTGCCGCTCGATCTCGGCCTTTAGCTGCGCGGTGGAAGACTTGATATGGCGCGCTTGACCGGCGATGCAGAGCGCGGCGTAGCAGAGCGCAACCGCGGCCTGCATGCGGGCCACGCCGCGATGGGCATCGCCCGACGTGTGGCGCAGGCAGCGTATCTGCCGGATCAGACTGCGCTGGAAGCGCCGATAGAACCGCACGTCCGCGTCTTGCAAAACCAGCGGCGCCTGGCTGAGCCACGAAATGATGCGTCGCGACAGCACGTCGGGGCGCCAAGCCACCGGATGCCACGATCCTTGCAGCGCGATCCACTCATCGACGAGCGCACGCGCATTGGCGCGGGCAATGCCGGATTCGGCCGCGCGCAGGTGACGCAGCCAGCCGAAGCCCAACAGATGCACCGCCCACTCGCCGGACGGCGGCGTCATCTCGAAAATCGAGCGGCCGTCGCAGACCACGACCTTGCTGGCGAAGGCGAAGCGGCCGGAATAGATTTCGCTGGCAACGGTGGCGTCGGCGGTGCGCAGGTCCTGCGGCGCGATCAAGAGCCGGTCGGTCTTGAGGGGCACAAACGGCCAGCGCAAAAACGGATGGGCGTTAAGGCGTCCGGCGAGCCGCCGCAGCCCGCCGCGCAGGATAAGCCAAGACAGCTTGGCACGGTTCGCGATTGAAACGCGCCCCATCTCTGCGTTCGCCCTCCTTCGGCGAGGGCGCCCAACCTCGCCATCGATTCCTTCCTATAAAGGAATGGGCAGCGACGGCCAACGGGCCCTTGTTTTCCCGGTTAATGCTGGCGTTTTTGGAAGCGCGCCGCATAGAAACCGTCGAGTCCCGCCAGCCGCGAATCGGAATCAGGCAAATGGCAGGGCAGCGTGCGCAGGTCGCCGTCTTTGGTGATGAATTCATCGCGGCCGAAGACCTCGGAAGCGACGATCGGCATCCGCCGGACGCTCGGATCGCGCGCCAACAGCCCGGCAACGATATCCTCGCCTTCCTCGGGTTCGAGCGAGCACGTGCAATAGATCAGCGTGCCGCCGGGCTTGGTCAGGGCGGCGGCGCGGTCGATCAAGCGGCTCTGAAGCGCTGCCAGCGTGGCAATGTCCGAGGGCCGCTTGAGCCACGGCACGTCCGGGTGGCGGCGGATGGTGCCGGTCGACGAGCAGGGCGCGTCGAGAAGGACGGCGTCGAACGGCTCGGCCTCCCATGCGCCCACGTCGGCGCAAACGAGTTCGGCCGCAAGCGACAGCCGGGTTAGATTTTCCGCAAGCCGGGCGAGACGCGCGGGGGCGCGATCGACCGCGGTGACGCGCGCGCCGGCGGCGGCGAGCTGCGCGGTCTTGCCGCCGGGCGCCGCACAGAGGTCGGCGAGGCGAAGTCCGCCGACGGCGCCGAACAGGCGCGCGGGTAAAGCCGCCGCGGCGTCCTGAACCCACCACGCGCCTTCGGCAAAGCCCGGCAACGCGGTGACCGAGCCATGCACGATCGCGCGCACCGATCCGGTCGGCAATGTCCGGCCGCCGAGCTGCGCGGCCCAGTGTTCGGGATTGCTCTTCACACTCACATCGAGCGCCGGTTCGCGGCCATTGGCGGCGGCGATGTCATGGGCGTTCGCTTCGCCGTAAGTCTTGATCCAGCGCGCCACCAGCCATTCCGGCGTATCGAGAACCGCCGTATCGAGCCTGCTCAGCCGCTCGGCGCCCTCGCGCGCGATCCGGCGCAACACCGCGTTGACCAGACCGGCATAGAAGCTGGCGTAATGGTCCGCCTGCACGGTCCGGACCGCGAGATCGACGGCGGCGTGGTCGGGTATTTCGAGGAAAAGAATTTGCGCGGCGCCGATCAGCAGCGCGGTCTCGACCCGTGGCGCCTGCGCCGGCGCTCCCTCCTCGAGGAAGAGTCCGACGAGATGCCGCAGCGTGCCGAGCCGGCGCAACACGGTCGCGACCAGCGCCCGTGTCAGCGCGCGGTCGCGGTCGGGGAGGGTGGCGAGGCCGGCGGCGGCGGAATGCGCGTCGGAGCCGTCGAGCATGTCGTCGAGCGCCCGATGCCGGCGCAGCACGCCATCGACGATATCGGCGGCGAGCCGCCGGACGGCCAAACCCGGCACGTCAGCGGGCGGGGTAGCGGCAATCTGAATCTTGGACTTGGCCTTGGACTTGGCCTTCGGTCTGCGCGCTTCCTTCAATCGCAATTCCTCCCGCGGACTGCCGCTTGCAGATTCGGCACGGCTACGCCAAGTCAGGCGCGATGCCAACCGAACCGGCACCGCCCATGCCTGCGGGCAAAGCGGAAGAAGAGCAACCGACGGAAAAACGGCCGCTGACGCCGGCGGCCGAACGCGCCCTCGCCGAGGCGGCGGCGCGCGAGCCCGAGGGCCCGTTCACGGTCGCGCGCGGGCCCTGGCTCACCGATCCCCCGTTCGTCCGGGCGCT
>Ga0302325_10000936_pt1 | contig 76774 bp, 64 predicted proteins | sample Palsa_T0_2_FD_201948 | JGI IMG/M metagenome (GOLD analysis project Ga0302325, IMG submission 201948) | Peat permafrost microbial communities from Stordalen Mire near Abisko, Sweden - Palsa_T0_2 | ecosystem: Environmental > Terrestrial > Soil > Palsa > Peat permafrost | place: Sweden: Abisko... | reverse complement strand
TTACTCTCTATATATCCCCCTCCTCTCTCCTTTGTGTTTTTTACAAAACACCCCCCCCCCCCCCCCCCCCCCCCCCCCCCCCCCCCCCCCCCCCCCCCCCGCTCAGCCCCCCATCCCCTAATGTTCCAGGCCGGTACCGCCGATCAGTTATACAAGGCGCTCCATGCCGGCTTGGGCTAAACTCTACATCGCTCTCACGATCCTGCTGGGTGGGATAATCCTGGGCCTGGCCCTGCCGCATTGGCAGGCGCACAATCTGCTGCAGTTCGGCCTCTACGCGGTGCTCGCCTCGGCGGCTTCTTCGCTCGATGTAGCGCTGCCCGGATTGAGCGGCTCCATTTCATTGAACTATTTGTTCATCCTGATCGGGGTCATGCTGCTGGACCTGCCTCAGGCGCTGCTGGTAGGTATGGCGTGCACGCTGACGCAGTGCCTGTGGACGAAGCGGCGTACCCAGGCATGGAACCTGCTGTTTAACCTGCCGAATTCGGCTACCGCCACGGCTTGCTGCTACATGGTCTATCATGCGGCGTGGCTGCGCCGTCTGCATGGCGGCACGCCGACGCTGTTGTTGGCAGCCTCCCTGACGTACTTCCTGGCCAATACGCTCTCCGTTGCGGGAATCGTCCGGTTGACGGAGGGCCGGGGTCCCTGGAAGGTTTGGCGCGCGCGATTCTTGTGGACCGCGCCACAATATCTGTCAGGCGCCGCACTGGCGGGGCTGGTCCAGCTTTGTATCGAGCACAGTGGCTGGCAGTGGACGCTGCCGACGCTGCCGGTCCTCTATTTGATCTACACTTCCTACCGCCTGTACCTCGGGCGGCTGGCGGAGGAGAAAAAGCACATCTCCCAAATGGCCGCCCTACACTTGCGCACCATCGAAGCCCTGGCTGTGGCCATCGAGGCCAAGGACGAAGCCATCCACCGGCACCTGCAACGCGTACAGGCTTATGCTATCGAAGTCGCCAAAGAGCTGGGCGCTTCCGAGGACGAAATGCAGGCCCTGCGCGCCGCCGCCTTGTTGCACGACATCGGCAAGCTGGCCGTTCCCGAATATATTCTGTCCAAGCCCGGCCGCCTCACGCCGGAAGAATTTGAGAAGATCAAGGTCCATCCCGCCGTGGGCGCGGAGATCCTCAGACGCGTGCAGTTCCCTTATCCCGTGGTGCCCATCGTCGAAGCGCATCACGAGAAATGGGACGGTTCGGGATACCCGCTCGGCCTCGAAGGGGAAGGCATTCCGCTGGGCGCGCGCATCCTTTCCGCGGTGGACTGCCTGGACGCGCTGTCCTCCGATCGCGAGTACCGGCGCGCGCTGCCGCTCGGCGAGGCAATGGATTACGTGGTTTCACAATCCGGAAAGAGTTTTGACCCGCGTGTGGTTGACGTTCTGAAGCGGCGCTATCCCGATTTGGAAGACATGGCCCGCCAGGCGACGCTTCCGGAGCGGAGGCTCCCGGCGAAGGTACGGTCCAGCCGGCCTGCCGCGCCCGGCGCCGGATACGAAGACCCGCGGAGCGGCGCCCAGGGCGAGGCCACCGAGACACGGGCGCCCGACTTTACCTTCGCCATCGCCGCGGCCCGTCAGGAATTCCAGATGCTGCACGAGGTTACCAGCGAGCTTGGCAATTCGCTCAGCATGGAGGCCACCATGTCTCTGCTCGGCACGCGCCTGAGGAGCATTGTTCCGCACGATACTATCGCCATTTACGTTTGCCAGGAGCGGCGCCTGGCGCCGCAGTACGTTCACGGAAAGGATGCCCGTCTCTTTGCTTCGCTCGAGATCGCCATGGGCCAGGGCCTCTCGGGCTGGGTTGCGGAGAATCGCAAGCCGATCGTGAATGGCAACCCTTCGGTTGAGCCCGGATACGTCAACGTCCGCGATACGTTCGACAGTTTGAAATCGGCCATCGCGGTGCCGCTCGTGGGCGTGGGAGGCGTGGTCGGGGTGCTGGCCTTGTATCATGCGGAGCTAAACGCTTTCACCAAAGATCACTTGCGTCTGCTGCTGGCCATCAGCTCCAAGGCGGCGCGGACCATCGAGAATGCTCTCAAATACCGTGAAGTGCAGAAATCGGCGGTCACTGACGAATTGACCGGCCTGCCCAATACGCGCTCGCTTTACCTGCACCTGGATAGCGAAGTGGCCCGCTGCAAGCGCACCAAAATGCCTCTCGCCGTGCTGGTAGTGGATCTGGACGGATTCAAGCTGGTCAACGACCGTTTCGGTCACCTGGCCGGCAACAGAGTTCTGAAGCTTGTAGCGCAAGGGCTGCGGAACGCCTGCCGCGAATACGACTATGTGGCGCGCATGGGTGGCGACGAGTTCGTAATGATTCTTCCCGGCATGCTGGCGAGCGCTGTAAAGCGAAAATCCGCGGACTTAGGCTCCATGGTAGTGGCTGTAGGCCGTGAGTGTACCGGAGAAGAGATCCTGTCGCTGAGCGTTGGCGAAGCCTTCTTTCCCGGCGACGGAGGCGAAACTGAGGACTTACTCGCCGAAGCCGATAAGCGTATGTATCAGATGAAGCACTCGCACCGCAGCGATCGCACTCAGGGAATCCGGCTGGAGGATCTGGCCGGGCTTCCGGTGAAGGCCGTTCAGTAGGTAGCTATAGGTCCTGAGGTCGCAGCCCCGTCTCCTTCGCGACCTGCGACAGAAGCCCTGGGCCGACCTCATCGCCGTCATGGAACGCAAAGCTATAGTTGGGCCAGCCCGGTCGTGCAAGTCGACGGTGAGATCCGGTCTGCCACGCCACAGTCCATCCGATTCGGAGTAAGGCCGCAAGGAGTTGCCTAGCCTTTACGGACCGCCATCGGCTCATTCCCCAAATCTCTCATGGGAATTTTCAGATTGTCAATCGCGCTTGGCATCATGGACCACTAGTGGCTCATGCCACCGAGAATACTTTCGCAAACTGGTCGGGCACTTCCTCCCCGTGATCAATGCAGTCGGCGGCTACGCGCAAGGCTAGGGCGCGCACTGCCGCAACGGCCAATTCGCGGGTTGCGCCATAGGCCATCACGCCCGGCATGGACTCGATGTCGGCCCACCATCGGCCGTCGCTCTCTCGTCCCACAACGATGGGAATCGATTCTACGGTTACTACTTCCATCGATCCCTTAGCCCGCGACCGGAGCCTCCTGGAACACCTTGGCCCAGTCCTTCAGGAACTGGTCAAGGCCCTTGTCGGTCAGCGGGTGATTGAAGAGCATATCCAGCACCTTAAACGGCATGGTGGCGATGTGCGCGCCGGCCAGGGCGGCGTCGATGACGTGCGTGGGAGACCGCAGCGAAGCTGCCAACACCTGGGTCTTGTAGCCGTAGTTCTTGTAGATCTGGGTGATGTTCTTGATCAGATCCATGCCGGTCCAGCCGATGTCGTCCAGCCGGCCCACGAACGGGCTGATGATATAGGCGCCCGCCTTGGCCGCCAGCAACGCCTGCCCCGCCGAGAAGCACAGGGTGACGTTGACGCGGATGCCGTCTTTGCTAAGGGTCGAAGTAGCCTTGATGCCGTCGCGCGTGAGCGGGCACTTCACTACCACGTTCTTGTGCAGGCGGGCCAGCTCGCGTCCTTCCCGGATCATCTGGCCGGATTCGGTGGACACTACCTCAGCGCTGATATCGCCGTCCACGATGTCGCAAATCAGGCGGATCTGCTCTTCGATCGGACGCCCCTCTTTAGCAATGAGCGTCGGGTTGGTGGTGACACCATCGATGATGCCCCAGTTGGCGCCTTTCTTCAGCTCGTCCAGGTTGGCGGTATCCAGAAAGAATTTCAAGTTGACACGCTCCAGTCCTTAGAATTATAGCACTCAGGCGCGCGCGCCGAGCAGATCCAGGTAGCGGGAAACGGCTTCAATGCCCCGATAGAAATTCGGCAGATGCATCTTCTCGTTGGGGGCATGCAGGTTGTCGTCGGGCAATCCGAAGCCCATCATCACGCTGGGAATTCCGAGCGACTGCTCGAAGGTCGCGACGATGGGGATGGATCCGCCGGAGCGTATGTAGACGGTCGGACTGCCGAACACTTCGGCCATGGCGTCGGCAGCGGCGTGGATGAAGCGATTATCGGGGTTGACCAGCGAGGGCGGGGCCCCGTGAATCAGCTTCAGCTCGGCTGTGACGCCCCGCGGGCAAGCTTGCTGAACCGCCCGGCGGAGCTGCTCGGCGGATTCCTTGGGATCCTGATCGGCAACCAGCCTGGTGCTGATCTTGGCCATGGCGCGCGCCGGGATAACGGTCTTGGCGCCTTCGCCGGTGAAGCCGCCGCTGATACCGTGCACTTCGAAAGTGGGCCGCGCCCACAGCCGCTCGAACAGCGGGATAGCGGGCTCGCCCACCAACTCCCGCGCCCCCATCTCCACCTCCGTGTATTCGCGCTCATTGAAAGGCAGGCGCGCCCAAGCCTCGCGCTCCTTGCCGCTGGGCGGAACTACGCGGTCGTAAAAGCCGGGAATTTGAATATGGCCGTCGCGATCCTTCAGCGCGCTGATGATCTCGGCGAGCGCTTGCAGGGGGTTGGGCGCCGCTCCGCCGTAGACGCCGGAGTGCAGGTCGTGATTGGCGCCCTCCACGTGGAGCTCGCCGTAGACGATGCCGCGCAGACCCACGCAGATGGTGGGCATCTCCGGCGCGAACATTTCCGTGTCGCAGATAACGGCCGCGTCCGACTTAAGGCGCGCGGGCCGGCTGCCGACATAGCATTCGATGTGCTCGCCGCCGGTCTCCTCCTCGCCCTCGATGAGGAATTTGACGTTAACCGGCAGCTTGCCGCGGGTCTTCAGCAGGCCTTCGACGGCTTTCACCAGAATGTAGGTCTGTCCCTTGTCGTCCGAGGAGCCCCGCGCGAAGATATCGTTGCCGCGCACCTCGGGCTCGAAGGGCGGCGATTTCCATTCGTCGAGCGGATCGGGCGGCTGGACATCGTAATGGCCGTACATCAGCAGCGTAGGTTTGCCCGGCGCGCCGGTCCACTCCGCGTAGACCAGCGGATTGCCCTCGCCTTCGATCATCTCGCCGGTCAGGCCCGCCGCAGTGAGCTCGTTGAGGACAAACTCGGCCGCCCGCCGTATATCCGGCTTGTGCTCGGAAAGAGTGCTGATACTGGGGATTCGCAGGAAGGTCTTCAACCCATCGAGAAAGGCGGCCTGATTCTCCTGGTAATAATTCATTGGGAAATGTACCTCAGTGCCATTGTACGACCGCGCGGCTGGGTGTCAGGTTCATTGTATGGTAGTCTCCGATGGGATGACCAGGCCATCGGCGACGGGGCGTTCGGCATACGGCGCCGCGCCGATGAAGGCAGGGATCGGCCGCGGACTGCGCACCGTTGTCATTCTCGGCGCCGGTCTCGACACGCGCGCTTATCGGATTCCGGATCTGGCTGAGACTGCCGTCTTTGAGGTTGACTTGCCCACGGTGCAGGCGTTCAAAAAAGAGCGGTTGCGGCGGCGCCTCGGTGAACTGCAGGCTCACGTTCAGTTCGTATCCATCGAATTCAATGCCCATCGCCTCGATGCGAACCTGGCCGGTGGCGGGCTTGGGCCGGAAGAGCCGGCGATCTTCGTCTGGGAGGGCGTCTCCCGATATCTGCCGCCCACGGCAGTGGACGCTGTGTTACACACCATCGCGGCGCGACCGTTAGGATCGGAACTGGTCTTCACATACGTCCTTGAAGAGGTCGTTATCGGCCGGTTTCGCGCGGGCCGCAGCGAAGCGTTCCGCAGGAGCGCGAGCCGTCGACCCTGGCTCTTCGGCGTTGAGCCTTCAAGGCTGGGGGCGTTCCTTGGCAAACGCGGACTGATGGTCTCCGAGATCGAACGCGTCGCACGAGCCGGTGTGTGAGCAATTGACCGACGGAAGGGAGAGAGTGAGCATGGCAGTCACATTCGAAGACGTTCGCAGGATCGCCTTAACACTGGAGAAAGTGACGGAAGGCACGTCGTACGGGACACCGGCGTTCAAGACCGGCGGCAAGCTGATCGCGCGATTACGTGAGGACGGAGAGTCGCTGGTGGTGGGTACGACCTTTGAAGAGCGCGAAGAGATGATGGCCGCCGAGCCGGAGACGTACTACATCACGGATCATTACCTGAATTATCCGTGGGTGCTCGTGCGCCTTTCGCGGGTGCATCCTGATGCGCTGCGGGATCTGCTCGGAAGGGCCTGGCGATTGGCCTCCATGGCGAAGCGGCGCGCATCCGGCAGGAAACGCGACCGCGAGTAACGCCAGGCCGGTGGGTTGGTCCGCCGACCCATGCTATTCTGAAAAACACGAGGCCTTCCCGCATGTGCCGGCCGCTCGTCCGCTGTACCCTGATGGACCGCCCCAACGTTGAAATCCATAACCAGGACCCCATCTTGCACGTCCTATATGATTTAGGCGAAAGAGACACCGGCTAAAATTCCCAAGGCCCCTTTCATGTTCGAATTCTTATTCAAGTATCCCGGCGCGGTGTTCCACAGGGGGCAATTCGTTCTCCTCGCCCCGTGGCCTTTGTGGATTCTGGCGCTGGGAATCCTGGCGGCCGGCGGGCTGCTGCTGTGGCACGTGCGGCGCAATCGCGGCTTGTTGAGCGGCGCGCGGCCGCTGGTGATCTGGCTGCTCGAAACCGCCATGGTGGCGCTGCTGCTGTTCATGCTGTGGCATCCGGCCATCAGTATCGCCACGCTGCAGCCGCGCCAGAATGTAATGGCGGTGGTAGTGGACGATTCGCGCAGCATGGGCATACGGGAGGGCTCACAAACGCGCAGCGCGCAGGCCGCGGCGGTGCTCGACGGGAAGCTGCTGGCGGCGCTAGGGCAGAAGTTCCAGGTCCGGCTGTATCGCTTCGGGAAGGACGCGGAGCGCATACAGAAGACCAGCCAGCTTAGCGCTTCGGCGCCGGCTTCGCGCATTGGCGACAGCTTGCTGCAGGTGCTCGCGGAGTCCGCCACTTTGCCGCTGGGCGCGGTGGTGCTGCTTTCCGATGGCGCGGATAATTCCGGCGGCATCGATCTTGACACGATTTCGCAGATCCGGCGGCGGCAGATTCCGGTACATACCATCGGCTTCGGCCGCGAGAAGCTTGATAAGGATATCGAAATCGTCGACGCCGCACTGCCCGCCCACACCCTTGCAGATTCGCGTCTGAGCGCGCTGGTCACCTTCCGCCAGTACGGCTACGCGCGCCAGAAGGCGGTGGTCTCGGTGCGCGACGGCGGTAAAGTGCTGGCCTCCCGCCAGGTGCAGTTGAAAGGGGATGGCGCGCCGCAGAGCGAGGCGCTGCTTTTCAACGCGGGCCTGGCCGGGCCGAAGACGCTGGAGATGTCTATCGAGCCGCTGCCGGGCGAAGAGAACCGGGATAATAATTCGATCCGGCGGCTGATCGACGTGGAGACGCGCAAACCGCGCATCCTTTATATGGAAGGCGAGCCGCGCTGGGAATTCAAGTTCATCCGCCGCGCCGTCGAAGACGACCGCAGCCTGCAGCTTGCCAGCATACTGCGTACCACGCAGAATAAAATCTATGTCCAGGGAAACTCCGATCCGCACGAGCTCGAACAGGGTTTCCCCGCCAAGCCCGAAGAGTTGTTCGTTTACGATGGGCTGATCATCGGCAGCGTGGAAACCAGCTACTTCACACAAACGCAGCAGGATCTGATTCGCGAATTCGCCAACCGGCGCGGGGGCGGCATTCTGTTTCTGGGCGGGCGTTTTGCGCTGGCCGACGGCGGCTACCTGCATTCGCCGCTGGCGGAGCTGGTGCCGGTGCGCATCCCCGAAAACAAGGGCACGTTTCACCGCGACTTTTCGAACCAGCAGCTCACCGCGCAGGGGCGCGATAGCCTGATCTGCCGGTTAGTGGAAGATTCCGCCCGCAATGCCGAGCGCTGGGACAAAATGCCGCAGTTGGCCACTTACAACGATGTGGGCGAGGCTAAGCCGGGCGCGGTGACGCTGATGGAAGTGGTCCCCGCCGGTCGCCGCGCGATGCCGCTGCTGGTCACCGAGAACTACGGTCGCGGACGCACCGCCGTCTTCGCTACTTCGGGAAGCTGGCGCTGGCGCATGTGGCAGGACCACACCGATACCACGCACGCCACCTTCTGGCAGCAGCTTTTGCGCTACCTGGTTTCCGACAGTCCGGGTAGGGTGGCGGGTTCGACACCGCGCGCGGTGCTGTCCGACGAGACCAAGGTGACGCTGCGCGCCGAGGTGCGCGACAAGGCCTTCGAGCCCGTTCCGAACGCCGTAGTTGAGGCGCACATCACCGGGCCGGATGGGACTGCGACCAGTATTGAGATGACCCCGCTGCCGCTCGAGCAAGGTGTCTATACGGCTGAGTGGAATGCGGAAATGCCGGGTTCTTATGTGGCCGAAATCGTGGCGGGGCGCGGCAAGGACGAACTGGGCCGCAGCGTGGTCGTGTTCCGCCGCGAAGATGGCGTGGCTGAAAGCTTTCGCACTGCGCAGAACCGCGAGCTGCTGGAAAAGCTGGCAGAGCAGACCGGCGGGCGCTATTACACGGCAGCGAACGCCGCCCGTCTGCCGGAAGAGATTTCCTATTCCGAAGCCGGCATCACTACGCGCGAAACCAAGGATCTGTGGGACATGCCCGTGGTGTTCCTGCTGGCGCTGTTGCTGCGCGGCTCGGAGTGGGTGCTGCGCCGCAAATGGGGGGTGGTATGAAAGCGCTCGTGCTGCTGCTTGCTGCGGCGTTTCTGATGCAGCCATGCACTTATGCCGCCACTTACTACCTTACGGTCAGCGGCCTGGGCGGTGAGCCCGATTACGAACAGCGCTTCGGCATGTGGGCCGCGGACATCGGCAAAATCCTGAAGGCTACTCCGGACGCAAAGGTTGAAACGCTGGTGAACGGCACGCGCGAGCAGGTGCGCGCGGCGCTCGAGCGCATCGCGAAAGAGGCTCAGCCGCAGGACGCCGTGGTACTCATGCTGATAGGCCATGGCAGCTTCGATGGGTATGAGTACAAGATCAACCTGCCCGGCCCCGATCTTTCGGGGGCTGACCTGGCGGCGCTGCTCGACCGCATTCCGGCCACGCGGCAGCTGGTAGTTAACATGACCAGCTCGAGCGGCGGGTCGGTCGAATCTCTGCGCAGGCCCAATCGGGTGGTGATCGCCGCCACCAAGACCGGTACTGAAAAGAATGCCACCGTATTCGCGCGCTATTGGGTGGAAGCTTTGCGCGATCCGGCGGCGGACACGGATAAGAACGAAGTGGTCTCGGCGCTCGAAGCCTTCCGCTATGCGGACAAGAAGACGGCTGCTTTCTATGAGTCGCAGAAACGGCTGGCAACCGAGCACGCCGTGCTCGAAGACACCGGCAAGGGCGAGGCGGTGCGCGCGCCTTCGACTGAAAATGGCGAAGGACACTTGGCGGCGGTCTTTCCGCTGCTGCGTATCGGCGCCGCGGCGAGCGCAGCGAAAGACCCGGCCAAGCTGGAGCTGCTCGCGAAGAAGGAGCAGTTGGAGCAGCAGATCGACACGCTCAAGTACGAGAAGGCGGCCATGGCGCCGGAAGAATACAAGAAACAGCTCGGCGAGCTGCTGCTGGAACTGGCGCGCACGCAGGAGGCGCTCGACAAATGAAGCTGCTCCTGGCGGTCGTGTTCACGACAGCAGTGCTTTGCGCGCAGACTCTCGATCAGGCCGAATCGCTCTGGAAACAGCATCGTTATGTAGAAGCGAACGACGCATTTCGGGATCTGGTGAAAGCGCATCCGCGCAATGCCGGCTATCGCGTCCGTTGGGGAATGCTCTACCTCGAGCGGTTTCAACCGGCCGACGCCGCGCAGCTCTTCGACGAAGCGCTTAAAATCGATCCGAACAACGCGGGCGCGTTCCTGGGCCTCGCTCGGGTGGCGGCGGAAGGCTTCGAAAGCAAGGCCGTCGAGTTTGCGCATAAGGCGCTGGCCGCCGATCCTCACCTGCTCGAAGCGCAGGAGCTGCTGGCGCGCCTGGCGCTCGAAGACAACGATCCGAAGAAGGCTGATGAAGAGGCCCATCGGGCCCTGGCCATGTCGCCCAACGCGGTGCAGGCCAGGGCCATTCTGGCCACTATCGACTGGCTGAACGATAAGCCCGAGACGGCCTGGGATCCGCATGCCGGCGAGGCCTACGAAACCGCCGGCGCCATCTTCGTGCTGAACCGCCGCTATGAAGAGGGCATCCGATTCTTTCGCAAAGCCATCGAGCTGCAGCCGGACCTGTGGAGCGCGCACTCTCAGTTGGGCATCAACCTGATGCGCCTCGGCCGTGAGGACGAAGCTCGCGCCCAGCTCGAAATGTGTTATGAGAACGGCTACAAAGATAAGCCGACCGTCAACACGCTGCGCTTGATGGATAGCTATAAGAACTTTGTTACTTATAAGACTGACACTACCATCCTGCGGCTGCACAAGAAAGAAGCCGAGCTGTTACATCCGTATTTTGAAGCGGAGATGCAGCGTGCCATGTCTACTTATGAAAAGAAGTATGGGATCAAGCTGGACCGGCCCGTGCAGGTAGAGGTTTATCCGGACCATGAAGACTTCGCCGTGCGCACTATGGGGATGCCGGGCCTCGGCGCGCTGGGCGTGACGTTCGGTTACGTGGTCGCCATGGACAGCCCCTCGGGACGCCCGCCGGGCACGTTTCACTGGGCCAGCACGATGTGGCACGAGCTGAGCCACGTTTACGTCCTGACCATGACTCAGCACCGCGTGCCGCGCTGGTTTACGGAGGGATTGGCGGTGCATGAAGAGACCGCCGTTTCGCCGGAGTGGGGCGACCGCCTCGATCCGCACGTCATCGCGGCTATCAAAGATAAGAAGCTGCTGCCGGTGGCCGAGCTCGATCGCGGCTTTGTGCGTCCGAGCTATCCGACGCAGGTGATTGTGTCTTACTTCCAGGCGGGACGCATTTGCGACTTCATCAACCGCGAGTGGGGCTGGGATAAGTTGCTGGCCATGATCCACGATTTCGCGACCGGCGCTTCTACGCCCGACGTCATTCAAAAAGAACTCGGCATGGCGCCCGAGCAGTTCGACAAACACTTCCTGGCCTCGCTCGAAGCCGAAACCAAAAAGACGGTGGATGGCTTCGACGACTGGCGCAAGCAGTTGATGAAGGTCGCCGAGGAGGCTAGGGCAGGGAAGAACGACGACGTCATCCGCGATGCCGCTCCCATACGAGACATCTATCCGGATTATGTCGAGCCCGGCAGCGTGTACCAGTTTCTGGCCGACGCTTATCTTGCAAAGGACAACAAGCCGGCCGCTATCGCCGAGCTGGAGCGCTACGCCAAAGCCGGCGGCCGCGGTCCTGATACACTGAAACAATTAGCCACCCTCCTCGAAGAGGCCGGCAACCGGACGGAAGCGGCTGAGGTGCTCGACCGCCTCAATTACATTCAACCTATCGACGAGGAGCTGCACCGCAGGCTGGGCGATTTGTGGCTCGCGCAAGGCAACGCTGCCGGCGCCATTCGCGAATATCGCGCCGTGCTGGCCCAGGCGCCCACGGACCCGGCTGCATCCCACTTCAGCCTGGCCAAGGCTTACCGCGCCTACAATCGCCCGGGCGAGGCTAAAGATGAATTGCTGCTGTCGCTCGAAGCGGCCCCCGGATTCCGCCCGGCGCAGAAGATGCTGCTTGAATTATCCAGATAACGGAAATCCTATATATGTCCACTATCGTGACACCGCAGTTAGAGCCCGACGTTTTGCGCAGCCGGATCGCCCGGTTCCGGGAGGTGGAGGCGGAAATTGTGCGGCAGGTCCGGCGCGTCATCGTCGGACAGGAGGAAGTGCTGGAGGAGGTGATGATCGCGCTGTTCGTGGGCGGGCACTGCCTCATCACGGGCCTGCCGGGCACGGCCAAGACGCTGCTGGTCCGGACCATGGCGCAAACCCTGGGCCTCGCGTTCAAGCGCATCCAATTCACTCCGGACCTGATGCCTTCCGACATCACCGGCACCGACATCATCGAGGAGGACCCCGGCACGGGGCATCGCACGTGGACCTTTGTGAAAGGGCCCATCTTCGCCAACGTGCTGCTGGCCGACGAGATCAACCGCACGCCGCCGAAGACGCAGTCGGCGCTGCTGGAGGCCATGCAGGAGCTGGCTTGCACGGTGCGCGGCAACAACTATAAGCTGCCCGCGCCGTTCTTCGTGCTGGCCACGCAGAACCCCATCGAGCTGGAAGGCACCTATCCGCTGCCGGAAGCGCAGCTCGATCGCTTCCTGTTCAACACCGTGCTGGGGTACCTGACGGCGAGCGAGGAGATGCGGGTAATCGACCTCACCACGACGACGCACATTGCGGAGGCCGATCCGGTGACCAACGCGGCCGAGATGCTGGATTTCCAGCAGCTTGTGCGCATGGTGCCGATCGGCGAATCGGTAGCGCGCTACGCCATCGACCTGGTGCGCGCCAGCCGCAGCAGTGACGAAACCGCCCCGGACTTCGTCAAAAAGTATGTGAACTACGGCGCCAGTGTGCGCGCCGCGCAGTTCCTGGTGCTGGCGGCGAAGGCCAGAGCGCTGATGAAGGGGCGCTATCACGTGACCTATGAAGATATACGCGCGCTGTATATCCCGGTGCTGCGGCATCGCATTCTGTTGAATTTCCACGCGGAGTCCGACCGGCTGAAACAGGATGATATTTTGCAGAAGTTACTGGAATGGAAGGGTACGCCGAGAGAGTGAAAAGGCTGTTTGGGCGGTTAGTAAATGCTGCAGCGATTCTTAGATCCCGCTACGCTCGCTTCCATCTCCGGCCTGGACCTCATCGCTAAGACTGTGGTGGATGGCTTTGTCGCGGGCTTGCACCGCTCGCCGGATTATGGGTTCAGCCAGGAGTTCGCGGAGTACCGCGCGTATACGCCGGGCGACGATTTGAGGCACGTGGATTGGAATGTTTTTGCGCGCACCGAGCGGGTCTACCTGAAGCGATACCGCGGGGAGACTAATACGCAGTTGCTGATTCTGCTCGATACCAGCGCTTCCATGGGCTACGGTTCGAGTGCTGTGAACAAGCTCGATTATGCGCGATTCCTGGCAGCCTCGCTCTGCTACCTGGCGCACGTGCAGCGGGATGCAGCCGGCCTCATTATCTTCGACGACGAGGTGCAGAACTTCGTCGCACCCTCGTCGCGGCAGGGCCAGTTATTCCGATTACTGCATGCTGTCGAAGCTTGTCAGACCGGCACACGCACGGATTTCGCCAAACCCTTCGCGCACTTCCTGAATTTCATGCGGCGGCGCGGCCTGGTGGTGGTGATTTCGGATTATTACGAACGCCCGGAAGTAATCGTGAAGACGGTCGAGCCGCTGCGATTTCGCGGCAACGAAGTAATCCTGTTTCAGGTGCTCGATCCGCAGGAGATCGCGCCCCAGTTTCGCGCACCCGTGCTGCTCACCGATATGGAGACCAACGGCACCATGGAAGTTTCTCCGGAATATGCGCGCGGCGAGTATCGGCGGAAGATCGACCTGCACATTCAAATGCTGCGCGACCAGGCCAAAGGCGCCGGCCTGGACTACTTCCTGATGGACACCAGCCGGCCGCTCGACGAAGGCCTGCGCGAATATCTCAATGTCCGGCAGGGGAGGATGTAGATGGGATTCCTGGCGCCCTGGGCGCTGGCCGGGCTTGCTGCCGTGACGCTGCCGGTGTGGCTGCACCTGCTCAGGAAGCACAAGACCACGCCGCTGCCCTTCAGCTCGCTGATGTTCTTCGAGCGGCGCACGCAGAGCTCCATCAAGCACCGGCGGCTGCAATACCTGCTTTTGTTAGCCTTGCGCGCGGCCGTACTGGCGCTGCTGGCGCTGGCCTTCGCGCGCCCGTTCCTCCAATCCCGCTCGGGTGCGTGGGCGGCGGGCGGGCGCAAGCTGATGGTGCTGGCTATCGACCAATCCTTCAGCATGCGCCAGGGCGACCGGCTGGAGCGCGCCAAACGCGAAGCCATGCAGGTCGCCTCCCAACTGCGCCCGGAGGACAAGCTCGAAGTGCTGGCCTTCGGCTCGCAGGTCCAGGTGTTGGGCGATTCGCCCGCGTCCATACAGACGATCGAGCCGACCGACACGCGCAGCTCCTATGTCGAGCTGGCGCGATCGCTCCGTACCATTGCTCAATCGGGTGCTCAATCGGCGGGCATGCCGGTCGAAGCGCACCTGTTTTCCGACATGCAAAAATCGTCGCTGCCGGCTAACTTCGCGGATCTGCGGCTGCCCGATGGCGTGCGGCTGGTGGCGCATCCGGCGGCTTCGACGCGAGTGGCTAACTTCGCGGTTGAAAGCGTGAGGGCGCCGCGCAGAGTTTACGGCTCCGGCAAGGCAAATGTGCAGGCGACCATCGCCGGGTACGGAACCGCGCAGGCCAGGCGCCGCGTGTCGCTCGAGTTGAACGGGCGGGAGATCGAATCGAAGGACGTCGAGGTACCCGCCGGTGGGCGCGCCACGGCGGAGTTTCAGTTGACCGACGTGCCGTTCGGCTTGAATCGCGGTGAAATCCGCATCGATTCGGGCGATACTCTTCCGCAGGACGATCGCTTCTACTTTTCGATAGAGCGGGCCGAAGCGCGGCACGTGCTGTTCGTACACGAAGTTCGCAGCGAGCGCGACGTGCTGTATTTCCAGACCGCTCTCGAAGCCGCCGCCGAGTCGGCTTTCGCGCTGGATGCCGTGCCGGCCGAGCAGACCGCCAATCTGGAGCTACAGAAATATGCCTTCGTAGTGCTCTCGGATGTCTCCGCGCTGCCGGCCAGTTTCGAGGCCGCGCTGGCCAGCTATGTGCGCGGGGGAGGATCGCTGCTGGTGGCGTTGGGACGGCAGTCGGCGCTGCGCGGCCGCGTGCCGGTCTTCGACGAAGGGGTCATCGGAGTGCGCTATTTCGCGCGCGATGCCGATCGCTTCCAGACGGCCGCGTGGCTCGATTCCGGCCATCCCTCGATGCACGACGCGGAGCGCTGGGACGATGTGAAGTTCTATCAGGCGGTGCGCATCAATCCGGGCAAGGCGCGGGTGGCCGCGCGTCTCGGCGACGATACGCCGCTGCTGCTCGACAAGCAGTTGGGCGAAGGGCGCGTGCTGGTCTTCAGCTCCACGTTCGACAATGTTTCGAACGATTTTCCGCTGCACGCTTCGTTCGTGCCATTCGTGGAACACACCGCCAACTACCTGGCGCGACAGGAGGAGGGCCCGGCCAATTACACAGTTGGTTCCTACCTGGATTTGCGGCAGGCGCGGGAGAAGGGCGCGGCCGTAGAGGTGCTCGATCCCAAAGGCGGCCGCGCGCTGACCCTCGAAGAAGCCACGCGCGCGCAGAACATGCCGCTTTCGATTAGCGGCTTCTACGATGTGAAGCGGTTCAATGGCCGGCATGAACTGGTGGCGGTGAATCCGGACCGCCACGAGTCCGATCTGGATACCATACCGGCGGAGACGCTGGCGTTGTGGCAGAATACGGCTCAGGGGCAGCGCGACGCGGCGTCCGGAGGGGAAGTGGCGGAACCCAAGCCGGTGGAGTTCTGGTGGTATTTCCTGATGGCGGTGCTGGCGCTGGCCATCGCCGAATCGCTATTGGGTAACCGGCACCTGACGGTAGACAAAGAGGCGGTATGAATCCGTTAACAGGGTTGACTGAATATGTGGGCAGGGTGGAGCGGCGCTTGCGCGTGCTGGCCTTATCCAAAGGCGCGGCCATTGCGGCGGCGGCGGCGCTGATCTTCACGGTGCTGGCGGTGCTGGTGGCGAACTTCTTCGCGTTCTCCGATCCGAGCGTGATCTGGGCGCGGGTGCTGGTCTTCGTGGCGCTGGCTCTGGCTCTCGGCATGGGGCTGGTGGTTCCGTTGCTCGAGCTCAACCGGCGCAAAGCGGCGCGCCAGACCGAGCGCCAGTTCCCGGAATTCGAAGAGCGCCTGCTGACCTTTACCGAGCGCACACAGACCCATCCGGAAGATCCTTTTTTACCGCTGCTGGCCGCCGATACGCTCGAAGTTGCGCGGCGCGCCGAGCCGGCCTGGGTGGCTGGGCGCAAGCGCATCCTGAGTTTTGTTTCGGCCGCGGCGGGGTCGCTCGCGGTGCTGATCTGGCTGGGCACTTCCGGACCCGGCTTCCTGGGCTACGGAACCTCACTGCTATGGGGCGGGCTGCCCAAGGGTGAACTCACTCCGTACTACGACATCTCCGTGCAGCCGGGCAACCACACCGTACGCAAGCGTACGGATCAGATCATCAGCGCTCAGTTGAAGGGCTTCCAGGCGGAGCGCGCGCGCGTATTCGCCAGGTACCAGAGCTCGTCCAAGTGGGAGCAGGCCGACATGCGGCCGCAGCTCAGCGGTACCGGCTACGAATTTCTGATCGCCGGTGTGCCTGAATCGCTCGAATACTACGTCGAGGCCGGCGGCGTTCGCTCGAAGCATTACCGGCTGAACGTGGTGGATTTGCCCACCATCAAGCGCCTCAAGGTAACTTATCATTTTCCGAGCTGGACAGGGATGAAGGACACCGTCGAAGACCCGGGCGGCGACCTGCGCGCCGTGGAAGGCACCAATGCCGAGCTGGCCATCCAGACCGACCGGCCTCTGTCGAATGGCGCGCTGCTGTTTGACGATGGCGCCAGGCTGCCGCTCAGCTCCGGCGAGAATGGCGCGCGCATCGCCGAAGTTCCGATACACAAGGACGGGATGTATCATATCGCCGCCATCGAGCAGGGCGAGGATGTGCGCCTCAGTCCGGATTACTTCATTGAAGCTCAGCGGGATGAGCCACCCACCGTACACATCACGCGGCCGGGGCGCGACGCGCGCGTGAATCCGATCGAAGAGGTGACCGTCAGCGTAGAGGGTACCGACGATTTCGGCCTGAATGAGCTGAGCTTGCATTATTCGGTGAACGGCGGCCCGGAGAAGACCATATCGATGCTCAAGAACAAAGGGCAGAAGAGCGCCTCCGGCAGCACCACTATCGCTCTGGAGGACTTCAAACTCACGCCCGGCGACCTGGTGAGCCTCTATGCCATGTCGCGCGACGCGCACACGACTGCCCGGACGGACATGATCTTCGTGCAGACGGAGCCGTTCGAGCGGTCCTATTCCCAATCGCAGGAATCGGGCGGTATGAGCGGTGGCGGCGATCAGGATGAAAATCGTACTTCGGAGCGGGAAAAGGAGATCATCGCGGCCACCTGGAATCAGATCAAGGACACCACCGGCGATAAGTCCGCGGAGGCCGAGAACGCCGGCTTTCTTTCGGGCGTGCAATCGAAACTGCGCGACCAGGCGCACTCGCTCAGCGAACGCATGAAAGCGCGTGAACTGGCCGGGGCCAACCAGCAGATCAAGGCCTTCACCGACGACATGGACAAGGCCGTGGAGGCCATGAGCCCGGCGGCGGTCAAACTGCGCGGCTCCGAGTGGCAGAACGCGCTCGCGCCCGAGCAGAAAGCGCTGCAATTCCTGCTGCGCGCGGAGGCCACTATGCGGGACATCAAGGTAGCCTTCGGGCAGCGCGGCGGCGGCAACCTTATGGGCGGAGGGGCGGGGGCCGCGCGGGATATGCAAAGCTTGTTCGACCTGGAGCTGGATACCGAGAAAAACCAATACGAGAGCGGGCAGCAGTCGGCTTCGGCGGATCAGCGGCAGCGCGAAATCGACGAGGCTCTGCAGAAGCTCGAACAGCTTGCCAGGCGGCAGCAGGAGCTGGCCGAGCAGCAGCGCCAGAATCAACAGCTTTCACAGCAGCGCTGGCAGCAGGAGATGCTGCGGCGCGAGGCCGAGGAAGTGCAGCGTAAGATGGAGCAGCTTTCCCGCGACGGATCGGGGCAGCCATCCTCTAGCCAGGGGCAGCAGTCGAGCCAGGGGCGAGCGGGCGAGGGGGCGAGCGGACGAGCGGGCGAAGGGGCTTCGCAGCAGTTGCAGCGGGCTATTGAGCAGTTGTCGCAGGCGCAGCGCGATATGCGGCAATCGGCTTCCACGCAGGGCCAGGCTGAGGCGCGGCGCGCGGCGGAGCGGTTGCAGGCGGCGCGCGATTTGCTGGCCGGCATACGCCATCAGCAGACTGCCGGAAATGTGGACGACCTGGCGCGCAAGGCCGATGAATTGGCCAGCCGCCAGCAGCAATTCAGCAACAAGCTGCGGCGTGCATTCGGAGGCCAGGAGCAGGGACAGCGCGCCAACCCGCAGCAGGCCGAGGAGCTGGCGAGTGAAAAGGAAAAGATGGCCACCGATTACCAGGGCCTCGAGGCCGAGATGGAAAAGGCGGTGCGGGATGCGGCGGGCAGTAATCGCCAGTTGTCGAACAAGCTCCGCGAGTCACTGGGGCAGTTGCAACAGAACGAGATCTCAAACCGCATGCGATTGACGGCCGACTACCTGCGGCGCGGCATGGGCTCTTCCGCCGTGATGCGGGAAGGGATCACCACGCAGGCGCTGAACAGTCTGCGGGACCAGTTGCACGAGATGCAGAGTTCGCTCGGCAACGGGCAGCAGGGCCCCGGCGACAAGGAGCGTCAGGCGCTCGAAGAAGCGCTGGCGCGCACGGAGCAGTTGCGGAAGGAGATGTCACGGCAGGCGCAGTCACAATCAGGTCAGTCGGGGCCAGGTCAGTCACAATCGGGTCAGTCACAATCGGGTCAGTCGGGACAAGGTCAGTCACAGCAAGGTCAACTTGGAGAACGCGGCGGTGTGCTGGGGGGCGGCGGACCTGCCTGGGGCGATGCCGGAGCCTTCATCCAGAATTACAACTCGACGCTGCGCGACCTCACACAATTACAGCGCCAGTTGCAGGACAACCCGCAGCTCAGCCGCGACATAGGGGACATGGTGCGGGACATGCAGCGGGTCGATCCGCGGTTGTTCCCCGGCAGTCCCGAGCTGATGAATCGCATCGAAGCCCAGACGCTCGCCGGCGTCGATCAGATTGAGCTGCAGTTGCGCCGCATGCTCGACGAGCAGGAAGGCGGCTACGTGCGGAGCGGTTCGGCGGAGCCCGTTCCTCCGGGTTATGCGGACGCCGTGGCCGAGTACTTCCGTAAGTTGAGTAAAGAGAAGTAACCATCGTCGAGATGCATACCGCGTACCTCGCCATTACTCTGGTGTTCGCGCTCATGGTCACGTTTTCCGGCGTCGGTAAGATCCGGCGCGATCCGATTCCGGTTAAAGTGGTCCACGAGACGGTCGGTCTCCCATTGAAGTATTTTCCGCTGCTGGCGGCGTGCGAGTTTGGCGGGGCAGTGGGCATCGTAGTTGGAATCTGGTGGCCGCCAATCGGAATCGCGGCGGGCATCGGTCTCGTGCTCTATTTCGTGGGAGCCATCGTCTCCCATCTGCTTGTCGGCGATGTAAAAGGCATCGGGCCTGCCGCATTCATGTTGGTGCTTGCCGCGGGAGCGCTCGCCCTTCGTATCGTGACAATTTGAGCGGTTGGCTTGGGCGGTGCGATACCATGAATAGATGCGGCGCGCGATTAAGCTGGCTCTAATAACGTCTATAGCGGCATTATTAGAATGGTGCGCGGCTGGGCCGCTGGCGGCCGCGGAGGCTGATAATCCCGGTGAATTCTTCGAGCTGCGCGTGCGGCCCGTGCTGGCGAAGAATTGCTACACATGCCATACCGAATCCCAGATGGGCGGCTTGCGCCTCGACTCGCGGGAGCGGGTGGTCAAGGGCGGCAACTCGGGACCGGCTATCCTGCCGGGCGATGCGGAGCACAGCCTGCTCATACAGGCGGTGAGTCAAACCCATGCCAGGCTGAAGATGCCTCCGGGCGGCAAGCTCAAAGACGACGAAATCGCCAGTCTGAAAAACTGGGTGAACGCGGGCGCGGTGTGGCCGGAGACCGGGCCGGTGATCGCGGTGAAGTCGGAGTACAAGATCACGCCCGAACAGCGCGCCTTCTGGTCGTTTCAGCCGGTTCACGATGCTGCGCCGCCGCAGGTCCGCCACGCGGCCTGGGTAAAGGGACCGATCGATCGCTTCATCCTGGCGGGACTCGAGGCGCGCGACCTCACGCCGGCTCCCGCCGCGGATAAACGCACACTGATCCGGCGGGCTACTTTCGACCTGATCGGGCTGCCGCCCACGCCCGCCGAAGTGGATGCGTTTGAGAAGGACTCCGCGCCGGATGCTTTCGCCAAGGTGGTGGACCGGCTGCTGGCATCGCCGCACTACGGTGAACGCTGGGGGCGCTACTGGCTGGATGTGGCGCGGTATTCGGACGACAAGCTCGATTCGGAGCGCGACAATCCCTATCCGAATGCCTTCCGCTACCGCGACTGGGTGATACAGGCTTTCAACGACGACATGCCCTACGACCTATTCGTGAAGGCGCAGATTGCGGGCGATCTGCTGCCGGGCGACGAGCGCGTGAAGAACGAGGCGGGCTTGGGATTCTACGCGCTCAGCCCGGAGTTTCAGGACGATCGAGTGGACGCTACCACGCGCGGCTTCCTGGGACTGACGGTGGCCTGCGCGCAGTGTCACAATCACAAGTACGATCCCATTCCGGCGCAGGATTACTACTCGCTGCTGGGAATCTTCAACAACACCGAGCCTCATGAGTATCCGCTGGCGCCGGAGTCTATCGTCGCCGTGTATCGCACGCGGAAGGAGAAGGTCGAAAAGCAGGAAGAGGCCCTGAAGGATTTCGTAGCCAGGCAGGGCGGGGAACTGGCGGATATTCTGGCGGAGAAGACGGCGCGGTTTCTAATGGCGTCGCGCAAGCTGGCGCCGGCCGAGGGGCTGGACCCGACGACTTCGGCCCGCTGGGAAAAGTATCTGGCCAAGCGGGACAGAGAGCATCCGTACCTGAAGCGCTGGGACGAGTTGGCAGCCCGCGATGCTTCGCCCGAAGAGTTCCAAAAAGCAGCGCGGGAGTTTCAGGACGCACTGCTGGCCATCAACACGGAAAAAAAAATCGTCGACGATAAGAACCATATCACACTGGGCCTTCACCCCAGCCGCGACGATTTGAGCAGCGCCAGCCTGATTTCGCTCGATCGCGACAAGTACATCCTGTGGCGCGATGTGTTCGAGGAGCCCAAGGGAGTCCTGTATTTCGACGAGAAGCGGATCGGCCCTTACCTGCAGGGGGAGTGGAAGGCGCATCTCGACCAGATGCAGGCGGAGCTGAAGACATTGAAGGCCGTACTCCCGCCGGTGTATCCGTTCCTCCACGGCATCGAAGATGCGAAGACGCTGAAGACGCAGCGCGTGTACCTGCGCGGCAATCATGACAGCCTGGGCGAGGATGCGCCGCCGCGCTTCCCGGCGATCCTCAGCGATGGCACGCGGCAGACCTTTACGCACGGCAGCGGGCGGCTGGAACTAGCCGAAGCCATTGTCGATCCGCGGAACCCGCTGACCGCGCGCGTGATGGTGAACCGCATCTGGCAACATCATTTCGGACAGGGACTGGTGCGCACGCCGAGCAACTTCGGGCAACTGGGCGACCGGCCAAGCCATCCGGAGCTGCTCGATTATCTGGCGCGGCGCTTGGTGGAGAGTAAGTGGTCGGTGAAGGCGATGCATCGGGAGATCATGTTGTCCGCGGCTTACCAGCTTGGCACGGAATACTCGGCGAAGGCTGCGGCGGACGATCCGGAGAACCGCCTGCTATGGCGCGCCAATCGGCGGCGGCTGGATATTGAAGCGATACGCGATACGCTGCTGTTCGTGGCGGGAGACCTGGACCTGTCGAGCGGCGGCCCGCCCCAGCGCCTGAATGCGGACAACAAACGGCGTACGGTCTACGGCCTGGTGAGCCGCAGGAAGCTGGATGGGATGTTGGCGCTGTTCGATTTTCCGAATCCGAATAACACCAGTGAGCAGCGCATGGCGACCAACGTGCCGCTGCAGCGGTTGTTTTTCATGAACGGCGACCTGGTCGCGCAGGAGTCGGCCAGCCTGGCGAAGCGGTTAAGCGCGGAAGCCGGGGATCGGGCCAGGATCCGCCAAGCCTACCGGCTGGTGTTCGAGCGGGAGCCGAGCGGCGAAGAGATGACGCTGGGGCTGACGTTTTTGCAAGAGAGCCATGAAGCGTGGCCGCGGTATGCGCAGGTATTGTTGAGCTCGAATGAGTTGAGTTTTGTCGAGTAGTTGAGTGAGCGTTAAATAAGGAGACTATGACACGCCGCGATTGTTTGCGCACGATGGGCGCCGGATTCGGCATGGTGGGACTCGCGGGAGTGCTGGGAGCGGAGATGTCCCGCTCGCCGCTGGAGGTGAAGGCGCCGCATTTTCCAGCGAAGGCCAAGCGCGTAGTGTTCCTGTTTCTGAACGGCGGCCCGTCGCAGGTGGACACCTTCGACCCGAAGCCGATGCTGGCAAAGTATAGCCACCAGCCGATGCCTTCGGGCAATCTGAAGACAGAGCGCAAGACCGGCAACCTGCTGCCATCGCCATTCGCGTTTGCGCGGCACGGCAAGAGCGGTATCGAGGTCAGCGAGATCTTTCCGCAACTGGGCGAGTGCATCGACGATATCTGCGTGATCCGGTCGATGCACACGGATCTGCCAAACCACGAGCCGTCGCTGCTGATGATGAACTGCGGCGATAAGTTCCCCGGGCGGCCGTCGATGGGCTCGTGGCTCACCTATGGCCTGGGCACCGAAAACCAGAACCTGCCGGGCTTCGTGGTGATGTGTCCGGGTCTGCCGATTGTGGGGCCGCAGTTGTGGACTTCGTCGTTCCTGCCGGCGGTGTATCAGGGAACTTACATCCCTAACAATGAAAGCGAGCCCGACAAGCTGGTTCCATACATACGGAACAAACAGATGGGAGTCAGCGAGCAGCGGCAGCAACTGGATCTGCTCGAAAAACTGAACCGCATAGGGCTGCGGCAAGCGGGTCCGGATGGGCAGCTCGAGGCCACCATACAGTCGGCGGAGATTGCCTTCCGCATGCAGGCCGAGGCGCCGGATGTGTTCGACATCAGCAAGGAAAGCGAGGCGACGCGGGCGCGCTATGGCGAGGGCGATTTCGCGCGCGGCTGCCTGATCGCGCGGCGGCTGATCGAGCGCGGGGTGCGCATGGTGCAGGTGTATTTCGGCAACGCGCAGCCGTGGGACAACCACGACGACATACAGATCCACCGCAAGCTGGCCGGGCAGTCGGACAAGGCCATGGCCGCGCTGCTGCGCGATTTGAAATCGAGCGGCCTGCTGGATGAGACGCTGGTGGTGATCGGCGGCGAGTTCGGGCGCACGCCTGCGGTGGAAGTGAGCGGCCTGGTGAAAGTGCAGAATGGCCGGGACCACAACAGCGCGGGCTTCTCGACTCTGGTGGCGGGCGGCGGCGTGAAGGGCGGCTACGTCTACGGCGCTACTGACGATTTCGGATTCCAGGCCGTGGACAAACCGGTACACATACACGATCTGCACGCCACCATCCTGCACCTGATGGGATTCGACCACACCAAGCTGACGTACCGTTACAGCGGCCGCGATTTCCGGCTCACCGACGTGGCGGGAACGGTGGTGAAGGACATCATCGCGTGAGGACCATGGTGGTGACCGGAGGTGGCTCCGGTATCGGGCGGGCAGTCGCAAGGCTGTGCGCAGCGCGTGGGGACTCGGTGGCGGTGTTGGATATCGATGGACCTTCGGCGCGGGAAGCCGCGGCGGAAGCATTGGCGGCCGGGGCTGCCGGGGCCATCGGGATCGCTTGCGATGTCTCGCACGAGGACAGCGTAGCGAGCGCGTTCGCAGAGACACTGAAGAGCCTGGGGCCGGGTTCGGGCTCTCTTTACGGCGTGTTCGCAAATGCCGGCATGGACACCGGCGGATTCCTGCATGAACTCCCGTTTGAAACCTGGAAGCGGGTGCTCGACACTAATTTGAATGGCGTGTATCTGACCTGCAAGTACGCGCTGCAATATCTCATTCAAGGCGGGACGGGCGGTTCGATCGTCTGCACGTCATCACCGGCGGCTTCAGTGGCATTCGCGGCGGGCGCGGCGGGGGCTTATAGCGCATCGAAGGGCGGCATTTCGGCGCTGGTGCGGTGCATGGCTGTCGATTACGCGCGGTATGGCATTCGGGTGAACGCGGTGGTGCCGGGCGCTACCGAGACCAGGCTCATGTGGGCTAACGTGGACCCGGCCGCCATGCCTGAAATGCGGCAGCGCATCTGTGCGGAGGTTCCGCTGGGCCGTCTCGCAAGCCCGGACGAACCGGCGCGCGCGGTGGTCTGGCTGCTGAGCGACGATGCGTCTTACGTGACCGGGTCGCACCTGGTATGCGACGGTGGGATCCTGGCCAAAGCGTCTATCAGCGTTTGAGAATGACCGGTGTTTGCGAATTGACCGGCCCGGCCCCCCCTCGCCCAAGAGGGAGCCAGGCCCGGTTGATGTGGCCGGGGCCATGTCACCCGACCACGGGACGGAAAAGACACTCCACCGTGTCTCTTCCGGGCGATGCGGCACAAACGCACCGCCCTTTTGATTTCACAATGCCACACGGGTTTTCATGATCGGGGCATGGGAAATCGGAAGTGATTGAAACAACGGCCCGAAATAATTTATTCCGACGTGTCACTGAGGAATGTCTCAATAACCGGCCGGCCCCCTCCCGCCAAAGAGGAGGCCGTGCGCGGTTGATGTGGCCGGGTCCATGTCACCCGGTCACGGGAGGGAAGAAACACGCACGGGTTTCTTCCGAGCGATGCGACTCAAGGCGCACCGCCCTTTTGATTTCACAATGCCACCGTGGTTTTCAGAATTAGGGCGCTTGGAGTCGGAAGTGATTGAAACCGCGGCGCAAAATAATTTCTTTCGACGTGTCACTGATGGGGATTGCACGAATGGGCAGTTCAGTACGTCTACACTTGGGGACCAACCGATATGTCGAGCGGGTTAATTGTGTTTGCATTCGCTGTAGCCGCCGCGATTTTGGGAGCGGCCGACCAGCCGTACACGGATGTCCCTTTTGTCCCGACGCCGGCAAACGTGGTGGATGCAATGCTCGATCTTGCCGGCATCAGTCCGACGGACGTTCTGGTCGACCTCGGCTCGGGGGACGGCCGCATTGTCATCGCCGCCGCGAAGCGGTTTGGCATACAGGCGACGGGAGTCGAGATTGATCCCGAGCTTGTCCGGCAGTCGGAAACATTAGCCAGGCAGCAGGGCCTCGAGGGGAAAGCCAGGTTCGTGCGGGCCGACTTGTTCGAATACGACCTGCGCCAGGCCTCTGTAGTGATGATGTATCTGACTCCCGGCGTTAACTTACGTTTGCGATCCAAGCTTCTGAGCGAACTTAGACCCGGAACGCGAGTCATCTCTCACAGGTTCGATATGGGAAGTTGGGTTCCGACGAAGACAATCCAACTCGGAGACGATCACATATATCTCTGGGTAGTTCCTATGCGCAGCTCCGATCGAACTGACACAGCCGTCGAGAGACCGGCGCAGACGGCGGTCCCATTCGAGAAACTCGCGGCGATGTTTTCCTACGATGCGTCCGCTCCGCTCAACGCCCGCTCGGAGGCGCCCGAGTCAGCGGAGGGAGCGTATGTGACTCCAGTGTCGTATGCGGGCGCGCGGGGACCGGTCTCAGCGACGATAGTGACTCCTTCCCAGCGTGGGAAATACCGGGCGGTTATCTTCGTCCACGATTATGGCAAGCGCGATGAATTTCTCCCCGAGGCGCTGTCACTGGCGCGGGCGAAGCTGCCGGCTGTTTCGCTACTGGTCGACGCGCCTTCGGAGAGACCGGTGGGTTGGCGGCGCAGCTTCAATTCCCTGAGCGACAGCGACAACGACCGGGAAATCCACATTCAGGCAGTGATCGATATCCGGCGAGGGATCGATCTGTTGTCTGCGCGCGCCGACGTCGATGGGAACCGGATCGCCTATGTGGGTCACGGTTACGGGGCGAACTGGGGCGCAATATTATCGAGCATCGAACCGCGGCTGCGGAGATTCGTTCTGGTGGCGGGGTTTGCGAGCCTCGCCGATTTGATGGAGAGCGACGATCCCGAGTGGGCAAACATGCGGTATGCGCTCGGAAGCGAACGCTCCGCCCGCTATCGGGAATCCATATCGGTTGTAGACCCGATACGTTTCACCCCATTTTGGGCGGGCGCGCCGATTCTATTCCAGTTCGGCCGCTTCGATCAATTCGTTTCACGTCCCATGGCGGAACAGTTGGTGCATTCGATTTCGCGCCCCCAGAAAGCTATCTACTACGATGCCGGCCACGCGGTGAACGATCCGCGCGCTATGATCGATCGAGCCGGATTTCTTGCCGGATTCTGAAAAAGGCGCCGGAGGATAAGTGATGCAAACGCTGATTGCGAAACTTTGGCAGGCGGCATTTGTGCTGGGCTTGACCGCCGCCGCGTCAGCGAACACGTGGAGCAATATCAACACCTACCCGGTGCCGACCGCCGGGAGCTATCCGTTTTGGATCGTGACGGGGGCGGACGGCGCGCTGTGGTTCACCGAATACGCCAGCGACAAGATCGGGCGCATCACCATTAGCGGGACGATTTCCGAGTACCCGGTGCCAACCGCCGGTAGCGCTCCGTATGGGATCGCGGCGGGGCCGGACGGCGCACTCTGGTTCACCGAATACGACGGCAACAATATCGGGCGCATCACCACCGCCGGGGTGATCACCGAGTATCCCGTGCCGACTGCGAATAGCGGCGCCAACCTGATAGCGGCGGGGCCGGACGGCGCACTCTGGTTCACCGAATACACCGCCAACAAGATCGGACGCATCACGACGGCCGGAGTGGTCACTGAGTACCCCGTGCCGACCGCCGCTGCCGGCTGCGCAGGAATCGCGACGGGGCTGGACGGGGCACTCTGGTTTACCGAATACTCCATCAACAAAATCGGGCGCATCACTACCGCCGGCGTGGTCACTGCGGAGTATCTCATACCGACTGCCCAAAATAGCGAGCCCTTTGGGATCACGGCGGGGCCGGACGGGGCACTCTGGTTTACCGAATACTTGGGCGGCATAGGGCGCATCACGACTGGCGGGGTGGTCACCGATTACCCCATTCCGACCGTTGGCAGCCAACCGTTCGGGATCACCATGGGACCGGACGCATCACCACCGCCGGAGTGATCTCCGAGTACGCCTTGCCGAGTAAGGGCGGAGGACCCTACGGGATCACGGCGGGCCCGGACGGCGAGCTGTGGCTTGCCGAATTCAATCGCAACAATATTGCGCGCGCACCCGCGTGCGGTCTGGGGCTCAGCGCCAGCTTCGCGAACGGTACGCTGACGATGAACTTCAATCTGGGGATTGATACGGCCGCAATCTGGTACGCTACCGTGCGCACCAGCGCCGGCGGCGGGAAACAATTGTGGTCCAAGTCGATTTCCGCCGTGGTCCCGCCTGCCTCTTTCACGGTTACGGTCGATTTTCCCGAGCTGGGCGAGGTGGGGATAGTCTCGGGTTTGGAGACGGCCGCGGGAGAGGGTGTCTGCTACGAGACGGTCAACGTCAACGCTGCGCAGTGAAAACCGGCGCTGAGAAATGATGCTGCGGTGCTGGTGCACCAAGGCTGGTGTACCAAGGCTTGTGTTCGGCGACCGACTGGAGTATGCTTTCGGCGGGCCCATCACGACACGTTAGCTTGGAGGATAAGTTATGCAAACGCTGATTTACAAACGGATGGAGACCGGTGTCCGCTTTGTTTGGCTGGCGGCGTTTGTTTTGGGCTTGGCGGCAACCGCGCCAGCGACAACATGGAGTAATGTCATCACGTACCCTGTACCGACAGCAAATAGCGAGCTCTCCGGGATCGCTGCGGGGCTGGCCGGCGGGCTGTGGTTTACCGAATACAACAGCAACAAGATCGGCCGCATCACGACTGCCGGGGTGATCACCGAGTACACCATACCGACCGCCCAGAGTTTCCCTGCGGGGATCACAGCGGGGCCGGATGGCGCGCTGTGGTTTGCCGAATATGGCAGCAACGAGATAGGGCGCATCACGACTGCTGGGGTGATCACCGAGTACCCGGTGCCGACGGTCAATAGCGGCCCCGAGGGGATCACGGCCGGGCCAGACGGCGCGCTGTGGTTTACCGAATACTACGGCAATAATATCGGGCGCATCACGACTGCCGGGGCGATCAGCGAGTACCCCGTGCCGACTACCAATTCTGGGCTCGAGGGAATCACCACGGGGTCGGATGGCGCAATGTGGTTCACGGAATGGGGCGCCAACAAGATAGGGCGCATCACCACTGCCGGAGTGGTTACGGCGGAGTATCCTATACCGACCGCCAATAGCGAACCATTGGGGATCACGATGGGACCGGACGGGGCGCTGTGGTTTACGGAAGAAGGTGGCAACAAAATTGGGCGCATCACCAATGGCGGGATAATCACCGAGTATCCCGTGCCGACTGCCCGCTCCGAACCCTTTGGGATCACGGCGGGACCCGACGGGGCGCTGTGGTTTACCGAGTTCCACGGCAGCATCGCGCGCATCACTACCGCGGGGGTCATCACGGAGTACCCGGCGGCTAGTTCTGAGCCCTCCGGGATCACAGCCGGGCCGGACGGCGCGCTGTGGTTTACCGGATACGAGAGTAACAACATTGCGCGGGCACCTGCGTGCGGTCTGGGTCTTAGCGCCAGCTTCGCGAACGGCACGCTGACGATGAACTTCAATCTGGGGATCGACACGGACGCAACCTGGTTCGCTAACGTGCTCACCAGCACCGGCGGCGGCAAGCAATTGTGGTCCAGGTTGATCTCCGCCGTGGTTCCTCCCGCCTCTTTCACGCTTACGTTCGGACCCGGCTTTCCCGACCTGGGCACCGTGATCGTCGGCTCGGGTTTGGAAACGGCCGCGGGAGAGGGTCTCTGTTTGGAAACGGTCAACGTCAACGCTGCGCAGTGACGATGATGGGTGTCAGGTGGGTGGTGGGTTCTGGCGTAGTAAAGTGGAACGAGCGCCGCGCTTCCGCTTATGACCACTATCGCCCAAATTCCCGCCCACAGGCCGCTCCACAGGGTCATCCGCTATGTTAATATCGCGATCGGCATCGTGTTGGTTCTGATTGCCGCGGCCGTGTACTGGTTCGCCTATCGTCCACTGCCGCGGGCTGCCGGAACCATTACGGCGCCGGTTTCGCAGCGCGTCTCGATTGCGCGCGATGCGCTGGGCGTGCCACACATCTCCGCAGCTTCGGAAGACGACCTCTTCTTCGCGCAAGGCTACGTGGTTGCGCAGGACCGGCTGTGGCAGATGGATGGGCTGCGGCGCCTGGCTGGCGGCAACCTTTCGGAAATCGTAGGCCCCGCCGGCCTGGAGGCCGACCGCGATTCGCGCCGGCTGCGCATGCGGCGCATCGCCGAGGAGGCCTATGTCTCGCTGCCCGCGCAAGACCGTGCGCCGCTGGCGGCCTATGCGCGCGGGGTGAACTACTTCATCCAGACTCACCTGCACGATCTGCCCGTCGAATTCACGCTGCTGGGCTATAGCCCACGGCCGTGGAGCGTGGTGGATTCCATCCTGATCGGGCTGCATATGTATCGCGACCTGACCACCACTTGGAAGGACGAGATCCTGAAGCGCGACATGCTGGCCACGGGCGACCGCGCCAAGGTGGATTTCCTGTTTCCGGCGCGCAGCGGCGGCGAGGCTCAACCTGGGTCGAATGCATGGGCTATCAGCGGGGCACACACGGCCTCCGGAAAACCGCTGCTGGCCAATGACATGCACTTGCAGTACTCGATTCCGGGGATCTGGTACATGGCGCATCTACAAGCGCCTGGCCTCGACGTGAGCGGCGTAACGCTGCCCGGCACGCCGGCCGTGATCGTAGGGCACAACCAGAGCATCGCCTGGGGAGTGACCAACCTGCACTTCGACGTGCAGGACCTTTACATAGAGAACTTCGACGAGCGCACGGGCCGCTATCTTTATGGCGGGCAATGGGAACAGGCGCGCGAAGAGCGGGAAGTGATCCAGGTGAAGGGCGCGCCGGCGGTGGAGATGCCCATCTGGGTCACACGGCATGGGCCGCTTTTCATCAACGACGCGAAAGAACACCTGGCGCTGCGCTGGGCGGCCGCGGAGCCGCGCGCATTTCAATTTCCGTTTCCGCAGTTGAACAGGGCGGGGAACTGGCAGGAGTTTACAGCGGCGCTGGCGCGGTTCGCCGGCCCCGCGCAGAACTTCGTATACGCGGACGTGGACGGCAACATAGGCTATCATGCCACCGGCCTGCTGCCCATACGAAAGAATTATACCGGCGACGTGCCGGTGGACGGGTCATCGGGAGACTTCGAGTGGCAAGGCTTCATCCCGTTCGACGAATTGCCGTCGTTCTATAATCCTCCGCGAGGGGTGATTGTGACTGCGAATCAGAATCCGTTTCCGTCCGATTACGCTTACACGGTAAATGGCAACTTCGCTTCGCAGTACCGATCCAATCAGATTCGGAATCTTCTGACGGCCAGAAACGGGTGGCGCGCGGAGGAGATGCTGACCGTACAAAAAGATGTCTATTCGGCCTTTCTCGAATATCTGTCGAGAGCCATCGTAGCGGCTTATGACCAACGCAAAGCGCAGCACGCGGCGCTCGATAGTGCCGTCGCCCTATTGCGCGGATGGAACGGTCAGGTGGACAAGGACGAGGCTGCGCCAATGGCAGCCACGCTGGCCTATCAACATCTGAGGCGGATGGCGGCAGAAAAGGCCTCGCCGGCTCTAGGTGCCCGGTATGAATACCAGATGGCGCCAGCGGTCATCGAGAAGCTGCTGCGCACGCGGCCGGCGGGCTGGTTCAACGATTGGGACGAAGCGATTCTGCAGAGTTTCGCCGAAGGCCTGGAGGAAGGCCGCCGCACACAGGGCCGCGACGCCGGCCACTGGAGCTACGGCAAGTACGCGCAGTTGCTGCTGGCCAATCCGGTGGGCCGCCATTTGCCGCTGGTGGCGGGCTTGTTCGACATCGGCCCGGTGGCAATGAGCGGAGGCGCCACCACGGTGAAGCAGCTCAGCCGCGATCTTGGTCCTTCCATGCGGCTGGACGCGGACCTCTCCGATTGGGACCGTTCACTGCTGGAGTGCACCACGGGTCAGTCCGGCCAGGTGCTCTCCCGCCACTACAAGGACCAATGGGAACACTACTACTCCGCGCAGAGTTTTCCGATGCAATTCCGGAAAGTGACGGCAAAGGATGTATTGACGCTGGTTCCGTGACGGTTATGTTCGAGCCGCTCAAATCTCACTGGGCGGAAGATTGGAAAGGCGATCCTTGACGCCATCCGGCAGGACCTTGTTCAACTCGCGGTTCAGCTCGCGATAGCTGCGGCGGAAGGTGAGCCGGACTTCATCGGGCGAAGCATCCGCCACCCGGCGCGCGGCATCCATGACGCACGGAGCGAGCCGTGACGACGACAGAACCATCCTGGGCGGCACGGGAGCGAACGCCATCAGGCCCCAGATGGTGATTAGCGCGAGCAGCCCGCCGCGTACCACGCCTAGAGCGCCGCCCAGCAGGCTGTCCAGCCAGTAAAGATCGGTGGCTCGCACGAAGCGGGCGAGGAAACGGCTGGCCATGGCTCCCACAATAACGATGGCGAAGTACACGATCAGGAACCCCGCGATATTAGCGACGCCGCCCTCGTGGACATGGGGGCGCAGGGCAAGTCCTACCACACGGTAATATTGGAGGCCGAAGACCAGACCGAGAATGGATGCGATGAAGCCCACACCGGTTCTAGCAAATCCTGCAAACCAACCGGAGAGGACCGATATGGCGATTATCAGTACCAGGGCGAAGTCGAGCCAGTTCATTGTGCCTCCAACCATAGTAATACGCGCGTGAGGGGGCGTGAGTTCCGTCTTAGCCTGGCGCTCAGCGTTTCTTTTTTGGAGGTGACGTGGTCTTGCGTGTCTTCGCCGTCGTGGAAGGTTTGCCGCTACTCGGTTTCGACGCGTTGGCGCTGGCTGTAATAACCCCTTTATCCAAATCCACAGTAACGAAATCCAATTGCGTGATCTGGCCTCCGCGGGGAGCGCTCTTGAAGCTGATGGTGAGCGTCTTGGCGTCGGTAGTGAGAGTCAGGTATCCGAATTGAACGATCGGGGCAACCGCCAGGGTGTGGTCCCCGATGACTGTGCCGGCGGGCGGCGCAGACTGTTGCGGTAAGGTAGCGGCATATCCGCCCGATCCGGAAATGATATACGGCACCTGCCTCCCGTTTACTGTGCGCGTGAAGCGCTGATAGAGATGGGCATGACCCGAAAGTACGGCGTCCGGCCACAAGCCGGCAGCTTTGCAGCAGGAATCGATGTCTTTCATAAGTCCGGCGCTCCCTCCGGTCTTGGCGTCAACCGAAAGTGGCGGATGGTGGACCGCGATCAAAATAGCTCTCTTTCCGGCGAGTCTGTCCGCTTTCAGGCGATTCAGCTCCGAAGTCAGAAAAGTCAACTGGTCATTGACCAGCGGAAACTTGCCCCCTTGCGAGGAGATGATGCCTCCGCCGGTATCCAGCACATTGCTGTAAAGGCCGATGATGGAGACAAAGGGAGCATCCAGCGTGAAATATACGGCGGGCTGAGTCATCACGGTGCGCGCAATGCTGGGGGCATCCGGCGAAGGATCTGGGGAACCCGCGCAAAAGTTGGAGAGGAACCCAGCCAGCGTGGGAACCTGCGGAGCGCTCGACGCCGGGCCGAAGACCATGCCGTCATGATTGCCCGGAATGGCGAATATGGGCCGGTCGTATGCCCGGAAAGGTTCGTAGAACTGGTCGTAGTAATACTGAGCTTCGCCGAAGTTGTACACGACATCGCCGAGGTGAAAGAAGAACGCTGGACCGGCGTTGCCGCCGGATTGCACATCTTTGGTCATGGCGTCGGCAACATCCGCTTCATCGGCAAGAGCGACGGCTGCCGACTGTTGCTTGCCCACCTTGGCTGCGCCAGTGTCACCCACTGCATGAAATGAGATCTTCCCGGCAGCGTTGATGGCATTGGTCAGATCTTGTGGAATGAAATCGGTCAGATTGAGATACGGGAGAGCGCCCGACCGTCTCGGGGGTATGGGTTGCACTTGATTCTTGTGCTTGGTATAGTACGGCGAGTTGTAATACGCTTCGCTGGTGTTACTCACCTGAAATGCATTTTCATCTGTACTCGGTTTGGGGTCGGCGTAGGTCTGGCCGCTAGGGCCAACAAGACCTGCGTTGGTCGGCATGGATACTTCCTCCTTTTGTTTGTGGAACCCAGTCCAGCAATTGTACACCCGACCGCCTCCGTGATGCGCGTGAGCGACGACCGCGCGTATAGGACTGCGCGGCTTCAGTCTATCGTGCGGGCAGTTGACGGGCCGCCTGGCAGGCGCGCACGAACCCGACCAGGGTCTGAAAGCAGCGCTCGGCGGCCACGGCGCATTCCGGGTAGGCCTGTTTGTTCGAGGGCGCGTCGAACATGGCGGCGAAGTGCTGCGGCCAGCGCAGGGCGAGATCCACGTAGGCCACGCCGCTGAGGCGCAGCCGGTCGAGGCCGCCACCCCGTGGCCAGAGGGACGCGCGCCCCGAAGAGAAGGCCATCGTCACAGCCGCACCGGAGCTGGCCGACTATGTTGTGGGGCTGAAGCAACGGAGCCGCAAGGTGGTCACCCTTGCCTTGTGGCAACTGTTGCGCCTGGTGCGGGAGTATCCATGGGAACCGCTACTTCTCAGCAAGGCGGCTCCGGACAGAGGGAAGGTTCGTCCGCTTTGCCGGCATGATGTGATGGCGGAATTCTCGAAATGGCTGGAGGCAGGCGAGGAGAGCATCTTCTCCTTGGAAACAGAGAAAAACCTGCCAGGTGCATCCTACGAACTGCCTGAAGCCGCGGCCAGAACTAAAATTCCCAGAAATAAAAATTTCTCTGACACGGCTTGTAGAATTCCGATCTGGCCGTTCGTCGTTGTAGTGAAGGCCGGGCAGAAAACCCCGCCTGAAGGACTATTACAGGAGAAGATATGCCGCAATATCTGGTAGCAATTCAACACCCCAACAACTACAACAGGGCTGTATCGCGAGCGCAAATCCCCATGCCACCGGTGATGGGCTGGCGCTCGGAGAAACATGCTTTTAACCGTTTGTGGGCCGTCGAAGGGCGTAAGGTCGTCGGAATACGTGAGCGTACTTCTGAGGGCGCCCACTGGAGTTACCTCCTACGACCGCCGTCGGCGGCTCCGATTATGCTATCGTCGATCTAAAGCCCATGAGGAGGTGACCTTTGCAAGCAACCCTCGCAACTGCTCCGGTGGCGGCGCAGGAATCCATACGCGTTCCCCAACCCGTCCCCCGTAATATCGCCGTGGACGCCTATCGTGGCTGGGTAATGCTGCTGATGATGGCTGAAGTGCTGGAGCTTGCGCGTGTGGCGCACGCCTTTCCCGGTAACTGGCTTTGGTACCTTCTGGGCTATAACCAGACGCACGTGGACTGGGCCGGCTGCTCCCTGCACGATATGATTCAGCCGTCGTTTTCGTTTCTCGTGGGTGTGGCGCTGCCTTACTCGATCGCCAGCCGCTTGGCCAAAGGCGGCACTTTCGGTAAGATGTGGGCGCACGCCATCTGGCGGTCGTTCCTGCTGGTCGCCCTGGGCGTCTTCCTGCGATCCATGAATAGCACCCAGACTTATTTCACTTTCGAAGATACGCTGTCGCAGATCGGCTTGGGCTATCCGCTGCTGTTTCTGCTGGGATTCCGTCCGCCGCGCTGGGCTTGGATCGCGCTGGGCTGCCTGCTGGGCGGCTATTGGCTGGCGTGGGCCTTGTATCCGGTGGCAGGGCCCGGATTCAATTGGCAGTCCGTAGGCGTCCCGGCCAACTGGCAACACTTCTATCACGGCTTCGCCGCGCACTGGAACAAGAACGCCAACCTGGGCAATGCCTTCGATCAGTGGTTCCTGAACCTCTTCCCCCGGTCGCGTCCGTTCGTCTACAACGATGGCGGCTATCTGACGCTCAGCTTCATTCCGACGCTCGGCACCATGATTCTGGGCCTGGTGGCCGGCCGCTGGCTGCGCGCCAGTGCGCCGCGTATACCGATGCAGAAGCTGCTGATCGCCGGCGTGATCGGTGTGGCATCCGGGCTGTTGCTGCATTTCAGCGGCATCTGCCCGATAGTGAAGCGCATCTGGACGCCAAGCTGGACTCTGTTCAGTGGCGGCATTTGCTTCCTGCTGGTGGCCGCCTTCAGTTGGGTGATCGACGTCAAAGGTTACCGGAAATGGGCCTTCCCTCTGGTGGTCATTGGCGTGAACTCCATCGCAGCCTACCTGATCGCGCACCTATGCGAGCGCTTCGTTTTCAGCTCGTTCCGGATTAACCTGGGGCCGAATGCATTCAAGATCCTGGGGGCGGGTCTGGAACCGCTGCTACTCGGCCTGGCCGTGCTGTCTACTTACTGGCTCATGCTCTACTGGATGTACCGCCGAAAGCTCTACCTGAAAATCTGAGTGAGTTAGTCGATCACTTCGAAATCGATGGACTGGGTAGCGGAGCTGTGTTTGTCCGGCGCGTTCTTGTCTAACGCGCTTCCCTGCAGCGCGCAGTCTCCAGGCTGAAGGTGTGCCCCAGCCGGAAATCGCTGCTCACGAGTAGCCGCTTCGGGTCGGGCTGATTCTTTCCGTTCACTGGTACCGGCTGGCTGGTTCCCAACGCTTTGCTTTCGCGATACAGCGTTGCGCTCACCTCCACATTCATCGCGCCGGTCGGGTCCGGGTGGGCGTTGATTACGTGATAGGCGTAAAACACCGTTTGGCCGCGATGACATCTGACTAGAATGGGCCGTTCGGCGGCGTCGCCTTTCTGGCTGCCATCCTGCAAAGCAATGCCGGAGAGCGTCAGCTTACCGTGCGTCAGATCCGGCACTTCAACGAATCCAGGCTTTTTCAGACGCAATTGCAGACGTTGAACCAACCCCTCCGCCAGAGCTTTCTGGTAGGCGGGGTCCGTGAGGGCAACCGTGTAGCGCTTGTCAAACGTATCCAGAGGCTTGCTTTCGCCTCCGTAGATGAGGGCCAGGACATCGAACACGGCCTTGCGGCGGCCATCGCTCTCCGCGCTGAAAGTGAGATCGCGGGGATCGATCAGCACGGTGGTGTCGAGGATCGAGCCGCCCTCTTCTCCCGCGTCCCAGAACAGGAAAGATACTCTCACGCGGATATTCGGGATAGTAAACGGCGAAGCTACCGCGGCTGGAGTGGAAGCGCACCTTCAGTCCGGCGCGCGCTACGCGGACGGAGATCTTGTGGAACAGGGGAGAGTCCTTACCTGGCTTCGAACGTGGCCGGGACGGCTTGTGACTGATGAGATAGTAGCCCAACTGGTCCTGCATGACGCGCGCGATCGCGCCCGAGTAATCATTATCGTTCTTGATGGATATGCCGCCGGTGCGGCGTGCCATTTCGTCCAGAACCTTTTGGGAGTTCACCAGCTCGGTAGTCCGTGCCTCGACACACGGATTCTTGTCGAAAGGCGACATCTGCTGGAAGGGCGTCAGCAGTCCCCGCGGATCGATGGTGTTGACCGCCACGCCGGAGCGGTTGGCATGGTCTAAGAAGGCGTTATAAGCTTCGATCAGCAGGTCGTTCGGCTCACCAGCACCGGAGGCGCGTATGAGCGGGACTCCCTCGGAAAACAGCATAATCGACTTATGTCCCGGAAGTCCGCGCAAACCGTCCACCACGCGAAGCAACGCGGAGACGCTCAACCGGCTGTAATACTCCGACCGGCGGTCGTTTACGAGCTCGTCGATGCCTCTGCCTTTCCCCAGGAACGCATCTTCATCCTGCGTGCCTGCCCCCGTTGGTCTCCCGCTTTCGGTCGCGGATATGACGTGGTCATACCAGATGCAGTTGAAATCCGGATCCAGGACTCCGCTCCGGTGCATGGGCACCAACCGGATCTTATCGATCGCGGCATGAAGAATGCGCCTGTCCCCGGTGAGTTGCTGGAGCGCGCCGAGGCGGCCGCTGGTGGTGATGATGGCCATCAGATCGCCCGGTTGCCACTGCGCGTCCAGGAAGCTGCTCAGCGCGCGGTGGACGTAGACGAGGCTGTCCTCGTTCATGCCCAGATCGTCCACGACGACGGCGATGGTGCGGGTGACCTGGGCAGGCGTCAGGTGCCAGGCGACGCTTGGCGGGGCTGGCGAAGCCTGCGAAACCGGTGCAGTGGCGGGCGCGGCATCGTGCGCGGGGGGAACCAGGTTCACCGTGATGCGCGCGAGGGGCTCAGTCTGGGCGGCGGCGATGGCGGCGGCGATCAAAAGGTAGAATGGTCGTTGGCAGGCCTGACGTTGCATGAAGCGCATACTTCTGATCCCGGTCCTGTTGTTCGCGCTGCTGTACATCGGCGATTATCTCTCGCTTCGCTTCCGCATTCCAAGCAACCGGCAGCAGTACGGATCGGTGATGGTCCGGCGCTCCTATGCGGTCCCGATGAAGGATCGCCAGACCGAATACATGTTCGATCCGCCGGCGCCCCAGGATTGCGTGTACTCCCTGTTCCCGCATTTCGGCGACAGCCCCTGCTGGTATCTCAGCCGCCACACTCGCCAGCAGGTGAATGTTGGCGGAGCGCCGCCCGGTCCTTGATTGTAACGTCGATTGTAACTTCAACCAGACTGAGTCGCGCGTGTAAGACAATAGGATAAGTGAAGACTCCAGTGGGAATCGACAACCACCTGGCCGCGCACCGCCAGAAGCGCGGATTCTCGGCGGCCGAGTTGGCGGAACGGACCGGCATCAGCCGACAGACCATTTACGCCATGGAAGCCGGCAGCTACGTGCCGAACACGGTGGTGGCCTTGCGCCTCGCGCGGATTCTGGAAGTGAGCGTGGAGGATCTGTTTACGCTCGGCGGCGACGCGCCAGCGGGTGCGTCTAGGACCGAGCAGGCGACTTTGCTGCCCTGCCAGGACAGCCCGTGGGCCGGCGAGCCCGTGCAGCTTTGCCGCGTAGACCGCCGCCTGGTGGCCTCCGCGCCGTCGCCGCTTCCCTGGTATCTGCCCACCGCCGACGCGGTCGTGGTGAACGCCGCCCGGCTTGGAAAGGCCGCCGTACAGTTCTTTCACGGTGAATGTGACCTGGGCAACCGAATTCTGGTAGCCGGCTGCGATCCGGGCATCTCGGTGCTGGCCCGGCACGTGCAGCGGGCCGGCGTGGAGCTGGTGGTTGCGCAGCGCAACAGCTCTCAAGCGTTGGCGCTGCTGAAGCAGGGCTCGGTACACGTGGCCGGCACGCATCTTCGCGACGAGTCTACCGGCGAATCCAACTTGTCCGCTATCAGTCATGTCTTCGCCCGGAAATCCGTGGCGGTCATTACATTGGCAGTCTGGGAGGAAGGCATCGTGGTGGCGCCAGGCAATCCGAAGTCGATTGGCTCGGTGGCGGATTTCGCGCGGCAGGATGTGGCGATAGTGAATCGCGAGTCCGGCGCCGGCAGCCGTATGCTGCTGGATGCCCAACTCCATCGCCTGGGTATCCTGGGGAAACAGGTGCGCGGATACGATCGAATTGCCGGCGGTCATCTTCAAGCGGCTTGGCAGGTGCGCGCGGGAGATGCGGACGGCTGCATCGCAACGCGGGCCGCGGCGCGGGTATTCGGCCTCGATTTCATCCCGCTGGTCAGCGAACGCTACGATCTGGCGATTCACCGGCAGCATCTGGAACATCCGCCCGTGCAGGCGCTGCTCGATACGCTGAATCGTGCCAGCTTCCGGCGCGAGCTGGAAGGACTGGGTGGCTACGATACGAGCTCCGCCGGCCGCCGGCTGCTCTAATGAATCGCACAGTTTCACCCAGCCCTGCCAGTCAGGGCGGGGCTACGGAGTTCCACCTAAGCTGCCCGTAGTAAGCGGGCTATATACGATCCCCACCGCTGAGGGATCGCTGAAAGCCAATTGAAAAGTCACGGAGGTATTGGGGGCCAAAGAAGTTCCCTCGGAAAGCGCCACCACATACCGGCTACCCACCGGCTCGAAACATTCCGTAAAGCCGCCCGATTGATTGACCACGCTTACGCCGGCCGGCAGATCCTGCAGAATATAAAATATTGGTCCCTTGATGGCCGTCGTGCCGGTGTTCGTAAGGAAAACAGTCTGACCGTACAGCTTCAAGTGCGAGTCATAAACGATCGGGCCGCGGGAAACCGTGATCGTTTCTGCTACGTACGCCTGGCACGTGCTCACGGTTACCGCAGCCAGCACCGCGCGGCTGCCGTCCGTGCCGTTACCCTCATCTCCGGTATCCGTAATGGTTATGCTGCGCAGCGTCTGGTTGGTCAACGCCGGCGGCAGGATGTACTCCTGCCGGTCGAGGCGCTGGCCCAGTCCGTTATCCCAGACCTGTACAGTGGAAGTGTTATTGATGTCGTTGGTATTGCCGTCCTGGTTGTAATCGCGCACGTTCACATCGCCCACCAGCGGCATAGTTATCGTCGCGCCGTCACTGCCGGTGAAAGTGACATACAAATATGCCTGCGGGCCCGCCCAACCCCACATCGAATTCAGAACCGTAAAAACAGAAGTCACGCCGGAGACGGCCACCGGAATCGTGAGGTGGACTGTGCCCGGCCCAAAATCGGCCGCCGCGGCGCCCGCCCAGTAATTATTCGTACTGGACGAAATCACAAATGGAATGCCGCCGAATACCTGGGATCCGGTTGGAAACGTGTCTCCGTTGATAATGAGGAAGTCGTTCGGCCCCACATAGGTCCAAGGCTCGTTCGCCAAGGCGCTCAGATTAATCGGGATCAAGCCTCCGCGGGCAGCCGCGGCGTTGAGAGCGAAGCTCACCAAAGACCCCGCCAAAAGGAAAATAGTCTTCATTTCGGCGTCCCTCCTTGAGGCTCGCGACCTCACCACAGCCGCGCCACAGCCGCGCCGCAGCCTGGACATCAGTATACATCCGCCGGTTTGGGTTAATTCTAATGACGCTCTAAGATAGAAGCAGCGTCAAAGATCCGATCCCCCGTGGCCGACCATCATCGATCCTTCGTTTTCCACGATCCGAGCGGCAAGCGCTGGAAGCGTTTCCGCCGCGGCCTGCAAACCGCCGCCGTTTTTCTCGGCCTCTTCACGGTCCTGCTGGTGCTGAGCATGTGGATCAGCCCGCAGATTCCGGCGCTCGGCCTGCCGCCGGTGGAGCACGTGCCCGACTTCGCCGAAGTTCCCACCATCATCCGCGGAGAGAAGCTCGCGCGGAATGCCCCCTTCCGGATGCGCAGAGCCGCGCACAACATCAAGTACGTGCGGTCGCCGTCGCCGGTGCTGCACCCCAAAACAGCTGCGCGCGTCCGGACCAACAGCCCCATCGTCTTAGGTTTCTACGTGAACTGGGATCCGGCCAGCATGGTATCTTTGCGCTTCCATCTGGCGCACCTCACGCACCTCGTGCCGGAGTGGCTGATCCTGCAGAATGCCAAGGGCGATCTGGACGATCAGAGCGATCCTACGGTGATCGCCATCGCCAGCCAGGCCAAGCTCCCCATCGTCGCTCTGGTCACCAATTATCGCGACGGCTGGCAGCCCGGCGACGTGCGCAGAATCCTGCACGATCCCGATACCCGCGCGGACCTGATCGACAACATCTACAACAATCTCAAGGAACACCAGTTTGCGGGCGTCAACATCGATTTCGAGCAGCTCGAGCGCCGCGACCGGCAGCCCCTGACGGTCTTCATGCGCCAGCTCTCCGCCAGGCTGAAACCGGCCGGCCTGCTGGTCACCGAGAGCGTTCCGATCGAGGACCCGGCCTATGACCTCGAGCAACTGGCCGCGATCGACGATTATCTCCTGCCTATGGTCTACGACGAGCACTACCAGTCCGGAGAGCCCGGCCCGATCGCTTCCGCGGATTGGTTCCGGCGGCAAATCGAGCAACTCGCCAAGACCCTGCCGCCTGAAAAAACCGTTATCGGCATGGGCACCTACGGTTACGACTGGCAGATCGGCGCCAGCGGTTCGGAGGAAGTCACATTCGGACAGGTGGTATCGGCCGCGGTATCCAACCACGCCCCCATTCAGTGGGACGCGAATACAGGCAATCCCGTGCTCCGATACGAGGGCGGCGGGCAACGGCATGAGGCGTGGTTTCTGGATGCAGTGACCGGATTGAATGAAGCGCGCCAGATCGCGGACGCGGGATTTCGCGGTATCGGACTATGGCGATTGGGCGCCGAAGATCCGGATTTGTGGAACGTGCTCAAGCCCGAAGCCTGGCCCGCGGGCGACTACGATCCCAATCAGTTATCGGAACTCACGGCGCAAAAATCGGTGCTTACGTACGGCGACGGCGACGTGCTCCGCATCGTCCAGACACCGCGCGACGGCAGCCGCAAAGTCGTGCGGGATGCGAGCGGCGGCTATTCCGAGCAATACGGCCAGCTGCCCTCGTACTTCGTCATTGAGAGCAGCGGAGGCGGTACGGGCAAAGTGCTGTGCCTGACTTTCGACGACGGACCCGATCGGCGCTATACGCCGGGCATTCTGGACATATTGAAGAGCCACGGCGTGCGGGCCACCTTTTTCGTCATCGGCGCCAATGCCGACCAGAATATCGGACTGATCAAGCGGGAATACGCCGAGGGCCACGACGTCGGCAACCACACTTATACGCACCCGAACATTGCGCTGGTTTCCGCGGAGCGCGCCGCACTGGAGTTGAGCACCACGCAGCGGATTATCGAAAACGCGCTGGGCGTTTCGACGGTTCTCTTCCGGCCTCCCTACAACGCCGATAGCCAGCCGCAGACGCCCGAAGAAATCATGCCGGTGCTGCGCGCGCAGCAGGCCGGCTACGTGACCGTAGGCGAGCGCATCGATCCGCGCGATTGGGAGAAGGGAATCACCGCCGATGCCATTGTCTCGGACATACAGAGCGAGCTCGCACAGGACAACCCGGGCCACGTGATCCTGCTGCACGACGCCGGCGGCGACCGCTCAGCCACGCTAGTCGCGCTGCCGCGCATTCTCGACCTGCTGCAATCGCGGGGATACCGTTTCGTTCCGTTGAGCGAGCTGCTGGGCCAGACCCGCGCGCAGTTGATGCCGACGCCTTCGAGCGAAGAGCTGCGCTGGGCGCGCATCGAGGGCGAGGCTTTCGACACGCAGGGCAATTTCAAAAAGATGATTGGCATGCTGTTCCTGGGGGCCATCTATCTGACGCTGGCGCGATCGCTGGTCTACGGCATCCTGGCGCTGTTCCAGAAATTCCGGGCGCGGCGTGCGCATTTCGACCCCGGCTTCCGGCCGCCGGTTTCCGTCATCATCGCGGCGTATAACGAAGATAAAGTAATCGTACGGACGGTGCAATCGATTCTACAGAATGGCTATGAGGATCTGGAAATCATCGTCGTGGATGACGGTTCCCAGGACGCAACTCTGGAGGTCCTGCGGCGGAACTTCGGGGACGATCCCAAGGTTCGCATCCTGAATCAGCCGAATGGCGGCAAGTCCTCCGCGCTGAATAATGCCATTGCGCACGCCCGCCGCGACATCCTGGTCGCGCTGGATGCCGATACCATCTTTCGCCGGGGCACCATCGAAAAACTGGTGCGCCATTTTGTCGACCCGTCGGTGGGGGCGGTCTCCGGCAACGCGCGGGTGGGCAACCGCAATCGCTGGATCACGCGCTTCCAGTCGATCGAGTACATCTACGGTTTCAACCTGGACCGCCGCGCGCTGGATCTGCTGAACGCCATCACGGTGGTTCCCGGAGCGGCCGGCGCGTGGCGCAAAGAACTGATTGTCAAGCTGGGAGGATTCGGCAACGACACGCTGGCCGAAGACGCCGACCTGACGTTACAGATCCGCAGGGAAGGCTTCAAGATCCGCTACGAAGAGGAAGCCGTAGCTTTCACCGAGGCGCCCGAGGATACGCGCGGTCTGGCCAAGCAGCGTTTCCGCTGGGCCTTCGGGACATTGCAGGCGGCCTGGAAGCACCGCGATGCCCTCTTCGTTCCCAAGTACGGCTCGCTCGGCTTCGTGGCGCTGCCAAGCATCTGGATCTTCCAGGTGCTGCTGTCGGCGCTCTCGCCGTTTGCGGAGCTGGCCATGATCGTGGCGCTGTTCGCGGGCAACTGGCGCATTGTGCTGGCTTTCTATCTGGCGTTTTTTGCGCTGGAATTTCTTACGGGCTTGCTGGCGTACTGGCTGGAAGGCGAGAAACCCTGGGATTTGACGCTGCTGTTCTTTCAGCGGATTTATTATCGCGAGCTGATGTACTATGTGGTGGCGAAATCGCTGATCTACGCGATGCGGGGGCGCGTGGTGGGGTGGGGCAAGCTGGAAAGGCGCGCCACGGTACAGGGGGTTTAGCGTAAAATCGGAGCCATGGGGACTACCAGTGCGTTGATGACGGTTGATGAATTCCTGAAGCTGGTGGAGCTTGATGAGCGGCGGCTTGAGCTGTTCCAGGGAGAGGTGGTTGACATGGCAAGCGGCGGACCGGTACACGAGACTGTCAAGTCCAATTTGAACGGCATTGTAAGGGATTGGCTTAAGGACCACCCAATCGGCAAGTTGTATATTGAGACCGGATATCAAATCGATAACCATAGCTCCCTGGTCCCCGACCTGAGCGTGCTGAGCATCGAGCGCGTTAAGCGGGGCCTCCAGGATCTTCTTCGCGGCGCGCCAGACCTTGCCATCGAGGTGGTGTCTTCCGAGACGGCAGCGCGTCTGCGGACCAAGGTCCGGCTGTATTTGAAACACGGCAGCAAGGCTGTTTGGGCAGTCTATCCGGAAGAACGCACGCTTGATATCCACAGCCCGAATCGCCAAGTCATAACGCTGGAGCAAGATCAAGTTCTGGAAGATCACGACACACTGCCCGGTTTCAGTACTCCCGTTAGCGCGATCTTTGAGGGGCTGTAAAGCTATGGCGACTACTCCGTTAATGACTGTCGATGAATTCCTGAAGCTGCCCGGTATTGAAGAGCTGCGAGTTGAACTGATCAATGGGAGCGTGGTTGACAAGGATAATGGCGGATTGATCCACGAGCTCGTCAAAGCTAACCTCATCCAGATTTTAGTCGTCTGGATGAATCAGCATCGGATCGGCATAGTGTTTGCCGGGACGTCGTACCGCGTGGACGAGCACAACTGCATGATTCCAGACTTAAGTGTTCTGAGCAACGAACGCGTTCCCGTGCCGGCGACGAACGATCTCCCTCGCGGCGCACCGGACCTTGCCATTGAGGTCGTGTCTTCGGAGACGGCAGACCGCCTGTTAGGCAAGATCCAAACGTATCTGAAGCACGGCACCAAGGCGGTTTGGGTGGTTTTTCCGGAAAGGCGTACGATTCAGATATACGCCGCGGCCAGACAGACCATGCTCGAGCAGGACGAAGTTCTCGATGATCACGACGCGCTGCCGGGCTTCAGCACTCCCGTCAGCGCCATTTTTAAGGGGCTCTAGCCTACGGTACCCCGGCGCAGAATTGCTTTCGCCGCTCTGGCCCTCGCAGTACTTGCCTCGGCCCAGACGGCTCCGCGCAGTCAACCTGAGCCCATACAGGATTACATACGGCGCACCTGGCATTCGTTGACCCGGTCAAACCGGGATCTGGCGAAAGCCGCGGTCGATCCCAAGTTTCATCCCCTGGCCGACGGGCGCTGGCCAGTGTACCTTCCGGCGAGCGAGAATGCTCCGGCCATTGAACGCCAATTACGCGCGGAGATGCCGCCTGCCGATTTTCAAAAGATCGAGATCCGCAGGCTGCCGCTGGATCTGACGAAACTCCAGGAGCCGGGCTTGCTTTATTTGCCGCGGCCCTACGTGGTTCCCGGAGGCCGTTTCAACGAAATGTACGGCTGGGACAGCTACTTCATCCAGCTCGGTCTGCTGCGCGACGATCAAGTCGGGCCGGCCCAGGACATGGCCGATAACTTCCTGTACGAGATCGGCAATTACGGGAAGATTCTCAACGCCAACCGCACCTATTATCTGTCCCGTTCGCAGCCTCCTTTCCTGACTCAGATGCTGCTGGGGGTTTATCGGCGTACACACGACCGCAAATGGCTGGCCGGCGCGGTGCACGCCCTGGAAGCGTATTATCGTTTTTGGACCAGCGAGCCGCACCTCACTCCGGACACGGGCCTGTCGCGTTACTACGACCTGGGCGACGGTCCCGCGCCTGAGTCGGTTTCGGCCGAGCGCGATGCCCAGGGACTGACGCACTACGACCGCGTGAAAGAGTATTACCGCACGCACCAGGTTCCCGATTACGAGGCCGGTGAATTTTACGACTCGAAACGCGACCTGCTCACCTCGCTGTTCTACAAGGGTGACCGCTCCATGCGCGAGTCGGGGTTTGACCCCTCCAACCGTTTCGGCCCGTTCAGCGTGGACATTATCCATTACGATCCCGTCTGCCTGAATTCGCTGCTGTACCTGATGGAGACGCAGACGGCCGAAATCCTTGGCATTCTGGACCGCGATGGCGATGGGGCCATCTGGCGGAAGCGCGCGGCGGACCGTGCGGCCGCGATTAATCGCCTGATGTGGGATGCGGGCGACGGACTTTACTACGACTACAACTTCGTACACAAGACCGCGCGGCGCTACCCGTTCCTCACGGCCTTCTATCCGCTCTGGGCGGGCATCGCCACGCGCGAGCAGGCGGCAGCGGTGGAGCACAACCTGGCGAAGTTCGACCGGCCCGGCGGCCTGCAGACCAGCACCTACGAGAGCGGCAATCAGTGGGACGCGCCGTGGGGTTGGGCGCCCTTGCAGATGATCGCGGTCGAGGGGCTGCGGCGCTACGGCTACGGCGCCGATGCGGACCGCATCTCGCGGGAGTTCCTGTCGCTGGTCGAGCAGGAGTACGGCAAGGTCGGTTTCATCGTTGAGAAATACGATGTGGTGCGGCGCGGTACTGATAGCAGCAGCATTCGATTTGGCTACCAGTCGAATCAGCAGGGCTTCGGCTGGACCAACGCGGTGTACACGCGTTTGTTGGATGGTTTGACGGACCGGCCAGGAGGCCGGTCCCACTAATGGACGTGCAGGGCCAACAGCTCCGATTGCACCGGGACGCCCCCGCTTACCGTTACCCGCAGCACACCTTCGAATGCAGGCACGCGACGGCGTTCGAAGGGTCCCAGCCTCGAGAGCAGTTCCTCCAGCCGGCCGGAGCGGCAAACGAACTCGACGGCCGCCTGGGTGCCGAACGTAGTGATACCAGCCAGGATCAACACGCGGCGGTTCGGGTTCAAACCGGTCATCAGCGAGACCAGCGCGTAATCCTCGACGATGGGCGGCTCCGATGCCAGGTAATTCTTCGGCTCGGCCGGGCCGGGCTTCAGGTTGGAAATCATCAGGTCGCCCTTGCGCGGGCCTTGGGTATTGCGGCTGAATACGAAGTCCTGCTTGCCGGGCAACTCGCGCAGAGAAAGGTTCTCGGAGGGAGAGCCGACAAAAATCAGATCGCTGGTCTTGGCATCGTCCCAAGTTAACAGCCTGCCCCGCTTGATTCGAACAGGACGCTGCAGGCTGCTAAACACCGAGTCGAGGTCATGGATCGCCATCACCTCGCCGACTCCGGTGTAATGATCGAGGATCTTCTTGCCATCGTCCAGCGCGGGATTGAAGTAGCGTATGCCGGTCTCGGGCCGGCCGACGAACTCGGCGTTGCTATAGACTACCAGAGGCGCATCCGGACCGCTGGTGACGCCCGCCCAAAAGGTTCGCAGCGCGAAGGCGGGTTGCTCGTTGGAGGCGGCAGCCGGCAGGGGCGGCATCATGAACCGGATGGCGGCGATGGCGATGACGGCCATCAGCAGGGCGCCGCCGGCGGCCGACAGGAAGATCCAGGATAGCGGATAGGAGCGCGTGGATGGAGCTGGAGCGGGAATGCTCAGCGGCGGCGCAGGCTCCGCGGCCGGTTGCCGCATGTGGTACGTCAGCGAATAGGAGCCCTTGGGGATTTCGATCACCATACGATCGGCGGCGCCTTCGCCCGCATAATACTCGGCCAGCTTGGAGCGCAGCCGGCCGGTCTGCACGCGCACCGTGGAATCCAGACGGGGATCGAAGTCAGCGGCCCGGCCGAAGACTTCCGTGGCAATCTGGTGTTCCTTCAACGGCGTGGCAGCGCCATCGAGCGAATGCTCCGCCAGGTACCTCAGCATCTTGCACAGCGATTCCGAGCCGTGCAGTATGCTGCTGCGGTTCAACCTCTCGATTTGCGCGTAAAGCGCTTCGCGTTCCCTGGTAGCTGTCTCCGTATCCCGCATTTAACCCGAGACTAACAATTACGCTAAATCTATGCAAGGTCGAAGGTAAAGTCAAGTAACGTTTCCGGTGTAACGTTTCAGGGTGTTTGGGTATAATGGGGCGGAGTGCGGTTGCTGGCTGTAATTTTATCGATTTGCGGGTTGGCGGCTGCCGCGGACTCGATTCAGGATCTCGAAAGCCGTGGGGCGGCCCTGAAGGCGCGCGGCGATGCCGCCGGCGCTTTGGAGGCCTACGAAAAGGCAGCCGCGCTGAATCCCGACTCCGCGCGCCTGGAAGACGAAGTCGGCTTCCTGCTGGCTGTCCTGCAGCGCCGCGAGGAAGCCCTGCGGAAATTTCAACAGGCCATCGATCTCGATCCCAAATACGCGCCCGCGCAGTACCATCTGGGCGTTGCGTACTGGCTGGCCGACGATCCCGCTCGCAGCATTCCGCATCTGCAAAGCGCCGTGGCTCTGGATGCCGGCAGCTTCGATTATCGTTTCAGGCTCGGCGAAGCGCTGAACGGGACCGGCCATTACGAGGAGGCGGTGCCGCATCTGCGCGCGGCCGTGGCCCTCGACGCCAACCGCGCGGACGCCTGGAACGCGCTGGGCGCCGCCCTCGAGAAGACGGACGACCTAGCCAGCGCCGTGGAGGCATACCAGCACGCCGTGGACCTTGCCCCAGCCGACCTCGCCGCCCGCAACCACCTGGGATCCGCGCTGGTGAATACCCGCCGCGCCGATGAAGGGATCGCCCAATTCGCGAAGATCCTCGAAGCGGACCCGGCCGACAATATGGCGCGCGTCAATATGGGCTCCGCTTACCTGCAAAAGGGCGACTTCGACAGGGCCGTGGTACAGTTGCGCGAAGCCGTCCGCCGCGATCCGAACCTGGCCGTGGCGCATTACAATCTGGGCGTCGCGCTTAAAGATAAAGACGAGATCGAAGCCGCCAAGGTGGAGCTGCAGCGCGCCGTCGAGCTTGACGCCAGCATGCCCGAGGCGCACTACACTCTGGGAATCGCAAACTGGCAGACTGGGGCGTTCGACGAGGCGGCGAAGGAGATGCAGGCGGCCATCGCTTTGCGCTCGGACTACGGCGAGGCCTACTTCATGCTGGGAACGGCGCTCAAGCAAAAGGGAGATCTGGCCGGCGCCGAAAGCGCGCTGCGCTCCGCGATTCGTCTGCGACCCGACGATCCGGGCCCTTACAACACGCTCGGCCAGTTGCTGCGGCAAAAGGGCGATGTGGACGGCAGCAAGGCGGCCTTCGCTAAAGGCGAGCAGGTGAAGCAAGCCAAAGAGGCTGAATTAGGCCGAATGCTGCAGAAAAAGGACTGAAGAGGGTGTTGGTGCTGGCGTCCTCATTGCAGATGAGTTGGTCTGACACCATGCGGGGCCTTGTGTCGGCGATCCTGGCGAGCCTCCCGCTTGCCCCGGCGCTGTTTTCGCAGGCTGCCACCCGGGTTCAGGTCAATAGTGGTATGGACACCGAGCGCACCCGCCAGCTCGATTCCCTCAGCGAGCCGGACCAGCCATCGGCGAAGGTGCTGTCCCCCAGGTCGTTATCGAGCGAAGAGGCTGACGACCCCACCATCTCCTCCGCTCCGGTCGACCACCATGATCCTCCCGCCGCTGCGCGCAAAGCGGCTCAGAAGGCCGAGCATTTGTCGAAGAAGGGCCATCACGAAGAGGCCATAGCGGAGCTTCGCAACGCAGTGGCTATCGATCCGCAATACTATGAAGCCGAGAACAACCTGGCGATGGAACTGGAAGCCGCCGGAAAAACCGAGGATGCCGAAAAGACGCTGAGACGCCTGACGCAAGCGGCCCCGCAGCACGTTCTGGCTTTCTCGAATCTGGCGACATTGCTTTGCCGGCAGCAGCGCTATGCGGAGGCGGAAACCGTGGCACGGCAAGCGCTGAAGCTCCATAAGTTCTCTTTCAAGACCAACTACTTGCTGGGAATCGCTCTGGTCGATCAGGGAAACTGGACAGACGAAGCGAAGGCCAAACTGGAATACGCGCAGGTCAAGTATCTGGAGGCCAAGGCGCTGTTGGATAAGTGGCCGGCGGCGCCGCAGTCAATCAGCCATTAGCATGGCGTTTCGGGTAACAATCGCGTGTTTCGCAAGGGTTACCTGAGCCGCGAGCGTTAGCGCTATTCTGAAATGCAGCCATGCTTTCCATCACCCGCCGGAATTTCGTGCAGACCTGCGCCGCCTTCGCCGCTCGACCTGAAGGACGCTCCGCCCCACCCGATATCCAGTTTCCCGCCGCCGCGCGCGACCGCCTGGCCGTCGCCTCCTACCCGTTTCGCGCTTCCATGGAACGGCCCGGGCACCCCGGCCTGCCGCTGAAAGATTTCGCCGCGATGGTGGTGGACAAATTCGGCATCCACAACATCGAGCCGCTCAGCGAGCACTTCCCCTCCACCGAGCCGGCCTACCTGGAGGAGCTTCGCGGCGCGGTCGAGCGGGCCCACTCCCATATCGTGAATATCCCCGCCGGCGTGCGCGCCAGCATTTATGACCCAGACGCGGCCCGCCGCGAGGCCGCCGTCGCCGGCAGCCGCAAGTGGATCGACGTCGCCTCGGCGGTCGGCTCCCCAAGCGTTCGCATGAACATCCATGGCGCTCGCGGCGTGACGCCCGATGTGGGCCGCGCTTCCGACGCCCTGAAAGTTGTCGCCGAGTATGGCGCGTCCAAAAAAATCATGGTCAACCTGGAGAACGACGACCTGATCACAGAGGATGCCTTTTTTCTGGCGAAAGTGATCGACACCGTGGACAGTCCCTGGCTGCGCGCTTTGCCCGACTTCGGCAACTCCATGCTCAAAGGCGACGAAGCCTTCAATTACAAAGCGATCGAAGCGATGTTCCACCGCGCCTACAACATCTCCCACGTCAAGGACTCCGAAGTCGACGAGGGAAAAGTTTTCCGCGTAGATATGGCCAGGACCTTTGCCATCGCCAAGGCGGCCGGCTATCGCGGTTACTTCTCCATGGAGTGGGAGGGCCAGGGCGAACCCTACGCGGGTACGCAGAAGCTGCTCGACGAGAGCATCAAAGACCTCGCGTGATCACGCTGCGAACACCATGCGCCGGTGTTCCTTCAGGATGCAGCGATCCATCACCACGGTCAGGCCCGCCGACCTGGCCAGATCCGCGGCCTCCTCGTGTACCACGCCTTCCTGCATCCAGACCGCCCGCGCGCCGATCCGTATAGCCGCCTCCACGATCTCGGGCACGAATTCCGAGCGGCGGAAAATGTTCACGATATCCACATGCTCCGGAATAGCCTCCAGGTTGGCGTAGCTGGTCTCCCCCAGGACGGCGCCCTCGAACGGGTTCACCGGAACGATGCGGTAGCCGTTGCGCTGCATGTAATCCGCAACCCCGTTGCTCGGGCGGAAACGCTTGTGCGAGAGCCCCACCACCGCAATCGTGTGGCTGGTCTTCAGCAGCTCCGCAATGCTCATGAAGCTGCCCGCCTGCCGCCCGCCTTGCGGAACCGGGTAACCTCTTCCGCCGTCAGATAACGAAACTCTCCGGGCTTGAGCGGCCCCAGATCCAAAAACCCGATCCTGACCCGCTTCAGCTTCTCCACCAGCCGGCCGAAATGTTTGAACATCTCCCTGATTTGATTCTTGCGGCCCTCGATCAGACGCACCTCGTACCAGGGATTCGCCGCGCGCTGCATCAATTTCAGTCCCGCGGGCGCGGTGCGCCGTCCGCCCAGGGTCACGCCATCGCGGAAGGCCTGCTCCTGCTCCACGGTGAGCGCCCCCGTGACCTTTACCAGGTATGTTTTCGGAATGTGCGCGGCGGCCGACATGAGCGCGTTGGCCAGCTCCCCATCGTTGGTCATCAGCAGCAGCCCTTCACTGTGGTAGTCCAGGCGGCCCACCGGGTACACGCGCTCCTTCACTCCCCGCACCAGCTCCATGACCGTGGGCCGGCCCTCGGGATCCGATACCGTCGTCATTACGTTGTTGGGCTTGTGAAGCGCCAGAGTGATCAGGCGCCTGGGGTTGCGCAGCCGCTTCCCATCCACCTTGACGTGATCGCGGTCCAGATCCGCCTTGCTGCCGAGTTCGGTGACTACCGCGCCGTTCACCGTGACGCGGCCTTCCTGCATGATCTGCTCGGCCTTGCGCCGCGAAGCGACCCCGGCCCTCGACAGAATCTTTTGCAGGCGCTCCTCGGCCATTAGCTTTCGTTGGCGGGCGGGGCTTCGTCGGCTGGCGGGGCTTCGTTGGCCGCCGGCGCTGGCTCCGTGGTGTCCCCGTCGATCGCCATACGCCGTATCTCTTCGAACTCCTTCAGCGAAGGCAGCTCGTTCAGATCCTTCAACCCGAACTGCACCAGAAACTCTTTGGTAGTCTTGTACAGAATCGGCTTGCCGATGACGTTCTTGCGGCCCGCCGCGGCGATCAGCTTGCGGTCCAGCAGGGTCTTCAACACGCCGGCGCCCTGCACGCCGCGGATCTCCATAATCTCGGGCGCCGTGACCGGCTGCTTGTAGGCGATCACCGCCAGCGTCTCGAGCGCGGGCAGCGACAGCTTCAGGGGCGGCTTCAGGCTCTTGACAAAATTGCGGACCGTCTCGTGATGCTCCGCCTTGGTGGTCATCTTGTAGCCGCCAGCCACTTCCCGTATGGTCACGCCATGTTCGGGCTTGTCGAACTCCGCCACCAGTTCTTCAAGCAGCTTCTGAACGCGCTCGCGAGGCTGCACCAGCGCGGCTGCAATTTGCGCCAGGGAAAGAGGCTCCTCCGTAATGTAGACGATGGCCTCCAGCAAAGCCTTGAACTGCGCATCTTCCGACGAAACCTCGCTAGGCGTCTCCACCGCCGCCAGGAGGTCCACAGCCGCAACAGGGCTCTCCGCGTCTCCGTGCCCCCGCGTCTCCGCGTCCCCCTCCTCGCCCCCTCGCCCGCCCGCCCCCTCATTCTCAGGGGTCACCGCATCGGCATCCAGCAATGGAAGTTCCCTCACTACCGGTATTCCCTCTCGATGGCGCTCACCGGCTGGCCCGACGCGAAGACGGCCTCGAACGACTGGTGCCTTCGGAGCACGATCTCCCCGAACAGATCCTCTTGCGCCACGCCCACCGCCTGCAATTTCACCATCTCCAACACCGCCAGAAACATCGCGATCATCGCCCGCCGGCTGCGCTGCGCCTCGAAAACCCGCATGATATACACGGGCTCATTTTCGCCCGCTTCGACGAACAGCGCTCTCAGGTGCGCGATCATCTGCGACACGCTGACCTCCTCCTCGGCCACTTCGTAAACAGGCCGGTTCTTGGCGCGCTCCAGCAGTTCGCCAAACGCCTTTACCAGATCGAACAAGGTGATCGCCAGGCCGGGATCGTCGTCCGCGGCGGCGAACTGACCAATCTGCGGGTTCGACCAGACATTCTCCTCGATCATCCTCTTTTGCTGCAGCATCTCGGCGGCGTTCTTGAACTTCTCATGCTCCAGCAGCTTGTCCACCAGCTCCTGCCGCGGGTCCTCTTCCGGGTTGTCCTTCTGCAGCTCCGGATCGCGCGGCAGCAACATGCGCGACTTGATATGGATCAGCGTGGCCGCCATGTAGACGAACTCCGCGCCCAGGTCGAAATCCAGCTCCCGCGCCTTGTCCATATATTCCAGGTACTGCGCCGTGATGGTCGAGATGGGGATATCTTTGATATCGATCTGCTGCTTGCGGATGAGGTCCAGCAATAGATCCAGCGGACCCTCATACCGTTCCAGGTGGACGTTCAAAGGCGATGACACCGTATCTCACGATATCACGGTTGCGGGAAACGACTCGCCGTTAAGCCCTATCGGTCGGGATTCAGAGCGTCTATCGCCACCTGCCGGAGTTGCTCCTTCAACTTTCGGATTTCGTCGGTATGCGCCGTCAGCCGGCCGAAAAGCTCCTTCTGGCTCTCGATGCCCGCGCCGATCAGTACGGCCGCCCCTTCCGAACGGCTGCTCACCAGCGTGGAGTCCACCAACTGGTTGATCCGCGCCAAAGCATCATCGCTCAAACGCACCATCACCACGTTACTGCGTTCCTCGCTGCGCGCCCGAAACCGGGCCACCATATCCTGAACCTCGGGAAGCTTGGACAGGTTCCCGGCATGCCACTTGCCGCCGTCCCGCCAAAGTCCGGTGATTTTCTCTTTTTTGGCCATACGCGTATTATAGATACGTGTAATTCGTAAGTCAAGTCCTCCTTTGGGGCCTTGCGCCGCCCGAAGATCTCGTTTACACTGCCCCTCGGAGGCATTTTCCTATGACCAAGAGAGCTCTGCTTAGGGGCTTGCTCATACCGGTCGCACTCGCTGTTCCGTCATTTGCGCAAAACGCTTCGCCAGGCAAGATTCTCGGGGGATACTTCGAAGAGTGGAGCATCTATTACGCCAATTACAACATCGCCAACATGCAGCAAAATGGCGTCGCCGATAAACTAACGCACCTGATGTACGCGTTTGCGAATGTATCCGCCCCTCCCGCGTGCGCCTTCGCCGACACTTGGGCTGACTATCAAGATCCCTATCTTCCCAGCGTCAGCGGCGTTCCTTACCCAGGGCCGCTATATGGCAATTTCGCCGCCATTCAGCAACTCGAACAGCTTCATCCCGATCTGCATGTTTTGATTTCCATCGGAGGGGCGTCTACCACCAATGCCGCGAACTTTTCGGCCGCTGCCAGTACGCCAGCCGGCCGCCAGGCGCTGGCCGCTTCGTGCATCAGCATGTTTATCCAAGGCAACATTGCTACCGGCATCACCGCGCCCGGCTTGTTTGATGGAATCAACATCGACTGGGAATTTCCGACCGCGACGGATACGCAGAACTTCACGGCCTTGTTGCAAGAGTTTCGCTATCAATTGAACCAGCTCTCGGCCACCACCGGCAAACCCTACATCCTGTCATTCGACGGACCGGCGGGCTCGGAGGACTACGTCAACATCGACCTTGCCGAAGCCGCCAAGCCAGTTAACTTCATCACCATCGATGGTTACAACTATGCCGGATCTTGGGATACGCAAACCAATGACGCGTCGTCGCTGTTCGATTCCAGCCAGGATCCCGAATTCGGGCAGGGTCTCGCTATCAATGCAACGGTGGACGCTTATCTTAAAGCCGGCGTGCCGCCATACAAGTACACCATGGGCGTACCTCTGTATGGCGCGGGCTGGACGGGCGTTCCCAACGTGAACCAAGGCTTGTACCAGAATTCAACCGGTCCGTCTCCTGTTCCCCTGGCGAACGGAACGGGCCTCTGCACCGACCTGAGTGGTAACACTCCCGGATGCGACGTTCTATTGACGCCGGGCCTGGCGACTTACTCAACTCTGGTGAATCTGATGGCCAACGGATATGTCCCGTACTTCGATTCGCGAAGGGTTGCAGTGTCGGTCTATGATCCGACTCTTGGGACATTCTATACCTTTGACAATCCGCTCACGGCGATGCTGAAGATGAATTACGTGAACACCAAGGTTCCCGGGGGACTGGGCGGAACCTACGTTTGGGCGGTTAAAGACGATGACGCGAACGGCACCATGGTGAAAACTATGGCTGCCTTTCTCGGGCGTTAGTCTGTTTCCGCCGCTTCTCTTCGCAGCACGCTGTGCTTGCGGCCGAAGGGGAAGTAGATGGCGAATCCAACGATCAGCCACACCACGAACCGCACCCAGGTCTCGAGCGGCAGCGACATCATCAGAATCAGGCAGGTAACTATCGACAGCGCCGGCAGGAACGGCGATCCCGGCACACGGAAGCCGCGAGGCCGGTCCGGCTGCTGGCGGCGCAGCGCAATCACGCCCGCCGACACAACGATGAATGCGAACAACGTCCCGATATTCGCCAGGTCCGCGAATGTACCGATGTCCAGGATTCCCGCCGGGATCCCTACCACGAGGCCCGCGATCCAGGTGCTGATATACGGCGTCCTATGCTTGGGGTGAACCTTCGAAAACACGCGGGGAAGCAGCCCGTCGCGCGACATCGCAAACCAGATGCGGGCCTGCCCATACTGAAATACCAGCAATGACGAGAGCATTCCCACAATCGCGCCGACGCTTACCCAGCCGCGAATGCTATTGAAGCCCAGAGCCTTGAGCGCGTTCGCCACCGGGGCCGCGTTGTTCAGCGTGGTGTAGCGCGCGATGCCCGTCAGCACCAGCGAAACCGAAATATACAGCACCGCACAGATCACCAGCGTGGAGATGATGCCCACCGGGAGATCGCGCTGCGGCCGGTGGCACTCCTCCGCCGCCGTCGATACCGAATCGAATCCGATGTAAGTGAAGAACACAATGGCCGCGCCGGTCAGCACGCCCGGGAACCCGTTGGGCAGAAACGGATGCCAATTCTCCACCCTTACCGCGCGCGCCGCCCCGATCACGAAAATCAGGATGGCGGCGATCTTTACCAGCACCATGACATTGTTGGTGCTGGCGCTTTCGCGAACTCCGCGCACCAGAATGTAGGTCAGGATGAGCAGAATTGCCAGCGCCGGCACGTTGAACCAGGCTCCCGTGGCCTCTCCCGAAGCGAAGATCGGTCCGGAGATCCTGGCCGGCAGGTGCCATCCGAAAAGATTGTCCAAGATATCGTTAAAGTAAGCGGAGAAGCCCACCGCCACGGCCATATTGGAAACCGCATACTCCAGGATCAGATCCCACCCGATGATCCACGCAATGATCTCGCCCAGCGTGGCGTATGCGTAGGTGTACGCGCTCCCCGCAATGGGGATCATGGAGGCCAGTTCGGCGTAGCACAGCGCCGCAAATCCGCAGCAAATGGCGGTCAACAGGAAGGACAGCGAAATGCCCGGACCCGCACCCGGCCGTCCCAACATGGACAGCGCGTGGGGGCCATGCAGGATCAGGTCCAGCACCGTCGCATGCAGGATCGAGTTGTTTTTGAGTGTCTCGCCCGCGGCCGCCGTGCCGGTCAGAATGAAAATGCCGGAGCCGATGACCGCGCCCACGCCAAAGGCCGTCAGGCTCCAGGGGCCGAGCGTCTTGCTCAGACGCCTCTCCGGCTCCTCGGAAGCCTTGATCAGAGCGTCGATGCTCTTGGTGCGGAATAGTTGGCTCAACGGCCTTATCCCCGACAACTAGCGCTTGCGCTGCCCTTGCACCATCTTCTTCACTTTCTTCTTCATCGAGCCGCGCGCCACGCCGGCCGCGCGTTTGGCCTTAGGAGCGGCCTTCTTGCGCGCCGCCCTTTTCAACTTCTTGCGCTCGACTCTATCCGTAACTGTCTTCGTAATCATTCAACCCCTCTTCAACCCCGCATATTTTTCCACCAACTTCTTCATGCCAAAACGGGGAAAGCTGACCGTAATCTTAGCATCGTCGCCATCGCCTTCGCGGCGCACCACCGTTCCAGTTCCGTACTTGGGATGTTCCACCGTCATGCCGGTGCGGGCCGCTTTACGCACGGGTGGAGGCGCCGCCGGAAGTGGTCTGGCCGCCACCGCAGGCCGCGGCACAACCTGCTGGGTCTTCGGCGCCGGGTACGCCACGCCCCGCTCGGCAAAGAATTGCGAGATGTTGTCCAGGGAATTATAAGTCTTCCCGGTGAACGTATTGCGCTTCGCGCTCTGCCGCACTTCGTAGCGCTCGGCATGCAGATCCACCTGCGGCACGCTGTCGTCTTCACCCGGGTTGACGATCAATTCCCGCGGTACTTCGCTCAGAAAACGGGACGGCACGGTGCGTTCCTGCTCGCCGCCGCCAAATCGCCTGCGAGACCTGGCCCAAGTCAAATAGAGGTGCTTCTGCGCGCGGGTCATACCTACGTAGCACAGGCGCCGCTCTTCCTCGATCGCTTCAGGCGACTCAATCGAGCGCTGGTGCGGGAACAATCCCTCTTCCAGGCCCGCCAGAAACACGATCGGAAACTCCAGCCCTTTGGCGTTATGCAGCGTCAGCAGACTTACCTGGGCGTACTCGTCCACCGCGTCGGCGTCCGCTACCAAAGCCGCATGATCCAGGAAATCGCCCATGCTCTCGCCGCGCTCCGCCGCTTCGGTGGCCGCTGTCACCAGTTCGGCGAGATTTTCCAGGCGCGCCTGCGATTCCGGCGTGCCCTCCTGCTCGAGCATCTCCCCATAGCCCGTGAGACTGAGGACTAACCGTATGGCATCCGGCAGCGGCTCGGTTTCGACTACCTGCGACAGTTCCTCGATCGTCTTTAGGAAGGCCGCCAACGCCGACTGCGCGCGCGCCGGAAACAATTGGCGTTCGATCATGGCCGCGATCGCGTTCCACAGGCTAAGCCCGTTCTCGCGCGCGAACGCGTCCACTTGCTCGACGGTGGTCCGGCCAATGCCCCGCGCCGGCGTGTTGATCACGCGCAGCAGGCTCACCGAATCCTGGTTCGAGATCGCCAGCTTCAGGTAAGCTACCACGTCTTTGATCTCCGCCCGCTGGTAGAAACTGAATCCGCCCACCACCAGGTATTTCCGGCCATAGCGCCGCAGCGCCTCCTCGATCTGCCGCGATTGCGAATTGGTCCGATAGAGGACTGCCACGCGTGCGTCCGGATTCTGCGCCAGCAAGCGCTCCGTGGTATCCGCAATGAACAGCGCTTCATTCTCCGCGTCGAAGCCTGCGTACAGTCCCAGCATCTCGCCGCGCCCCAAATCGGTCCAGAGGTTCTTGCCCTTGCGCGCCTTGTTGTTGGCCACCACCGCGCCGGCCGCCGACAGAATATTCATGGTCGAGCGATAATTCTGTTCGAGGCGGATGCTGCGCGCGCCCGGAAAGTCGCGCTCGAAATCCAGTATGTTGTTGATGTCGGCCCCGCGCCAGCTATAGATCGACTGATCCTCGTCGCCCACCACGCAAACATTGCGGTGCGACTCCGACAGCAGCCGCATCAGCTCGTACTGGCTGCGGTTGGTGTCCTGGTATTCGTCGATCATGATGTAACTCAGCCGCCGGTTATAAGCCTGCCGGGTGGCTTCATGGAGATAGAGCAGACGCACGCTCTCAAGCAGCAGATCGTCGAAATCGAGCGCGTTGGCCGTGTGCAGCGCCTTTTCGTACTCCTCCCAAATGACGGCGAGCTTGGCCACCGCGGCGTCCTTCGCGTCGCGATAGAAGTCCGCGGGCGTCTGCTTCAAGTTCTTGGCGTGGCTGATGCGCGAAAGCGCCGCGCGGTACTTCATGAACTTCTCGTCCAGGCCAAGGTGCTTGTAGGCGGTCTTGACGATGGCAAGCTGGTCTTCGTCGTCGTAGATGCTGAAGCGCCGTGTGAAGCCAGGGCGGATCTGCTCGAGCGGTTGGCCATCGCGTCGCAGCAGGCGCACACAGAACGAGTGGAACGTGGAGACGGTGGGGATCGAGGAGAGCGAAACATCGCGCAGCAGCGTGGCCACGCGCGAGCGCATCTCGGCGGCAGCTTTGTTAGTGAAGGTGACAGCCAGGATGGCATAAGGAGGCACCTGGCGCGAGGTAATGATGTGCGCAATTCGGTGCGTGATCACGCGGGTCTTGCCGCTGCCTGCGCCCGCCAGAATCAGCAAGGGACCTTCCGTGCAGGCGACAGCTTCACGTTGTTGAGGATTCAAGCCCTGGAGAAAGTCCATGAGAGGACGACTCTTCGGATTCTACCATGCGCCTTCTTTCCGGACAGCGTGCTTAACGCCCTTCTACTGGAGAGGCAGCTCCGGCTGGCCGTTTTCGCCCTTGCCGTTCGTGCCGTCGCCATTTACCGTATCCGGAATTACCGACGCCGCCGCCACCTGGTCGTCGTCTTCCATGCGCACCAGCCGCACGCCCTGTGTGGAGCGGCCGGCCTGGCGGATCTCGGCCGATTCGAGCCGGATCATCTTGCCGTTCTTACTCACGATCATCAGGTCGGAGTCTTCTTTCACCGACAAAATCGCGACGACTTTGCCATTGCGCGCCGAGGTCTTCATATTGATGACTCCCTTGCCGCCGCGCGACTGTTGGCGGTAACTGGACAGGCTGGTGCGCTTGCCGAAACCGTTTTCCGATATAGTCAGGATCAAGCCTTCCTCTTCGACGATTTCCATGCCGACCAGGTAATCGCCTGCGTCCAGATCCATGGCGCGCACCCCCCGCGCGGGCCGGCCCATGCCGCGTACCTGGCTCTCCGCGAACTGTATGGCCTGGCCATCATGCGACCCCAGGAAGATAAAGTTACTGCCGTTGGTCAGGCGCGCGGCGATCAACTCATCGCCCTCATCGAGAGTCACTGCGATGATGCCGCGCGACAAGGGGTTATCGAACTCGGTCAGCTCGCTCTTCTTGATCACACCGTGTTTGGTTACCATCACGATGAACTGCTCCGGCACGAATTCGCGCACGGCCAGGAAAGCCTTCACGGTATCGTCCGGCTGCAGGCTGATCAGGTTTGAAATATGTTTACCTTTGCCGACCGTGGCGGCGTCCGGAATTTCGTAGATCTTAAGCCAGTAGACGCGCCCTTTGTTGGTGAAGATGAGCAGGTAGCTGTGGGTGGAGGCCACGATCAGGTGCTCGAGAAAGTCCTCCGTGCGCGTGCCCATGCCGATGCGGCCCTTGCCGCCGCGCGATTGCCTCCGGTAAGTGTCTACGGAGGTGCGCTTGAGATAGCCGCCGTGCGTGACGGTGACCGCCACATCTTCGACGGCCACTAAGTCTTCCAGGCGAATCTCTCCGGTGTCTTCGATGATCTGGGTGCGGCGCTCGTCGCCGTACGTTTTCTGGACTTCCTTCAACTCTTTGACAATCAGGTCGCGCAGCACCGTCTCGGAAGCCAGGATCTCGGCGTATTCAGCGATACGCCGCTGGATATCGGCCAGCTCGTCGCTGATCTTCTGCTGCTCCATGCCGGTGAGGCGCTGGAGCTGCAGTTCGATGATGGCCTGCGCCTGCCGCTCGGTAAATTGGAACGCGCCGATCAGCGAATCGCGCGCCTCGCGGGGGGCCCGCGCCGACCGGATCAGGCGGATGACTTCGTCCAGATTTTGCAGCGCCTTCTGAAATCCAAGCAGGATGTGCTCGCGCTCGCGGGCCTTGCGCAGCTCGTATTCGGTGCGGCGCCGCACCACTTCCACGCGATGCTCGATGAAGTGCTTAATGCAATCGATGAGGCCCAGCTCACGGGGCTGGCCGTTGACGATCGACAGCATGATCACGCCGAAGCCGATCTGCAGCTGAGTGTGCTTGTATAGGTTGTTCAGGATGACTTCGGCCTGCTCGCCGCGCTTCAATTCGAAGACGATGCGGGTGCCGTCGCGATCGCTCTCGTCGCGAATTTCCGAGATGCCCTCGAGCTTCTTTTCATTGACCAGCGCGGCTGCCTGCTCGATCAGCCGCGACTTATTCACCTGGTAAGGGATTTCGGTGACCACGATGTGCTCGCGGTCCTTGCCCATGCGCTCGATGGCCGCTTTGGCCCGCAGCTTCAACTGTCCGCGGCCCCTGGTGAAATATTCCAAAATGCCCTGGCGGCCCAGGATGAAACCGCCGGTCGGAAAATCGGGTCCGGGCACTAGCTCCATGATTTTCTCGAGCGGCGTGCGCGGATTCCCGATCAGCATGACGGCCGCGTTAATGATCTCGGTCAGGTTGTGCGGCGGAATGTTGGTGGCCATGCCCACGGCGATGCCGGCCGAACCGTTGACGAGCAGATTCGGCACGCGCGTGGGGAGCACTTCCGGCTCCTGCTCGCTTTCATCGTAGTTGGTCCGGAAGTCGACCGTCTCTTTGTCGATGTCTTCGAGCAGCGCCGTGGCGATGCGTGCCAGGCGCGCTTCGGTATACCGCATTGCCGCCGGCGGATCGCCATCGATAGAGCCGAAATTTCCTTGTCCTTCCACCAGCGGATAGCGCATGGTGAAGGGCTGCGCCATACGCACGAGCGAATCGTAAATGGGCGCGTCACCGTGCGGGTGATACTTACCCATGACTTCGCCGGTGATTTTGGCGCACTTCCGGGTAGGCCGGTTGGGCGTCAGTCCCATCTCGTGCATGCCAAAGAGAATGCGGCGGTGTACAGGCTTGAGGCCGTCCCGGATATCCGGCAGCGCGCGGCCCACGATCACGCTCATGGCGTAATCCAGGTAGGACCGCTTCATCTCGTCTTCGATGTTGATGGGGACGAGGTTTTTGTCGCCTCCGGCGAGCGGCATCTGGGGGCCTACAGGGGGCGAAGGCGGCCCTTGTGGCGGGTTTTCCTGATCTGGCAAGCGAATCTCCTTCGGGGGTGGTAAGTTCTATTCTAGCAAGAATTTAGACGATAACCAAGGGGACGTAAAGATGGGTGATGGGTGCGGGCGTACTACCTGCCGACGATTGAAAAGTTTGCTGGAAACCAGCACCGCCCAAGGGCAGTTGCGGGAGCGCCGGCAAAGCAGCTAAGTTTAAGATTATGACCGTGGAAGCGCTCAAAGAGGCGATTGCCGAACTGCCGGAGGAGGAGCGGGCTTCCCTCGCCGGTTGGCTCATACAGCATGACTACGATGCATGGGACAAGCAGATGGCAGAGGACTTTTCGCCAGGGGGGCGCGGCATGACGTTCTACGAGCAGGTCCAGCGTGAGATCTCCGAAGGTAAGACCCGTCCGATGGAAGAGGGCTTTGCCGAGCGGCGGACCGGACGGTCGTGACCTTCAGTTCTCGTGCAGGCCCCCAGTTTTGGGACCTGTTTGACGAGCTTCCGGATGAAGTTCAGGAACTCGCCAAAAAAGAAGTTTGCTCTGTTTGCCGAGAACCCAGCCCACCCTTCATTGCAACTGAAACCAGTTGGCGGTTTCTGGTCTGCACGCGTAACCGAAGCCTACCGGGCTCTTGCCGTCAGGGCCGGCAATGAATTCACCTGGTGTGGATCGGCAGTCACGATGAATACGAAAGAATCATCAAGAAATTGAGGAAATGATGACTGCACTCAGTCTCTTCGGCCATAGATGACTTCATCTATTGACTGACTGGAGCTTGCGTTCCCGGTTCCCACGAGCCTGTCCGCGCTTCTTTCTTCGCCATACGGTACTCGTGCTCATCAAAACTGATCTGGGCACGAATCATGTTCCTAGTTTATCCAAATCGCCCGGCTCGCCGAAGCGGTATCCCTGGAGTCTCGCGTCGATCGACCGCAGCAGTCCGGTCAACACGCCGCCCGCGCCCACTTCGATGAAGCGCTCTACGCCTTGCGCAGCGAGATACCGCACCGATTCGGCCCAGCGCACGGGATTGGGTACCTGTTGGTAGAGTCCTTCGCGCGCTTCTGCAGCCGTGCGCACTTCCCGGGCCTGCCAGTTATTCACGAGCGGCCGGCTCAAATCGCAGAACTCGGCGGCGTTCAGGTCCGCAGCCAGGCTCTCCTGGGCTGGCTTCATCAGCGCGCAATGGAAAGGCGCGCTTACCTGGAGCAAGATGGCGCGGCGCGCGCCGGCTGCCCTGGCGAGATCCATGGCGCGATGGACCGCGCCGGCGTGCCCGGCGATCACCACCTGGTCCGGCGCGTTGAGATTCGCGGCGCCGACCACTTCGGCCTGGGCCGCCTGTTGCAACACGCCGTCGAGCGCGCCTTCGGGCAAGCGCAGCAGCGCGGCCATCGCGCCAACGCCGGGCGGCACCGCTTGCTGCATATACTGCCCGCGCTTGTGAACCAGGCGCACGGCGTCGGCAAATTGCAGACTGCCAGCCGCCACCAGCGCCGAGTATTCGCCCAGGCTGTGGCCCGCCACGTAATCCGCCGCGAAGCCGTGTTCGGTGAGCACGCGGTGGGCAGCGGTCGAGACCGCGAGCAGCGCCGGCTGCGTGTTTTCGGTCAACCGCAGCGCATCCTCAGGCCCCTCGAAGCAGATGGTCGAAAGCGCGAAGCCCAGCGCATCGTCGGCTTCTTCGAAGACGCCGCGGGCGACGGTGTAGCGGTCGGCCAGATGCTTGCCCATGCCGGCGAATTGGGATCCTTGTCCGGGAAACAGGAAAGCAGTCTTGGGTGTCAAATCAGGATTATAACCGGCGGCCAGCTTACAGATCGAGCTTGCCGCGATATATCATTTCCTTCAGCGGAAATCTGACCTTGAATCGGAGTGAGCCCACGGCGCTCGTGAAGATGACTTCCTTGTCTTCCAGAGTAAGCGGCTCCGGCTTGCGCGAAAACAGGAACACCACACTTCGCTGGCCTTCCTTGTCGAGCACCTGGAGGCGCTCGGGATGAATCGGGTCTTTTCCCTTTCGCACTAATTCCGTGCCTTGTTTCAGTTGGTCTTCGATATGCTTGCGCGTATCGAGGCCTTCGGAATCGTCGCGCAACTGGTCCGGATCGTGACCGCTGGCCGGCAGCCCGCTCACAGTGATGATATAGTACTGTGACGCTAAGGGAGGAACAGGCTTGCGAGCCGCCTGCCGCATCGGCGTGGCCGATTCCCAGCGGATCAGAACCCTTAGTTGAGGCTGCCCGCGCATCCCGCCTTCGCCACCGTTTGGCGTGCCAGGGCTGCCCCTTGTGCCACTCATGCCGCCGCTCATGCCGCCCGCGGCGCTGCGCCCGGCGCCTGGGCGGCCCGCATCGCCGAAACCTCCGTTGAGTCCCGGCGCGCCTGATTCAACAACTGTTTCCTTGGCCCAGGGAGACTTATTCAGCAGCCGCCCGGCCTCCTTATCGGACCATGACGACGGATCTTTGTCATTCCAAAAATCATCCTCGGCAAACGCCGGGATACCCAAGCCCAGCCACAACGCCGCCCGCCTCGTGAGCACTTCAGACTTACAGTATCAAAATGTGAAACGCAATTGCAGATCGATCTTCCGGTTGTAGGTGGTGGGCGATCCGAAGGGGCCGAATCCGGCGAGGCTCAGGCTTTCTCCGAAATAGGGCGAGGACAAGTCTCCATTGGGCGCGGCGTAGTTGGGATGATTCAGCGCGTTGCGCGCCGAAACGCTCAGGGTCAGATTATATTTCCTGCCGCTGGCGCTGCCGAAGGCGCCAGGCGGCGGACCGCCGCCTGGAGGCGGACCGCCTCCGCCACCCCCGGGGCCGCCGCGCGCGCCACCCATGCCCGGCGGAGGACCGCCCTGCTGCGACGGTCCGGACGCGCCTTCTCCGCCGAACGACCAGGTGCGCGCGAGGCGCAAGTTCAGAGTCACCGTGGCGGGACCGCGCCCGTAATTCCTGCCGATGGTTGCTGCCCCCGCCGGCGGATCCAGGTTGAAACATCCGAAGCCAGCGGCATACACGAGCTCGCCGCCCTGGCAGGCCGCGGCGCTCACTCCGGACATCAACGCCGGCCGTTCCTCGGCGAAGCCGGTGTCATTGCTATCGTTCCCCGTGGTGATGTTATACGGCGTGCCGCTTTGCGCCAGGAAGAATGGACTGATGGTGAACTTCCAGGGCAACGGCAGGTTACTGCCAAGCAGCAAGCGATGGCGTATGTCAGCGTATGTGGAAGGCCCCCACTCGGCTTTCAGATTGTAAGGGTCGGCGGGCTGGCCCTCATTATCATCCTCGCCATAAGACAGCGAATAGAACCCGAACAGAATGATTCTCTTGAAGCTCACATTGGGACTTACAAACAACATGTTACTACGGCTGAAACCGTTCGATTCGGTCAGCAGGCGTATCGCGGAATCGCCATCGGGATACACTCCCTTCAGCGGCGCGTTGATGTTGAGCGACCGCTCGAGGTGCACGCCGCGGCTCCCCGTATAGGTGACATTCACGCGCGCGTGCGCATTGATCTGCCGGTCGATTCCCACACTGGTCTGGTAGACGCGCGGGGCCTGTATGCCGGCATACAGTATTTGTAACTCCTGCGGCTGTTGACTGCTTTCGAGCGAGGCGAGCGATGGCGGGGTGAGAAAGAAATCCGGATTCTGAATCAGATAAGACTGCTGCGTCACGCCGTTGTAGCGCAGCGAATTCAGCGAATCGGTGATTGCGATGCGGCTGTAGAACGTTCCGAACCCCGCGCGCAGCACGGTCTTGGCGGACTTGTCCCGGCCGCCATCGATGCCCCATGCCACGGCGAGCCGCGGCGCAACGTCGCCAAAGTCGCGGATGTTGGTCTGCGCCTCATAGCGCAGGCCATAACTGAAGGTCAGGTTCGGCCGTGCGCGCCAGTCGTCGTTCACAAATACTCCGGTATCCGATTGATTCAGGGAAGTGGTTGCCGTGCCCGCGTTGATGCTGAACTGCGAAGCCCCGCCCCCGAGCGCGCGAATCTGCGCGGCGCTTAACCCTTCCTGCGAGAAGAGCCGCGTGCGCCGGTAGACTTCCAGCGCCGAAAGCTGTTCGGAGGTTCCCGTAATGGCCGCGTTGTTGGCATCCAATTCCGGTCCTATGCCGCCAAAGAATGTGAAGGTCCCGGCAAAATCATTGACGGAGGTATCGTCGAGGAGGGATTGGCGAACACGTCCGCCCCACTTCAGCGTGTGGGCTCCCTTCGTATAAGTGGAAGTGTTAGTCAGCTCCCAGTTGTTAGTCAGGCTGCCGGAGTTTCCGATCTGCGCGCCGCCGGACTGGAAGGCCCCTTGCACGATCAGGGCGGGCGTCGAGTTGTCGGTCACATTGGACAAGCCCGTCCGCATGTACTGGAACCTGGTTTCATTGATCGCGTGCGGACCGAGCACCGCGGTTTCGGTGAGCTGCAGCGTATTCTCGGTGGTGCTCTCGTTGTAAGCCGTGGAAGCCAGGCTGAAGGCGCCGACGCCCTCCTTATCGAGGCCGACGCTGGTGTTCTGATAGCGCACGGTCAGCGTGTTATTGGCGTTAATCGTGTAATCCAGGCGGGGGCTCAGCGTGGTGCGGGTTTGCGGAGTCAGGATGGCCTGGTTGATACTCAGCGGAGTCAGGCTGTTATCGAGCGTGGTGGCCAGAATGAATGCATTTTCGTCGATGGTGCGATGTTCGGCGTCGAAGCTGAACGATGCTTTCTGCGCTTTGAGCGGTCCGCTGAGATTGACTCCGAAGAAACGCTGCTGATACGGGGGGCGCGTAGACTGGTCGAGCAGAGGGCTGCGCGAGTTCAGCGCCTCCTTATTGTATTGAATGAAGACCTGGCCGCGAAGCGTGTCGCTGCCCGGCCTGGTCAGGATCTCGATGCGGCCGAATCCGGGACGGTCGAACTCGGGCGCGAAGGGATTTGAATTGATGCGCACTTCGCGAATCGAGGATTTCGGCGGCAGATTGCCTCCGGTAAAGCCGTCGATATAGATCTGCGCGCCGTCGGGGCCTCCACCGGGCCCGGCCAGCGCCTGCAATTGCTCGGAGAGCTCGTCGGGATCGTCGGAAAGCGCCGCCAGTTCTTTTTCCTTCAGGACGAGGGCGCTGCCGTTATCGGCCGCCTCCGCGCTGACCGCGTTGGTTTCTTCGGCTACGTTGACCACCTGCTTTTCACCTTCGATCAGCAGTTGCGCATCGAGCACCGTGGGCCTCGTGATTTCCACGTTCTGCCGCTCGAATGCGGTGAACCCTTTAGCGGCGACGCGGAACAGGTATTTGCCGGGCTTCAACGAAGTGAACGCATAATTGCCGGCGGCGTCGGTGGTGGTGTGCTGCTCGGGGCCGGCCCCGCGCAGGGCAACCAGCGCTCCTGGCACGGAGGCGCCGGATGGATCGGTAACAGTGCCACGTAAGTTCGGAGTGGGGGCGGTCTGTGCCCAGCTTTCGACGAATAGAGACAGAAATAGCGCAGTAAGTGCCCAAAGCCGCTTCATATGGATTGTGCTCTACTCCAGTAGACGACAAAACCTGCCGGATGAATCTTAAGTTTTGTAAAAGTGACTGTGACGTTCTCCAGTTATGAGTTACAACTGAAGTAGTGCGGCAAGTTCTGCTGGTAGACGACGATATCGAGCTGTGCGCGCTGATGGCGGATTTTTTTGCGCAGCACGAGTTCGCCATTGACGCCGCGCACGACGGCCCCCACGGGCTCGCGCGCGCGCTGGAGGGCAGCTACGACCTGATCATCCTGGACGTAATGCTTCCCGTGCTGGACGGCTTCGAGCTGCTGAAACAGATACGGCGCCGCAGCTCCGTGCCAGTGATCATGCTGACGGCGCGGACCGGCCAGCACGACCGCATCGCGGGTCTGGATGCCGGAGCTGATGATTATTTGCCGAAGCCCTTCGGTCCGGAAGAGCTGCTGGCGCGCATGCGGGCCGTGCTGCGGCGCGCCACGCAAACCGCCATACAGGCGCAGACCGCGCAAGCCGGCGACCTGCGGGTAAACTCCCAAACGCGGGAGGTTTCGCTCGCCGGCGAAGCCATCGAGCTGACCTCCATCGAGTTCGACATCCTCGATTTCCTGGTGCGATCGGCGGGGCGCGTGGTTTCCCGCAACGAGCTTGCGGCGGTTCTATACCAGCGGGAATCCACGCCCTATGAGCGCACGTTGGATGTCCACATCAGCCACTTGCGTAAGAAACTGGAGCCGAGCGAGCGTGTGCAAATCCGGACCGTGCGCAGCGTGGGCTACCTGTTTTGGGCCAGCGCGGAGAAGACCGAATGAGGTCGATTTTCGCCAAAATCCTGTTGTGGTGCTTTGGAACGCTGGTGATTGCGCTGGCTGCGTATCTGCTGATCTCGGCCGCGATCTCTTCCCACTTTTCACGGAAGGGAGGGCCGTTTGAAAAGACGGTTGCGTTTCAGGCAGCAGAGGCGGAGGAGTCCTATACAGCGGGAGGTCCGACGGCGCTGTCGGCGTATTTGCGAAAACTGCATATCTACTTCGGCCCGGAGCATTTTCTCACAGACGCTCGCGGCAGAGACATGGCGACCGGCGCGGACCGCTCGGGCTTGCTCTCACAAGCTGGGGGAGATTGGAATGTCCCGCATGAGATCCACGGACAGTTTGTCCTGGTGGCGCCGACCGAGGACAACCAATACCGCTTTATTGCCGTGGGACGGCCGCCTCCCTTCAACGTCTGGAGCTTCCTGCCGTACTATGGGCTGATCCTGCTGGTGGTGGCGCTGCTCTGCTGGATACTGGCGATTAACCTGGTATCGCCGCTGCGCGCGCTGGCGCACACCGTCGAGCGGTTCGGACGCGGCGATTTCTCCGCGCGGACCGGCTCGCGGCGGCGTGACGAAATCGGCGACCTGGCCCGCGCGTTCGATCAAATGGCCGGGCGCATCGAGACGCTGCTCACCGCCGAGCGGCGCCTGCTGCAGGACATTTCGCACGAATTGCGATCGCCGCTGGCGCGCCTTAGTTTCGCCGCGGAGCTGACCAAGACCGCCGACGATCGGCCGGCCGCGGCGGCGCGCATGAACAAGGAAATCGACCGGCTGACGGACCTGGTGGGCGCTCTGCTGCAGGTGACGCGGGTGGAAGGCGACCCGTCGTCGCGCAGTCTGGAACGCCTCGACCTGGATCAACTCGCTCGGGAGCTGCTGGAGGATAGCCGCGTGGAGGCCGACGCTCACGGCTGCCGGCTGCACCTCGAAAGCGATTGCGAGAGCCGGGGCGCTCTGCAAGTGAGCGGCGATCGGGAGTTGCTGCGCCGTGCGATCGAAAATGTATTACGCAATGCGATCCGGCATGCTCCATCCGGCTCGTCGATTGATGTACGACTTGAGCACATTACCGGCAAAGCATTGATTTCAGTGCGTGATTATGGTCCAGGCGTTCCCCAAGAAATGCTATTGAAGATCTTTCAGCCCTTCTTTCGCGTGGACGATTCGAGGGACAGCCAGACGGGCGGCGTGGGCCTGGGCTTAGCCATAGCCCATCGCGCGGTAATGGCGCATCGCGGCCGGCTCACCGCCGAAAACGCCGCCCCGGGCCTGCGGGTCCGCATGGAACTACCGTTGGATTCCGATTAATTTCGGTTTCGGTACCAGAGGCCGGCTAGTACGGGCCCCTCTTGCCGCTCCTCGGCGCACTCCCCATACTGAAGCAACGAAGGAGACTCATGTTACCGTTTGCTAATCTTAGATCCAAGTTATCGAGCGCGGCCATTATTGCCGTAACTGGCGTTGCCATGGGGGCGTTGGGAGTAATCCCGGCACAAGCGACACCACCAGCCGCACCCGCGGTCACAGTCGACCCCACTCAGCCAAACCTGTTCTACGGCGCGATTCCGTCGAACGGGCCGGAGGGACCCGTAATAGTGTTCGTGCACGGGCTGGGAGGCACTTACAAGGACTGGCTGGACGTGACCGGAAACGACATGTACGACCTTGCCTACCAGGCCGGCTTCCGGACCGCCTTTATGAGCCTGAACCTGGATAACACGACTAATAATGCCAGCATTCAGACTAACTCAGCGATGCTGCAGACTCTGTTCCCGAAGATACTCAGTCACTTCGGAGTTTCCAAGGTTTATTTCGTCTGCCATTCCAAAGGAGGGCTGGATCTGGAATCCGCCATCTCCAACACGCAATGGATCGGCATGGCGACCCTGGTGATCACATTAGGGACTCCCAACCAGGGCGACGCCCTGTCCGACTGGATCTATGAACCGGCCAACCAGGCGCTCGGACAACAGTTGGGGCTGCTTACGCCCGCGGTCCAATCCATGGAAGTAGCCACCGTGCAGGCGCTGCGCGCCCAGTGGGATCCGTTTTTCCAAGCGGCGGGAGTTCCGTTTTACACTCTTTCGGGAAATACGTATACGTGCGGGACCGCCGGCGGGGCTTGTTCCACCTCCATTACCGGGCCTATCCTGTCGTCTATCACGGGGGGCACGACCGCTCCGCCGAATGACGGATTAGTGGACCATCCGGAGAGCCTCCTGCCGACGACTTATGCCATGGAGCTGGGCGTAATTCATGCGAATCACTTCCAGTTGCGCCTTGGCGATAACTCCTTCAACTACGTCTACGCGCAAGTAATTATGCACGACAACCAGCAGCCCGGCTTTACGCGCGTGGCGACCGGCGGCTTCGGCGATCAGCACAACACCTGGGCCTGGTCGATGGCATGGTTCAACGACAAGCTCTATGTGGGAACCGGCCGGGAGACTTATTGTGTCACTTCAGCCACCGCCGCCCTGCAGCTCGGCATAGCGGCGCTCTATCCGCCGTCCATTGGCGACTGCACGCCGGACTATCACTACCTGCCGCTGCAGGCCGAAATCTGGCAGTACACTCCGCAGACCGGTATCTGGGCAATGGTGTTCCAGTCGCCGAACTCGCTAACCACCACCGATAATAACGGCAACACCGTGGCGACTGCCCGAGATATAGGGTTCCGCGGTCTGACTATCGTGACCGAGCCCGGCGGCGTGCAAGCGCTGTACGCGGGCGGCGTGACTTCCGGAGAAATGTTCGAGGCCGCCGACGCCTTTGGGACCTGGGCGCCGCCGCGCGTGCTGCGCTCCGTGGACGGCGTGAACTGGGCGCCTCTGCCGCAGGATCCGGGTACCTTCATGGGTAATCTGACCGCCAACGGCACTTCGCAATACCCGATTTACAGCATCCGCTCGGCGGCGCAATTGAACGGAGTACTATTCCTGCAAGTCGGAGATTTTCCGGGAGTCGGCCGGGTGATTTCTTCGACCCCGGGGTCGAATCCGGCGGGCGGAGACAACAACTACCAATGGGCCAGCCCCCCGACCGCGCAGCTTCCGGTCTGGATTCTGGAGAGTTTCAACAACTACATGTATGCGGGCACCGGTAATCCTCCGGGCGCGGGTCCCGCGGCCTACGGCGTGTGGAAGACTAACGGGACGGGAACGGCGCCGTATACCTGGACTTCGGTGATTGCCGACGGCGGCTACGCAACCGGACTCGTGGCGGATTACGCCATGAGCCTGCAGATCTTCACCGATCCCACCGGTTGCCCCGGAGTGGGATGCCTGTATGCCGGAACAGACCGGCCCAACGAGTTGGTCCGCATTCACCCGAACGACACCTGGGACCTGGTGATCGGCAACCCCCGCACCATTCCCGCGGGACAGCCCGGCGCCGGCGAAGTGAAAGCGCCCATCAGCGGAATCGGCCAATACTTCGCCAATGGATTTACCGGACACTTCTGGAGAATGGGAGTGGGCGGCCATGGACTGTACATGGGCACGTGGGACTGGAGCTCCGACAATGCCGTCCAGCCAAGTTTCGCACCGCTTTGGAACCAGGAATTCGGGACCGATCTGTGGCGAACCAACGACGGAAGCCACTGGCAGTTTGTGAGCAAGACCGGTCTGGGAGATGGCAACAACACGGGCAGCCGGAGTTTTGCCACTACGCCTTTCGGGCTGTATATGGGCACTGCACGGTCGATCGGCGGGACGCAAGTCTTCAACGTCGACAACAGCACTCTGGATTACAACCACGACGGAGTAATCGACCGGAAGGACATCGCTCTCATGGCGGCCAGGCTGTACCAAAAGGCTCTGCCGAACGATCCCATGGATCTGAACCAGGATGGCATGATTACCTCCATGGACATCCAACTGCTGTCGACACAATGCACTTACCCGAGCTGCGTGTCGCCGGCCACTTTACCCCCGTACATCACGCTGCCTTCGCCGGTTCTTTACTCGACGCCCGGCCAATTGGGCGGCCCGGTTACCCTGTCGTGGAACGGCGTGTCCGGAGCGAAGGACTACCTGGTCTATCGCATCGCACTCTCGCCCAATGAGACCAGCCCTGCCCCGAGCAGCGTGGCGGCCGCATGCAGCGGCGCCAACGCGCCGTCCATCTGTTCGCAATTGCCGGCGGCTCAGGCGTCGGCCACCGCTTATGGCTTCCCGGGCGCTCCGGTGCTAGTGACTCGTGTCACCAATCCGGCGTATTCGGAGACCCCGCCCAACTCTTTGCAGGCGCTCTATTTTGTTCGCGCGGAGGACAGCCTCGGGAATCTCTCATCGCCTTCCAACGTAGCCGGAGGGCCATCGCTGGCATCGCAGTAGAAAGGGCTCCATTGTGGGGATTAATACGCGCGGCAAAGGCGTATAATCCCCTCTTTGGAGGCATGCATGGCAACCTTAGGATTGATCGAATATGCCGACGCGAGTCCGGAAGTGCGGGTGGTCTACGACGATATCAAGGCCACCCGAAACATCGACTGGATCAATAATTTCTGGAAGGCCCTGGCGCACGATCCAGCCACGCTGCGGCGCACCTGGGAAAGCATCAAGCAGATCATGGCTCCCGGCACGCTCGATGCGCTCACCAAGGAGATGATTTACCTGGCCGTCAGCGCCACGAATCAGTGCCCCTACTGCATCGCTTCCCACACAGCGGCAGCCCGCAAGGCCGGAATGACCGGCGCCATGTTCGCTGAGCTGATGGCGGTCGTGGGCATGGCCAACGAAACTAACCGGCTGGCCAGCGGCTACCAGGTAGAAATCGACGAGCCGTTTCAGACGCGCTAACGTCGAAGGGGTATGCAGAACCTGCGCTTTGCGCTCCGCGGACTGGCTAAGAGTCCGGGCTTTGCGCTCACCGCTATCGTAACGCTGGGTGCCGGCATCGGCGCCAGCACCGCTATCTTCACTACAGTGGACGCCGTTCTTCTCCACCCGCTGCACTATCCCGATCCCGCGCAGCTGGTCCAGGTCACCAAGAACATGCCGAAGTTCGAGCTGTTCAAGTCCGATGCTTCGGCGCTCGACTTCCTGGACTATCGCGCTCTGAGCCATTCCTTCTCCCGCATCGCCGCGCTCCAAACCAACAGCGTGAACCTGACCGGGGCAGGGGAGCCGGTTCGAGTTTTCGGGCTGCGCGTCTCGACCAGCCTGTTCCCGATGCTTGGGGTGCGGCCCATCGCCGGCCGTTTCTTCCGCCCGGAAGAGGAACAACCCGGCAAAGAACGCGTGGCCATCCTGGGGGAAGGATTGTGGAAGAGCCGGTACGGGGCCGACCCGCACATCGCCGGCCGCCAGATCGAAATCGACGCGCAGAAATTCACCGTGGTTGGCGTGGTGGAGCCGGTGCTGCAATTTATGGAGCAGGCGCAGCTCTATGTGCCGCTGGCGTTCACGCCGGCGCAACTCGATCCTAACGCGCGCGGCCATCAGAATATGGACGTGGTGGCGCGTTTGAAGCCAGGAGTGACGCTCGAGCAGGCGCGTTCCGAGATGCAGCTGGTCGCAGCGCGCATGACGCGCAGCCTGCCGGTGTGGTATCCGCCGGATTGGAATATCGAGCTCGATCCGCTGTCCGCGGCGGTCGCGGGAGAATTGCGAACGCCTCTGCTGGTGCTGCTTGGCGCGGTCGGGATGGTGCTGCTGATCGGCTGCGCGAACGTGGCTAATCTGCTGCTCGCGCGCGCTACCGCCCGCCAAAAGGAGATTGGCTTGCGCATGGCGCTCGGAGCGGGGCGCTTCCAGATCGTACGGCAGCTGTTGACCGAAAGTGTGTTGCTGGCGGCCATCTCCGGAGCGGCCGGGCTGCTGATGGGGGCTTGGGCGCTCGACCTGTTCACCCGCTTCGGATCTCCCGAACTGCTGCGCTGGCAGACTGTCCAAATCGATTACCGGACTATGCTGTTCGCAGTCGCGGTCGCCTTCCTGACGAGTCTCGTGTTCGGCCTGGCGCCATCCTTCAGCGCCTCCCGCGTGAACTTGAACGTGGCGTTGCAGCAGACCGGCCGTTCCGCGGGCACGGGCCGATCGAGCAGCCGCATGCGAGTTCTGCTGGTGGCCTCGGAAGTGGCGCTTTCGGTGGTGCTGCTGGCGGGCGCGGGACTTCTGCTGCGCAGCTACCAGAGCCTGTGGCAGGCCAATCCGGGCTTCGTGACGGATCGGCTGCTGACGGCGCGCATCAGCCTGCCGGTGTTCGAGTATCGCGATCCGGTGCGCATCACCGCTTTCTATTCGGAATTGCTGACGCGGGTGCAGGCGCTTCCAGGCGTGAGGTCTGCCGGCGCGGTAGACGGTCTACCGTTTGGCGCGGGCGGCCATGGCGGCGATTTTCAGATTGCCGGACGGCCGTGGCCCGCCTCCGAAGCCGTCCCCGATGTGGCCAAGCGCCGCGCCACGCCGGGCTACTTCGAGGCCATGGGCATTCCGCTCAGGCAGGGGCGGCTTTTCAGCGGGCAGGACAATGCCGATGCGCCGAGGGTGGCGATTATCGATGAGACGCTGGCGAAGTCGTTCTTTCCGAAAGGCGATGCGGTGGGGCAGTTCCTCATCGACGCCAATGTCAACAAGCGCGGCGAGGCCTCTCAAATCGTCGGGATAGTCGGCGCGGTCAAGGACCGCAACCTGATGAAGGACCCTTCGCCGACCATCTATCATCCGGCTTTGCAGGCGCCCTCGGCATTCATGAACCTGGCGGTTCGCACGGCGGGCGATCCGCTCGCGCCGGCGTCCGCAATTGAGCACCAGGTGCGCGAGATCGACCGCAATCTCCCGGTCTATAAGATCGCAACCATGGAGCAGAACCTGGGCGACTCACTCATGCGCCGGCGCTTCTCGATGCTGTTACTGGCCATTCTGGCAGGCGTCGCCTTGTGCCTGTCGGCGGTGGGAGTCTATGGCGTGATCGCTTACTCGGTGAATCAGCGCGTGCGGGAAATCGGCATCCGCATGGCCTTGGGCGCCGAAACGGCCGGCGTGCAAAGGCTGATTCTGAGTCGGGGTATGCGCCCGGTGTTGGCGGGCCTGGGCGCGGGCCTGCTGGCATCGCTGGCGGCCACGCGGGCACTGGAGAGCCTGCTCTATGGCGTCAGCGCTTTTGATCCGCCTACCTTCCTGGCGGTCTCCGGCCTGCTGCTGGCTGTATCCGCGCTGGCCAGCGCCGTCCCGGCCTGGCGCGCCGCGCGCGTCGATCCCATGGCGGCTCATGGCGGCTGGGTGCGCGACATGAAAGTTGCAGATCAGGCGGCCCTGTCCTCCCAGTAGGCTTCGAATTTGCCACTGACGCAGCAACAGCGGAGAGCAATGATCGCGTTGGCGCCGCGCACCGTCCAAAACATGCCGGATTGTTTGAGCCGGGAACCGATCACAGTCTTGCAGCCGGCCTCAATCACGCCCGATCCCACGAAGAGGTTCTGTTGCCGAAATTCGGGATAACGCATGCGGTCCCGGTTGCCGTCGAAGTATTCGGCCTCGATGGCGATGGTCTTGGCAAGCTCGAGACTCGTGATCAAGTCTGCCGTTTTCCGAAGCGCCGCCGTGAGTTTCTCAATCTTGCCATTCTCCAGCCAGTCCAGTTTGTACCTCACCCATCGCTTCTGCGCCACCTCATCGGCGGGATATAGCTTACGGGCCAAGTCCCAGAGATGTTCGCGTGCATGGTAGAGATCCACGATTTGAATCGCGCCGGGGAAATGCCTGTCGGCAAGATTCCAGATCCAGCGCGAGCCATCGCCCATGACGACTCGGATAGTGGCCCGGTCCCAGCCTCGGTTGTAGGCCTCCGTATAGATCCGGAGCCCGAAGTCTTCCGCCGTCTCGATAGCGCCGACATACGTGGTGGAACCCTCCTCGCGCACAGGCCGGCCCTGATCATCGACACCGGTTTGCGTAAACACGCAGCCCAGTTTGCATTCTCGGGTGCGCGCCGACTGGCCTGGCGTTCTACCCGCGCGGCCTTCGGTCTCGGACTTGACTACAAAAACCTGCGTTCCATCCATTTGCACGTATAGATGCGGGATCGGAGCGCCAGCCATCGCTGGCAGACAAAGTTGTTTGGCACGTCGGATGTTCTGCTGCTGTCGGCTTTCAATGTCGGCTCCGACCGATTCGGCCGTCCTCTCGATGGCCTTGGCAGTCACTTCTAAGTCTGCCAAGAGCTTGAGTTGTTTGCGGCCTGGAGCAAAGGGCGTCTCACTGCCGACGGCTGCCAACATGCGCCGTACGCCGGGAGAGAAATCCGTCTTGTCGATGTCGAGTTCAACGTCGGCCGGGAACTGTCCCTGGTTGCACTCGGTACAGAGATAGTAGGGGCGTTCGATCCGTGCCCAACCTACAGCCGTGAGTACCGGGCGGGAACGCATTCCTGCATATTGGGCCGCATGGCCACAGTCACAAGGCAAGCTTCGATGGTCACCGTCCGGTGGATCAAATCGCAACAACTCGGTGACAGCATCGGCACCGGTTTGATGGACGGTGGAGCGAATGGCCATCTCTACGGCCTCCAGATCCAGTTGACCGGTGCGGTGCCGATCGGCAAAGATTCTCTGGAATTGATGCTCTAACGTGTTGACGGCTTTTTCGCAGGCCGCCGCCGTCGTTTTTTTTCCTGGGACAGCGGCTGACCTCGTTCCATTGGCCGAGCACGGCATATCTTGGCGTTGACTTCAATGAACTCCCGAATGAGTTGTTCGAAGCGACGGAATTCAGCGATCTCGCGTTCGGCCTTTTTCTGAGAAGCAGGAGTTGGCAGCGATTCGGTAATGGTTTTGCCCTGCTCTTTGTAGGTCAAGCGCGGGTTCGGGCCATGAACCGGTTGGCCCGGTTGGTGACAGTGACAATTGGGCTTACCGCAACGGCCGCTGGTATCGGAGATGGAGCCGCTACGGAGATCGCCAAGGCGGGCCAATTGTTTAACGATTTCGGAGCGGCGAGATTCCAGCTCTGGCAAAGCATCGGGCATGGCCAAAAGCCTCCTCATCCTAGCGTAGTATATACGCGCGGATCGATGCCACAAAAAAAGAAATTGGCCGAGCGGCAACTTTCATGTCGCGCACCCGCCAGCCCACCATTCGCAGC
>Ga0302325_10000935_pt1 | contig 76800 bp, 61 predicted proteins | sample Palsa_T0_2_FD_201948 | JGI IMG/M metagenome (GOLD analysis project Ga0302325, IMG submission 201948) | Peat permafrost microbial communities from Stordalen Mire near Abisko, Sweden - Palsa_T0_2 | ecosystem: Environmental > Terrestrial > Soil > Palsa > Peat permafrost | place: Sweden: Abisko... | reverse complement strand
GATGCGCTCCGCGCTGCAGGCGGGAATGACGTCAGCCGCTGACCTGACCCCCGGTCCGGAAGATTGACTCAGGCGGCTTGGCCATCACCGACAGCGGCCTGGCGACGTCCTCCAGCGACTTGCCCTCAGCATTGACCGCGAGGAAGGCGGCGACCAGGCCGCCGAGTATCATCGCGCCGGCGCCGATCAAGTAGCCCCAGTACAGCGAGTTCGGGTCCTTCCCGGCGCCGATGAGGTGCCCGTACAGACTCGTGCCGATGGCGCCGAAGCACTGCGCGATGGCGAAGAACACGGCGATCGCCTTGGCCCGCACCTCCAGCGGGAAGATCTCGCTGACGGTCAGGTAGCCGGCGCTGGCCCCAGCCGACGCGAAGAAGAAGATCACAACCCAGCACAGCGTCTGCGTGGTGGCGTTCAGGACGCCGGCCTTGAACAGCTGCGCCGTGATGACCAGCAGGACGCCCGAGAGCAGGTACGTGCCCGAGATCATCTTCCGGCGGCCGATCGTGTCGAACAGGCGGCCGAGGATCAGCGGGCCGGCCAGGTTCCCGATCGCGAAGGCCATGAAGTAGTACGGGGTGTCGGCGGGCTTGACGTTGAAGAAGAACTCGAGCACCAGCCCGTAGGTGAAGAAGATCGCGTTGTACAGGAACGACTGGGTGATCATCAGCGTGCCGCCGAGGATCGAGCGGCTCGGGTACTGGCGGAACAGGACCTGCAGCAGCCGGAGATAGCCGATCTCGGAGGTAGGGGTGATCTCGATGGCGCGGTCCTCCGGAACCGGCGGCAGCTCGCCCTTGGTCGCCGAGACGTCGTCCTCGATCTCCCTGATCGAATCCTCGGCGGCGGATTCTCGCCCGTGCATGATCTGCCAGCGCGGGCTCTCGGGCAGGTGCCGCCGGACGAAGATGATGACCAGCGCCAGCACCGGGCCGACCAGGAACGCGATCCGCCAGCTGGTGTCAGGCGCCAGCACGTTCAGGACGGCCACGGTAACGACCGTGCCGAGGAAGGCGCCGGCCCAGTAGGTGCCGTTGACGGCCAGGTCGACCCTGCCGCGGTACCGGGCCGGGATCATCTCGTCGATGGCCGAGTTGATGGCTGCGTACTCACCGCCGATCCCCATTCCGGCGATCACCCGGGTGGCGTACAGGAAGATGAACCACTCGCCGCCTCTCGGCGTCAGCGCGGTGAGACCGCTGCCCACCAGGTACACGCCGAGCGTGATCATGAACAGCTTGCGCCGGCCGAGCTTGTCCGACAGGTGCCCGAAGAACAGCGCGCCGATGACCTCGCCGATCAGGTACCAGGTGGCGATCGCGGCGACGGCGGGGGCGGACCATCCGAGCGCGCTCTTCTCGGTCAGGTCCGGGCCGACGTTACTGGCGATCGTGATTTCGAGCCCGTCCAGGACCCAGGCCACGCCCAGTGCGACGACCATCCTGGTGTGGAACCTGGACCACGGAAGCCTGTCGATCCGCGCGGGAATCAGGCTCCGGATGCGTCCGGGACTTGCCGTTTCGACTGCCATCGCCAACCTCCGGGGTCAATCAGATTCACCCCCTTACCCCGAAGAAATCAGATGATTCAGCGGACCTACGGCCCGCGCCGGCGGCCGGGCGGCCCTCAGCCCGGGCCCGGCCGGCGAGAGCGCTGCGCGACTTAGACGCCAAATCTTCACTGAAATCCCGCCAGAACCGGCAGCAAGGCGTAGCCGCACGTCAGACATGCGATCTATTGTCATGCTGAGTAACAAAAGAGAGGGGATTCAGTGAAGAGTCTGCTTGCGAGATCCGGCGTCGCCCTGCTCGGGATCTCATTAGTCGCACTCGTGGCCCAGGCCGCCCCGCAGAGTGTCAGCGCCAGCCCCAGGGCACATAACCCTGCGGTCGTCGCCCAGGCACGAGCCGCGTTCCAGAAGGCCATGTCGTCGCACGCTCCTGCGGTGGGCAAGGACGGCTGGGTCTCGCCTGGTTCACAGCACAGCGGCAAGGTCAGCAACGCAGCGAGGGCGTCCGACGGAACCATCACGGCGCTGCAGAGCGCCAACTGGTCCGGCTACGGAGATGCCGAGACGGCCAGCAGCACCGTGTCCTATGTCAGCGGCAGCTGGACCATTCCCGCCGTTCAGTGCCTCCCGCGGCCGTACCAGAATCAGGATGCGTTCGACGCCCAGTGGGTCGGCGTCGACGGCCTGACCAACGGGACGGTCGAGCAGCTGGGGACAGCCACCCAGTGCTTCGAGGACGTCGAGTACTACTACGTGTGGTACGAGATGTACCCGGCCGGCACAGTTGAGGAGGGGACGACCGCGTGCATCAACGACAACGTCGACTGCCCCCGGCCCGGCGATCGCGTGAGTGCCTCCGTTTCGATCACGCCCGGAACGTCGGGCAATAACGACTACACCCTTACCCTTACCGACCACACCAGGCCGCAGGAAAGCTTCTCCACTGCCCAGACGTGCGCGGCGGCGACCTGCGCGGACGCGAGCGCCGAGTGGGTTATCGAGCGGCCCGCGTTCGAGACCCCGTTCGGAGCCCAGATTCTGCCGCTCGGGCACTTCTGGCGGACGTCCTTCACCAGCGGACACGTTGTCTCTGGCGGGACTTACTCGAATATCCAGGGCTTCAACGGCACCGTCTACGACCTTGCGATGGTGGACGACTCTGATTCCTACTACCTCGACTGCGTCGGACAGCACGGGCCAGCCGGCCAGTTGCTGACGACAACCCAGGCGAACGCCTGTCCGGTGGTCTCGCCGTCGCACCGCGGCGGCTTCAGTGCCACCTGGGACTCCAGCTTCTGACGAAGCCCCTCCGTCGGCGCCGGGCCAGCGCATCCGCTGGCCCGGCGCCATTGCCCCGATCTTCGCCTAGCCGCGCGCGGCGCTGCCAGGACTGGCGATGCGAGTGCGCACGAAATGGAATCCGAGCATCCGCTGGAAATGGCGGAGGCCGTTCGGGATAGCCAGGCTGCCGCCCTCGATGAGGTACTTCACGCCGCGATCGACCAGATGGTCCACCAGGACTTCTGTCATGAGGTAACGCGCGCCGCTGAATTCATCGCCAGCGCCAAGGGCGCGGAAATACTTAAGCAAGGCGAATTCGCCGTCGATAGGGGTAACGCAGAGCAGCAGTGGCTTTCCGTCGGCCGAGTACGCCGCCAGCCATAGTTCATAGCTGAACAGACTGCCGTTGTCGGGATGCGGGTTCCGGTACATCGCATTCGGGTGCGTTCGCTCCTGGTTGTCAGCTGCCGCCAGCAGCCGCCGGCGCTCGGCGCAGTCGCTGACCTCGGCCCAGCGGACTCCGAGTCGTTTCGCCTGCCGTACCTTGCGGCGCAGCGTCTGCTTCGATGCGCCCTGCGAGTACTGGCCCGCTTCGCCCGGCAGATCAAGGACGGCCGTCGGATAACCCAGAACTCGCGCCAGCGGGTTCGACGGCGACAGCGCCGACCGGATGGCCGCACCGTCGGCGCCAGACGGCGAGGACCTTACGTAAAGGCAGGGAAGCCGGGACAGCGACAGGAACGCCCTGAGGCTCTTAGCCGGACGCCGGAGAATATGCGACAGCCCTGGCTTGCCGCTGTCCACGTAGCACTCGAAATATCTTGAGACCACAGCCTCATGGTCCATAGACGCCGACCTCGCTGATCGTCATGCCTGGCGCGCGACTAAAGCCGGCGACCTCCGGCCGCGCAGCCAGGCTGGGGGAGATGATCAACATCACGAATGATCGAATTCGCGCTTTCACTGCATAATATTCGTCTCCGCGTCAGACTTGCACGAGTGCCGAATGCTAGCACAACGCGCCATTTCGGCGCGGGACCTCGATCGGGGCCAGGGCGCTCGATGCGGACACGAAAGCGACGGCCGCAACCGGGCGCCCGGCCGGGCATGATCATGGTCGAACGAAGAACGGTGATGAGCCCAGAGCGCCTCCGCCGAGCCCCCAACCAGTACTGAGTCAGGGACGATGTCCTGAAGACGAGCCGCACGGCCGCAGCAGGTCCTATCCGCGGGCAGGTCCTAGTCGCTGGCCCTGACCACGCCGATCGGGCAGGACACGCCGGTCCCGTGGTCCGGGCAGTATCCGTACGGGTTCTTGGCGTCGCTGAGGTACTGCTGGTGATAGTCCTCGGCGAAATAGAACTCGCTGGCCGGCACGATCTGAGTGGTGATCTCCCCGAAGCCGGCCCCGGTTAGCCGCTGCTGGTACATCGCCCGCGACTGCTCTGCTTCCTGCTGCTGCTCCGGCGACTGATAGAAGATCACCGAGCGGTACTGGCTGCCGACGTCGTTGCCCTGGCGCATGCCCTGGGTCGGGTCGTGCGACTCCCAGAACACCCGCAGCAGGTCGGCGTAGCTCACCTTCGCCGGATCGAACACCACGCGCACGCTCTCCGCATGGCCGGTCCGGCCGCTGCATACTTCCTCGTATGTCGGGTTAGGCGTAAATCCGCCCTCGTATCCGACTGCGGTCGATACGACGCCCTGAGTCTGCCAGAAGTTCTTTTCCGCCCCCCAGAAGCAGCCGAGCGCGAACTCGGCGATCTGAGTGCCGTCCGGATAGGGCGGCGTCAGCGGCCCGCCCAGCACCTCGTGCCGCTCCGGCACGCGTATTGCGGTGTCCCGGCCAGGCAGGGCGTCCTCAGCCGTGACCGGCTGACTCTTGTGGAAGCCGAAAATACTCACAGGTCCTCCTTCGGTCCGGCAGGCACAACCGCCGGCGGCGGCACCCTGTTCCCTCAGGGCGGGAACGCGCCGTCCGGGGCCGGTGCTTCCGACGCTACACGCCGCTGACGTTGAGAATCTGGCTGGCGGGGGGCGGCGCGGGCGCCGGCACCGCGTTCCACTGCGAGTACGTCACCACCTGGCGGGGACTGCCGCCATTGGCGGCCTCCAGCGGGTAGTGCCGGCTCGACGTGCTCACGTCCAGCGTGCTGCCGTCGGCTGCGCGCAGCACCCAGGTCCGCTGTCCCGCGACGGTCGCCTGGCCCGCCGCGGTGAGCTTCGGGACCTGACCGGAGGTCAGCGGCGCCATCAGGCTCCTCATGCTGAGGTCACCAGTCAGCTGGCCGGCCTGCTGCGCCGACAGCCTGATCCACTTGCCGCAGACGAGCCCGCAGGCGCCTGCCGGCGCCTTCATCTCCTTGAGGAAGGCCTCAGTCGCCTTCACGTAGATCTCGCTGTCGACGGCGACGACCTGCGCTGACGCGCCATCCTGGGTGATCGTCCCGGCCATGTCGCCGTTCCGGCTGAGATTCAGGTCGATGCTCAGCGGCGTCCCGCTCTGCGACAGCTTTCCGGCGACGTGCACGCTGCTGGCGCTGCGCACCGAGGTCTGCATCGAGGACACCAGGCTGCGCGCGCTCGGCTCGCCGGCCGGGCTGGCAGCCGGGCTTGCCGCGCCGCTCGCGGAGCCGGCGGTACTGCTACCGCACGCGGCAACGGCCAGGACAGCGCAGCCCGCCAGGCCCGCACCGAGCACTCTGGCAGGCACCCCCATGACTGATCGCCCCCGGTTCCGAACCTGAATCCGCGGCCGCCCCGCCGCCCCCGGCGTGGCCTGGCCGCCTGGCTCTGGCCCTACCCAGTCCGCTCGACGACGAACTCGCAGAGCGCCTCGAACGCGCCGCGGGCCGGCAGATCTGGCAGGCCGCCGATCAGCTCGAGCGCGCGCTCCGCCCACAGCCGGGTATCGGCCCTGGCCATTCCCATTGCCGGATGTGCGCGCAGCAGCGCGAGTGCCTCGGCGTGCAGGCCCGGGTCACTGAGCTCGGGCAGCCGCAGCAGCTCCACCAGCCGTTCGTCGGCCGCGCCGGCTGAGCGCAGCGCATGCAGCATTGGCAGCGTGCGCACGCCTTCCCGCAGATCGGTGCCTGGCGTCTTGCCGGACTGGGCCGACTCGCTGGCCACGTCCAGGATGTCGTCGGACAGCTGGAAGGCCACGCCGATGGCCGCGCAGGCTGGCGTGATCCGCTCGATCACGCTGGCGGGCGCACCGGAGAACATGGCGCCGAACCGCCCGGCGGTGGCAATCAGCGATGCCGTCTTCTCGGTGACGACCTGCAGGTAATGCTCCAGCGGATCCTCGCCGGGCTGGCAGCCGACGGTCTCGGCGATCTGGCCGGAGACCAGCCGCGCGAACGTCTGCGCCTGAATCCTGATGGCGTCGGTGCCGAGATCGGCCAGAATCTCCGAGGCCCTGGCGAACAGGAAGTCACCGGTCAGGATGGCGACAGTATTTCCCCAGCGCGAGTTGGCGCTGTCGCTGCCGCGCCGGACGGCCGCCTCATCCATGACGTCGTCGTGATAGAGCGTCGCCAGGTGAGTCAGTTCCACCGCGACCGCGGCCGGAACGATGCGAGGGTCGGAGGTATTGCCGAACTGGGCCGCGAGCAGCACCAGGGTGGGCCGGAAGCGCTTGCCGCCTGCCTCCATCAGATGCGCGGCCGCATCGCCCAGCACGGACTGATGCGCCTTGGCGGCCGAGCGCAGGCCGTCCTCGACAAGCGCGAGCCCGTCCGCGACGTCGGACGCGAGCGCTGCGTCAGTGAGTTCCATCGGAACAGCGGCAATCACGTGGGTCCCCTCATGGGCCGGCCGTTAACGCAGGGAGGCCAGTCATAGCTGAGGCTATCCTGCGGCCTTCCCCACGATATGCGGATAGCAGGGTAATGGCCGGCCCGCAATCCGGGCTAGCGGACGAATAGCTGGCTGGCGGCATGGTTCGCCAGGCTCAGCAGCGGCTGCGGGACCACGCCGAGCACCACGGTGGCAGCAGCGCCGATGGCGACTGCCAGGCCGGTGTACGCGCTCGGCCGGACGACGACAGGACCCTCGGCCTTGGGCTCGCTGAAGAACATCAGCACGATGACCCGGACGTACGGGAAGGCCAGGATCGCGCTGCTGATCACGCCGATGATGACCAGCGGCAGCGCGCCGCCCTGGATCGCGGCCTTGAACACCGCGAACTTACCGGTGAATCCGCTGGTCAGCGGGATGCCCGCGAAGGCGATGAGGAACAGCGCGAACACGCCCGCAATCAGCGGCGAACGCTTGCCGAGACCAGCCCAGCTGGACATGTGCGCGGCCTCGCCGCCGCGGTCGCGGACGAGCGTGACGATCGCGAACGCGCCGATGGTCGCGAAGCCGTACGCCGCGAGGTAGAACATGCTGCCCGACAGTCCGGCCGTGTTGGCAGCGACCACGCCGGTCAGGATGTAGCCAGCCTGGGCGATCGAGGAATAGGCCAGCAGCCGCTTCATGTCCGTCTGGGTGATCGCGATGATCGATCCGACCAGCATCGTGGCGATCGCGACCGCCCACATGGCCGGCCGCCAGTCCCAGGTCAGCTGGCCGAATGCCACGTAGAACACGCGCAGCAGCGCACCGAAGGCAGCCACCAGCGTGCACGACGCCATCAGGGCGGTCACTGGCGTCGGCGCGCCCTGGTAGACGTCCGGCTTCCAGGCCTGGAACGGAACGGCGCCGATCTTGAAGAGCAGCCCGACGCCGAGCAGCGCCAGGCCGGCGTACAGAAGGCTGGACGACGCAGTGCCGGACTGCGCGGCGGTGGCGATCGCGGCCAGCTGGACCGATCCCGCGTAGCCGTACAGCATCGCGATGCCGAACAGGAAGATCGCCGAGGAGAAGGCACCGAGCAGGAAGTACTTCATGGCTGCTTCCTGCGACAGGAGCCGGCGCCGGCGGGCCAGGCCGCACAGCAGGTACAGCGGCAGGGACAGCACCTCGAGCGCGATGAACATCGTCAGCAGGTCATTGGCGGCCGGGAAGAGCAGCATGCCGCCGACGGCAAAGAGGGTCAGCGGATAGACCTCGGTGTGCGACAGCCCGGCCAGCAGCCCCTCGCGCTCCTCGGCGCTGCCGGGGACGGCCGCCGCCTGCGGCGTGAATGCGCTGACCTCGTGCGAGGACTCCGCGATCAGCAGCACGCTGACGAAGGCCAGGACGATGATCGTGCCCTGGATGAACAGGGTCGGCCGGTCGACGCCCACCGTCCCGATCGCGGCCACCGCGCCCGGCTTGCCGCCCGCGAAGATGGAACTGGTGGCGGCCAGCACGACGGTCAGCACGAATGCCCCGGCCAGGCTGCCCAGCGTCAGCGCGATGTGCATCGGCCGCCGCAGGTCCCTGGGCGCGAACGCCTCGATGAGCACGCCGACCAGCGCCGCCGCGAAGACCAGCAGCATCGGCGACAGCAGGCTCCACTCGATGTGCGGCGTAGCGATGGTCGGTGCGGCAGCCGCGACGATCCCGGTCACGCCGAGCTCCCTTGCTTGTGAATGGTCAGGGTCCGGCCGGCCGGACGGTGCTGGTGGTGCAGCAGGCTGGTGGTACTGGCGGCAGTGGCGGGCGCCGTCGCCGGATGCGGCGGCACCGGGTCAGTACTGTGCGTCCCGACCAGGGTGCTGTGAACGGCCGGGTTGATGATGTCCAGGACTGGCTTGGGGTAGACGCCGAGCACCACGATCAGCACGATCAGCGGGCCGACTGCCCATAGTTCGCGCGCCTTGAGGTCCGGCATGTTCGCGATCTCCTCGCGGACCGGGCCGGTCATCGTCCGCTGGTACATCCACAGGATGTAGATGGCGGCCAGGATGATGCCGACCGTTGCCAGGGCCGCGGCGACCTCATACCGGGTGAAGGTACCGACCAGCACGAGAAACTCGCTGACGAAGGTCGACAGGCCGGGCAGGGACAGGCCCGCCAGGCCCGCGATCAGGAACAGCCCGGCAAGCACCGGGGCGACCTTCTGCACGCCGCCGTAGTCGGAGATGAGGTGCGACTTGCGCCGGGCCACCAGGAAGCCGGCGAGGATGAACAGCGCGCCGGTGGCGAAGCCGTGGTTGACCATGTACAGCGTCGCGCCGGTCTGACCCTCGCTGGTCATCGCGAAGATGCCCAGGGTGATCAGGCCCATGTGCGAGACGGAGGTGTAGGCGATCAGCCGCTTCATGTCGCGCTGGCCGATGGCAACGATCGCGCCGTACAGGATGCCGATGACGGCCAGGACCAGGACCAGCGGCGTGAAGTAGTGCGCCCCGTTCGGGAACAGATCCAGGCAGTACCGGATCATGCCGAAGGTGCCGACCTTGTCCAGCACGCCCACCAGGATCACCGCCGCCCCCGGCTGAGCCGACGCCGCCGCGTCCGGTAGCCAGGTGTGGAACGGGAACACCGGCGCCTTGATCGCGAACGCGATGAAGAAGCCGAGGAACAGCCACCGCTGCGTGGTCGGGCTCAGCGTCAGGTGGCTGAGCTGCGTGAACAAGAACGTGCCCTGGTGGCCGCCGTGGGTGGACTCGACGTACAGCGCGATCACCGCGACGAGCATCAGCAGGCCGCCGAGGAGGCTGTAGAGCAGGAACTTAACGGCCGCGTACTGCCGCTGCCCGACGCCGTAGCTCCCGATCATGAAATACATCGGGACCAGCATGGCCTCGAAGAACACGTAGAACAGGAAGACGTCGGTGGCCGCGAAGACCCCGATCATCATCGTCTCGAGCACCAGCATCATGGCGAAATAGGACTTCGCGCTGCGCTGCCGGCCTGCCGGGCGCGATGCGGTGGCGACCGCCGGGGTGTCCGTGCCCGCGCCTGCACCGGGGCCGGCATCACCGGCGGAGCCGGGCGTCGCAGCGGCCGTGAGGCTCTCGACGTCATTCCAGGAGGCCAGGATGACGACTGGCATCAGCACGGTGGTCATCAGGATCAGCACCAGCGCGATGCCGTCGACGCCCACCGCGTAGTGCACGCCGAACTGCGGGATCCACTGGTAAACCTGCTGGAACTGGAACCGGGGCCCGCCGTCGGAGTACTTCACCGCGATCACGATCGACAGTGCCAGCGTGATCAGCGTGAAGACCAGCGCGATCCGCTTGACCAGCAGATCGCGGGCGCGCCGGTCGGCCACGCTGCCGGGCGCCGACCTGCCGGGCGTCAGCGCGAGCACGAGCGCGCCGGCCAGCGGGACCGCGCCCAGGACCGTCAGCCAGGGGAAATTGCTCATCAGATCCGCAGCCTCACCAGCTCTAGAGCCTCACCAGCAGGAACGCGCCGACCAGCAGCACCGCTCCGACCAGCATGGACAGCGCGTACGAGCGGACAAAGCCGGACTGCACCCTGCGCAGCCGCCCCGATGATCCGCCGAAGGTGGCCGCGACGGTGTTGACAAGTCCGTCCACGCCGCGGTTGTCGAAGTACACCGACAGCCTGGTCAGCCACTGACCCGGCCGCATGAGCAGGCTCTCGTTGACCGCGTCCCCGTACAGGTCCTTGCGGGCGGCCACGGTGACCGGGCTGCCGGCCGGCGCGACCACAGGTACCTCCCGCCGGCCGAACAGCAGCCAGGCGATGCCGATGCCGACGACAACGAGGCCCAGTGCCGCGATGCCGGCCGGAGTCCAGATCCCGTGCGAGGTCGGCGGCACGCCGGTCACCGGGCCGAGGAAGTTCAGCAGCCGGTTGCTGAGGATGAGGAAGCCGCCAGCGCAGACCGAGCCGATGGCCAGCACGATCATCGGTCCCGTCATCACCGGCGGCGCCTCGTGCGGGTGCACCTTGTCGTCCCAGCGGCGCTCGCCGGCGAAGGTCATGAACATGAGCCTGGTCATGTAGAACGCGGTGACGCCAGCGCCGATCAGGGCCGCGGTACCGAGCAGTGCCCCGGAGGTGCCGCCCTTGGCGAACGCCGCGTCGATGATCGGGTCCTTGGTGAAGAAGCCGGACAGCGGCGGGACGCCGATGATCGCCAGGTAGCCGAGCCCGAAGGTCACGGCCGTAATCGGCATCACCCTGGCGAGGCCGCCGAAGCGGCGCATGTCGACCTCGTCGTCCATCTCGTGCTTGACCGACCCGGCCCCGAGGAACATCCCGGCCTTGAAGAAGCCGTGCGCGAGCAGATGCGCGATCGCGAACACGTACCCGGCCGGGCCGAGTCCGGCGGCGAGCATCATGTAGCCGATCTGGCTCATGGTCGATCCGGCCAGCACCTTCTTGATGTCGTCCTTGGCGCACCCGATGATCGCGCCGAACATCAGCGTGACGGCGCCGACGATGGCGACGGCAATGCGCGCGCCCGCCGACAGGTCAAAGATCGGCGCCGACCTGACGATCAGGTACACGCCCGCGGTCACCATCGTCGCCGCATGGATCAGGGCCGACACGGGGGTCGGGCCTTCCATCGCGTCCAGCAGCCAGGACTGCAGCGGCACCTGGGCCGACTTCCCGCACGCGCCGAGCAGCAGGAGGAGCCCGATGGCGAGGACCACACCGTGGCTGGCCGAGTGCACCGAGCCGAACACGCCGGTGAAGGTGACGGAGCCGAACTGCTGGAACATCAGCATGATGGCGAGCGAGAGCCCGACGTCGCCGACGCGGTTGGCGATGAAGGCCTTCTTGGCCGCGACCGCAGCCGCCGGCTTGTACTGCCAGAACCCGATGAGCAGGTACGAGGCGAGGCCCACGCCCTCCCACCCGGCGTACAGGCCGAGGTAGTTGTTCGCCAGGACCAGCAGCAGCATGGCCGCCAGGAACAGGTTCATGTAGCCGAAGAACCGGCGCCGCTCGGGGTCGTTCGACATGTAGCCGACCGCGAAGATGTGGATCAGCGAGCCAACCCCGGTGATCAGCAGAACGAAGCAGATCGACAGCTGGTCAAGCTGCAGGCCCAGCGGAATCTGGAACCGGCCGACGTTGATCCACTGGAACATGATCAGGAACCGGGAGCGCTGCGCGGCCGGGTAGCCGAGCATCTGCACGTACGCGGCCACCGCGTAGGCGAAGGCAAGAACGGGCATGGCCACCCCGACCAGGTGGCCCCAGCGGTTGGCCCGCTTGCCGCCCAGCAGCAGGATGACCGCCCCCGCCAGCGGGAGCGCGAGCAGCAGCCAGGCAGCGTCCTGGATTCCGGTGGCGTGCAGGCTCGGAATCGCCGCTAGTTCAGGCACGCGCGCAGCGTGGGCTGAGCCGGTCATGGCTCCCTTTCGGTCAGTACTTCATCAGGTTCGCGTCGTCCACCGACGAGGACCTGCGGGCTCGGAAAATGGACGTCAGGATCGCGAGCCCGACGACAACCTCGGCAGCGGCCACCACCATCACGAAGAAGGCAATCACCTGGCCGTCGAGCGCGTTGTGCATCCGCGCGAACGTTACGAACGCCAGGTTTGCCGCGTTGAGCATGAGCTCGACGCACATGAAGATGACGATCGCGTTCCGCCGGACGAGCACGCCGACGGCGCCGATCACGAACAAGATCACTGACAGGGTGATGAAGTGAGCGGGGGAAACCACTACTCGTCCCCTTCTGCAGAGGTGCTGCTGCCGGGCGGCAGTGCCGGTGCGTCACCGCGACCGGACTGGACGCCGCTGATGACCTCGCTGACGGACAGCTCGGACTGGCTCCCGTCCGGCAGCAGGGCCGGCATGTGGACGCCGTTGTGCCGGGCATAGGTGCCGGGCCCCGGCAGCGGTGCCGGCCTGCCGCCGGCCACCCGCGCGGTCATGAGGTCGCGCTGAGTCGCCTTGGGCCGGATGCGCTCGCGGTGCGCCAGCACCATGGCGCCGACCGCCGCGGTGATGAGCAGGGCGCTGGTGATCTCGAACGGGTAGAGGTACTTGGTGAAGATGAGGTTTGCCAGCGCCGACACGTTCGAGTCGCCGAACTTCGGGCTGCTCTTCGTCGTCGGGCCGATCACCGCATGTCCGACGACGAGGCTGAGCAGCACCAGCATCGCGATGCCGGACAGCGCCGCCCACATCCGCTGGCCGCGGATGGTCTCGATAATCGAGTCAGCCGCGCTGATTCCGACGATCATGAGCACGAACAGGAACAGCATCAGCACTGCGCCGGTGTAGACGATGACCTGCACGAAGGCGAGGAACGGCGCACCTTCCATGCCGTAGAAGACGGCCAGCGAGAGCATCACCACCGCGAGCATCAGCGCGCAGTGAACGGCCTTGCGGGCGAGCACCAGCCCGATCGCCGCGCCGACTGAGGCAATCGCCAGCACCCAGTAGGCCAGCAGCCTGGTGGTCTCGGCTGCCGATCCGGCCAGGATCAGCGAATGAGTTCCCGTCACTGCACATCTCCCTGGCCGCCTTGCTCCGGCCAGTCCTGCACCGGGCCCTCCTCGACAGGATTGCGCTCATCCTGGTCGGGCTGGCTGGCGGCGAGCATGGCGCCGAGCGAGTAGTAGTCCTCCTCGGTCTCGCCGAGCCGCATCGGGTGCGGCGGGGCTTCCATGCCCGGCTGCAGCGGCGCGACAAGCTGCTCTTTAGTCCAGATCAGCGCTTCCCTGCTGTCGTCGGCCAGCTCGTAGTCGTTAGTCATGGTCAGCGCCCTGGTCGGGCAGGCCTCGATGCACAGCCCGCACAGGATGCAGCGCAGGTAGTTGATCTGGTAGACGCGCCCGTAGCGCTCACCCGGCGAGTACCGCTCCTCCGGGGTGTTGTCAGCGCCCTCGACGTAGATGGCGTCGGCCGGGCAGGCCCACGCGCACAGCTCGCAGCCGATGCACTTCTCCAGCCCGTCCGGCCAGCGGTTGAGCTGGTGGCGGCCGTGGAACCGGGGCGCGGTAGGAAGCTTCTCCTCCGGGTACTGGACGGTGTCGACCTTCTGGAACATCGTCTTGAAGGTGACACCGAACCCCTTGACGGAGCCGAGAAAATCAGGCACCAGTGACCTCCTTCGCGCCGCCGTCACTGCCGGCAGCGCTGTCGTCGCCGGTCACCGCGGCCAGGGCTGGCTCGCCCGGGCGCCCCGCCCCGATGCCGTGGTAGTGCGGCAGGTCAAGTGCCGGGGTCGGGAACGAGGCCGACGGCGCCACCCGGTCAGTCGCCGCGAGCTCGTCCTGCGCCTCATCAGCCTGCCGGTCGGCTCGCTGCCCGGACGACTCCCAGCGCCACAGCAGCGCCAGCAGGACGACGATGATCGCGCCGGCGATGACGTAAACCGCCGGGCTGCCGCCCTGCCGCCGGTACACCCGCGCGGTCGCCACGATGAGCGTCCAGGCGAGTGCTGACGGGATGAGGACCTTCCAGCCCAGGCGCATCAGCTGGTCGTAGCGTACGCGCGGCAGCGAGGCCCGCAGCCAGAAGAACACGAAGATGAAGCCGAGCACCTTGCCCAGGAACCACAGCACCGGCCACCAGCCGCTGTCCGCGCCCGACCACACGCTGATCGGCCACGGCGCCCGCCAGCCGCCGAGGAACAGCGTGGTGGCCAGCGCGGAGACGGTGATGACGCTGACGTACTCGGCGAGCTGCAGCATCGCGAACTTCAGCGAGGAGTACTCGGTGTGGTAGCCGCCCACCAGCTCGCCCTCGCCCTCGGGCAGGTCGAACGGGATGCGGTTGGTCTCGCCGACCATGGTGACGAGATAGATGAGGAACGAGGGCAGCAGCAGGACCGCGAACCACGAGGGCCAGTGCCAGATGTAGCCGAAGAAATGGAACGCCGGGCCGTGGATCTGCGCGGCCACGATCTGCGAGGTGGACAGCGAGCCCGCGTACAGGAAGACCGGGACGAACGACAGGCCCATCGCGATCTCGTAGCTGATCACCTGAGCCGACGACCGCAGTCCGCCGAGCAGCGAGTAGGGCGAGTTCGCCGACCAGCCGGACAGCACGATCCCGTACACGCCGAGCGAGCTCATCGCCAGCAGCAGCAGGACGGCGACCGGCAGGTCAGTGAGCTGCAGCGGGGTCCGCACCCCGGCGATCGAGACGATCGGACCCCACGGAATCACCGCGAAGCCGATGAAGGCCGGGATGACCGAGATCGCCGGCGCGATCATGAACACGAGCTTGTCGACGCCGCGCGGCACGATGTCTTCCATCAGCGCGAGCTTGATGCCGTCCATGAGGGATTGCAGCAGGCCGAACTTCCCGGCCCGGTTAGGGCCGGAACGGTTCTGCATGCGGCCCAGGATGCGGCGCTCAGCCCAGATGGCCATCAGGGTCGTGAGCATCAGGAACAGGAAGATGATGAGGACCTTGATGATGACAATCCACCACGGGTCGTGCCCGAAGCTGGCCAGCGTCGGCACATTGCTGGCCGGGGTCGTGGCTGCGAGCCCCGTCATCGCGCGCTCCTCACCGATACGACGCTGCCGTGGCCGGCCCGCAGTTCGCGGCGGACAGCGCTGCCAGCCGAGTTGGCCGGCAGCCAGACGACCCGGTCAGGCATATCAGCGATCTCCACGGGAACAGTAATCTCACCGTGACCGGTCGCCACGGTGATCTTGCCGCCGTCGCCCGTGCCGGCCTCGGCCGCAGTCGAGGCGGACAGCAGCGCCACGGCTGGGCGCGCCGTGCCGGCCAGATTCGGCTCGCCGTCCTGCAGCCGGCCCGCGTCGAGGAGATTATGCCAGGTGGCCAGCAGCGCGGTGCCCGGGCCCGGATGAGCGAGCCCGAGCTGGCTCACCTGGCCCGCGGGTGCCTGCGGCCCGGCCGCCGGCGTCGGGCTCGGCGACAGTGCGGGCGACTGGGTGAGAACGGTGATCTCCCGCTGCACTGACGCGATGTCGGGCAGCCCGAGGTGCACATCCATCTCGTCGGCAAGAGCCGCGAGCACGTCCAGGTCCGTGCGAACCGGTACCGACAGCGCGGCGGTGAACGAGCCGGGACGGCCCTCCCAGTTCACGAACGTGCCGGCCTTCTCCGCCACGACGGCGACAGGGAAGACCACGTCCGCGCGGTCGGTCACCGCGCTGACGCGCTGCTCCAGGCTCACGACGAACTCGGCGGCCTCGATCGCGGCCACCGCGGCCGCCGGATCGGGCAGGTCGGCGGGGTCGACGGCACCGATCAGCAGCGCCTCGATGTCTCCGGCTGCCGTGGCGGCAAGTATCTCGCTGGTGCCGAAGCCAGGGTCACCGGGGAGCGAGCCGACCCCCCAGACCCGGGCGACCTCGGCGCTGACCGCCGCCGTGCCGATCCGCCGGCCGCCGGGCAGCAGGTTCGGCAGGGCACCAGCCTCGATCGCGCCCCGCTCGCCGGCCCGGCGCGGGATCCAGGCCAGCCGGGCACCGGTCTGGCTGGCCAGCCAGGCGGCGCCCGACAGCGCACCGGGAACCTCGGCCAGCCGCTCGCCCGCCAGGATGACCGCGCCGGGCTGGCGCAGGGCGCGGGCTGCGGCGGAATCCGCGTCGGCAGCCGCCAGCGCCGTCAGGGCCGCGGCCTCCCCGCCGGGCACCGTGGGCAGCAGCGTGCCGGACAGCTTGGCCAGGCCCCGGCTGGCGAGGGCGGCGAGTGAGTAGACCGGCAGCCCGCGAGTCCGCACCGCCTTGCGCAGCCGCAGGAATACGATCGGGCACTCGTCCTCGGGCTCGAATCCGGCCAGCAGCACCGCCGGCGCGTGCTGCAGATCGGAGTAGGTGACGTCGATCCGGCCGACCACGTGGTCGGCCAGGAACTGCAGTTCCTCGGCCGAGTGCGGCCTGGCCCGCATGTCGATGTCGTTCGTGGCCAGCGCGACCCTGGCGAACTTGGCGTAGGCGTAGGAGTCCTCGAGGGTGAGGCGGCCGCCCGGAAGCACGCCAGCCCGGCCGCGCGCGGCCAGCAGGCCGCGGGCCGCAGCAGACAGCGCCTCGGGCCAGGAGGCAGGCTGCAGCACGCCGGCGGAGTCGCGGACGAGCGGCGAGACCAGCCGGTCAGGCTGGGTCGCGTAGGTGAACGCCCACCGGCCCTTGTCGCAGTTCCACTCCTCGTTGACCTCCGGGTCGTTGCCCGCCAGCCGCCTGGTCACCGCGCCGCGCCTGTGGTCGGTGCGCTGGCGGCAGCCAGCCGCGCAGTGCTCGCACACGCTCGGGGTGGACACCAGGTCGAACGGCCGCGCCCGGAACCGGTAGGACGCGCCGGTCAGCGCGCCGACCGGGCAGATCTGCACGGTGTTGCCGGAGAAGTAGGAGTCGAACGGCACGCCCTCGGCGACGCCGACCTGCTCCTGCGGGCCCCGGTCGAGCAGCTCAATCAGCGGGTCACCGGGGATCTGGTCGGCGAACCTGGTGCACCGCGCGCACTGGATGCAGCGCTCGCGGTCGAGCAGTACCTGGGAGGACAGTGCGATCGGCTTCGGGAAGGTTCGCTTCGTCCCGTCGAACCTGGTCTCGCCCTGACCGGTCGACATGGCCTGGTTCTGCAGCGGGCACTCGCCGCCCTTGTCGCACATCGGGCAGTCGAGCGGGTGGTTGACCAGCAGCAGCTCCATCATGCCGCGCTGGGCCTTCTCCGCGACCGCCGACGTCAGCTGGGTGCGGACCACCATGCCGTCGGTCACCGTGGTGGTGCACGAGGCCGGCGGCTTGGGCTGGCCCTCGACCTGAACCAGGCACTGACGGCAGGCGCCGATGGGGTCAAGCAGCGGGTGATCGCAGAACCGCGGGATCTCGATGCCCAGCTGCTCGGCAGCCCGGATGATCAGGGTGCCCTTGGGCACTCTGATCTCGAAGCCGTCAATGCTGACCTTGACGCCGTCGGCCGGGCCGGCGATCTCCGCGGTCGCGGGCGCGGCTGCTGCCGGGGCAGGCGGATTCGCCTCGGGCCCGGTGTGCTGCGGAGCGGTGACCGGCGGCTGCGGATCGGGCGCGCTTGACGGGGTCTGCTCTGTCATCGGGCCGTCTCCAACGCGAAGAGTGTCGATGCGGCGGGATCGAACGGGCAGCCGCCAAGCCGCTGGTGCTCGATGTACTCATCCCGGAAGTACTTGATCGACGATGCGACTGGAGCCTGGATCGAGTCACCGAGCGCGCAGAAGGCGCGGCCGGTGATGTTGTCGCAGATGTCCAGGAGCTTGTCCAGGTCGGCCTCGGTCCCGTCACCGCGCTCCAGCCGCTGCAGGAGCTGGCGGACCCAGAAGCTGCCCTCGCGGCACGGCGTGCACTTGCCGCAGGACTCGTGCTCATAGAACTGGATCCAGCGCAGCACGACCCGCACGACGCAGGTCGTGTCGTCGAACAGCTGAACGGACCGGGTGCCGAGCATGGAGCCGGCCGCGGCCACCGACTCATAGTCCAGCGGGACGTCCAGGTGCTGGTCAGTGAACAGCGGCGTGGACGAGCCGCCCGGCGTCCAGAACTTCAGCTGCTGTCCCGACCTGATGCCGCCCGCCAGCCCGAGCAGCTCGCGCAGGGTGGTGCCGAGCGGCGCCTCGTACTGGCCGGGCGTGGTGACGTGACCGGACAGCGAGAACAGTCCGAAGCCCTTGGACTTCTCGGTGCCGAAGCGGGTGAACTCGGCCGCCCCGTACTGCAGGATGTAGGGCACCGTGGCGATGGACTCGACGTTGTTGACCACCGTCGGACAGGCGTACAGGCCCGCTACCGCCGGGAACGGCGGCTTGAGGCGGGGCTGCCCGCGCAGGCCCTCCAGTGAGTCAAGCAGGGCCGTTTCCTCGCCGCAGATATACGCGCCTGCGCCGGAGTGCACGACAACGTCGAGGCTGAGCTCGGAGCCGAGGATCTTCTCGCCGAGGTAGCCGGCCTCGTAGGCCTCGGCGACCGCGAGCTGAAGCCGCCTGGCCACGTGCAGCGCCTCGCCGCGCACGTAGATGAAGGCCTTGTCGGCGCGGATCGCGTAGCAGGCGATGACGATGCCCTCGATCAGCGCCTGCGGGTTGTTCAGCATCGTCGGCATGTCCTTGCAGGCACCCGGCTCGGACTCATCGGCGTTGACCACCAGGTAGTGCGGCTTGCCATCGCCCTGCGGGATGAAGCCCCACTTGACGCCCGTCGGGAAGCCAGCACCGCCGCGGCCGCGCAGCGCCGAGTCCTTGAGCGTCTGAATCACCTGGTCCGGGTCCATGGCCAGGGCCTTGGACAGCGCCTGATAGCCGCCGGTGCGCTTGTACCCGTCGAGCGTGAACGAGTCAGCCTCGTCCCAGTGCGCGCTCAGCTCGGGGATCAGGATCGTGCTCACTGCGTTCCTCCCGCGGCGCTTGGCTCGCCGTCAGGCGTCCAGCCCTGCTCCTTCGCGATGCGCAGGCCCGCCAGCGTGGGCGCGCCGGCCGTACTGCCCTCAGCGGCCTGGCCGTCGGTGAAGCCGGCCAGGATCTTCGACGCCTGCTTCCAGGTGCACAGCCGCGGCGCGCCCCTGGTGGGCCTGACCTCGGCGCCGGTGCGCAGGCCGTCCACCAGATCGCGGGCGGACTGCGGCGTCATGTTGTCGAAGAACTCCCAGTTCACCATCACGACCGGGGCGTAATCGCAGGCCGCGTTGCACTCCACGTGCTCGACGCTGACCTTCCCGTCGCCGGTCGGCTCGTCCACGGCGACGCCAAGGTGCTCGGTCAGGTCAGCGAGGATGGCGTCGCCGCCCATCACGGCGCACAGGGCCGTCGTGCAGACACCGACGTGATACTCGCCGACCGGCTTGCGCTTGTACATGGTGTAGAAGGAGACCACCCCGGTGACATCGGCCTCGGTCAGACCGAGCTGCCCGGCGCAGAACTCGATGCCGTCCTGCGACACGTAGCCTTCCTCCGACTGCACCAGGTGCAGCAGCGGCAGCAGGGCCGAGCGCGGCCGGGGATACCGGCCGATGATCTCGGCTGCCTGCGGCGCAAGCCGGGCGCGTGCCTCCTCGCTCAGCGCCATTACCTGTCCACGCCTCCCATCACGGGATCGATGCTCGCCACGGCGGCGATGACGTCGGCGATCAGGCCGCCCTCGCTCATCGCCGAGACTGCCTGCAGGTTGGTGAAGGACGGATCCCTGAAGTGCACCCGGTAGGGCCGCGTGCCGCCGTCGCTGACGGCGTGGCAGCCGAGCTCGCCGCGGGGCGACTCGACGGCCGTGTACACCTGCCCGGCCGGCACCCGGAAGCCCTCCGTGACCAGCTTGAAGTGGTGGATCAGGGCTTCCATCGACTGGCTCATGATGTGCGCGATGTGGTCGGGCGAGTTGCCCATGCCGTCCGGCCCGAGCGCGAGCTTGGCCGGCCAGCCGATCTTCGCGTCGCCGATCATCACCGGGTCGGCACCGGGGCGCCCGCTGGCCAGCCGGTCGACGCACTGCTCGATGATGCGCAGCGACTGGTCCATCTCGTCCATCCGGACCAGGTACCGGCCGTAGACGTCGGCGCTCTGCTGCGTCGCCACGTCGAACTCGTAGGTCTCGTAGCCGCAGTACGGCTGGCTCTTGCGCAGGTCCCAGGGCAGTCCGGCGGCCCGCAGGATCGGGCCGGTCACGCCAAGCGCCATGCAGCCGGTCACGTCGAGGTAGGCGACGTTCCTGGTCCTGGCCAGGTACACAGGAGCCTTGTCTAGCAGCGCCCGGATCTCGCCGAGCAGGCCGGGCATGATCTGCACGTAGTGCCGAAGCCGCTCGATCGCGCCGGCCGGCAGGTCCTGAGACACGCCGCCGGGCCGGATGAACGCGTGGTTCATCCGCAGGCCGGTGATGAGCTCGAGCAGGTCGAGCGTCTTCTCCCGCTCGCGCATCCCGTAGATGAAGATGGTGGTCGCCCCGAGCTCAAGCCCGAACGTGCCAATGGCGGTCAGGTGCGACGAGATGCGGTTCAGTTCCATCATCAGCACGCGGATGATGGAAGCCCGCTCCGGGATCTCCGCCTCGATGCCGAGCAGCTTCTCCACCGACAGGCAGTAGGCGGTCTCGTTGAACAGCGGCGCCAGGTAGTCCATCCGAGTGCAGAACGTGACGCCCTGCGTCCAGGTACGGAACTCCATGTTCTTCTCGATGCCGGTATGCAGGTATCCGATCACCGGCCGCAGCTCGCTCACGGTCTCGCCGTCGAGCGTCAGGACCAGCCGCAGCACGCCGTGCGTCGACGGGTGCTGCGGGCCCATGTTGACGACCATGCGCTCGTCGCTGCCGTGCTCGTCGCCCGTGGCCCCGGCCGTGACGATCTCGTCCCAGTCGCCGCCGGCCACGTTGTAGACGCGGCCCTCGGCGTCGTAGTCAGCCGCCGCGCCGTAGCCGTCGCCTGCGTCGGCTGAGCTGTCCTGGGCTGGCTGATGGTCTGCAGGAGCGGTCATTCGTACGCCCTCCGCTCGTCGGGCGGCGGGATGGTCGCGCCGCGGTACTCCACCGGGATGCCGCCGAGCGGATAGTCCTTCCGCTGCGGGTGCCCGCGCCAGTCGTCCGGCATCTCGATCCTGGTCAGCGCGGGGTGGCCGTCGAAGATCAGGCCGAAGAAGTCCCAGGTCTCCCGCTCGTGGAAATCGCAGGTGGGGTAGACGGCCACCAGGGACGGGACATGCGGGTCGGCGTCCGGCGCGGTGACCTCCAGCCGCAGCCTGCGATTGTGCGTGATCGACAGCAGGTGGTAGACGGCGTGCAGCTCGGCGCCCGCCTCGGCGGGATAGTGCACGCCGGACACGCCGAGGCACATCTCGAACGCAAGCGAGGGATCGTCGCGCAGCCGGGACGCGACGACGGGCAGCTGCTCCCGGCGGACGAAGTAAGTAAGGTCGCCGCTGGCGACGATAACCTGCTCGACCGCAGCGCCAAGGCTCGTGCCGGCCGCGGCCAGCGAGGCCTCAAGCCGGTCAGTCACCTCGTCGAAGTACGAGCCGTACGGCCGCGGGCTGGCCAGCCTCGGCGGGCGGCGAACCTGCAGGCCGCCGTAGCCGGAAGTGTCGCCGCTGCTGGACGCTCCGAACATGCCGGTCCGCGCCACCTGCTCGGCCAGGCGCTCCCGGCCTGCCACTGCCGCGGGGTCCGGCGCGGGCGCGGGCTTATTACCCTGCTCGCTGTCGCCCTGGCCGGGCTGTGCCGGTCCGCTCATCGGGTTCCGCCAGGGGTTGGACCCTGCGCCGGCTGGTCCAGCAGGTCCAGGTCCGGCCGGCCGCCGGGATGCACCTGCCCGGAACCGGCGGGGCCGCCGACAGCCAGCGGCAGCCGGCGGAGCCTGGCCTCCTCCAGCTCGGTCACCTCGCGCTCCCGGTTGACGCCGAGCTTCATGTTCTGGATCTTGTCGTGCAGTTTCACGATCGCGTCGATCAGCATCTCCGGCCGCGGCGGGCAGCCGGGCAGGTAGATGTCCACCGGCACGATGTGGTCAACGCCCTGGACGATGGCGTAGTTGTTGAACATGCCGCCGCTCGACGCGCAGACGCCCATCGAGATGACCCACTTGGGCTCGGACATCTGGTCGTAGATCTGCCGGAGGACGGGCGCCATCTTCTGGCTGACCCGGCCGGCCACGATCATCAGGTCGGCCTGGCGCGGCGTGTTCGAGGCCCGCTCCATGCCGAACCTCGCCAGGTCGTGCCGGGGGCCGCCGGTCGCCATCAGCTCGATCGCGCAGCAGGCAAGACCGAAAGTGGCCGGCCAGACCGAGCTCTTGCGCGCGTAGCCGGCCAGCTTCTCGACGCTCGTCAGCAGGACGCCCGCTGGCAGCTTCTCCTCAATTCCCATGGCTTAATCCCACTCCAGCCCGCCGCGGCGCCACACGTAGGCGTACGCGACCAGGACCGTGGCAATGAAGGTGACCATCTCCACCAGACCGAAGACGCCGAGCTTGTCGAAGTACACGGCCCACGGGTACAGGAAGATGATCTCGATGTCGAAGATGATGAACAGCATCGCCGTCAGGTAGTACTTGACCGGGAACCTGATGCCCTGCGGCTGCCTGGTGGGCTCGATGCCGCACTCGTAGGCCTCGAGCTTGGCCCGGTTCCACCGCTTCGGGCCGGACAGCGAGCCTGCGACGAGCGAGAAGACGGCGAAGAGCGCTGCGAGGATGGCAAGCAGCAGGATCGGCACGTAGAGGCTCATTGCCACCTCACCCCCTTTATCCGGATCAGCACAATGTCAGTAGTCATCGGTTGGTTAGCCGGCTAAGCCGCGGGCGTCATCTTAGACACCGCGTTCAGCAGGCGGTCCACGGCGTCGCCGCCCTTGGTCTCGGTCAGGTTGCCGAGCAGCTTCATGGTGAAGCGCATCACGGCCGGGCGCTTCACCCCGTGCCTGGTGCAGAACTGCATGACCGACGGCTTGCCGATCAGGTCGACGAAGACCCGGCCGAGAGTGTAGTAGCCGCCGTAAGCGTCCTTGAGCTGGCGCGGGTACGTCTGCAGTACCCGCTCCCGGCCGTCAGCCGTGGGCCGGGCGAGCGCCTGGGTGATCACCCGGGCGGCGGTCTCGCCGGACTCAAGCGCGTAGCCGATGCCCTCGCCGTTAAACGGGTTCACCATGCCGCCGGCATCGCCAACCAGCAGCAGTCCCCTGGTGTAATGCGGCGTCCGGTTGAATCCCATCGGCAGCGCGGCGCCGCGCACCGGCTGGGTCCGGTTCTCCTCGGTGAAGCCCCACTCGGGCGGCATGGCCCCGAGCCACTTGCGCAGCAGCTCGCGGTAGTCAATCTCGCCGAAGCCGGACGAGGTGTTCAGCAGGCCGAGCCCGACATTGGACGTGCCGTCGCCCATGCCGAAGATCCAGCCGTATCCGGGCAGCAGGGACGTGCCGTCCCACAGGTCCAGCCACGCCTCGAGGTAGTTATCGTCGTGCCGTGGCGAGGTGTAATAGGTGCGGACGGCAACCCCGAGCGGGCGGTCGTCGCGCTTGTGCAGCCCCATCGAGACCGACAGCCGGGAGGAGTTGCCGTCGGCGGCTACCACCAGCGGTGCGCGGAACTGCCGGCCGTCCTTTGCCGTCACGCCGGTGATGCGCCCGGTCCGGTCATCAATCACCGGTCCGGTCACGTTGACACCCTCCAGCAGGCGCACGCCGGCCTTCTCCGCGTGCCTGGCCAGGATCTGGTCGAAGTCGGTCCTGGTGCGCACGAGACCGTAGCCCGGATAGCTGGACAGCTCCGGCCAATCCAGCTCGATCCGGCCGCCGCCGCCGATGATCCGCAGGCCCCGGTTACGCAGCCAGCCTTCGCTCTCAGGCGTTGGCACGCCCATGCCGGTCAGCGCCTTGACCGCGCGGGGGGTGAGGCCGTCGCCGCAGACCTTCTCGCGCGGGAAGCTGGTCTTCTCCAGCATCAGCACGTCCAGGCCCGCCGTCGCCAGGTAATAGGACACGGCTGAGCCGGACGGCCCGGCGCCGACGACGATGACATCGGCAATCTCGGCTGCCTCGCCCGGCCTCTTGCGGCTGGCCGCGGGCGCGCCGGAACGCGCCGCACCGACCAGCTCGTGCTGAGGGGCCTGGTCTGGCGTGCCGGCGGGGGGTGCTTGCTCGGTCACGGACCCGTCCTGATCTGTCTTGTGAACCTCTTCACAAGAGCTTCGTTGTCGCAGTCTAGTCCTGGCAGGGTGGCCTGCGTTTCGCCGCCCCGCGCTCGCGGGCGGCCCCGGTCACCACACACTCAGCCAGCGGACCGTAGCGGTGTCCTGAGCGGCTGCGTTCCCGTTCTCAGTCTTCATTTTTGCACTTCCGGGCGCTAGCCGGGGCGCCGCGCCTCATGGAGCGCGACGACCCCGAGAGTGAGGTTCCGCCAGCTCACGCCCGACCAGCCGGCGGCCGCGACCCTCCCGGCCAGCACCTGCTGCGCGGGCCAGCCCACGATCGACTCGGCCAGGTAGTCATAGGCCTCCGCATTGCCGGACAGCCGCCTGGCGACTACCGGGAGCGCGCGGGTCAGGTACTGCTCATAGACCGCGTTCAGCCGCCGCATCGGCAGGTGACTGAACTCGCAGATCACCAGCCGGCCGCCGGGCCTGGTGACGCGCAGCAGCTCGGCCAGCGCCTGCCCGGTGTCCGCCACGTTGCGCAGGCCGAACGAGATCGTCACGACATCGAAGGCAGCATCGCCAAAGGGCAGCGCGAGCGCGTCGCCGGCCACGAACTTCAGGCCTGCCGCGGGTTTGCGGGCGCCCGCGGACAGCATCCCGAGGGAGAAGTCACAGGCGACGCACCGCGCGCCCGCCGCCGTGAAGGCCCGCGACGAGGTGCCAGTGCCCGCCGCCAGGTCCAGCACGACCTGCCCCGGCCCGGCACCGACAGCCCTGGCGACGATCCTGCGCCAGCGCCGGTCCATGCCCAGCGACAGGGCGTCATTCAGCAGGTCGTAACGGTCGGCCACCTTGTCGAACATCGCCGAGACATCGGCGGGCCTCTTGTCGAGCTGAGCGCGGGTCATGAGCCCAGCCTGGCATACCGCGCGACGGGCTTTAGTACGCGCCGGTCCCGCTGCTCACGGCCGACCAGGTACGCCACAGGATCTGCAGGTCCAGCATGAACGACCAGTTCTCCACGTAGCGGAGGTCCAGCCGCACCGCCTCTTCCCACGGCAGGTCCGAGCGGCCGTTGATCTGCCACAGGCCGGTGATGCCCGGCCGGACGGCCAGCCGCCGGCGGACGTGGTCGCCGTACAGGTCCGCCTCCTCCGGCAGCGCCGGCCTCGGCCCGACCAGCGACATGTCGCCGGACAGCACGTTGAACAGCTGCGGCAGCTCGTCCAGCGACCAGCGACGGAGCCAGCGGCCCACCCGGGTGACGCGGGGATCAGCGCGGATCTTGAACAGCACCCCGCCGCCCTCGTTCTTCGCGGCCAGCAGTGCCTTCTGCTGCTCGGCGTCGGACACCATGGTGCGGAACTTGAAGATCTTGAAGGTGCTGCCGTCCACCCCGACCCGGATCTGGGAGAACAGCACCGGCCCGCCATCCCCGATCTTGATGGCAATCGCGATGGCCGTCATGATCGGGCTCAGCAGAAGCAGCGCGCCGAACGCGAGCGTCCGGTCGAACGCGGCCTTGAGCAGCCGCGGAATCCCGGTGAACTCCGGGTGGTCCATGTACAGCAGCGGCAGGCCGGCGGCCGGCCGGATGGACGTCCGCTGGCCGGCCACCTCCAGCAGTGCCGGCGCGACGCACAGGCTGGTACTGGTCTTCTCCAGCGCCCAGGCCAGCTCGCGCAGGCGCACGCCGCTCATCTCCGGGCAGGACAGGACGGCAACGGTGTCGGCGCCGAACCTGGCGACAACATCGGCGACGCAGCTCAGTCCGTGGACGGCGGGCACGCCAGCAATCTCGGTCTCGGCCTCGGTCCCTGAGCCGACCAGGCAGGCCGCGACGACTGACAATCCGTGATAGGTCTCCCTACGCAACTGCGTGGTCAGGTCAGTGGCCACGTCCGGGTAGCCGACGACCACGACCTTCTGCATGCACGCGCCCTGCTCGCGTGCCCGGTGCAGGTGCTTGCGCAGCGCGTGCCGGGCGAACAAGTCCATTACCGTCAGCGACGGGAAGGCCACCACGACATAGCCGCGGGCAAGCTCCGCTTTTGCCGCGTACGAGACGATGGCAACGGTGGCCGTCAGGATCAATCCGGCGTTCAGAATGCGGCGGAACTCATCCGAGCCGATGCCGACGATCCGGGAGTCGTAGCCGTCGACCATCCCCACGATGGCCAGCCAGACCAGCGGCAGCAGCAGCGTCGCGGCCAGATAGAACTGCAGCGGTCCGAGCTCGTCAAGCCGGATGCAGAATGCGAGCGCGCCTGCCGCCAGCGCACACAGGGCATCCACGACGACGGCCTTGCGGACGTACATCGCCGCCCAGGACCGGCTCGCTGCCTGCGGCCGGGCCGCGCTCCCCTCCGCCGCCCATGGCTCCGACACTGCCGAGTTGCTAGTCAAGTCTCAGCCTCCCCTCCGAAACTCGCCCGCCGGCGGCGCGAGTATCCCGACTCGCGGGTCGCCTGGCGCCCCACCCCTTGCTGATTCGTCTGGATAGACACTGACAAGACGCGCAGCCAAATCGCTCGGTTGACCGTGATTGCGAAGTGTCGGGAATTAACTCACAGATCCGCCCGTCAGCCCCGAAGCACAGGCGGATGGCTCATCGTACTGCGATAACGCTGTGACTCCTGGTGAAACACAGCAGATTAGACTTAGTGGCCTACCTGCTCCTGAACAGCCGCTCAGCGCCGGTTAAGCCGGTTAATACTTATGAACGATGTTTAGTCCGGTTTTTTGGACCACCGAATGGCCTCTTAGGCGGCTTGCCGTACCAGTCGGCTCACCGCCCCCTGCGGGCCGCTAGCCGACCGCCACGGCCAGATCGCTCTGGCTCGATCCCAGGTGCCGCCTGATCGCCGTCAGCATCCGGGCGTGATCGCAGGACAGCTTCGCCTCGTACGGCTCGGTCAGCAGAGCCGCGCGGCTGAGCGCGCGCCGCGGCAGCGCGGCGAGCGCAGCCTCGAACACGCTCCAGGACAGCTCGTCCAGCGCGGCGCGCACCGGCTCGGGATCCGGGCCGGCCGCGCATGCCGCCCCGAGTGCGTCCAGCCGGTCGTCCGGGACCTGGCTGAGGTCGAGCGACGAGGCACACCAGTCGACACCGAGCTGATAATCCTGCTCGGCTGACCGCGCCTCGAATGCGCTGAGCAGCGGGCTGACGTCGCCAGCGGTCGCCGGGTCGTACAGGCCGGGGAAGGCCACCGACTCGTAGCCGGGGTCGTGTCCGCTGAGGTAGATCGGGCTGACTGAGCCGGTCTGCTGGAGTGTGCCGACCGCGAGATCCAGCAGCCCGACGGGCATGCCCAGGTCGTTGATCGTGTAGATGCGCAGCTCGCCGCTCCGCGCGCCGAGCCCGGCCACGAGCATGAGCTGAACCGACTCGCAGGCCGACTGCGCGTAGAACATCGTGTTGGGGTCGTGCAGCCTGATCACGCCGGACCGGGCCCACTGATGCAGCCGGTCGTCCACGATCGAGTTGTCGACCACGTGCGTGAACCTGACCGCCGCGATCCGGACGTCGGGCCGCGCGGCGGCCGTCCTGGCCAGCACCCACTCCGCCGCCCGCTTGGCCGCGGTGTAGACCTCGCGCGAGTAGGGCCGCAGCGCCTTGCCTGAGGTCGCGCAGATGACCTCGGCCGCGCCCGCCTGCGCCGCGGCCTCGGCGACGTTCCTGGTGCCGAAGATGTTGGTGCTGACCGTCAGGTGAATCTCGCGCTCGGCCAGGCCGGGATCGCGCTGGGCCGCGACATGGAACACCACGTCTGGCCGGACCTCGGCGAACAGCGCCGTCAGCCCGGCCGCGTCGGTGACATCGCCGCGCAGGTAGTCGACGCCCGCGTGCAGGGGCCAGCCGCCGGTCAGACCGCGGCTGACGGAGACCAGCCGCGCCGCGCCGAATCGGCCGAGCTCTGCCAGCAGGGTCGACCCGATACAGCCGGTACCACCGGTGACCAGCACCGTCTTGCCGCCTAGCCAGGACCGCAGGTCCGCATCGGCGACCGGCACCGAGCGCTTCCTGATGGAATCGAAGCGCTCGCGCTCCTCGATTGCGTCCGGCTTGGCCGCGATCAGCTCCTGGGTCAGCCGCTGCAGCTCGCGCAGCGGGCCATCCGCCAGCAGCTGGCGACCCTTGGGCGCAGCGTCCTGCATCGCCAGGATGATCTCCGAGACCGTCGGCACGTCCTCCCCCTTCTCCGCCCGGTGTGCCTGCCAGGCGGCGTTGCTTCGACGTCGCCGGCAGGTCGCGCGGGGCGCCCCGGCCGGCAGTGCCAGAGATACGGCCTTCTGGCGAGGCATCCAGTTATTTCTGTGGCTACTTTGATATCTCTGCAGACGGCCCGAGGAGGGCTAACTGCCTGAATCGAGATGTTCGCCCGGCGGCTGGCCCGGTCGTCGCCAGCTCGACTGCACGACCTGTGCGGGCTTGGGCCAGTTAAGGCGTATCTGGATGACGAGTGAGGGCCGATCGTGGTTGACATGAAAGGAGCGCTTTCTCCGGCCCGCTGATACATCCGCGGCCAGATTCCCCGTCCTGACTCAGCCTTGCTTTATCTATCTCTTCACTAGGAATAAGGCCATCGGCTGTCATTTGGCTGTATCACCGACACCGGCTCCCTGCTCCAATAAACTGGCGCCTCCCGCGCCCGGGATCTCCCGGCTCCGGCAACCGGCTCTCCCGGCTGCCGCAGACGGGGCTCCCGACTCCTCCACGACGCGAGCAAGCACGAGAAGAAGGTGTGGCCAGATGAAAGTTGCGGTGGTCGGCCTTGGCTATGTCGGCACCGTGACAGCGGCCTGCCTGGCGGCCAACGGGCATGACGTCTGGGGCCTTGACGTCGACGCCGCCAAGGTCGATGAGGTCAGGTCCGGACGCAGCCCTGTCGCCGAGCCCGGCCTCGATGCGCTCGTCAGGCAGACGGTGGCCGGCGGCACGCTGCATGCCACGACGTCCTGCGCGGAGGCCGTTGAGGCGGCCGAGCTCTCCCTGGTCTGCGTCGGTACCCCGTCGACCGGGCGGGGCGCCGCCGACCTCTCCTACATCAGGCGCGCCGTCGACGACATCGTGGCCGCCGTCCAGAGCACGCGGCCGCCGCAGAGCGGGCGGCACAGCGTCGTCATCCGGAGCACGGTGCCGCCTGGCACGATCGAGGATGTCGTCGGCCCGGCGCTGGCGGCCGTCACCGGCCCGGTCGTGCTTGGCGCGGCCATGTGCCCCGAGTTCCTGCGCGAGGGCACCGGCGTCGCCGACTTCTACGCCCCGCCGATGATCATCGTGGGTACCGCCGACGCCGCCGTCGGCGAGACGGTGACCAGCGCGTTCAGCTTCCTTGACCAGCCGGTCCAGGTCGTCGACGTGCGCATCGCCGAGGCGCTCAAGTACGCCTGCAACGCCTACCACGCGACCAAGATCTCCTTCGCCAACGAGCTGGCCCGGCTCTTCAGGCATCTCGGGGTCGACTCGCGCGAGGTGATGACGCTGTTCTGCCAGGACGACGTACTCAACATCTCGCCCGCCTACCTGCGGCCCGGCTTTGCCTTCGGCGGCTCCTGCCTGCCGAAGGACCTGCGGTCGCTGCTGCACATGGCGCGCATGAGCGGCGCCGACATGCCCCTGCTGGCCGGCACGCTGGCGACTAACGACCTCGTCATCAACGAGGTAGTCGACCGGGTGGTGAGCTGCGATGCGCGTACGGTCGCGCTGCTCGGCCTCAGCTTCAAGATGGACACCGACGATCTGCGGGAGAGCCCGAACGTCGAGCTCGCCGAGCGGCTCATCGGCAAGGGGTTCGAGGTCCGCATCTACGACCAGATCGTCAACCCGGCCCGGCTGGTCGGCGCCAACCGGCGGTACGTGGAGGCCAAGCTGCCGCATCTGGGCAGGCTGCTCGTCCCCGATCCGGCGGCGGCGCTGAGCGGCGCGGATGTGGCGATCGCGTCGAGCAGCGAGCCCGCCGTCGTCGAGGCGCTGCTGTCCGCTCCGCCGCCGCACCTGATCGACCTGTCGGGCCGGCTCGACAGCAGGCTCGAGGCAGTTCCCGGCTACGAGGGGATTGGCTGGTGAGCCGCATCCTGATCATCGTCCAGAACCTGCCGGTGCCGTTCGACCGGCGCGTCTGGCTCGAGTGCCAGGCACTCACCGCGGCTGGCTACGAGGTCAGCGTCGTCTGTCCGAAGGGCGCCGGCGATCCTGGCTTCCAGGTCATCGACGGCGTCCGGCTGTACAAATACCGGCCGTACGCGCCGGGCGGCAGCAAGGCCGGCTTCATCGCCGAGTACGTGTACTCGTTCCTGGGCACCGCGTGGATGACCCTGCGGGCCCGCCGGTCCGGCCGGTTCGACGTGCTGCAGGCCTGCAACCCGCCGGACATCTTCTGGCCCATCGCCCTGGTGCTCCGCGCTCTGGATCGGACCAGGTTCGTGTTCGACCACCATGACCTGTGCCCCGAGCTGTTCGAGTCCAGGTTCGCCGGCGGTCCGCGGCTGCCCTATCGCGGGCTGCGCGCGCTCGAGCGGCGCACCCACCGCACCGCGGATCATGTCATCTCCACGAACGAGTCCTACCGGGAGATCGCGATCACCCGCAGCGGCAAGTCGCCCGCTGACGTCACTGTCGTCAGGACCGGCCCCGACCCGGACCGCCTGCAGCGCGGTCAGGCGAACGACGAGCTGCGCCGCGGTCGCCGTTACCTGGCTGCCTACATCGGCGTGATGGGCCCGCAGGACGGTGTCGACTACGTGCTGCGAGCGGCCAGCGTGCTGGTGCATGAGCTCGGCCGCACCGACATCGCGTTCACGCTGATCGGCTCGGGCGACAGCTTCGCCGATCTGGTCGCGCTCCGGGACGAGCTCGGCCTGGCCGGCCACGTGGAGTTCACCGGCCGGGCGCCGGACGACCAGGTCGCGGCCATTATGTCCACCGCCGACGTCGGCCTGTCGCCGGACCCGAAGAACCCGCTCAACGACGTCTCCACGATGAACAAGTCGATGGAGTACATGGCGTTCGAGCTGCCGGTGGTGGCGTTCGACCTGCGCGAGACGCGGGTGTCGGTCGGTCCGGCCGGCGTCTACGTGACGCCGAATGACGTGCATGAGTACGCCGCGGCGATCGCCCAGCTGCTGGACGACGAGCCGGAGCGGGCCAGGCTCGGCAAGCTCGGGCGGGTCAGGGTCGAGCAGGAGCTCGCCTGGTCTCATCAGGAGCGCGCCTACCTCGGTGTCTACGAGGCACTGCTGAGCGGCGGTCAGGTGCCGCAGCGGGCGAAGGCCTGAGATGTGCGGCATCGCTGGCTGCTACCAGCAGGCCGACGGCCGCAAGCTGGTCGACATCATGAGCGACCGGATCGCGCACCGCGGGCCGGACTCCAGCGGGCTGTGGGTGCACGAGACCGATCAGGTCGCGGTCCAGCTGGGCTTCCGGCGGCTCTCGATCATCGACCTCAGCAGCGCCGCTGACCAGCCGCTGAGCAAGGACGGCCTGACCATCGTCTATAACGGCGAGCTCTACAACTACCGGGAGCTGCGGGCCGAGCTGACCGCACGGGGCGTCCGGTTCGCCACCGCATCCGACACCGAGGTGGTGCTCGAGTCGTGGCGGTGCTGGGGACCGGATGCGCTGCGCCGGTTCCGCGGCATGTTCGCGTTCGCCGTCGTCGACACCGCCACGGGCGAGCTTGTCCTGGCCCGGGACCCGCTTGGCATCAAGCCGCTGTACTACCTGCCGCGCGGCGCCGGCGTGGTGTTCTCCTCCGAGCTCAAGGCGGTCGTCGCGGCCGTCGGGTCTGAGCTGACTATCGAGCCGGGCGCGCTGGTCGCCTCGATGCTCTATTACTGGCTGCCCGAGCAGCGCTGTGCCATCGACCAGGTGCGCAAGCTGCCCGCCGGGTGCTGGGCCCGCTTCCGGCCAGACGGAACGGCCGACGTGCAGGCGTACTGGAAGGTCGCCGACATCGCGGCCGAGGCCGCCGCCGGGGAGCCCGCTGACCTGCGCGCGGTGATCGAGGAGTCGGTCGCGGCGCACCTGATCGCCGACGTCCCGGTCTCCAGCTTCCTGTCAGGCGGCCTGGACTCCAGCATCGTGACGGTCCTGGCTCACCGGGCGAACGCGAACATCGACGCGTACACCATTACCTTCCGGGCCCAGGACCAGAAGCTGGAGGCAATGCCGGACGACGCGATCTACGCCCGCAAGGTCGCGGCGAGGTACGGCGTCGACCTGCACGAGATCGAGATCTCCCCGGACATCGTCAGCATGCTGCCGCGAATCGTGGACGTGCTCGACGAGCCCATCGGCGATCCGGCCGCCATCAACACGCTGCTGATGTGCGAGGCGGCACGGGAGCGCGGGGTCAAGGTCATCCTGTCCGGGATGGGCGCTGACGAGCTGTTCGGCGGCTACCGCAAGCATCTGGCCTGCATGCTGGCGAGTCGCTATGGCCGCCTGCCGGCGGCGCTGCGGCACGGCATCATCCAGCCCGCGGTGAACGGCATGCCGGTCAGCGCGGGCGGCCGCGGCCTGCGGTACGCGCGGTGGGCCAAGCGCTTCCTGACCTTCGCCGAGCTGCCCGAGGAACCGCGCTTCCGGCGCAGCTACACGATGTACGACCGGGACGAGCTGGCCGCGCTGCTAAGCCCGGACCTCACCGGCTACGTCGACGACGTGATCCGCGAGCACAGCGAGATCTACCTGGACAACGTGCTCACCGACGAGGTCAACCGGATGTGCCTGGCCGATTCGCGGCTGTTCCTGCCGGGCCTCAACCTCGCCTACACCGATCGCTCCAGCATGGCCGCGTCCGTCGAGGTAAGGACGCCGTTCGTCGACCCGGTGGTCGCCAGGGCGGCCTTCTCGATCCCGGGCGACGCCAAGATCCATGGCCGGCAGGGAAAGCTCGCGCTCAAGAAGGCGGCAGAGAACTGGCTGCCCGACGAGATCGTGCACCGGCCGAAGGCCTCCTTCAGCGCCCCGCTGCGCGCCTGGGTCCGCGGCGACCTTCGCGAGCTCATCGACGACGTCCTGGTGGGCGGCGAGCTCGTCGACTCCGGCATAATCCGCCGCGAGCCGCTGCTCCAGCTCATCCGCGATGAGCAGGCCGGCCGCGAGGACCGGTCCAAGCAGATCTGGCAGCTCCTGTCCATGGAGCTGTGGTACCGCCACGCCCAGTCGATGGGCGTCGGCACCCGATGACAACACGCCGCGCCGACCCGAGGACGTCATGAAGCAGATAGCCCAGAACTACAAGTCCGGGGAGCTGGCCGTGCTCGACGTGCCGGCTCCGTCGGGCCGGCCGGGCGGCGTCCTGGTGCAGTCGCTGTTCTCGCTGATCTCCACCGGCACCGAGATGATGAAGGTCACCGAGGCCAACATGTCGATGGTCGGCATGGCCAGGGCCCGGCCCGACCAGGTCCGCAAGGTGCTGGACGCGGTCTCTCAGCAGGGTGTCATGACCACCTACAAGAAGGTCATGAACCGGCTCGACTCCTACACGCCGCTCGGCTACTCGCTCTGCGGCGTCGTCACCGAGGTCGGCCGGGGAGCCGAGGAATTTCACGTCGGGCAGCTTGTCGCAGCGGCAGGCAACGAGCACGCGCTGCACGCCGAGCTCAACTGGGTCCCGGTCAACCTGTGCGTTCCCGTCCCGAGGGGGGTCGCCCCCGAGCACGCGGCGTTCTCCACCGTCGGCGCGATCGCCATGCAGGGCGTCAGGCAGGCCGAGGCGCAGCTCGGCGAGACCGCGGTCGTCATCGGCCTCGGCCTGGTCGGCCAGCTGGTCGTGCGCCTGCTGGTGGCATCGGGCGTGAAGGTCATCGGGATCGACCTCGTCCCTGACCGCTGCGAGCTGGCCGAGAAGGCCGGGGCCCTCCGCTGCGGCGCGCCGACCGACGAGGGCCTGCAGGTAATCACCGAAGCGCTGGCCGAGCTGACCGGCGGCCGCGGCGCCGATCACATCCTGCTGGCGGCCGGCGGGTCCAGCAACGGGCCGGTCGAGCTGGCGGCCAGGCTGGCCAGGGACCGCGCCCGGGTCGTGGACATCGGCAAGACCAAGCTGGACCTGCCCTGGAACGCCTATTACGACAAGGAACTCGACGTCCGCTTCTCGCGCTCCTACGGGCCGGGCCGGTACGACGACTCCTACGAGCTCGAGGGCAGGGACTATCCGGTCGGCTACGTCCGGTGGACCGAGAAGCGGAACCTGGAGTGCTTCCTGGACCTGCTGGCCCGCAAGGAGATCGAGGTGGAGTCGCTGGTGTCGGGGACGTTCCCGATGAGCGACGCCAGCAAGGTCTACAGCGACCTGGCCGATGGCTCGCTGAAGGCCGTGGGCGTGCTGCTCGAGTACCCGGCGCCACCGCCGGGTGCTGCCGCGCCCGCTACCAGCCTGGTTATCTCCGCCGGCCAGGCACCGGCGCCGCGCGGCGGCAGCACCGGTCAGCTGCAGATCGGCTTCATCGGGGCAGGGAACTACGCGTCGTCCATGCTGCTGCCGCACCTGGCCCGGCTCGGCACGGCCCGGCTTGCGCACGTCGCGACCACCCGGTCGCTGTCGGCGATGAACGCCCAGCGGCGGTTCGGGTTCACCACCGCCTCGACCACGGCCGAGGCGGTGCTCAACGACGACTCGCTGGACGCGATCTTCATCGTGACCCGGCACCACACGCACGCCGACCTGGTCTGCCGGGCACTGGAGACCGGCAAGGCCGTGTTCGTGGAGAAGCCGCTGGCGCTGACCGGGGAGGAGCTGACCAGGATCGCCGAGGTCGTCCAGGCCACCGGCAACGACAGGCTCATGGTCGGCTTCAACCGCCGCTTCGCTCCGCTGCTGACCGAGCTGAAGGCGAAGTTCGGTGACCCCGCCGGCGCGTCCGTCATGCGCTACCTGGTGAACGCCGGCCGGCTGGACGCCGGCAGCTGGTACCGGAACGAGGAGCTTGAGGGCTCGCGGTTCACCGGCGAGGGCGGTCACTTCATCGACACGCTCAGCTTCTGGGCGGACAGCCTGGCGACCGAGGTATTCGCCGTGCCCGGCCCCGAGCCCGACGACGTGCAGGCCACCATCCGGTTCGCGGACGGGTCAAGCGGAACGATCTGCTATGTCACGACCGGCAACCCGCGCTATCCGAAGGAGACCCTGGACGCGGCGGGCGGCGGGCGCAGCGCGCGACTGGACAACTTCTCCAGTGCCGCCGCCTGGACCGGCCGGAAGCGGACGACCAGCAAGGCGCGGGGCGGGCAGGACAAGGGCCAGCGCAGGCAGGTCGAGGAGTTCGTGACCGCGGTCCGCGCGGGCGCGCCGATGCCGATCTCGCTCGACTCGCTGATCGCCACCACCAGCGCGACCATCGCGGTCGGCGAGAGTCTCACCCGCGGCGTTCCGGTCCGGGTGTGAGCATGCAGGCACCCTCCCGGCTGAGCTGGTACGTGCGGCGCCTGGGCCGCATGTCGCCAGCGGAGCTGGCCTGGCGTGCCCGCGACGAGGCCAGGCAGGCCGCCTGGGCGCGGCGGCAGGTCAGCCGCGCTCAGCTTGCGGCGGGACTGCCGCCGACGGCGGCCGCCGGGTCCGCTCGGGCAGCCGGGGGCGGGCCGCCGGGCGGGCGCCGCTTCGGAGCGGTCCTGCCGCCGGACGCGGCCGCAGCGGTTCCGGCCGAGGCCAGGACCGGGATCATCGCTGCCGCCGGCCGGCTGCTGGCCGGGCAGTGGGAGGTCCTCGGCGTCGAGCGGACCGACCTGATCAGCCCGGACTGGTTCGCTGATCCGGTGACCGGCCGGAGCGCGCCGGCCGACCGGTACGCGTTCCGCATCAACCACCGCTCCGAGGAGCAGACCGGCAACGTCAAGCAGGTCTGGGAGATCTCCCGGCTGCACCATCTCACTCTGCTCGCCATGGCGTGGTACCTCACCGGGGACGATCGGTGCGCCGGGCGCATCGACGAGCAGCTGCGGTCCTGGTGGCAGGACAACCCGTTCCTGTCCGGGGTGCACTGGACCAGCGGGATCGAGATCGGCATCCGGCTCATCAGCCTGACCTGGATCAGGCGGCTGCTGGACGGCTGGCCGGGCGTCGGCGAGCTGTTCGAGGACAACGACCTGGCCGTGCAGCAGATCCGCTGGCATCAGGAGTACCTGGCCGCGTTCCGCAGCCGCGGTTCCTCGGCGAACAACCACGTGATCGCCGAGGCGGCCGGCCAGCTGGCCGCGAGCTGCGCCTTCCCCTGGTATCCCGAGAGCGACCGGTGGCGGCAGGCTGCTGCCAGCCTGCTCGAGCAGGAGCTGGTGCGCAACACCTTCCCCTCCGGCATCGGCCGCGAGCTCGCCTCGGACTATCACGCGTTCGTGGCCGAGCTCGGCCTGGTCGCGGCCATCGAGGCGGATGCCAGCGGTCATCCGCTGAGTCGCCCCGTACTGGCGCGGCTGTGCGCCATGGTCGACAGCGCGGCCGCCCTTCTCGATGACACCCTCAGGCCGCCGCGGCAGGGCGATGGCGACGAGGGACGCGCGCTGCTGCTGGACGCGCCGGATCACCCGGCCTGGCCGTCACTCCTAGCGCTCGGCGAGTCCCTTTTCGGTGCGCTGCCGTGGTGGCCGAAGGTGCTCCCCGACGCGCGGAGCGCGGCAGTCAGCGCGCTCACGGGTCCGGCATGGCCGGTCGATGACCGGCCGGAGCAGCGGCCAGCGCACTTCGCCGACGCCGGGCTGACGCTGCTGCGGACCGCATCCGGAGACGAGCCGGAGATCTGGTGCCGGTGCGACGGCGGCCCGCACGGGTATCTCAGCATCGCCGCCCACGCCCACGCGGATGCGCTCTCGGTCGAGGTCCGCTGCGGCGGGGTCGACATTCTCGCTGATCCCGGCACCTACTGCTACCACGGCGAGCCCGAATGGCGGTCGTACTTCCGGTCCACGCTCGGCCATAACACCGTAGAAATCGCGGGCCAGAGCCAGTCGGCTGAGGGCGGCCCCTTCCTGTGGCTGCAGCAGGCTCAGACCCGGCAGCTCGGCGTCGCGGATGCGGGCGAGACCGCCCGCTGGTCGGCCGAGCATGACGGGTACGCCTCGCTGACTCCGCCCGCCCGGCACTGCCGGTCAGTGGAACTGGACCGCTCCGCGCGGAGCGTGACCATTCTTGACGAGATCACCGGCAGCCACGACGTCCGGGTGGCCTTCCACCTGGGCCCGGCGGTCACGGCGGAGCTCAGCGGTCACACGGCCGAGCTCGCCTGGCCGGACGCGGCAGGGCCGGGCCGGGCGCGATTCACACTTCCGCGGGAACTCCGGTGGAGCCTGCACCGCGGCGAGACAGACCCAGTCATCGCGGGCTGGTATTCGGCTGGCCTGGGTCAGCGCGAGCCCGCGATCACGCTGATCGGCACTGGCCGGGTGGATATGAGCGCCTCGCTGCGCTCCTGTCTGGAGTTCGCTCAGGCAGTGCCGCTGAGCACGGGGGACGAACGACATTAAGCCATATACTGATGCGCATCCGATGCACCGCCGGGAGTCGTGCATTGTGTTACGCACTGTAACGAATACACCGGAGGTCGGATGAGCGATCAGCCACTGGACCTGAGGCGGTCCATGCAGATCGTGCGCCGCCACAAAGCGGTCGTGAGCGTTTTCGCCGCGATCGGCGTGGCCGCGGGGGTGGCATTTGCCGTCGTCAACCCGCCAGAAGTCAAGGCGGAAGCGCAGGTTCTGCTGCCGCAGAGCGTGCACGACGGCGCGACCGAGGATTTCATCGGCAAGAGCTACCCGGTGCTCTCCGGCGCGCTGCCGTCGATTCACCCGGCGACAACCGTCTCCAGCTTGCAGTCGTCGCTGACGGTCACGAACCCGGCCTCGAACATCATCCTGTTCACCGTCAGCGCCCCGACGGCCGGGCAGGCGCAGAGCGCCGCCAACGCCATCGCCGCCAGCTACGTCAGTTACGCGGCCTCGCTGTCGACCGCTAACGGCAAGGTGGCCGCGCACCTGCTCCCGAGCGGGAACGAGGCGCACCGGACGTCACCCTATGTAAACGACGCGGTGTATGGCATCATCGGCGGCCTCCTGCTGACGATCATCGCCTCGATCATCGTGCTGTCCAGGAACCGCCACGACCGCAAGCTCCGGATGCGGGACGAGATCGCGAACTCCATCGGCATCCCGGTGCTGGCCTCGATCGCCGTCGGCCATCCGTCCGACGCTGCCGGCTGGGCCAGGCTGCTGGCTGAGTACGAGCCAGGCGCTGTCCATGCCTGGGGCATGCGCAGCGCTCTGCGCCAGCTGGGCCTGTGGGGCGTCGACCCCGCTGACCCGGGCGCCGGCCGCCGGACATCGCTGGCGGTGCTCTCGGTCGACACCGACCCCGGGGCGCTGGCGCTCGGGCCGCAGCTGGCGGTGTTCGCCGCCTCGCTCGGCATCAGGACCACGCTCGTCATCGGACCGCAGCAGAACCCGAACGCGACCGCCACGCTCCGGGCAGCCTGCAGCATGCAGCCGGTGGCCTCGTCGCGGTGGTCAGGGTACCTCGAGGTCGTCGTCCTGGATTCCGCGGACAGCGGCGATCCGCCGAACGCGGCGCTCACGGTCATCGTGGCTGTGGTGAAGGCCAGCGAGCCCAGGGCCGCGGAGACCATGCGCGCGATGACGACGGTGCTGGGCGTCTCGTCCGGTGCCGCCACGGCCGAGGAACTGGCCAGAGTCGCCGTCAGTGCTGCCGCTGACAACCGGCAGATCACCGGCATCCTGGTCGCTGATCCGGATTCCGAGGACCGCACCACCGGCCGTCTGCCGCATTCCCCATCCCGCCTGGCGCCGCGGACCATGGCCGCGCCGGTCGCAAAGATCACGACGGAGATCGGCCGGTGAACGAGACAGACGAGACCGTAACTTTCGCCAGGTTCGCCGGGCCGGAGCCGTCCGCGAGGGACTGGCGCGCGGACGAGGCCGCGGTCGATCCGAGCCCCGCCTCCGGGGTGCCGGGCCTGGTCAGCCTGGCCTTCCTCACCTCGGCCCTCCGCCGCAGGTACAAGCTGTGGCTGACGCTCGGGCTGATCGGCTTCATCATCGGCGCGGCGATTTACGTCCTGAAGCCGCCGCCTTTCAAGGCTGATAGCACCATCTACATCCAGTACAACATCAACGCCGATAACGGCGACGGCGGCTCGGACTACATTGCGACCCAGCAGAGCCAGATCCAGTCGCTGCCAGTGGCCGCGCTCGCGGTGAAGAAGCTCGGACTGTCAATGCCGGCCTCGACCTTCCTCAGCAAGTACACCGTCACGGTGGTCACTGACCAGATCGTGACGCTGGAGATGAGCGCGCCGTCGCAGGCCCAGGCCATCTCCTGGCTGAACGCCGTTGACTCAGCGGCCCTCGCCTACCGGGCCACGTTCCTGACGGACGCGCAGGCCACCTACGTGGCCACGCTGAACAACTCGGTCGCCGCCGCGAAGGCGCAGATCAGTGGCGTCAGCGCGCAGATCGCCCAGGCGCCGGCGGGCACCAAGCAGCTCAGCCAGCTCAGGGCGCGGCGCACGGCGCTCACCACCAAGCTCGGGGCGCTTGAGCAGAACGTCGAGGCCACGATCGTCAGCGGCCAGGTCGACACCGAGGTCAACATCAAGGGCGCCGACGTCACCAGCCCGGCCGCCGCGGTGCACCGCTCGCACTTCAAGGTGATCGGCGAGTACATCGGCGCTGCGCTGGCAGCCGGACTGGTAATCGGCATGGCGATCGTGATCGTGCAGGCGCTGGTCTCCACCAAGCTGCGCCGCCGGTACGACGTGGCCCAGGCGCTGGCCGCGCCCGTGCGGCTCAGTGTCGGACGGGTGAAGGCGCGGGCTGCCGCTCGCGGCGGCGTCAGGAGAGCCGCGGCCCGCAACCGCGGTATCCGGCTCATGGTCCGCCATCTGCGTGACGTTCGCGGTAACATCCCGCCGCCGGCCGCGCTGGCTGTCGTGCCCGCCGACGAACCGGGGGTGGCAGCACTGGCGCTGGTGAGCCTCGCGCTGTCCTACGCGCAGAAGGGCCTCGAGGTTGTCGTGGCCGACCTGTCCGGCGGCGTCGCCGCGCGGCTGCTGAAAATCAGCGAGCCCGGCCTGCACAAGGTCGAGAGCGACGGAACCGCGCTGACGATCTTCCTGGCCGAGCCCACCGCGGTCGCCCCGATCGGGCCCCTGGCCGTGCGGGCGACAGCGGCTGACCCAGACTCCCCGGCAGCAGAACTAGTGAAGGCCTACGGCTCGGCGGACCGGCTGCTCACGCTGGCACCGCTCGACCCGGCCCTTGGTGCGGACCATCTCACCACCTGGGCGTCAGCCGCCGTGGTGACCGTCACAGCGGGGCAGGCGACCGCAGTGAAGCTCCGCGCTACCGGCGACATGATCCGGCTGGCCGGCGTCTACCTGGCATCCGCGATCCTGATCGGTGCCGACAAGAGCGACGAGAGCTTCGGCACTTCGGAGCTGCCGATCTCGGGCACTGCCTCGGACGCCGAGCTGCTCGGCATCGGCTAGCTCGGTATCGGCTAGGCGGGCGGGCTACGACACGCTCTTGCGGACGGACGCCAGCGTCGTGCGGCACTCGGCCAGGATAGGGCCGAGATCGCGGAAGTCCAGGCAGTCGTAATGCGGCGTCCGGAGGAACTCGGTGGCGAACGTCCACGCGGCCCTGGACCGCGACATGCTGTCGGGCCGGCCGGCGCGGCCGCGGTTATTCATCAGCCAGCGCATGTCGCCGCGGAGCCACCGCATCCGGAGCCCTGACCGGTAGCTCTGCACCCGGTCAACCGGGTTGCCGGTCGCCCACTGCCAGATCATCAGCGGGAAGTCGACGCCAGCCCGCCGCGCGGTCTCGATGCCGCCCACCAGCCTGGCATTCACCTCCATCAGCAGCGGCCGGCCCGCCAGGTCCCGGCGGAACTCGACCTCGCACAGGCCCTGCATGCCGATCGCGGTGACGAGGCGCACCGACAGGTCGTGCAGATCAGCCGGGATCGGCATCGTTTCCCGCAGCACGGACGCCCCGCCGAGTGCCGGGCTTGTCCGGAGCGCGCTGTAGGCAAAGCTCGCGTGGATCTCGCCGTCGGCGATGAACATGATCACTGCCTCGCGGGTGCCCCCGGCCCACTCCTGCGCGAGGGCCCCCGTGCCCGCGTCGAGCATCCACTTCGTCGCCTTGAGCGCCTCGGCCTCGTTGATGACCTCGACGGCCTGCAGCCGGTCACCTGACTGCTCTGCCCACGAGCTGGTCGGCTTCAGCACCATCGGGAACGCCAGCTTCTCGAACACCGCCGCGAGATCGTCGAGGCAGTAGATCCGGATGCTGGTGGGCGATTCGATGCCCAGATCGCGGGCGACCTCGAGCGTGCGCTCCTTGTTGTTCGCGATGTCGAGAACGCAGTCGGAGGGCAGCGCGAGCTGGCAGCCGAGCGCGGCAAGCTGCGTCCGCCACGGCATCAGCGCGGCCACCGAGCCATCGCTGCCGGGCAGAACCGCCTGAGTAGGGTGAGCCGCCACGAACTCGGCCACGCCGGCGCCAAAGCCATCAGGGTCGGCGGCAAAGCTCGGCAGTATCACGCTGTGAGCGGAGAAGCGCGACCTGAAGGCCAGCACCGGGAGCAGCGGGTCGCACTCCGCGAAGCACTCGCCCGCTACGACGCGCTTGCCGGCCGCGCCAAGGCTGCGCACCGTGGCAAGCGCCTGCCGGCTGCCGGCATCCAGAACCAGAGCGTCGTACTCGTAGGAGGCCGGCGCGCGGAGAGACGCAGGCTCCGGTGCCGCTGCCGTCACCGAGCCGACCGCCGCGCTCTGCAAGTCCATCTGGCTGTGCTGCCTTCCCCTGTGCGGCCCGTCCGATGGCCGCCCGAGCGGATAGCGCGGCAAAAGCGGCCCGTGTTACTTTACCAACCACATACCAGCGCGTGGTGCGCGTATGACAAGATCTTTCGTTAGTTAACTGATCTTCTCATGGTAAGCAGCATCAAGATGGGACGACTTAGCGCGTGCCATTAAATGTGCTTCCTGCGTCCTGGCCGTACGGCGCGGCCTGCCATTGCGCCTGGGTCAGCTGCGTCCCCTGGTTCGCGGCCCAGAACCCGAATGAGCCGAGGCCGCCTGAGCCCTGCCAGGTGTATGCGTTGTCCGACCACACATTGCCCAGGCCGCCCTTCGCGTGCGCGACCAGGCTCGGATAGGCGTGGAAGAACTGCATGAGCGCGGGAACGCCCGCGTTGAAGGCCAGCAATCCCATGTAGCCGCACATGTTCTTGGTTGTGCAGCCGCGGATCCTGGCGGTATTCATGCTGAAAATATTGTGCGAAACGGTCACATTGCGACTGCCCCAGATGCAATTCAGCCAGTAGTCGGAGACGGGCTTTCCTGACCGCGCGGCGGGGCCGCCGTGGTAGTAATCCGCCGGTCCGCAGCCGCCGTAGGCGGAGATCAGGATCTGGGCCCGGCCGGGACTCGGCGCCTTCGCGGTGAGTGTGAAGGAGCTGGCACTGGCGACGCTGCCGATCGTGCCGATCATGGCCCCGGTACTGAGATTGAAGACGGCCATGCCCGGCGACGGCGCCTGGACCTGATTCCCCATGTTCGAATTGGTCTGGTCCCCGCCGTAACCCGCGCACAGGGCCTTGAGGCCGCCGGCCGCAGTCACGCTCGTTCCCGCTATATGGGCGTTCGTACTGGTCAGCACATTTGTCTGGAGATAGTAGGTGCTGCTATTGGGCTGATCAAGCGCCCCGAGGGGGATGCTGCACGACGAGTCGCCGTCCAGGTTTCCCGGATAGCGGTTGGTGTCGGTGTAGACCATGATCTCGCCGAAGTTATTGATCAGCGCATTCCCCTCGACCAGCAGCCGGCCGGCGTAGCGGGAGGTGAGGTGGCAGCGCGGAGCGCAGCCGGGCACGCTGACCGAGGTCAGGCTGGCGTTCCCGCCCGAGTTCGGCAGGTAAAGCGCGGCGTAGGGGAAGTTACCGCCGGCGCCGGTCACCGGCCCCAGTCCGTTTGTGCAGCTGACGTGCTGATAGCAGCCGCTCTTGCCGCCGGACGGCCAGCTGCCATCGGAGGCCCAGCCGTTGCCCGCCAGCGTGTTGTCCGAGATCCTCGCGTTGTAGCTGGCCTCGTACTCGATTCCCTCGCCCCAGTTAGAGGAGACGTAGTTGCCGGAGATGTTCGCGCCGGTGTTGTCGAAGTCGAGCCAGATGCCGGTGTTGTAGTTGTCGTGCACGTAGTTGTCGGTCACGTCCGCGTTGACCGTGAAGAACAGCTTGCCGCCACCGGAGCAGCCGCAGTCCTCATCGGGGTACTCACCGATCGCGTTCCAGCTGATCTCGTTATGGCTGACGACGTCATCGGCGCCAGTGCCGTTGAAGGCACCCTGCGCGTTATGGGTCAGGCAGTTGTACTCGATCGTGGTGTCACCGGACATGCCGATGGCGTAGCCCCCGTTGCTGCCCTCGCCCTTCGCCGGCGGCCCGTTGCCGTTGTAGCCGTAGTCGTTGGGACCGATGGTGTCGAACTTATAGGTGTCGCCGGTGCCGAATTCGGCACCGTTCTCGTTCCCGAGGACCGCGTTGTTCTCGCTCGCCCCGTAATTCTTGATGGTCAGGTACTCCCAGGTTTGATTCGCGGCGGTGACTCCGCCGGTACTCGAGCTCAGATAGGAGCCTCCGCCGCCGCCGCCGTTGACCCCGTCGATGACGGCCTCGCCGGCGCTCCGGGAGTATCCGCCGAGGTACACCGAGTCGTCACCGGTGGGCATGACGGTCTGGATCACGTGCCGGCCAGGCACGAAGTAGTACAGCGTGTGACCGGAATCGAAGCTGCCGCCGCTGGCCGCAGCCGTGTTGTCGCCAGGCTGGATGATGACACCGCGGCTGACACCCGGAAAGTCCGACCCGGCCGCCCCGTAGGTAGGAAGCCCGTGCTCACCGCTGCTGAACGAGGAGGCTCCGCCTGCGTAGGTATAGGGAGAGCGGAGAACGGGCTCGCCGCACACCCGGGTGCCGGACGCGGGCGCACTGCCGAAGCTGCTCGTCGCCGCGCTCTGACCTGGCGTGGCAGCAGAACTCCGGGCCGGCCCGGGGCTGGCCGCCGCGCTGTGCCCGGCCGCCAGGTAGTAACCGCCAAGACCCGCTACCAGGGCTACTACGATCACGACGACGGGGATGACCTGCCGGGCGGTTCTGGCGGCGAGCCAGGAACGGAGCCTCGAGCTATCCGGGTCGGCAGGCAGGGGCGATCGATTGAATCTCGGACGCGACATCGTCGGAATTTGTCCTCTTACGGCCTATAGCCGGAATTATGCGGGAACATACAAAGTTCCCTCGTGCGAAGTAACGCCTTGAGTTAAGCATCCAGAGCCAGGACATTGAGGCTATACGTCTATAAGACCGGTGACGGCGCTGTCCTGATACCGCGCTGTCCTGATACCGCGGACCGCGCTGGGGACCACAGCGGCTCCCCGGCCGCGGGCCTGGTCCCGGCCCCGGCTGGACCCCGTCACACGATGTCGCGCTGTGAACACTGAGTAACACGTCCCGCTAGTGACCGATCTTTCAGTAATATGCCTACCTAGCCTCCGGCGGGGAAGGCCGCTGTATCGCCGCGGTCAGTAAGGAGAGCCGACGATGTCCGCCACGGCACGCACCAATGGATGAGCAGGCTGTCCAGAGGTTCTGGCAGGACCATGCCTGCGGTGACGCCCAGATGGGCGGCCTCCGGGAGCGCTTTCACGACGACTACGAGCAGTTCTTCGCCGACTATGACGCCTTCCGGTATCGGACCGAGCGGCACCTGCCAGCCTGCATCGCCGGGCTCAATGTGGCCGGGAAGCGGGTGCTGGAGATCGGGCTCGGCGAGGGCTCGGACTCAGAGCTCCTGATCAGGGAGGGCGCCCGCTGGTCGGGCGTCGATCTCACGACCGAGTCGGTCGACAGGGTCCAGGCTCGGCTGACGCTGCGCGGCCTTCCCTTCGAGCAGCTGAGGCAGGGCAGCGTCCTCGATCTGCCGTTCGCCGATAATTCCTTTGACCTGGTGTTCAGCCACGGTGTCCTGCATCACGTGCCCGACATCCTGCGCGCCGAGAGTGAGATCAGCCGCGTCCTGCGCCCCGACGGCGAGCTCGTGATCATGATGTACGCGCGGTGGTCGCTGAACTACCTGGTGTCCATCGCGGTGCTCCGGCGTGCGGCCCTGCTGGCAGCCGTCCCGCTGGTCAGGATCGGCGTCCTCAGCAGCTCCGCCCCGCAGGGCATCCTCGCCGGTCACCTGGACAACGTCCGCGCGACCGGACTGTTCCGCTACCTGCGGCTGCGCGAGTTCGTTCATCACAACACCGACGGGCCCGGAAATCCGTACGCGCTGGTCTACGACCGCCGCCGGGTCGGGCGTGACTTCCCGTCATTCCGGGTCACCCGCACGTACAAGCGGTTCATGCACGCGCCGCCGCTGCCCGTCCACCGGCTGCCCGGCCAGAGCCTGCTGGGCTGGCACCTGTGGGTCCACCTGAGGCCGACGACCGGCGCGACCGCGGCGACCGGGGCGCCTGCCGCCAGCGGCGCGGAGACGGCGGGCGCCAGCCCCGCTGAGACGCCTGCTGCCAGCCCCGCCGAGGCGCCCGCCGCCAGCCCCGCCGGGGCACCCGCCGCAAGCGCGGAGACGCCCGCCGTCGCACCCTCCAGGCACCCGGCCTGATCCGCCCGCGACCGGCCAGTATCCGCCCGTTCCCGCCCATGGTCGCCGCTCGGCTGAACCTCGCGTCCACGGCGGGCTGCTGCCTGGACGAATCCAGGTAGGCTGTGATATCCGACGACTAAGGGCAGTTACTGGATAGGTCGGGCCGGCATGTATGAGGGCGGGTTCACCGTGGTTTCGCTTCAGTACGGCGAATGCTCGGCTGCGCGGCTAGCCTGTCCCCCGGGTAGTTAGGGGCGAGCTGGAGTGGGGGTCGCGATGACGGGTGACGACACCCGCGGTCACGCGATCCCGAGTCCGGTGCGCCCTGCCGATCCAGGCCGCGACTTCGGGGTGACTGAGCCCGGTAGCGGCGGCGCCCATGGCTGCTGAGGCAGCTGCCAAGGCACGCCCCGCCGGGATGTCCTGGACCAGGCTTGTCGCACGCCTGCGCGCGCAGATGCTGCGCCGGATCAGCTGGGGACTCGCCGACCAGGGCATGTCCAGCATCACCAACGCGGCGGTCAGTATCTACGTCTACCGCGCGCTCGGCCCCGCTCAGTTCGGCGCCTTCAGCCTGGCCCTGGTGACGTACGCGTTCGGGCTGAACGCGTCCCGCGGACTGGCCACCGACCCGCTGATGGTCCGGTTCAGCGGTACCGACGTCGCGACCTGGCGGCGAGCTGTGTCGCGGTGCACCGGCACCGCAACCGTTGTCGGCCTGGTGATCGGCGCGTGCTCCCTCGGCGCGGCCGCGCTGCTGCACGGCACGACTGGCGCTGCGTTCTGCGCGCTTGCGCTGGCCTTCCCCGGGCTGATGCTCCAGGACAGCTGGCGGTTCTCGTTCTTCGCGCTCGGCAAGGGCAGCCGCGCTTTCGTCAACGACCTGATCTGGGCGATCGTGCTGTTCCCCTCACTCGCCGTGCTCAGGACCACAGGGCATGCCGACATCTTCTGGTTCGTCCTGGCCTGGGGCGGAGCGGCCGGCGTTGCCGCGGCGATCGGGCCGCTGCAGTCCCTGGTGATCCCGCATCTGTCCGGTGCGTGGAGCTGGGTACGCGACCATCGCGACCTCGGACCGCGGTACGTGGCCGAGGGTGTCTCCAGCGCCGGAGCCAACCAGCTGCGGACCTACGGCATCACCTTCCTGCTGGGCCTCGCGGCCGTCGGCTACGTGCAGGCGTCGAGCACGCTGATGGGCCCGTTCGTCGTCATCTACTTCGCGATGTCGCTGGTGATGATCCCGGAGGCAAGCCGCGTCCTGCAGCGATCGCCCCGTCGGCTGCCGAAGTTCTGCCTGGCGATGGGCGGCGGGCTTGGCCTGGCGGGCCTCGCCTGGGGCACCGTCCTGCTGGTCGGGCTGCCGCTCGGGCTCGGGACGCTCATCCTCGGCCACACGCATCCCTGGCAGCCGGTGTACCCGCTGGTCCTGCCGCAGATGCTGGCGACCGTCGGCCAGGGACTCAGCTCGGGAGCAGCGGCCGGCCTGCACGCACTGGGGGCTGCTCGCCGCAGCCTCCGCGCGATGGTGTGGACCTCGGTCAGCTACGTCGTCTTCGGCCTGATCGGCGCGGTGCTCAACGGCGCCGTCGGCACCCTGGAGGGGCTCGTCGTCTCGTCGGTCGTCGGCGCGGCACTGTCCTGGTGGCAGCTGCGGGCGGGACTGCGCGAGTACCGCGCCGGGGCAGCCGAGGCCACGGCAGCTGCCGCCGAGAACGCTCCGGCCCGCCAGGCGGGGCGCCACCGGACCGCCGGGGCCACCAGCGAGGCAGCCGGCCAGCCCGCTGCGGGTGCCGTGGCCGCCATCGGCACAACGGCGGACGCTGCCACCGCCGCGGCCAGCCTGCCGGCGAGGCAGACCGGCTGGCAGCGGGACGAAGCAGAAGAGATTCAGCTGACCATGCCGATTCCCCGCATTAATTACCCGTAACAAAGTGTTGCATCAAATTAAGGATTTCCAAAAAATGATTCGGATAGCATTGTCACTCACGGTTTTCCGGACTCGGGATAGGATGGCCACGGAGTGAAGGTCCTGCTTTCTGCCTTTCAGTGCTCGCCCGGACGGGGCAGCGAGCCCGGCGCCGGCTGGCACTGGGCTACCGCACTGGCGGACTACGGGCATGAAGTGACAGTTCTGACGTCGTCGGACTACCGTGAGCCAATCGTCAGGCACGACAACGACCATGGCATCGAGTTTCGTTTCGTGGACGAGCGCGTGTCGCCGCTGCACCGGCTCTCGAACTCCATGGGCCTGTACGACACCTACTTGCGCTGGCAATCTGAGGCCTATCGCCAGGTGCCCCCGGAGAAATTCGACGTTGTCCATCACGTCACGTGGGGATCGCTGCGACTGGGCAGCAAAATGTGGCAGCTCCCCATTCCACTGGTTTACGGCCCGATCGGCGGCGGGCAGCTCAGCCCGGCCCGGTATCGCGGTTACTTCGGCCGGGACCGGCCCATCGAGTCGTTCCGTGCCGCTTCCGCCGGGCCGCTGATGGCGCTCAACCGCCAGGGCCAGCAGACGCTGCGGCACGCGGCAGTCACTCTCGCCTGCAACTCCGACACGGCGAATGCGGCCCGCCGGGCGGGCGGGCGCGACGTGCGGCTCATGATGGCGGACGCGCTGCCCGACGACTGGGTCATCGAGGCCCGCGACAAGCCCGCCGGCACGCCGGTAGTCCTGTGGGTCGGCCGGATGCTCCGCCGGAAGGCGCCGACGCTCGCGGTCGAGGCGTTCGCAGAGCTGCGCCGGCACATGCCAGCCCGGATGATCATGGCGGGCGGCGAGGGCCCGATGACTCCGGAGGTCCGGGCGGCTGTCGAGCGGCTCGGGCTGACGGGCGACGTGGAACTGCTCGGCCAGGTGCACTGGGACCGGGTGCGCGAGCTGTACGCGTCCGCCAGCGTCTTCCTGTTCACCTCGCTGCGGGAGTCCTTCGGCGGCCAGTTCCTCGAGGCACTCGGCAAGGGGCTGCCGGCCGTGGCACTCGACCTGCACGGCATCAGCGACGCCGAGGTTGGCGATGCCGCGATCAAGGTCCCGCTGCCTGACCAGCCAGCCGAGCTGCCCGGCCGGCTCGGCGCTGCGTTGCAGACGGTGCTCACCGACGGCGAGTGGGAGCACCGGAGCACGGCCGCGGTGAAGTGGGCGTCCGAGCAGGTCTGGCCCGCCAGGGCGGCAGCCGTCACCGAGATCTACCGGGACATCACCGGGACCAGGCGCTAGGCACCGGCACGCGCCGGGCCCGGACGGCCCGAGCGCGCAGCCTGGAGGAGAAGGCAGAAAACATGCGCGTAGCGATCAACCTGCTGACCGACAACCCGGAAAACCCCACCGGCTCGCACTGGGGGTACTCGCGGCTGGTGCCGGAGATGGCGAAGAGGCTCACCTCAGGCGAAGAGCTGTACCTCATCGTCAGCCCGAAGTCGCGGCACTTTTTCGAGGGCATGGGCCCTGGCGTCAGCTACATCACCTATCCGTGGTCGAACGAGAAGCGCAACCTGCGCACGCTCTCCGAGCACGTCTACACGCCCGTCCGGCTGCCGCTCAGCCGGATCGACGTCCTGAATACGCTGATGGCGCCGGCGCTCAAGATCCCCCGCGGGCTGGTCGTCCACATGAAGACGATGCACGCCTTCACGGCGGGCGACTCGCTGGCTCCGGCCGCCCGCTTCTACCGCCGGATGCAGTACCCGCGGACGGCGCGGCTCGCCGATGCGATCATCATCAACTCGCTCAGCCTGCGCTCCGAAATCGAGCAGTACCTGACCGTCGACCCGGCCAAGCTCAGGCTCATTTACGAGGCAGTCGACCACGACATCTTCAAGCCGGGAGACGCCGAGGCCGCCCGCGTCCAGGTGAAGGCGCATGGCGTCACGAAGCCCTTCGTGCTGTTTGTCTCGTCACTGTGGAAGTACAAGAACTGCGACGGGCTGCTTCGGGCCTGGGCCGGCGCCCGCTCGCAGCTGGGCGACCGCCAGCTGGCGATCGTCGGGCACGGCCGGGACAAGGAGTACGTCGGGAAGCTGCACGCGCTGGCCGCGGACCTCGGCATCAGCGAGGACGTCGTCTTCGTCGGCGGCGTGCCGCTGGAGGAGACAGTCAGCTTCTACCGGGCAGCTGACGTGTTCGTGTACCCGTCGTTCAACGAGACGTTCGGGCTGCCCATTCTGGAGAGCATGGCCTCTGGCTGCCCGGTCGTGACCTCCAGCGTCACCAGCATGCCGGAGATCGCCGGAGGTGCCGCGGTGCTCGCGGATCCGGCGGATCCGGCCTCGATCGGCGCGGGCATCCGGACCGCGCTGGAATCCGGTGACCGGCTCCGCGAGGCCGGCCTTCAGCGAGCGGCGGCGTTCAACTGGGGATCGACGGCTGCATCGACTCTTGAGGTGTATCGCGAGGTCGCGGAACGGCGAGCCCGCCAGCGGGCCTGAACGGCCGCTGCGGGGCCGGTCCCGGCAGCCGGCGCACCACCCGGAAGCCTCGCCCCGGCCGCAGCGAGATGTCGCCTTCCCGGCCGCTCGGGGTCGGTACCAGCAGCGAGGCCGCGAGCGTGAGTTCCAGCATGTACGTCGTGGCGTCAGTGAATCCGACTTCAGTGATCGACGCCAGCAGGCAGTACGTGATCAGGAACAGGGCCAGTGCCCGCCGGGCACCGCGAGGCTGGAAGTAGCAGGCGATCAGCAGGAAGAGCAGGATGATCGCGCAGACGGTGACGCCAAAGAGCCCCTGGGTCTGGTAGGAGGCCAGCCAGTTGCTGTCGATGGGCAGGCCGTTGAACGAGCTGTTCGACAGGCCGAGGCCGAAGATCTCCTCGAAGCCGGTCCGCGGAAAGCTGAGGATGTCCGACCAGACCTTGGTGCGGCCGCTCAGGTCAGTCAGCTCGCTGCCGGTCTCCCCGCGCTCCAGCCAGGCCGTCAGCGCGCCTGCCAGCGCGGTAACCGCGATCGAGACGATGATGACCGCGCCGGCGAAGAACCTGCGGACCCGTGACTTGACGCTGAACAGGCTGAGGCCGGCCACGATGACACCCGCCAGCATGCCGACGAGCGCGGTCCGGGTGTGCGTGAGCACGAGCACGATCCCGCTGACCGCCTCGATGAGCAGGGCAGTGCGCCCTCGTATCAGGCCGGCGAACCACATCACCGCGATCAGGCCGCAGACGACCGCGGCGTAGTGGCCCACCTGCGGGTCAGGGATCGGGTAGAGGACGCCGTTGAGGCGGCCGTTGTACATGGCCCGGTGGTGGAAGAGGACGTAGCCGATCGCGGTGAGGCCGAGCGCTACCGACAGGACCGTGAGGTACGTCCGCAGCAGCAGCAGATCCTCGCGGCCCCACCAGGGCGACAGGATCCACAGCGCGATGATGAACTCGCCCAGGCGCGCGACGCGGTAGAACGAGCCGAGCGTCGACGCTTCCTCGGTGCCGATGAGTGCGCCCAGCAGCAGCAGGCTGACCAGGAACAGGAAGACGTTCGGGCGGATGCGGCAGCGCGGGTTCACGCTCAGCGCCAGCAGCAGCGCGGCGGGCAGGGCGCCCTGCGTGATGATCTTGCCGACGGAGGACGGAATGTGCAGGGCCGTGAGGTCCGGAGCCCAGGTCAGGACGTTCAGGGTCAGCAGGCCCCACGCCCACGCGACCCGCCTGCGGACCGAGCCCTCGCGGGCAGCATCGGCCTCGACCAGCGTGACCGAGCGGCCAGGCCGGATCAGCACCAGCGGCGACATCATCGGCGGTCAGCTCCCTCGCCGCAGCGGGCGCCAGCACTGGTGCCCGCGATGACCTCGGGCTCGGGCGCCGCGGCACGCGCGGGGAATGACATGGACTCCGCTTCCGTCGGGGGCGGCCTGCGCAGGATCAGCATGGCCACATGAGCGAAATTATCAGGATCAGGCGGGTCACCGCGAGGTTCCGGGTACACGCCTGCTGGCTAGGACGCCTCGAGCAGCGCCCGCAGGCGCTCCAGGCAGCGGCCCCTCGTCGGGCCGATGCTGCCGACGGGCAGGCCGAGCTGCTCGGCGATCTCGACGTAGGAGGCGGGCGGATCGGCCATCAGCAGCTCGAGCATGCGCTGCCAGCGCCACGGCAGCCGCTGCATGGCCTCACGCACGGCGGCGGCGCGCTCCTCCGCCAGCAGCCGCTCGTCCACGGCCGGCTCGTAGGCGACGTGGTCGATCAGGTCACCGTCGTCGGCGATGAGAACGACCTTCTTGCGGGTAGCGACGACGCGCAGGCACTCCCGCCGGGCCGTGACCGCGAGCCACGACCCGACCCTGGCCGGATAGTCGAGCCGGTCGATGTGCTCCAGCAGCCTCAGCCAGGTCACCTGGACGACATCGGCCGCGTCGCTCTCGCCCAGCCTGAAGTCGCGGGTGACCGACCAGATAAGCCGGCCGTACTGCTCGACCAGCCGCTCCCACGCCCACCAGTCCCCCACCGCGGCGCGCCGGACGAGGTCGGCCACCTCGGCGCCGTCGGCGTCTCGCTGCTCGGCGAGCGTGCCCGATCGACTACTCACCGTAACTCCCTGCCGGGACATCCCCAGGGCTGACACCGCTTGACAAATGAACCCCCCAACCGTCTCGACCCCCACCCCGCACCGCGGCAGCGGCGCCTGGAAGCCGGCTGAATAAGGCCTGATCACAGGAGCCGTGACGACGCCCGCGAATGTTAGGTAGACGCCCGAGCAAACCCGGAGGTTGACGCCGTAACCTAACGTGACCGATATGAGATGCCATGCTACGACTACGCAGGATGATCACTCAGTGACTTTGCGTAATTGACAGGCAACTGCCAGGGCCGACCTGGCGGTCGCACGCAGCTGTGAACCACCCTCGGGGGTGGGGGCGCCTGGCTTTCAGCCGGGACGCCGCGGACGGCCGTAAGCCGCCGGTGGCTGTCAGCCCGTTCCCGTCAGAAATATGCCGGGGCTAGTTATCCGTGATCATCGCGGCACCGACGGTGGCGCTGGTCGCCTCGTCGATGAGGATGATGCCGCCGGTCTGCCTGTTCCGCGCGTACGGATCGCAGAAGAGCGGCTGGGTCACCCGGAGCGTGACCCGGCCGATCTCGTTGAGGCTCAGCTCCGCCGCGTTCTCGTCGCGGTGCAGGGTGTTGACGTCCAGCCGGTAGTGCAGATCCCGGACGATCCCCTTGACCGTCTTGGTCGTGTGCTTCACCAGCAGCCGGCTGCCCGGCGTCAGCTGGCGGGTGTCGGACATCCAGCAGACCAGCGCCTCGATGTCCTGCGTGGCGGCCGGCTGGTTGTGCGGCCGGCAGAACATGTCACCGCGCGACACGTCCAGGTCATCAGCAAGCAGCAGCGTCACCGACATGGGCGAGAACGCCTCCGGCACAGGACCCCGGGCCGTGTCGATGCGGCTGATCGTGGTGGTGAGCCCGGACGGCAGGTGCATGACCTCGTCGCCCGGCTTGAGCACGCCCCCGGCGACCTGGCCCGCGTAGCCCCGGTAATCGTGCAGCTCCGGGTCGGTCGCCTGGTGCGGCCGGATCACGTACTGAACGGGGAACCGGACGTCGATCAGGTTCCGGTCCGAGGCGATGTGCACGTGCTCCAGATGGTGCAGCAGCGACGGGCCGTCATACCAGGGCATGTTGGCGGACCGCTGCACGACGTTGTCGCCGTGCAGCGCCGACATCGGGATGAAGGTCAGGTCCCCGATCTCCAGCTTGGCGGCGAAGGCCGTGAACTCCGAGACGATCTGGTCGAAGACGGCGGCGTCGTAGTCGACCAGGTCCATCTTGTTGACTGCGAGCACCAGGTGCGGGACGCGCAGCAGCGTTGCCAGGAAGGCGTGCCTGCGACTCTGCTCGGTCAGCCCGTTCCTGGCATCGACCAGCACGATGGCGAGGTCGGCGGTCGAGGCACCGGTCACCATGTTGCGGGTGTACTGGATGTGGCCGGGGGTGTCGGCGATGATGAACTTGCGGCGCGGGGTGGCGAAGTAGCGGTAGGCAACGTCGATCGTGATGCCCTGCTCCCGCTCGGCCCGCAGCCCGTCGGTCAGCAGGGCCAGGTTGGTGTACTCCTCGCCGCGCTCCCTGCTGGTCCGCTCCACGGAGGCCAGCTGGTCCTCGAAGATGGCCTTGGAGTCGAATAGCAGCCGGCCGATCAGCGTGCTCTTGCCGTCGTCCACTGAGCCGGCGGTGGCGAGCCGCAGGATATCCATGTATCCGAGGCCGGCGTCCGTAACGGTCATCAGAAGTAACCTTCCCGCTTACGATCTTCCATGGCGGCCTCGCTGGCCCGGTCGTCAGCGCGGGTCTGGCCGCGCTCGGTGATGCGGGTCGCCGCGATCTCGGTAATCACCTCGGCCACGGTCGAGGCCGTGGATTCCACTGCGCCCGTGCAGGTCATGTCACCGACGGTGCGGTACCGCACCGTCGTCTCGAACAGCTGCTCGTCCGCCCCCCGCGTGACGAACTCGCTGTCGGCCAGCAGGATGCCATCGCGCTCGAACACGGTCCGCGGGTGGGCGAAGTAGATCGACGGGATCTCCAGGCGTTCCCGCTCGATGTAGTGCCAGACGTCCAGCTCGGTCCAGTTCGACAGCGGGAACACCCGGATGTGCTCGCCCCGCCGGGTGCGCGTGTTGTAGATGCTCCACAGCTCGGGCCGCTGGTTCTTCGGGTCCCACTGGCCGAACTCGTCGCGGAACGAGAACACCCGCTCCTTCGCCCTGGCCTTCTCCTCGTCGCGCCGGGCGCCGCCGAACACGGCGTCGAAGCGGTTGTCCGCGATGGCGTCCAGCAGGGCCGTGGTCTGCAGCCGGTTCCGGCTGGCGAAGCGGCCGGTCTCCTCAACGACCTTGCCGGCGTCGATCGCCTCCTGCACCGAGGCCACCACCAGGCGCGCGCCGACCTCCTCGACCCGCCGGTCGCGATAGTCGAGGACCTCGGTGAAGTTGTGCCCGGTGTCCACGTGCATCACCGGGAACGGGATCTTCGCCGGCCAGAACGCCCGCTCGGCAAGCGCCAGCATCACGATCGAGTCCTTGCCGCCGGAGAACAGCAGCACCGGCCGCTCGAACTCAGCCGCGACCTCGCGCATGATGTGGATGGACTCGGCCTCGAGCACATCGAGCTGCGACAGCAGATAGTCGGCGCGGGGCGATGTCATGACGGGAACTCCAGATCACTGGACGACGAACCGGCGGGCACCGGCGCTGAAGCTGGCTGGCCTGCTGCCCGCGCACGGGCGATCGCCGCGAGCAGCTGCGCCGCCAGCGTGGCCGGACTGATCAGGATATCCGGAATCGAGACGTCAGCCTGGTTGTATGCCAGCGGAGAGCCATCGATTCTCGATGTGTGCAGCCCGGCGGCCCGGGCGACCGCGACTGGTGCGGCCGAATCCCACTCGTACTGACCGCCGCCGTGCACGTAGGCATCGAACTCGCCCAGGATGACCGCGGCGGCCTTGGCGCCCGCCGATCCCATGGGCACGAGCTCCGCGCCAAGGTCAGCGGCCAGCCGCTGGACGAACTCCGGCGGCCGCGACCGGCTTACCAGGATTCGCAGGCTCGTCCCGCTGCCGGCGGCACGGGCGCCGGCCGGCCGGGCTGGCGGCTCGAGCGTGCTCAGCACCAGGTCCCTGGCTGGCAGCGCGACGGCTCCGGCGGTCAGGTCGCCGCGCTCCCAGAGCGCTACATGGACGGCCCAGTCGGTGCGGCCGGGCTCGCCGAACTCCCTGGTCCCATCCAGCGGGTCGACGATCCAGACCCTGCTGGCGGTCAGCCGGACGGGGTCGTCCCTGCCCTCCTCTGAGAGCACAGCATCCTGCGGCCGCAGCCGGGCCAGCTCCGCGGTCAGGAACTCGTGCGCGAGCAGGTCACCGGCCTTGCGCAGGCCGTCAGCATCAGCACTGGCGCCGGCGGCCGCCCGCAGCTCGATCAGCCGCCGGCCGGCCGCGACGGCGAGATCGCGGGCCAGCTCGTGGTCCGATGTGTCAGTCACTGTCAGTGCACCTCGTTCTGGGCGGTAGCCAGCCCGTGCTCGACGAGCAGCCGGGCCGACTCGGCAGCGCGGCCGAGAATCTCGGGAAGTTCCTTCCGCTCGGCCGGGGTGAAGTCCCGCAGCACGAAGTCGGCCGGATCCATCCGGCCCGGCGGCCTGCCGATGCCGATCCTGATGCGGTGGTAATCCCTGGTACCGAGCGCGCTGGTCACCGACCGGAGGCCGTTGTGCCCGTTGTCGCCGCCGCCAAGCTTGAGCCGGACCGAGCCGAACGGCAGGTCGAGCTCGTCGTGAACAACGATGACGCGATCGGCCGGCAGCCTGTAGAACGCGCGGAGCGAGGCAACCGGGCCGCCGGAGACGTTCATGAAGCTCATCGGCTTTGCCAGCACGACACTGCTGCCGGCCAGGCGCCCGGTCGCCGCCATCGCCCGCGACCGGTCCCGCTTGAACGTAACGCCCATCTCGGCTGCCAGCTCATCGCAGCACAGCTGGCCCACGTTGTGCCGGTTGCCGGCGAACTGCGGCCCGGGATTACCCAGGCCGACGATCAGCCAGCGGTCACCATCGGCCATCTCGGCGTCAATCTCGCTTCCCGGCTGGTGTCGGCCACGCCAGAACTGGCGGCCCCGCCAGTGCAGTCCGGTCATCTGCGCGCCTCGTGGCGACAGCCGGAGCTCAGCGGGAGGGCCGGCCCGCGCCGGCTACCGCGGTCAGCCTGATTCCTCGGCCGACTCACTGCCGGCGCTGTCCGCTGGGGCCTCAGCAGCGCCCTCGCCCTCAGCGGCAGTACCAGCCACCGTCTCGACCGGCTCGGCCTCGCCAATCTCGGCCTCGATCTGCTCGGCTGTCGGCGCCGGGATGACGTGCAGGACCAGGATCTCCGGCTCGACCGCGAGCGTGGTGCCCTTCGGCAGCTCCAGGTCGCTAGCGTGCACGGCGTCGCCGATCGCCATCCCCTCGACGGAGATGTCGATGCCGCGCGGGATGTTCGTGGCCTCGGCCTCGACCGTGATCTGGATGAGCTGCTGGTCGAGTAGCCCGTCGGGCGCCACCTCGCCGGACACGTTGATGGGCACGTCCACGGTGACCTTCTCGCCGCGACGCACGACCAGCAGGTCGACGTGCTCCACATAGCCCCTGATCGGGTCACGCTGGATGGCCTTGGGCAGTGCCAGCTGGGCACCGCCAGGCAGGCCCTCGAGCCGGATCAGCACGTTGGCGGTGCGCAGCGCGAGCAGCACTTCGTGGCCGGGCAGGGTGAGATGCCTGGGCTCAAGATTGTGGCCGTAGAGCACCGCCGGGACACGGCCAGCAGCCCTGGTGCGGCGGGCCGGGCCCTTGCCAAACTCCGTCCGCGGCTCTGCGGCAATACGTACCTCGGGCACTGTGGCACTCCTTGAGATGACAGAAAATCCTTGCGCAGTCTACCCCGTTCAGGCAGCCCGCTGGTTCAGAGGGCTCAGCTGCTCAGGCGGCCAGGGGCGGGCCCCCGCGCCGGTCAGCTCTGGCCGTCGAACAGGCTGGTCACCGATCCGTCGCTGAACACCTCGTTGATCGCCCTGCCGATCAGCGGCGCGATCGACAGCACGGTCAGCTTGTCGAACCGCTTCTCGTTCAGTATCGGAAGCGTGTTGGTGACGATGACCTCGCTCACCCGCGAGTTCTTCAGCATGTCCACCGCGTTGCCGGACAGGACGCCATGAGTCGCGGTTACGATGACCTGCGCTGCGCCCTGGTCGAACAGGGTCTCTGCCGCCTTCACGATCGTCTGCCCGGTGTCGATCATGTCGTCCACCACGATGCAGGTCCGTCCGGCCACCTGGCCGACGACCTCAAGCACCCGCGCCTGGTTAGCGACGTCCGGGTCGCGGCGCTTGTGGATGATGGCCAGCGGGCAGCCGAGCCGGTCGGTCCACCGCTCGCAGACCCGAACCCGCCCGGCGTCCGGCGCCACCACCGTGACCTGCGACACGTCCAGCTTGTCCTCAAGGTAGGAGGCGAGGATCGGCAGCGCGAACAGGTGGTCGACTGGCCCGTCGAAGAAGCCCTGGATCTGCGCTGTGTGCAGGTCAACAGCCATCAGCCGGTCCGCGCCGGCGGTCTGGAAGAGGTCTGCCATCAGCCGGGCCGAGATCGGCTCCCGACCGCGGCTCTTCTTGTCCTGCCGCGCGTAGCCGAAGAACGGGGTGACAACGGTGATCCGCTTGGCCGACGCGCGCTTGAGCGCGTCGACCATGATCAGCTGTTCCATGATCCACTGGTTGATCGGTGCGGTGTGGCTCTGCAGCACGAACGCGTCGCAGCCGCGGACGGACTCAAGGAAGCGGACGAAGATCTCGCCGTTGGCAAAGTCGTAGGCAGTAGTGGGGGTCGGCTCGATGCCGAGGCAGCCCGCGATCTCCAGACCGAGTTCGGGGTAGCCACGACCGCAGAAAAACATCATCTTCCGCTCGGGGGTAGCGGTCATGCCGGTCACTTGCTTCAACTCTCCTTGTGTTGCCACGCGCTTGAGCTAGCACGCGCCGGCGATTGCGCCGCCGCGTCACGTTCGGCATCCCGGTGCCCGGCGGCCCCCGGCCGCAGGTGGGCGAACGGGCCAACCACGGTGCCGGGTTCGACAACCGCGTCCTCACACACCGCCTGCAGCACGGTCGCGCCGGCCCCCACCGACGTGTTGCGCAGCAGGCAGCCTGGCCCCACGCTGGCGCCAGCACCGATCGCGGTGCGGCCCTCCAGCTGAGTGGCCTGCGAGATGCGCACTCCCGGCTCGATGCGCACATCGACGTCAATCCAGGTACTCGCCGGGTCGACGATGGTCACGCCCGCGGCCATCCAGCGGGTCAGCAGGCGCTCGTTCAGCACCCGGCGGGCGCGGGCCAGCTGGGCCTGGTTGTTGACGCCCTGGACCTCGTCGAAATCGGCGCAGAACGCACTGCCGACCAGGTGGCCGTCGCCCCGGAGGATGGCCGGGACCTCGGTCAGGTACTCCTCGCCGGTGGCCCTCGCCGCGGGCACTCGCTTGACCGCGTCGGCCAGCAGATCGCCGTCGAAGGCGAACATGCCCGAGCTGACCTCGGTCATCGCCCGCTGCTCGTCGGTGGCGTCGGCTTCCTCGACGATGCCGCAGATGTGGCCATCGGCATCGCGCAGGATGCGGCCATAGCCCTTCGGCTCTGGCGTCCGGGCGGTGAGCACGGTGACCGCTGCCCCCGTTGCCTCGTGCTCGGCCGCCAGGCTGATCAGGGTCTCGCCGCGCAGCATCGGCGTATCGGAGAACAGGACGATGACCGTGCCGTGGATCACTCCGACTGACTCGATGACGGTGCGGACGGCATGCCCGGTGCCCCACGAGCCACGTCGTTCCTGGACGACTAGGGTTGCTTCCGGGTAGTTCTGCCGGGCGTACTCGGCGACCTGGCCGTTCAGGTCGCTCACGACGAGGATCAGCCGCCGCGGGCTCAGCTCGCGAGCCGCGGCGAGCACATGACCAAGCATCGGCCGGCCGCAGACCTCGTTCAGCATCTTCGGCGTGGCGGTTCGCATCCTGGTGCCCTCACCCGCCGCCAGAACAATGACGGCGGCCGGACCGTCGGCAGTCACTCGGCTCGGCTCCTCTGCGTCGATCTCGGGCTTGTCGATCTCAGACTGCTGAGCTGCGCGCCGCTGGGGCGCTCACAGTCGATGCCGGGCTTCCTGACCTGCACAGTGCTCTTCACAGTGTCGCGGCGTGTCAGGCGCTGCTGGCACCTGCAGCGGCCAGCCACGACGTCATCCTCCCGACATGGGCAGGATACCGGCCGGTTACCTACATTCGGCGCTCCTGGGTCGCTGAACGCACCCGATGCAACGCTTGCCCCTGATCGTGCCACACGCTCGCGGGCGCCGCCGGACCGCAGATCAGAAGCAGCCCGGTGGCGATCAGCAATCCGACCCGCAGCCAGCACGTTAACCGCCATATCGCCATCGCCACCCACCGGCCCGCGTCCGCCGACCGGCCCGCACGGGCAATCTCGGGGAACCGCCCGGCCCGTCTTGCCTCCCCCACGCGACTCTAGCGACACCACCCTGCTCGGGCCGGACGAAGCGCGGGCTACCCCGCGATTGCCTCCGCCGCGCCCGGTGCCCGCCGCACCCGCCCGGCTAACCCATCGACCGTCTAACTCCAGCCCCGGTATTGTTAGGCCCGAGATCCGACCTTCCCGGGTGGTCTAATTGGCAAGGACGCAGGGTTTTGGTCCCTGAGGCTGAAGGTTCGAATCCTTCCCCGGGAGCGGAAATTCAAGTCCTGACCCGTGCGGTAGCAGGGGATCTGCGGCCGCCGACGGAGCGCGCCGCTGCCTAGGCCCCCATCGCCGCGGCTGCCCAGCCCTCGATCTGCCGGTACAGCACCGTGCTCCGGCGGACAGCGATCGTCAGACACCCGTAGTACGAATCACCTGTGTTCTTCCTGATGGTCCTCGGGTTGTGCCGCTTCAGCGACGGCTGGCGGAACTGATCGTGCGGCAGCCCGGTCAGGTCCTGCCAGAACTTCTCGGCTGCGGCCACATCTGCAGTCTCATGGATATAGACGCGACAGATGAGATCTTTGGACGCCACGCCGGCGGCTGCGAGAAAGCGGAGAAAGAATGTGACCAGGCGGGGATCGCTGTTGATGAAGGTCACGCGATCCTCGCGGCGATGAGGCTTGCTCTTGGATCCCTCGCACCAGTACGCGATGGCACCGGCGATCAGGACCTCGCGGTCGCTGAGGACGCCAATCTCGTCAGCCCCCGTTGCGCTGATCTGCTGCCGCAAGGCCTCGCGGCGGGCCGACTCGGCCTGCCAGTACCGCGACACGCCATCCGCGTTGCGCTGACGGAATTCCTCGTAGGACAGTTTGCCGCGGCGCGGCATGTCCCGCACCCAGAGCGATACCGAGCCTTTCGAGACACCGAGCTCGGCGGCGATCTCGTCATACGTCGCGCCGCCGGCACGCAGCGCGCGGGCCTTCCCCCGCTGCTCGTCCTTGGCTCTGGGCCGCGACGTCCATAACGGAGGCGACTCACCGCGGAGGGCAGGGTCCAGGGTGGAGTTACCGATCCCGAGGATTTCCTTGATCTCGCGGCGGGACTTGCCCGCCCGACGCAGGGCTACGGCCTGCTCGCGCACTTCAGACCTACTAAGTTGATTCGTCATACTCGAATTTTAGTTCTAGCTACTGACATTCTCGAGGGAACGATCGAGAGTAGGATCGAGTGCAAGTAGCCAGGCGAGGGGTAGCTGAACGGCCAATGAAGCCGCGAGCCTGATCACCCATCCGGGTGGCCGGGCGCGCCGAATCCTGAGGTAGCGGCAGGCAGCTACTGCGGGCCTGCCACCGTCGAGGGAACCACGCGTAACCGGACGTTACCTATTCATGGCGATGCCGAGAAAAATTCTCCCGGCCGTTGTACAACCTACGGTCACGTAGGTTACGGTTACGTAAGCGTAATCCTCTTGGAGCCCCTGCCCACGGCCCGGCGGAGCGCTGACCCGCACAATTCGCTATGAGTGCCAGGCGAGGATCTCATGACCACAGCCATTGACACCACCAGCACAGGCGCCGCGGTGAGGGTGTCCGCCGACGCACGGGCACCACTGAACGATCTGCAGGACGAACCCAAGGGCAAGTTCGAGAAGACCCTGGTCGGGATCTTTGTCATCGTCCCGATGCTTGCGCTGCTGGCGGCCATACCGGTCGCCTGGGCGTGGGGCTTCCTCGACTGGCATGCCGCCGTCATCGCCGTCGTGTTCTATTACATCTCGGGCCTCGGCATCAGCATGGGGTTCCACCGCTACTTCACCCACAGCTCGTTCAAGGCCAAGACCGGCCTGCGGGTCGCGCTCGCCATCGCCGGTTCGCTGGCGATCGAAGGCCCGCTGCTGACCTGGGTGGCTGACCACCGGCGGCACCACAAGTACAGCGACCGCGAGGGCGACCCGCACTCGCCGTGGCGGTTCGGAGACGACTGGAAGGCCCTCATCAAGGGCCTGGCCTGGGCGCACGTCGGCTGGCTCTTCGACAGCGAGCACACGTCGCGCGAGAAGTTCTGCCCCGACCTGCTGGCCGACAAGAAGATGGTCAGGGTCTCGAACTACTTCCCCGCGCTGGTCGCGGTCTCGCTGCTCGCGCCGGCCCTGATCGGCGGCCTGTGGTCGATGTCCTGGCAGGGCGCAGTCATCGCGTTCTTCTGGGCCAGCCTCGTCCGCATCGCGTTCCTGCACCACGTCACGTGGTCCATCAACTCCATCTGCCACACCTTCGGCAAGGAGGAGTTCGAGACGCGGGACAAGTCCCGCAACGTGAACTGGCTGGCCATCCTTTCCTTCGGAGAGTCCTGGCACAACCTGCACCACTCCGACCCGACCTGCGCCCGGCACGGCGCCCTGCGCGGTCAGATTGACACCGCCGCGAGGCTCATCTGGTTCTGCGAGAAGTTCGGCTGGGCCTATGACGTCCGCTGGCCGGACGAGGCGCGACTGAGCGGCAAGCAGACCAGCACGCGGCAGCTCGGCTCCATGACGCGACGGGCCGCGCCGGAACCAGTTAGCCGCAGCGCTGTCTGAGCGACCATGATGGAGCAGTGACAAGTCAGTCAGCTCCGAACAACCGTAAGCGCATGACCGGCAAGGAGCGCCGCGAGCAGCTTCTCGACATTGGCCGGCGCCTGTTCGCCGAGCGCGGCCTGGACGGCACCTCCATCGAGGAGATCGCCGCCCAGGCTGGCGTCTCGAAGCCCGTCGTGTACGAGCACTTCGGCGGCAAGGAGGGCCTGTACGCCGTTGTGGTCGACCGGGAGGTCGAGCGTTTCCTCACCATGGCCACGCGGCTGCTCGAGGGTGAGGACACCATGGCCAAGTTCGAGATGGCCGCTGTCTACCTCCTTCGCTACATCCAGGAGAACTCCGACGGCTTCCGGATCCTGGTGCGCGACTCCAACCCGACCTCGGGGTCCGGCACGTTCGCCAGCCTGATCAGCGACATCGCGAGCCAGGTGGAGTACATCCTCGGCGACGTGCTCAAGACCAGGGGCTATGACCCCAAGCTCGCGCCGGTCTACGGCCAGATGCTGGTCGGCATGGTCGCGTCAGCCGGCCAGTGGTGGCTGGACGCGCGCAAGCCCCCGCTTGAGGAGATGGCCGCGCACCTGGTGAACCTGGCCTGGAACGGCCTGCGCGAGCTCGACCCGAAGCCCAAGCTGTCTGCCGAGACGATCGCGCTGCTCGCACAAGATAGCTAAGCCGGGCAGGCTGCCGGCCGGTCAGGCCTTGTGCGCGACCACGAACACGCGCCGGAATGGCAGCACAGTCCCGTACGCGGCGGCCGGATAAGCGACCCGGATGCGCTCGCCGTACTGGCGGGTGAACTCCTCGGCATCCGCCGAGTCAAGCGCGGTCAGCACCGGCCGCAGGCCCGTCCCCCGGTACCAGTCGGTCACCGGGTCCGGTCCCTGCAGCACATGCAGATAAGTGGTCTCCCAGGCATCGACGCGCAGGCCCTCGCCGGCGAGCAGATCAAGGTACTGCTCAGGGTCGCCCGCCTGCCGGTTCAGCTGAACACCCGCCAGCTTCCCGCGCCACTGATCTGAGGCGGCCAGCTCACGGAGCACGGCGTGACTGGGCTGATCAAAGTTGCCCGGTACCTGGAACGCGAGCCAGCCGCCGTCAGCCAGGTACCCGGCCCAGCGGGGCAGCAGTTCCAGATGACCGGGCACCCACTGCAGCACGGCGTTCGAGATGATGACATCGGCTGGCCGCTCCGGCTTCCAGTCGGTCACGTCGCCCACGGCGAAGGCAAGCCGCCCGGAGCGGGCGCTCTCGCCGTAGTCCGCCTGCTGCGCCGCGCTGATCATCTCGGCGGACGAGTCGATGCCGGTCACCCTGGCAACGGGCCACCGCTCCGCGAGCGACGCGGTCAGCTGGCCCGGGCCGCAGCCCAGGTCCACGACCCAGCCGGGCTCGGCGGCCCCGATCCGGCCGGCCAGATCGTAGAACGGCCGCGACCGCTCGCCAGCGAAGTGCAGGTACTGGGCGGGATCCCACATGACGGTGCGCTCAATTCTCTCGACGTCAAGATACATTCCCTGGTGTACCGCAGCGGAAGTCTCGATGTCAAGAGATATGCTCCTGTCATGACACCCGGCGCCCGGCCAGCACGACCAGTGCGGTCAGCACGGGCAGCTTCGTCAGCAGGGGCAGCATCGTCAGCACGGGCAGCGTCCTCACGGGCGGTACGGTCGGTGCCGCCTGTCAGCGACGAGGTCGACGAGATCGTCGCGCGCTGGCAGGCCGAGCGGCCTGACCTGGACGTCGCGCCGCTGGAAGTCCTCAGCCGGGTATCGCGGCTCGCCCGGCACCTGGACCGGGCCAGGCGGGCGGCCTTCGCCGCTCACGGCCTCGAAGCCTGGGAGTTCGATGTCCTGTCGGCGCTGCGCCGCCAGGGCCCGCCGTATCAGCTGAGCCCCGGAGCACTGCTGCGGGCGACGCTGGTGACCTCAGGCACGATGACCAACAGGATCGACCGGCTGGCAGCCGCCGGGCTCGTCAGCCGCCGGCCGGACCTGCAGGACAAGAGAGGGGTCCTGGTACAGCTCACCAGCGCGGGAGTACGGACTGTGGACGCCGCGTTTGCCGCCCTGCTCGACGGCGAGCGTGACCTGCTGACCGGGCTCGATGCGCGGCAGCAGGAGGATCTCGCCGGGCTGCTGCGCATCCTGCTGGTGCCGTTCGACGCGGCCGGGGCCGGCGACCAGCAGGCCGCCGGGGACTAGCGGGCGCTGGTGGCCAGCGAGAACTTGCTGACCGAGAAGCTCATCGGGACGCCGTCCGTCGACGCGATCTCGAAACCGAAGTTCACCTGCGTCAGTACTTCGCTGCCGCGCAGGTAGTGATGGTGAATCAGCCACTGCAGGGCGCTGCGCAGGTCAACGTGCCCGCTGGTCTCCTGGCGGCCGGTCAGCACGAAGCTGAACATCTGCGAGCTGCCCTGATAGACGTCGTACTGCCGGCCGGAGATCACCGCATGGCTGATGACGTTGCCCTCCGGGGTCTGGCCGTGGTTGTCGACCCAGACCATGACCTCGCCGCCGTGGTAGTTGTTGAGGAACATGTCGTAGGCGGCCTCGGCGTCATAGTTCGCCCAGGACGGCGGCATCTTCTCAGCGAATGAACTGCTGAGCGACGCCACCGAGCCGATCTGCGGGTCGTGGTAGTTCTGCTGAACGCACGGATAGGTCTTCACGCTGGTCGAGCCAGGCTGACTGGAGACCACGCCCCAGCGCTGATACGAGTCGGCCCAGACCGTCTGCGGGCCCGCCTGTGACTGATTCCACTCATTGTTGAAGACGTCGAAGCCGCTGTCCTTCCACAGGCCCAGCTTCGCCGACGACTTCCAGGCGGACGAGGCCGGAAGCGAGGCATGCACGTTCGTGCTCGGCGGCCGGCTGCTGCACGCGGCCACGACAGGACCGGCCAGCGCGACTGCAATAAGGACGGCGGGCCAGCGGCGGCGGCGCAGCAAGGCAGATGAACGCATGCGGCCCTTCAAGGCGCGGACACCATAATCCGGGAGAGTTGGACACGCCAGGACGTGTACAACTCTCCCGGATCATGGTCAGCTCGGGAAACGTCGCTAAATACGCTAGCAGCCGTCAGCCGCCGAGCTCCTCGGCCACGGCCAGCCACCGCTCCTCGAGCTCGCCGCGTTCGGCCTGGACCGATTTCAGCTCCGCGCCGAGCTCGACTAGCCGCTCGTAGTCAGTGGCGCTGGCAGCCAGCTCCGCGGACAGCCGCTCCTCGGTGCCGGTCAGTCTCGCGATCTGCCGCTCGAGGCGGGTCAGCTCCTTCTGGCCGGCGCGCTGCTGTGCCGCCGACAGGCCGGGCGGCGCCGCCTGCCCGTCGGACGCAGCCTGACCGGCGGAGGAGGGCGCGGACTGGGTAGGTCCGGGGGTGGTGGCAGCGCGTTCCCTGACCTGAAGGTATTCATCAACACCGCCAGGAAGGAAAGCGAGCTGCTCGTCGACGAGCGCCAGCACGTGATCGGTTACGCGCTCCAGGAAGTAGCGGTCGTGGCTCACCACGACAACCGATCCTGGCCAGCCGTCCAGCAGGTCCTCGAGCTCGGTCAGTGTCTCGATGTCGAGGTCGTTGGTCGGCTCGTCCAGGAGCAGCACGTTCGGCTCGGCGAGCAGGATCAGCAGCAGCTGCAGCCGCCGCCGCTCGCCGCCCGACAGCTCGCCGACCCTGGTCCACTGCCGGTCGCCGCGCAGGCCGAGCCGCTCCAGGAGCTGGCTGACCGACAGCTCGCGCTTGCCGATCACCGCCGAGCCGCGGACTCGCTCGGCCGCCTCGAGCACGCGCAGGCCAGGTTCGACCGGCGGCGGTTCCTGCGTCAGGTACCCCAGCTGCACCGTGCTGCCGGTGATCACCTGTCCGGTCGTGACGACCGGCCCGTCCGACGGCACCGGGAGCGCGCCGGACAGCAGCCGGAGCAGCGTGGTCTTGCCTGTGCCGTTGACCCCGACAATGCCCACCCGGTCGCCGGGACCAAGCTGCCAGCTCACGTGGTCAAGCAGCGGCCGGCTGCCCGCGTTGACCGACACGTCCTTCAGGTCGAGCACGGTCTTGCCGAGCCGGGCTGTGGCCATCCGGGCCAGCTCGACGCCGTCCCGCGCGGGCGGCTCGTCGGCGATCAGAACGGTGGCGGCCTCAATCCGGAAGCGCGGCTTGCTGGTCCGGGCGGGCGGCCCGCGCCGCAGCCAGGCAAGCTCCTTGCGCATGAGGTTGCGGCGGCGCTGGTCGATGGCGGTGGCGATGCGCTCCCGTTCGGCTTTCGCAAGCACGTACGCGGAGTAGCCGCCGTCGTAGGCGTGGACCTGGCCGTCCGCCAGCTCCCAGGTCTCCTCGGTCACCTCGTCGAGGAACCAGCGGTCATGCGTGACGATCACGTAGCTGGTCTCGTACTGCCGCAGATAGCCGGCCAGCCAGCTGATCGCCTCGATGTCGAGGTGGTTAGTCGGCTCGTCCAGCAGCAGCAGGTCGTAGCTGGCCCGCAGGAGGGCGGCCAGGGCCGTCCGGCGGCGCTCGCCACCGGACAGCCGACGGACGTCGGCGGCGAGGTCGATGCCGCCGAGCAGCGCCTCGACGACGGCCCGGCTGCGCGGGTCGGCCGCCCACTCGTGCGCGGCCAGGTCGCCGAGTACGATCGCGCCCACCGTTCCGGTGAGTTCCTCGGCCTGTGCGAGGTAGCCGATGGTGACGTCCCGGCCCCTTGTCGCCCGGCCCGAGTCCAGCTTCCCGGCGCCCGCGAGCGCGGACAGCAGGGTGGTCTTGCCGGCGCCGTTGCGGCCCACCACGCCGATCCGCTGCCCGGTCGAGACGCCCAGCGACACCTGATCAAGCAGGACGCGCTCGTGATAGGCCTTGGCGGCCAGTTCCAGGTTGACCAGGTTCACGCCGGCTGCCCGTCGCGCACGACGGCGGCTCCCGGCGTCGGCCCGCTGGCCCTGGCCACCGCCCGGCAGACGCCCGCCCCGGTCACCCCGACCGCGATCTCCCGCGCGTGCGCGGCGTCGCTGGCGAGGAACGCGCACGTCGGGCCCGATCCCGAGATGATCGCGCCGAGCGCGCCGTGCTCCCGCCCGGCCGTCAGCGCGCGGCGAAGCTCCGGCTGCATCGACAGCGCGGCCGGCTGCAGGTCATTGGTCAGCAGCGGGCCGACCCTGGCCGCCTCGCCGGACCGCAGCGCCGTCATCAGCGGGTGGGATAGTTCCGGCTCACCTGGCCTGCCGCCGTCGCCCGCGGCCGCGCGGGCTGCCCTCAGGCGATCGCAGGTGGCGTACACCTCAGCGGTGGACAGGCCCTGGTGACCGAATGCCAGGGCCCAGTGGTAACTGCCGGCGGCGAGCGCCGGAGTGAGATGCTCGCCCCGGTCACGGCCGACCGCAGTCCCTCCGACGAGCGCGAACGGCACGTCGCTGCCGAGCGTGGCGGCGATCTCGATCAGCTCACGCTGCGACAGGCCGGTCTGCCAGAGCTCGTTGCAGGCCACCAGGGTCGCGGCGGCGTCCGCACTGCCCCCCGCCAGGCCCGCGGCAACCGGGATCCGCTTGCGGATCTCGATGCGCACGGCCGAGCCGCGCAGGCCGGTCGCCTTGACCAGCGCGCTGGCGGCTTTCCAGGCGAGATTCGACCGGTCGACGGGAACGGCGCCCGCGTCCTCGCCGCTGACGGCGAGGGAGGTCTTGTCAGCCGCCACCACGGTGACCTCGTCAAACAGTGACACTGCGTGAAAGACGGTCACCAGCGGGTGATAGCCATCGGCACGGGGCGATCCCACGGCGAGCTGAAGGTTGATCTTCGCCGGTACCCGGACAGTAATGGCCGCCGGAGCTGGCCTGATTGCTGAGATCACGATGTGCCGATCGTATCCGGGGTTTGCCGTGCGTACCCCTCGCCGCCGCCGGGCGCCCCCGGCGGACGCGACCTGGAGCTTCGGCCGCCTCCTGTCGTCCTTCCCCGAGCAGGCGCAGGACGGCTGCGCTGAGCTGGCTCCGGTGGCTGCCCCGAGCTGGCTCCGGCGGCTGCCCGAGGCTGGCTCCGGCGGCTGCCCGAGGCTGGCTCGGGCGGCTGCCTGAGCTTGGCGATGGACTGCTCGGCGATGATGGGGGCCATGACTGATGTGCTGTCGCGGTTCATCCGCGACGCAGGCGAGCTGCCGGCCGGCCTGCCGCCGGACGCCCCATGGCAGATCCTCGGGCGGATCGGTGAGCTCGTCCTCGGCTTGCTCGACTCGCTGCCGCCCGAGTTCGTGCGGCTCTCTGCCGGGCAGGCGGTGCACCGGTCGGCGACCGTCGCCTCGTCGGCCGTGCTGGGCGGGCCGGTCATCTTGTCGGCTGGCTGCCGGGTCGGCCACGGCGCGATACTGCGCGGCGGGGTGTGGGCGGGTGAGGAGGTCACGATCGGCCCGCATGCCGAGATCAAGGGATCGCTGCTGTTCGCCCGGTCGGCTGCCGCCCACCGTAACTATGCGGGCGACTCGATCATCGGCCGTGACGTCAACCTGGAGGCGGGCGCGGTGCTGGCCAATCACTTCAACGAGCGGACGGACAAGCACATCAGCGTCTGGCTCGACGGCCAGGAGGTCGCGACCGGGCTGACCAAGTTCGGCGCGCTGATCGGCGACGGCAGCCGCATCGGCGCCAACGCAGTCACGAGCCCGGGCACGCTACTGCCGCCGGGCAGCGTCGTTCCGCGGCTTGGCCTGGTCGACCAGTCCCGCCCCGGCGACGGGTACTGACCGCAGGGTGCCGCGCACGGCCAGCCAGCCCAGCCGTGCCGTGAAGAAACCTCATGAGGGCCGCGTTGGTGCTGCCAGAGCAGCACCAATCAGGCACCCACGCTCCGGTCGCCCGCGCTGCCCGCTGCAATCCGGGCGAATTCGCCGATGCCCAGGGCTTCGCCGCGCAGCGACGGGTCCACGCCGGCGGCACGCAGCGCCTCCTCGGCGGCCGCCGGGGAACCGGCCCACTGCGCGAGGGCCGACCGCAGGGTCTTGCGGCGCTGCGAGAACGCGGCATCGATCACGGCGAAGGTCTCCTCGCGGCTCGCCGTCCCGCGCACCAGCACCGCGTCGGCGGCCGAATAGCGGGCCAGCGACACCAGGCCCGAGTCCACCCGGGGAACGGGCCAGAACACCGCCCGGCCCACCGACCCAGCTCGCCGCGCCGTCCCGAACCAGGCCAGTTTCGCCGACGGCACCCCGTAGGTCCTGCTGCCCGGCGGGGCACACATCCGGTCGGCTACCTCGGCCTGCACCATCACCAGGCCGCGCGTCAGAGACGGCACCGTCGCCAGCAGGTGCAGGACGACGGGTACCGAGACGTTGTACGGCAGGTTCGCGACCAGGACGGTCGGCGGGTCGTGGACCGGAGGGCCGCCGGGCACCGGCCCCACACCCGGCAGCTCCGTCACTCTGGCAGCGTCGGCCATCACCACCTCGAGGCGGTCCGCCAGCTGCGGCGCCCTCGCGGCAACGGTCAGCGGCAGTTCGGTGGCAAGCGCGCGGTCCACCTCGACTGCGATGACCCGCCGGGCTGCCGCCAGCAGGGGCAGCGTCAGGGATCCGAAGCCGGGCCCGACCTCCAGCACCACGTCGTCAGGCTGCAGCGCCGCCATCGCGGTGATCCGGCTGACGGTGCCCGAATCGACGACGAAGTTCTGCCCGAGCCGCTTGCTCGGCTGAATGCCGAGTCGCGCCGCCAGGGCCCTGATGTCGGTCGGCCCGAGCAGCTCGGCCTGGCCGAGAGGCGCGGCGTGCCCGGCGGGCGCGGCCTGACTGACGGGCGAGTCCTGGCCAGCCGGCGGCGGGTCGGAGCGAGAGCCCGAGCCGGGCGCTACCCCGGCCACGGCCCGAAGACGCGCTCTCCCGTCGCCCCCATGACCGCGCACAGCTTGGCCACGTCGAGCTGCTTCACCGCGGCGAGCGCGCGCACCGTGTGCGCGACCTGGGCCGGCGCGTTGGACCTGCCCCGGTTCGGCGCGGGCGTGAGGAACGGCGCGTCGGTCTCGGCCAGGATCAGCTCCGCCGGGGTGACAGCGGCCGCCTCGCGCAGCGCGGTCGCGCTGCCGAACGTCACCGTCCCGGCAAAGCTCAGCACGTAACCCGCCGCCACGCAGCGCTCGGCCATGGCCGCGTCGCCTGAGTAGCAGTGGAAGATCACCTGCTCGGGCGCGCCATCGGCGGCGAGTATGGACAGCACGTCCTCATGCGCGTCCCGGTCGTGGATCATCAGCGGCTTGCCAGCCTGCTTGGCGATGTCGATGTGCGCGCGGAACCAGTCCCGCTGCACCTCAGGCGGCGCGTTGTCGCGGTAATAGTCCAGCCCGGTCTCGCCGACGGCAACCACCTGCGGAAGCGCGGCCAGCCCGGCGATCTCGGCCAGGACGGCCTCCCGCTCCGCGGCCGTTGCGGCCGCGGTCGCCGTCTCGTTCGGGTGGATCGCGACCGCCGCAAATACTGGCGGGAACGCACCCGCACAACCCGCCGACCACCTCGAGGACGCGGTGTCCACGCCAACGGTGATCACCCGGCTGATCCCCGCGGCCGCAGCCTGCGTGAGCGTGTCGGCCACGGCCATGTCGATCATGTCCAGGTGGCAGTGCCCGTCGAAGGCCGGCGCCGGCAGCGGGTCAGGCGCGGGGGCGGGCGGCTTGCCGATCCCGTGCCCTGGCCCGAAGCCGTCACCAGGCTGCGGCCGCCCTGTCGGCTGGCTCACGCACGCTCCAGCCGCGCCAGTTCCTCGTCGATAACGGACGGATCCAGCTTGGCGAACAGCGGCTTGGGCGCGTCCAGCTTCGTCCCCGGCGTCAGCGGGGCCGATTCCCAGCGCGCGGCGTTCTGGTAGTGCCCGGTGATCACCGGGTAAAGCGGCCCGGCGTCCTCGCTGACCTCGTCGATCCGCGGCATGCCGGACCAGATCCCGGTCCCGCCGAGCATCTCGAACACCTTCTGCGAGGACCGCGGCAGGAACGGGGTCATCAGCGTCTTGCCGTCATCTACCAGCTGCAGCGCCACGTGCAGGATGGTGCGCATCCGCTCCGGGTCGCTCTCCCGCAGCTTCCACGGCGCCTGGTCGGACAGGTACTTGTTGGCCTCGCCGAGCGTGCGCATCACCTCGGTGCTGGCGGCCTTGAAGCGGCAGCGGCCCAGCGATTCGCCGACGGCCTGGAAGGCCGCGCGGGAGGAGGCCAGCAGCCGCGAGTCCTCATCGGTGAGGTTTCCGGCCGCCGGGATCTCGCCGATGTTGCGTGCCGCGAACGAGACTGACCGGTTCACCAGGTTGCCCCAGTTCGCCACCAGCTCGTCGTTGTTCCGGCGGACGAACTCGCTCCAGGTGAAGTCGGTGTCCTGGCTCTCGGGGCCGGCCACCGCGACGTAGTAGCGCAGCGCGTCGACGTCGTAGCGGGCCAGGAAGTCACGCACGTAGATGACGATCGACCGGGAGGAGGAGAACTTCTTGCCTTCCATGGTCAGGAACTCGCTGGACACGATCTCCGAGGGCAGGTTGAGCGCGCCGAGCGAGCCCGGGGCGCCGCCCTTCGCGCCCTTGCCGTTGTAGCCGAGCAGCATGGCGGGCCAGATCTCGGAGTGGAAGACGATGTTGTCCTTGCCCATGAAGTAGTAGGCCTCCGAGTCCGGGGCCTGCCACCAGGCACGCCAGGCATCGGGGTCGCCGGTGCGGCGGGCCCACTCGATGGAGGCGGACAGGTAGCCGATGACGGCGTCGAACCAGACGTAGATCCGCTTGTCCGGTACGTCCTGCCAGCCCTCGACCGGGATTGGCACGCCCCAGTCCAGATCGCGGGTAATCGCCCTCGGCTGCAGGTCGCTGAGCAGGTTCAGGGAGAACTTGAGCACGTTCGGGCGCCACTGGCCGCTCTTGCTCTGCAGCCAGCTTCCGAGCACGTCGGCGAAGGCAGGCAGGTCGAGGAAGAACTGCTCGGTCTCCACGAAGGCCGGCGTCTCGCCGTTGATCTTCGAGCGCGGGTTGATCAGGTCGATCGGGTCGAGCTGGTTGCCGCAGTTGTCGCACTGGTCGCCCCGGGCGCCGTCGTAGCCGCAGATCGGGCAGGTGCCCTCGATGTAGCGGTCGGGCAGGGTCCGGCCGGTCGACGGCGATACCGCGCCCAGCGACTTGCGCGTGAAGATGTAGCCGTTGGCATACAGGCCCCGGAAGATCTCCTGCACGACCGAGTAGTGATTGTGCGTGGTCGTCCGGGTGAACAGGTCATAGGACATGTCCAGCCCGGCCAGGTCCTCCGCGATGATCCGGTTATAGCGGTCGGCAAGCTCGCGCGCGGACAGGCCCTCGGCATCGGCCTGGACCTGGATCGGCGTGCCGTGCTCGTCGGTGCCGCTGACCATGAGGACGTTGTTGCCGCACATTCGCTGGTACCGCGAGAACATGTCGCACGGCAGGCCGAAGCCGGAGACGTGGCCGATGTGGCGCGGGCCGTTCGCGTACGGCCACGCCGGAGCGCAGAGAATGTGACGGCTGGTCATGGCCTCAGCCTAGCCAGTTACGGAGGCCGGAGCGCTTACACAGGCCATGGCTCCGGCCTGGTGGTGTAGGCGCGACCGTGCGGCAGGAACCAGGTGACCCGGCCGTCGCCTGCCATCTCGGCACCCCAGCCCGGTAGCTGCTTGAGCTGATGATCACGCCGGCAGGCCGGATGCAGATTGCAGTCACACGTCCGGCCGCCCTTGTCGTAGGGAATGAGATGGTCCAGGTCGCAGCCATGGGCCGAGCGCCGACAGCCGGGCGCGGTGCAGGTCTGGTTGCGGATCGTGACAAGATGCCCGAGCTTCGCCGATGGCTGGTAGCTACCGGACTGGCGCGCGTGAGTGCAGCCCGTGCCGGTGCTCAGCCACTCGAACTTCAGCCCGCCCATCCATTGCCGGAACTCCTGCGGCAGAGACGACAGGGAAAAATCAGACAGCTTCGCATCATTCGGTGTGGAGCCGGGCGGCCTGTCGGTTGGCGGCCAGCCAGCCGGATTGGGATCCGGCGGCGGCGTGCCCGCGCAAGCGTGCCCAACGGCATATCCCTCGTCGGTGGTCAGAGTGAGGCAGTACTGAGTGCCCGGCTGCGCACCAAGATCGCGGGCGATGTCGCGGCACGTCCAGGCATCCAGCGGATCGTGCCCGGCGACCTCGCCGGGGTTGTTCGTCTGCCCAAGCCAGGCGGACAAAGGCATGGTCAGGTGGATAGTGCCCCGCGGGCCGGCAGGCCAGGCCGGAGCCGGACCGGGCCTGGCCGCGGGGTCACCCGAGGCGGCGTCACCTGAGGCAGCGTCACCCGGGGCGGCGTCACCTGAGGCAGCGTCACCCGAGGCAGCCGCGCCGGAACCCGCCGCATCATCCGGAGCCGCGGCATCACCCGGACCCGGCCCGCCATTAGCTCGCCCGCCAGCGTCAGCGCACTCGGGCGCCTCCTCGGAGGTTGCAGCATCTGGGTCGGCAGCGTGCATGGCGAGCACGACAGATGGGTCCTGCCCGGACAGGAGCGCCAGGTAGATGGCCGATCGAAGCTGATCCAGCGTGCCGGCCGCGCCGGCAGCTTTCATCGACTTGGCCAGCGCGGTCAGGTGGCGGTCGGCTGCTAGCGCATCAGCGGGCGGCAGTTCGCGTCCCGCGAGCGCGCCGTTGCCCGACGCCTCCTGCCAGGCCTGGACCCTGGCCTTGTCGCGCGCCCTGCGCTGCCGACGGCGGCCGGCTTCAGGGTCGGCTGCGAGCACGGCACGCCGAAGCCGTCCCTGCAGCTGCGAGGTCGTCAGACCCGGCGCATCGAGCAGGACTCTGGCGGCGATCCGCGCGGCAGGAGCCCAGTCCAGTACGCAAAGCTCGTCGGCAAAGATCCTTGCTCGGGGAAGGTCAATCAGACCAGCCGACAGCGCATCACGGACGCCGCCGAGGCATTCGACGGTCGTGGCAAGGTGCGCCAGCAGCTCAGCGGAACGTCCCGTCAGCGTCAGCGCAGCCGCAATCTCGGCGGTCGCACGGTCTCCTGGGCGCGGACCTCGCCGGGCAGGCTCAGCGAGACGCCGGGAGGTTAGCTCGCTGACGGCTTCGAGTTCGATTGCGGCCTGCCAGGACTGGACCCGGCGTGCGGCGCAGAGCACGCCGATCAGCTCGTCGTCGGTCAGCTCGGCCATCCGGTCGTGGCTCTGGCCGGTCAGCCCGGCCAGGACGGACGACGGTGTCATCAGATCAGCCGGACCACCAGCCTCGAATCCGGCCCGGCCGCGCTGCGGGTAGCGGCTGAGCGGATCGCGAGCAAAGCCAGCCTCGATCTCTTCCGGAACGTCGTCGGGCGAGCACGCCTCGCGGCACGCAGCTGCGTCCAGCCAGCTGGGAGGCCCGTCAAGCAGGGCAGAGCCGGTACCAGCCGCAGCGCTGGGCGCGTCCTGCGAGGATGCTGCGTTAGCCATCCCGGCCTCCTCTCCGCTCGCCGAGTTACCTGGCTCTCAGTTCGATCCGATGTCCCACCTTCGAATTGTTCTCAAACATAGTATCGAGCGGCACTGACAGTCCCGGCCTCGTGGTTCAGGCCCATGTCACGTGCATACTGGCCCGCCAGCTGCTGAGCAGCGCTGCGTCACCAGCTACTTCCACGTCCGGGGTCAGCCCGGAGCGGTTCCAGAGCAGCAGATAAAGCGCCGTTGCCGGGCCGGTGACCGCGCAGGCCGCGGGAACCCCGGCCGGGCCATGGCCTCGCCCCGTCGAGATAACCCGGCTGCCTCCGGGATCGAGCCGGGCATGCCAGTCGTGGCCGGTGTCTGCTGCCCGCACCAGCAGCAGGCGGGTGGCGTCGCCGCCCGTCCCCCCGGTTGCGCTGGCCGGGCTGGGGCCGGCCTCGCCGGCCCCGGCGGCGTCGCGGCCGAAGAATCCGATCAGCAGCTCGTCCACGCCGTCGGCAGCAAACTCAGCCGGAAGATCGTGCCCCGAACCAGCCGCGAGCTCCGCGTCGGCGCAGTGAATGGCGGTCTCGTGCGACTGCCGCCTGGCCCAGAATGCGAGCGCTGACGGCGCGGCCAGGAAGGTCCACGCGGACATGCCCGGATCGGCGCTCCGCAGAGCCGCGACCAGGGTCCCGTGCCCGTCAAGGAACCAGTCAAGCAGCTCGCTGTCGGGTGCACCGCCGCTGAGCTGCTCGGCCTCGGTTAGCTCCGGGACCATCTCGGTGAGCTGACCCGCCACATAACCGGCAGCCCAGCGGTGCACGTAACCGGTATGGCGGAGCAGGTCGCGAACCCGCCAGGCCGGGCAGGACGGCACGACCGCGTCGAGGCCAGCCGAAGCTGCGGCAGCGGCCATCCTGCGGCCCTGAACGTCGAGCGCACCGATGTGCTCGCTGATCTCCATGCCGCAAATGGTGCCAGCTGGCACCGACACTGGCGCCCGAGGATGCGGGCTGCTAGTCGCCCGCCAGCGGATCGGGGTGCCCGACGACCGCGGCATACAGCTCCCGCCTGCGGAGTCCGAGGTCAGCGGCCACGGCCGCGATCGCGTCCTTGCGGCTCAGGCCGCCGCGGACCCGTGACATGACCTCTGCCACCGCATCCGCCGTCGTGCCGGGCTCGGGCGATTGCGGCGCACCCGCCACGACGAGCGTGATCTCGCCAAGCACCCCGTCCCTGGTGCGCTCGGCGAGCTCACCGAGCGTGCCCCTCAGGACTTCCTCGTGGGTCTTGGTCAGTTCCCGGCAAACGGCGGCCCGCCGATCAGCCCCGAACGCCGCGGCCAGCTCACCCAGCGTCGCGCCCGTACGACGGGGCGACTCGAAGAACACGAGCGTCCGTCGCTCAGCGGCCAGCTCAGCGAAGCGGCGCCCACGCTCGCCGGCCCGCCGGGGCGGGAAGCCCTCAAAGGCGAACCGGTCCGACGGGAGGCCCGAGACGACTAGCGCGGTCGTGACGGCAGACGGCCCCGGCAGGACGGTCACCCGGATGCCGGCCTCGGCGGCGGCTGCGATCAGCCGGTAGCCCGGATCGCTGACTCCGGGCATCCCGGCGTCGGTAATCAGCAGGACGTCCTGGCCCGCGCGCAGCTCGGCCAGCAGCGCTGGCGTGCGGCGCGTTTCCACGTCGTCGTAGTAGGACACGACGCGTCCCGAGAGGCGCACGCCCAGCGCGGCCGCGAGCCTCCGCAGCCGCCTGGTGTCCTCGGCCGCGATGAGGCCGGCCGCGGCTAGTGCCGGCGCGAGGCGGCCGGAGGCATCAGCGGGCTGGCCGATCGGCGCCGCGGCGACGGTGAGCGTGCCTGCGGGACCGCCGGACGTGCCTGCGGGACCGCCGGACGTGCCAGCGGGACCGCCGGACGTGCCTGCGGGGCCGCCGGACGTGCCAGGAGGATCCGGCATGCCCCGGTCTCCGGCCGCCGAGCCAGGTTCGCTCCCCGGAATAGCCGGATATGCAGG
>Ga0302325_10000932_pt1 | contig 77077 bp, 64 predicted proteins | sample Palsa_T0_2_FD_201948 | JGI IMG/M metagenome (GOLD analysis project Ga0302325, IMG submission 201948) | Peat permafrost microbial communities from Stordalen Mire near Abisko, Sweden - Palsa_T0_2 | ecosystem: Environmental > Terrestrial > Soil > Palsa > Peat permafrost | place: Sweden: Abisko... | reverse complement strand
ACCTGTCGCGCGTCGACGCGCTCTGCGACAAGCTCCTCGAGGAAATCCGCAAGGGGCCGGCCGTGCTGCGCGAGGTGGTGCGCAACCCGGAGGAGTCGGTGCGGGGCCTTCGGGACACCATCCACGGGCTGGCCAAGCGCGAGGCGGAGGTGCGTTCGCTGGTGACGAATGCGGACGCTGAACGGCTCCAGGCCGAGCGCCTGGACGTCGTTGCGCGCCGCGACTCTGCCTCGGACCCGGTGACACGTGAGCGCTGGGAGGGAGCGCTCCAGGCGCTGGATGCGCAGCTCCAGCACCGCGAGACGCTGCGGACGCAAGGGGCGCGTTTGGAAGCGGAGCGCGTGCGGCTCGGCTACACGCTGGAGAACCTCTACACGCAGGTGCTGGCGGTCCGCTCCACGGCCGGCTCGAGTGATGCCGGAGCGCAGCTGAAAGAGGGCGTGGAGCGGCTGGGCGACGAGATTTCTGCCGTGGCCGACGCGCTCGAGTCTATGCAGGCCGTGGACCCTGGGCCAACTGCGCCGGAGCAGGCTCCCACCGTGGCGACGCCCCGCACGCGCATTTGAGTGCTAGAGGCCGCGGCCCTCAGCGTGCCACGGCCGTTCCACTGACCACCGTCGGTGCGGACGCATTCCAGTAGGCGTGGGCCAGGCACGCGGTGCTGTGCGCAAGGCCGATGCGGCCCGAGCGGTCGAGGAGCACCAACCCCGCCCGGCCCTGGACGCGCTCGAGGAGCAACGCCACCGCGGTGCTGGCGGCCTCTTGAGCCGTGAGCCCGCGCTCCAGGCCTTGCATGGCCCGCATCGCCAGTCCCACGCGGAGGATGTGCTCGCCCCACCCGGTGCAGGCCACACCCCCGAGGCGGTCGTCGGCCGAGTAGCCGATGCCAGGCAAGGGAGCGTCGCCGACGCGGCCGGGGAGGCTATAGGCCACCCCGCCGGTGCTGTTTCCGGCGGCCATACGTCCTTCGCCGTCGAGCGCCACCGCGCCCACGGTGTCCGCCGGGCCAAAGCTGTCCGCTGCCGTCCGGTGACCCTTTAGAAACTGCTCGTAGCGGGCTTGCTCCCGCGGAACGACGAGCGAGCGGTTGTCCACCTGCCCGAAGCCTTGCCCACGGGCGAAGGCCTCGGCGCCGGGACCAACCAGGAAGTGATGCTCGCTTTTCTCGAGGACGCTCCGGGCCAGGGAGATGGGGTTCTTGAAGTGCTTCACTGCCGCCACTGCGCCGACCTTCAGCGAGGTGCCATCCATCAGTCCGGCGTCGAGCTCGACCGAGCCGTCGGCCACCAGCACCGAACCGGTGCCGGCGTCGAAGGCCGGGTCATCCTCCAGCACCAAGATGGCAGCTTCGACCGCGTCCAGCGCTGAGCCGCCGCGCAAGAGGACGTCCCTTCCTTTGGCGGCCGCCGCCGCGCACCCGGCGCGGTGTGCCTCGCGCTCCTCGGCAGGGATGCTCCACGCGCCGCCGTGCACGACGAGCGCTGGCGAGTGACTCACGCTCCCGCCTCCTGCCGCCCCGTACCCATGTGCTGCCAGTTCACCACACTCCGGTGGCGGGAGGGAAAACCAAGACATGGGCACCGGTGCGCTCGAGGAGGGGAGCGCCCGGAGCCTGGCGTTTCCTCGAGAGGAGCTAACGCATGAAGGGTTGGTGGACGCCACGCGTCGGAAGCCGGGACGGCTGCCCGGTGAGCCAAGCATCCGCACCCCGTGCCGCCTCGCGACCATCCGAGATGGCCCAGACGATGAGGCTCGCTCCGCGGCTCGCATCACCGGCGGCGAATACGCCCGGGGCCGACGTGGCGAAGGTGCCGTCGACGCGGATGCTCCCGCGAGCATCGAGCTCGAGCCCCAGCTGCGTGGCCAGGGGGGCCGTCTCCGGGCCAACGAAGCCCATGGCCAGCACCACCATGTCCACCGGGTAGCTGACCTCGCTCCCTGGCACCTCGGTAAACTGCAGGACGCCCTTCGGCCCCCGGCCGAGTTCGACCTGCACCGCGTGGAGTGCGGTGAGCTGGCCGTCTTCTCCGCTGAGCCTTTGCGTCATCAGCCCGAAAATCCGTTCCCCTCCTTCGTCCTGGCTCGAGGAGCTGCGAAAGATGAGCGGCCACTGCGGCCAGGGGTTGTTCGCCAAGCGCTCGCGCGCAGGCATCGGCAAGAGCTCAATCTGACGGACCTCGCGCGGTTTCTGCCGCAGAGCCGTCCCCAGGCAGTCCGAACCCGTGTCTCCACCCCCGAGGATGACGACGCGCTTAGCGTGTGCCGAGGGCGCGTCGACCGGCACCAGCTGGCCGGCCAGGCGGCGGTTTTGCGCGTCGAGAAAGTCCATCGCCAGGACCACCCCCCGGAGCTCCCGGCCTGGCACCTCGAGCTCGCGCGGCCGCTGTGCACCCACGGCCAGCACCAGCGCGTCGTGCGTCGTGCGGAGGGCATCAAACGTCGGTTCCCGCCCCACCTCCACGCCGGTCCGGAAGCGGACGCCCTCCTCCTCCAGCACCGCCAACCGTCGGTCGATGACCCACTTCTCGAGCTTGAAGTCGGGGATGCCGTAGCGCAGGAGACCACCGAGGGCCGGTGCCCGCTCGTAGACCGTCACCGTGTGGCCGGCCTGGTTGAGCTGCGCAGCCGCTGCCAGCCCCGCCGGGCCGCTGCCCACCACGGCCACGCGCTTCCCCGTCCGCAAGGAAGGAATTCGCGCATGGACCCACCCCTCCCGGAATGCGCGCTCGGCGATTTCCTTCTCCACCGTTTCGATGGCCACCGCGTCCTGGTCGATGGCCAGCACGCAGGCTGCCTCGCAGGGAGCGGGGCAGAGGCGTCCGGTGAATTCCGGAAAGTTGTTGGTGCTGTCGAGCGCGAGGAACGCTGCTTGCCAGTGGTTTCGAAAGACGTGCTCGTTGAATTCCGGGATGAGGTTCCCCAGCGGGCAGCCCTGGTGGCAGAACGGAACGCCGCAATCCATGCACCGGCCGGCCTGCTGCCGCGCCGTCTCCTCGGGGAGGGCCTGGGTGAATTCCGTCCAGTCCTCGAGGCGCTCGGACTTGGAGCGCTTGGTGGGAGCGGTCCGCGGCCACTCCAGAAAGCCAGTCACCTTGCCCAAGGGCCCTAGCCCTCGACCGCGCGCAGTCGCGCGGGAGCCGGTGGCGGGCGCATGGCGGCGCGTCGCGCCTGGAGCACGGCCTTGTAGTCGCTGGGGAGCACCTTGACGAAGTGGGGAACCAGGTGCTGCCAGTTGTCCAGCACTCGTCGGGCCAGCGGGCTTCCGGTGTGCCGGAGGTGGTTCTCAACCAGGCCATACACGAGCCAGATGTCCGACTCGTCGACGAGGGACTCGAGCTCCACCATCGCCGTGTTGCAGCGGGCGCGAAAGCGCCGCTCGCGGTCGAGGACGAAGGCCAGCCCGCCGCTCATCCCGGCGGCGAAGTTGCGGCCGGTCGCCCCGAGGACAACCACCACCCCGCCGGTCATGTACTCGCAGCCGTGGTCGCCGACGCCCTCCACCACCGCGGTCGCCCCGCTGTTGCGGACCGCGAAGCGCTCACCGGCCAGGCCGGAGACGTAGAGCTCGCCCGAGGTCGCCCCATAGAGGACGGTGTTGCCCACCGCCACGTTTTCTTCGGGCGCGAAGCGGCTGGCCGCTGGAGGGCGCACGATGATGCGGCCGCCGGACAGTCCCTTGCCCGCGTAATCGTTGGCGTCTCCCTCCAGCTCCAAGGTCACGCCGCAGGAGAGGAAGGCACCGAGGCTCTGACCGGCCGAGCCGCGGAGCCGCACCCTGATGCTGTCATCGTGCAGTCCGTTCGCGCCTCGGCGCCGGGCAATCTCCCCGCTGAGCATCGCCCCCACCGCCCGGTGCGCGTTGCGCACCGGGAGCACCACCATGGTCGGCGGGCCGCCGTCGAGCGTGGCGCGGGTGCGCCGCAGGAGCTCATGGTCGAGGTGGTCGGATACGTCCTTGCGCTGCACCGTGACGCAGCGACGCGGGACCGCCGGTGCGGCCCGGGGCGGAGCGAGCAGCGCCGAGAGGTCCAGCAGCCGCGTCTTCCAGTGCTGGAGGTCCGTCCGCCGGCGAAGCAGGTCCACCCGGCCGACGACGTCGTCGAGCGTCCGCGCGCCCAGGGACGCCAGGATGTGGCGCACCTCCTCGGCGACGAAATGAAAGAAGTGGACGACGCCTTCCGGCGAGCCCGAGAAGTGCTTGCGCAACTCCGGGTCTTGGGTGGCGATGCCAACCGAGCAGGTGTTGAGGTGGCACTTGCGCAGCATGATGCAGCCGAGCGCCACCAGCGACGCGGTCGCCATCCCGAATTCCTCGGCACCGAGCAGGGCGGCCACCACCACGTCGCGCCCGGTCCGGAGACCCCCATCCACCTGGACACGGATGCGGTCTCGCATCTGGTTCTGCACCAGCACTTGCTGCGTCTCGGCCAGGCCGAGCTCCCAGGGAAGACCCGCGTACTTGATGCTCGAGACTGGCGAGGCGCCGGTGCCACCCTCGTAACCAGAGATGACGACGCACCCGGCGCCGGCCTTGGCCACGCCCGCGGCCACCGTCCCCACGCCTACCTCGCTCACCAGCTTCACGCTCACCCGGGCACTGGGGTTGACCGACTGCAAGTCGTAGATGAGCTGTGCCAGGTCCTCGATGGAATAGATGTCGTGGTGCGGCGGGGGGGAGATGAGCGTCACTCCTGGCGTGGACCAGCGCACCTTGGCGATGCGCTCGTCCACTTTGTGTCCCGGGAGCTGCCCACCCTCGCCCGGTTTGGCCCCCTGGGCGATTTTGATTTGGAGCTCGTCGGCGTTGACCAGGTACTCGGCCGTGACGCCAAAGCGGGCGGAGGCCACCTGCTTGATGGCGCTCTTGCGCAAGTCGCCGTTGGCATCCGGGAGGTAGCGCCGTGCCTCCTCGCCGCCTTCGCCGGAGTTGCTCCGGCCGCCAATGCGATTCATGGCGATGGCCAGTGTCTCGTGCGCCTCAGCGCTGATGCTGCCAAAGGACATCGCCCCGGTGACAAAGCGCTTCACGAGCTCGCTCGCCGGCTCGACCTCCGACAAGGGGACCGGCGTGCAGACGTCGGTGGCCAGGGCCAGCAGTCCTCGCAGCGTGGCTGCGGTGGCGGTCTCGTCATTCGCTGCCTGGGCGTATTGGGCGTAGAGCTCCGGGTCCCCGGCGCGGACCGCCGCCTGGAGCAGGGCCAGCGTGGTGGGGTTCCAGCGATGGTGTTCTCCCCGGCGGCGCCATTGGTAGAAGCCGCCCACCGGGAGGCCGGCCCCGGCTTCCGGCGCACTTCCGAAGCCGCGCTCATGGCGCTCCAGCGCCTCGCGTCCGAGTTCGGCCAACCCGATGCCCCCCAGCCGTGAGGCCGTGCCGGTGAAGTGCTTCTCGATGAGCGCCAGGTCCAGCCCGACGGCCTCGAAGATTTGGGCTCCCCGGTAGGACTGGAGGGTGGAGATGCCCATCTTCGACATCACTTTGAGCAGGCCCTCGGAGATGGCCTGGCGGTAGCGCTCTTCGGCGATGGCCTCGTCGAGGGCAATTTCACCTGTGAGTGCCTGCGCCCGGACCGTGTCAAAGGCCAGGTAGGGGTTCACCGCCGCCGCGCCGAAACCGAAGAGCAGGGCGAAATGATGCACCTCGCGGGCCTCGGCCGTCTCCACCAAGAGTCCGGTCTGCATCCGGACGCCGTCGCGGACCAGCCGCTGGTGCACTGCCGAGAGCGCGAGCAGTACCGGGATGGCCACCGAGCGGGCGTCCACGCCGCGGTCACTCAGGATGAGGATGCTGCAGCCCTCGTCGAGCGCCTCCGCCGCCTCGCGCGTGAGCCGGTCCACCGCAGCCTCGAGGGCACCTGGTCCGCCCTCGGTCGGGTAGAGAAGCGAAAGGGTGTGCGGCTGGAACATCCCTTGGGACTTGATGGCCGCGAGCCGCGCCATCTCGCGGTTGGTGAGGATGGGGCCGGGCAGGGTGAGGCGGTGGCATTGCTCCGGTGTCTCGTCCAGGGTGTTGCCATCCGGGCCGGTGGCGGTGGCCAGCGTCATCACCAGCGACTCGCGGATGGGGTCGATGGGTGGGTTGGTGACCTGGGCGAAGAGCTGGTGGAAGTAGCGGAAGAGGTTCGGTGCCTGGTCGCTGAGCACAGCGAGCGGCGTGTCGTTGCCCATCGAGCCGATGGGCTCGTGGGCACCTTCCGCCATCGGCTGGAGAAGAAGCCTGAGGTCCTCGTCGCTGTAGCCGAAGGCGCGCTGAAGTCGTCCGAGCTGCTCTCCCTCCAGCGGCTGCGGGGCGGGCACGGAGGGCAGCTCGTCGAAGGTGAAGACATTCTTCTCGAGCCAGCGACGGTAGGGCCAGCGGCCGGTGATGTCGCGCTTCAGCTCGTCGTCCTCGACGATGCGCCCTTCCTCGGTGTCGACCAGGAACATCCGACCCGGCTGAAGCCGCCCCTTGCGACGGACCCGCTCCGGCGGGACCTCCAGCACGCCCGCTTCGGAGGCGAGGATGACTTTGTCATCGTCGGTCTCCATCCAGCGGGCCGGACGCAGTCCGTTCCGGTCGAGCGTGGCGCCGATGCGGATGCCATCGGTGAAGGCGATGGCCGCCGGCCCGTCCCAGGGTTCCAGCAGGGCGCTGGAGTACTCGTAATAGGCGCGACGACCATCATCCATGCTGGCATCGCTCTCCCAGGCTTCGGGAATCATCAACATCATCGCCTGCGGCAGACTGCGACCGCCCATGCTGAGCAGCTCGAGCATGCTGTCGAACTGGGCCGAGTCGCTGGCGTCCTCCCGGACAATGGGGAACAGCCGGTCCACGCTGCCGAAGAACTTCGCGGACTGGAGCTGGCTGCGCCGCGCGGCGAGCCAATTTCGGTTGCCACGCACGGTGTTGATTTCGCCGTTGTGGGCAATCAACCGGAAGGGCTGGGCCAGCTCCCAGGTGGGAAAGGTGTTGGTGGAGAACCGCGAGTGCACCAGTGCCAGAGCGCTCACCATGTCCGGGTCCTGGAGGTCCCGGTAGAAGCGCTGGAGGCGGGTGGGGAGCAGCAACCCCTTGTAGACGATGGTCTCGGCGGACAGGCTGACGATGTGGAAGCGGCCTTCCGGGTCGAGCCCGCGCTCGCGGACCCGGTTCTCCACCAGCTTGCGAATGACGTAGAGCTTTCGCTCGAAAGCAGAAGGCACCACTCGACGCCGGGCGATGTAAATCTGCCGCAGCACCGGGACGCTCTCCCGGGCCAGCCAGCCCATCTGACTCTCGTCGATGGGCACGTCCCTCCAGCCGATGACGCGCTGGTGCTCCTCCTCCGCCACCTCCTCGAAAACGGCTTCGCAAGCGGCGCGCGCGTCCGGGTCCTGGGGAAGGAATACCTGCCCCACCCCGTAGCAACGCCTTCTGGGCATGTCGAAGCCCAGCCGCAGCCCCTCCCGCTTGAAGAAGCGGTGGGGTAGCTGCAGCAGGATGCCGGCACCGTCGGCCGTCTCCGGGTCCGCCCCGCAGGCTGCGCGGTGGCTCAGCCGGTCGAGGATAATGAGCGCGTCGTCGACGATGGAGCGGGACTTCTCGCCACGGATGTGGACGACGAAGCCGACGCCACAAGCGTCGTGCTCCGTGCTCGGGTCATAGAGGCCGTATTTCTGAGGCAGGGGCAACCCCGACCCTCCTGTCCGTCAGGGTGGGAGAACATGACGGGAGGTAAGATTGTAATGCGATGCGTCGTCCGGACTCAAACGCAGCGCATTTAGAGCGCCAGGCGCAGGGCGAGGCCCAGCTGAAGGATGGGGGCTGGGATGACGAGATTGATGGGCACGGCGGCAGAGCCGGTATTGACGGGCACGTTGGGAATGTCCAGGCCGAGCCGGAATTCCCCGCCCCGATGCCCATAGTCCACAGAGGCGTAGGACTCGATTTGCAGGTAGCTGAGAACGGTGATGATGAAGTCCAGCCGGGTGATGAAGCTCACGTCGCTCAGGTCGCCGATGTTGGTGAGCACCCAGGTTGTCTTGGCGGTGGTGTCCACCAGCGTTGCGCTCACCGCCAGGTAGTTCCGCCCGAGGTAGAAGGGTTGGAAGGCGCCCTGGAAGATGAGGTTCGGGTACTGGTTCGGCCGAAAACTGGCGGTGTTGTAGAAGTATTCGGCCCCCAGGGTGATGCTCTTGTTGCCCTCGAAGTTGATTCCATAGGTGAAGCCGCCCACGGCCTGGAAAATCGGACTCGGCGGTTGCTGGACCGGTCCGAACCCGTAGCCGGAGTAGACCCCCGGGACGACGAGGGTATTCGCTGCTGGAAGGTCGAGCATCTGCTTGACCACCGCCTCCCCATAGAAGTCGAAATCCCCCACTCCGGCTGTGACATAGGAACCCGCGCGCCAGGCGCGGTTCTTTTGAGCCAGAGCGTTGATGCCTACCGCGCCGCCCTTGAAGTCGTACTCGACGCTGCCTGCTCCTCCAACATCCTCGAGCAGTCCGTTGGACGTGCTTTGCGCCCCAGCAATGACGTCGATGGAGCCTCCCGAGCCGCCCACCGTCGTCCCGGCATTGGTGAAGTTCTGCGTTGGTTCGAAGACGGCCACCGCGGTGAAGTTCAACCCCGTGCGCTCCCAGGGGACCTGGACGCGCAGCATGGTCACGCCGAGGCGGACGTCGAAGACGGCCAGTGGGTCACGGGGCTGACTGGCCAGAAAGTCGTCAGGGTTGAAGTACTGGCCGGTTCCCCACTTCACGTGCTGCCGTCCGGCGGTGACGAAGACGGACCGCGCGATGTCGAAGGTGAGCCACGCCTGGTCCAGGTAGACCGCGGGATTGCTTACCTGTTGCAGGCCGACGGCGGTGACCGGGACTCCCGTTATCAGCTCGGTGCTGCTCAGCAGCGGGTCGTAGGTGACGCGGCCGAGGACGAAGGCGCGCAGTCGGTCCGTGGGACGCGCATCGAGGTAGACGTCCACCAACGTCGGAGCGTTGAAACTCGACTTTCCGAGCGGTTGATTCTCGGAAATGGTGGCGATGGACCGCATGTAGAACTGCCCGCCAATCTTCAGCGCGTCGTCCTTCACCAGGCCCGTGGCAAAGGCATCCGCCGCGGGCGCGGCAGTGAGAATCTGCTGCTCGCCCGCCGCGCTCGTCCGGTCCGGGACGATGCCGGCGCCAGGAAGGAGCGACGGGTTGGAGACCGGTGGGGAAGCCAGAGCGGGAGTGCCAGCGTCCGGTGCCGGCCCGAAGAGCGCATTCTCGTCGGGCCGCCCCTGCGCAAAGGCGCTGCTGGCGACGAGTCCCCAAAGGAGCACCGTCGCGCGCCCGGTCATCGGCTCTTTGCCTCGAGCCATGCCTTGGTGAAGATGTTCGCCTCCAGGGGACGGAGGTCGACGCTCTTCAGCACCACGATGGTGCTGTTCTCCTTCTCCACCTCGTCGTAGATGCGGATTTCGCCCGGATACCAGACCTCGGCCTTCTTCGACTCGCTGTAGAGCTTCTGCCAGCGCGGGTAGTACAGGGTTCGCATCAGCCGGCCGGAGAGCGCGAATTCCTGCCGCTTGAGGACATTGCCGCTCGCCTCGTCCACCCAGAGCTTCACCACCGGGAAAGCGACGTCGGTGTTCGGTTTGACGTGGAGCTCGAGCTCCCAAACGTCGAATTGGCCGAGCTTGCCCTCGCCCTTGGCGGTGGCGTCGTATTCCTCCACAAGCTTCGACTGGTCGAAGTCCGCGCGCCGGCTGTCGGTACCCGCGATGCGCTCCCGCTCCGTCCGCCGGTCCCATTTCCCGGTCCCCGGGTCATAGGACCAGAGGTTCTTGTCCAGACGGATGTACCCTTTGCCCGCCTCTCCCTTGGGTTTGGTGAAGAGAATCATCAGCTTCTCGTCATCGTCGCGCCGGTAAATGAGCGCCTCGCGGGCGATGTCCGTCTTGTCCTTCTCCTTCTGCTCCAGGTAAGCGAGCGACTTGTAGTCGCCGCTGTTGTGCTGGCGGTAATCGATGGTCTTGAGCACCTGGAGCACGGCGCCCTGGTCGGCGAGCGGTGCGGCGAGAACGGACGAGGCGAGGAGCAAGCCAAGCGTCAGCACGAGAGAAGTCTTCATCCGTTCAGCCCACCCGGTGCATGGCCGTCACCGGCTGGAGCCGCGCGGCGAGGAAGGAGGGGATGAGGGAGATGGCAGTCGTGCAGCCGGTGATGAGAAGGATGGAGCCGACCAGCACGCTGGGACGAACGGCGAAATGCAACTCCTCGCGCATCAAGAACAGCTGCACCGAGAGCGGGGCGTGGAGGTGGGCCGCGTTCACGGCCGCGCACGCCAAGAGACCGAGTGCCGCCCCGAAGAGGGCCGCCGCGAAAGAGAGGCTGAATGCCTCCACCAGGAACATCGCCAGGACCCCAGTACGCTGCATGCCGATGGCCCGCAGGGTACCTATCTCGCGGGTGCGCTCGCGAATGGCGATCCACAGGGTGTTCATGATTCCCACCGCAATGATGATGAGCAGGATGCCAATCAGGACATAGGACAGCCAGGTGACGGCCGTCAGCGTCCACTGTATGAAGGCGACTTCGTCCTCCCAGTTGGTGACGTCGAGCTTCTGGCCCGTCCATCCCTGTCGGTTCACCACCTCGAATTTCTGAAAGAAAGCGCGCGGGTCCTTGTCCATGATCTGGAAGCCGGCGGAGGCGAGCACCTCACGCAGGCGAGCCTCGACCGTTGGAACGTCGCGGATGTCCTTCAAGTAGAGCAGGAGCGCGCCCGTAGAACCCTCATTGAGTGCGTACAGCGCCCGCAGGGTGGCCGCCGGGACGTAGGCGTTGAAGATGCTGAGCAGTCCGACGTTTCGGGCAACAGCCACCACCCGGACGTCCACGGTGTTCGCCGTTCCGCGCAGGGTGTAGGCGGACAGGGTGACCACGTCGCCCACGCGCACGCCGAGTCGCCGCGCCTGGTCCTCGAAGATGAGAATGGTACCCGGTTCATTCAGGGCATCGAGCGAGCCCTGCTTCACTTGCACCACATGCCGGAACCCAGGCTCATTGCGGATGTCGATGCCACTCAGTCCAGCCTGCATGGAGCCCGTTTCGCTCACCACCTTCGCCCAACCCCGGCCTCGCTCGGTCACGTAATCGAGCTCGGGCACATTGGCGCGGACGACCTCCAGGACCTTCTGGTAGTGCGTCACCACTGGCGCCGACTGGCCAGCGGTCACCTTGAAGAAGCCGCCGACGTTGACGTGACCGGTCATGAGCGTGGTGGCGGATTCGAGGATGGTGGAGCGGATGCCGTTGAGCAGTCCAAGGAGAATCACCAGGAGCATGGTGACGCCGGAAATCGCCCCGCCGAGCATCAGGGTGCGCCGTCGATGGGAGACGAGATTGCGGACGGCGATGAGAAAGAGCTGGCCCATGGGGTCTATTCGTCGGTCTGCATTGCACGCACCGGCGGCACGCGCGCGGCCAGGAAGGCCGGGTAGAGCGTGGAAACGACACTCACGATGAGGACGATGACCATCGCCCAGATGACGTTTCCGGGCGACAGGTGCGGGTAAAGCCTTGGACCGGAGAAGAAGAAGTACATGATGTCGGTCGTGGCCCGGATGCCATTGGACCCCAGCCAGGCGACGATGCCCGAGCCGACCAGCGCGCCAAACCCACCGAAGAAGACACCGAGGCTGAGCGTTTCGGCGAGCACCATCGCCAGGATGAAGGGCCGCTGGGCGCCGATGGCGCGCATCGTCCCCACCTCGGCCGTGCGCCTCAGGGTGGCCATCATCATGGCGTTGTTGATGATGACCATCATCACCACGAAGATGATGAGGACCGCGACGTAGAGCACCAACCGCGCGAGGTTCACCAGCTGACCAAGGGTGCCAGCCGCGTCCTGCCAGGAGATGGCGCGCACGCCAAGCTGCTCGCGTTCCGAGAGCGCCTGGATGTCCTTCAACGTCTGCTTGAGCTTGGCCGGGTTCTTGAGAATGACTGCGGCGTTGAGCACCACGCCCTTGGTAATGTCGGCCTGGTCGAAGGCGCGTGGCTGGAGCTCCTTGCGGCGCAGGTCGCCCCCCGCCGCGGAAAAGGCCTGCTTGTCGTCGATGAGCGCCGGCGCCGCCTCGACGACCACCTTGCGCGCCGTCCCGAAGAGTTCCTCCTCCGCGCGCGAGCGGTCCACTGCCTCGGCACCGGCTTCCTTCTTCAACGTCGCGATTTCTGCACTCGTGTCGGCGCTGAGGTACCCGTACAGCTCGCGGAAGGACATGATGTCCATGAGGCAGATGTTTCCGGCCAGTGGCGACTTCTCCAGCCCCTTGAACTGGAACGTGCCCCACACTGGAACATTGAGACTCTTCGTGTAGCCGGACCGGGTGAAGGCAGTGAGGGTGAGCACGTCGCCGACCTTGAGCCGGTAGAGCTGCAACAGGGGTGCAAGTTCACCGTAGAAGAAGGCGTAGCGGGCCTGGAAGTTCTCGTCGTTGATGTCGAAGAACGATGACAGGAGCTCGTCCAGCGTGCCGTCCGAACGGCCGAGGAGGGCCCGCAGTCTTTGGACCGCGGTCTCGGTCTTGAGACGATCCAGCTGCAGGAGAATCTCGCGTGTCTGCTGCTTGTTCTCGCGCACGAAACGTTGGAGTTCGGGGTCGCTGACAATCCGGGTTCCGGTGTCGACCGCTTCCTTGATGAGATCCAACCGACGCGCGGTCTTCAACTTCAAGAATTCCTCGTAGGTGAACTTGGAGAGCAGCATCCCGCGCCGCCCCGCCGGAACGGCCTGGCCGTCGACGATCTCCATCCGGTCAAAGGACCTGGCGAAGCCGTCGAGGTCGGTGCCCAGGTAACGCAAGGCCACCAGGTCACCGTCGGGGAGCTGAGGGGCGACCTTGTTCTCGAGGAACTCCAGGGCGGCGTAGGGGTTCTGGTCGAAGCCCTGCCAAAAGGCGTCGGAGGAGGCGCGCTCGACGGCCGCCAGCGCTTCGGGATCCCGCGCGTCGGTGGTCTCCATCTCCTTGGCATGCGAGAGGTCGTCGTGGAGTACCCGCACAATCTGTCGCACGTGCTCCTTGAGACTCTGTCGCTGCGCCTCGAGCAGCGGCGTGCTGCCGTGCTCCTTCTCCTGGCGAACGACTCCGCGCAGTTCCTCCAGCGTGAGGTCCACCGTGTTTCCCGACGTGATGAGCGAGCCGTTGATGCCCATTGGGACGACGGCCTTTACGTTGGGTAGCTTGGCGATTTCGGTCTGGACGCGGGGGTAGTCCTGCATCGGGCTCAAATCGGGCTCGGTGCCAGCGGTGGGCCAAATCGCCAACGCGTCACGGCTCCGCTCGCTGTAGAGCTGGATGTGGCCGGACACCGTTCCGACGATGCTGCGGCTCATCGACCCCACCAGGCTGTCGAGCATTGCACCGCCCACCACCAGGAGCAGGGTCCCAAAGAAGATGATGGTCCCGATGAGCAGGTTGATGCGGCTCCGGAAGAGGTTCCGGAACGAGACTTGAAGGAGCAACCCGAGCATCAGTGCATTCCTGCCGCATGCGCCGACGCGGCAGGGTGCTCCCGCCCGACAATCTTCCCATCCTCAAGGCGGATGACAGCGTTGGCGTGGCTCATCACCCGGGCGTCGTGGGTGGAGAAGATGAACGTGGTTCCATCCCGCTCGTTGAGCTCCTTCATGAGGTCGATGATGTGCTCACCGGTGACCGAGTCGAGGTTGGCGGTGGGCTCGTCGGCGAGGACGATCTGCGGATTTCCCACCAGGGCACGCGCCACGGCGACCCGTTGGCGCTGCCCGCCGGACAGCTCGCTCGGCCGATGGTCGGCGTGGGTGGCGATTCCCACCTGCTCGAGGAGCGCAATGACGCGCTTCTTGCGCTCGGCCTTGTTCAGGCGCCGCTGCAGGAGCAAGGGAAACTCGACGTTCTGAAAGACGCTGAGCACCGGAACAAGGTTGAAGCTCTGGAAGATGAACCCGATGGTGTTCAGCCGTAGGGAGGTGAGCTCACGTTCGCTGAGCTCCGCGGTGTTCTTCCCGGCCACCACCACCGTGCCCCGGGTGGCAACGTCCACGCAGCCGATGAGGTTGAGCAGGGTGGTCTTCCCGCTTCCCGAGGGCCCGGCAATGGAGATGAACTCTCCCGCACCGACGTCGAGTGAAACGCCCCGGAGCGCCGGGACCACCGTCTTGCCCAGGCTGTACTCCTTGTAGACGTCGATGATGCTGACGATGGGGCCCATCGTTTTCCTCGATTCTGGCCGACGGCTAGCTGCCGGGCCTCGGTCGCGTCAAGCGGTGTCGTAGGAAAGAACTGCGAGGCACTGATACAGGGGAATCCTCTAGCACCGACTCGCGACTGGTGGTTGTTCCGCGGCGAAATCAGCCATCAGTGTAGGCGCGCGCCGTCGCGCGTGGGTGAAAGGGCGGCCTCCGCCCGGTTGACACTTCAACTGCGGTCGGTTTCCACCAGCGCCTCGATTTTGGCCAAGGCTTCATCGAGCACGGCGCGGACCTTCTTCATCATGGCCGGGGTGAGCCGTCCCCGGCGAGCGGAGTGCCGGAAGACCTTGAACAGCCGCGTGGCGTGCTTGATGAGGTCGCCCAGTTCTTCGGCATACTGCTCCCAGCTCCCGGCGCCGGACCGGTCGTAGAACTCGTCGACCTCGTCGCGGTGCTCTTCGAGGTCGCGCTTTCCGTCGGCGGTGATGGCGTACGTCTTCCGACCCTCGCGCTCCTCCACCCGTGCGTGCCCGAGCTCCTCGAGGAGCTGCAAGGTGGGGTAGATGACGCCCGGACTGGGGCGGTAGGTCCGCCCGCTGCGCTCCTCGATGGCCTGCATAATCTCATAACCATGACGCGCCTGTTTCTCGATGGCGTCGAGGACCAAGTAGCGCACCGCCCCCCGGTCTGCCCGCGGCGGCGGTCCCCCAAAGAAGTCCCAGACGTCCCGGGCCCCACCACGGCCCCCGCGATGAAAGCCCTGACCCATGACTTGCCGTTCCCAATCCCAGTGTCGCTCGTGCATGTTCTCGCTCCTTGTCGACCCATCTTAGAGATGTGTCGTATAGATGTATCTGTAGATAGCGCTGTTCAATATGCCAGGCAAGCCCCGCCGTGCGGGCGAGACGCTTTTGGGGGGTCGACGGAGTCAAACCGCTGGACTGGCGAGGCGCCGAGAGGCGCGGCCCCCCGAGACGTCCTCGGGGCTGTCAGCGTTCGCGGGCAACCATTGCTCGCCGCACGCTGACGAGCGGGGCATTGTCGTCGTAGACCACTGTGCCGTTGTGTAGCGAAACGCCGAGGCGCCCGAAGAGAGCGCTCAGGTCCGGTGCTCCGGGTGCTTCGCCCATGCTGCGGAAGAGCTCGCTGAAGACTGGCAGGCCTGTCGCCGCATCCGCCACGCGAACGACGTCCTCCACCTTCCATTCATTGGAGACGTTGCCGCCAGCGACGACCAGAGCGCGCAGCACGTCGTCTGCGGACCGGGCGTTGCCGGTGCGCTCTCGCAGAGTGACGTCGACCACCAGCCAGAAGACGGCCCCGCCCCAGTAGGTGCGAGCCCAGGTGTGCGTCGTCTCCAATCCGCCCTCCCCGGGGCGAGGAAGACCGAGAGCACCCTGCTCAAGCCATTCGGACCACAGCACCGATGGGTCCTCCATCCCGGCCCGGACACGGACCAGGGGTTCGCCGAAAACGGCCATCCCTTCCTCCATCCAGAGGTGCGTCCGCCGGAGTGATGGAAAGCCGAGGTGCATTAGCTCATGGGTGAGGACCCAGTGGCTCCGTGCCCGCTCGGCTGACACCTTGGTCCCGAGCCGCAGCAGAATGGACGCGCCGCCCCCGCCGAGCGTGAAGCCGCTGAGTCGCTGGCCCCCATCGGGGACCACCAGCAGCAAGAGCTGCGCGACGGGAAATTGGCGGTAGTACGCAGCCACCGCCCGCGTCGCATCAGCCACCCAGCCCTCCAGGTCCGCATCTGCCATGGCAAAGCCAACCGGGGCGACCGCCAGCGTGATGCGGGACCGACCCACGTCGAGCGACCGCACTCTCCACGGGCCAAAGGCGCAGAGGGGGGACTCCCCCAGGCCGGACGTGGACACATACGTGTCCGGCTCGGCAGCCAGTGGGAGGCCGCATAGAGCGCGGACGCCGGCAGGCGCGGTGACCTGGAGGCGGTATCCGCTGAGTGCTGCCCCCCGGGGGTGCAAGAGCCAGGTGGACGGAGGGGAGACGGAGGCAGCGCCGAAGGCTGCGGCCGCCTGCGGGTCGGCGAGTGCCTCGGCCGCCTCGCGGAGAAGAAAGCGGTAGCGAAGGCGACAACCCTTCGCACACTCGGGCAATTCGATGGCCACCCCAGGGTGAGGGACACGCAGCCACCGGCCGCCCTCGTCGACCTCCACGTCGCGAACGAAGCGCTCGCCTCCGTCCTCGAGGACCAGCCAGCCCGCCGAAGCAGCGGGGAACGTGGCCTCGACGTTGAGCGTCTCGGCGTTGGCACCGACGCCGACCCGGAAGGACGTGCCCGCCGGTGGCGCCGGTGCGGCCAGCGTCACCCCCGCCCAAGCCAGGGCGACCACCAAGCCTCCGCGCCTGGCCGCCGCAGCTTTTCGCGAGCGTGGAAGAGGCGCATATTCGCCAACCCGGCCCGTCCAAGAGGTGAAGGGGGCGGCGGTGGCGTCGAGGACGGCCCGCGGACTGTGCGAAAGGGTGGTGCTCATGTCTCGCCGTTCGGTTTTCCTGCTGCTCGCCCTCTGCACGCCCGGCCCGCTCGTTGCCGCACCGTGCGTGGCGCTCACCACGCCCGCCTACGACGCCTCCGCCAAGTTCCGTGCAGTCCATATCGACACGCTGGACCCCAAACTCCAGAAGGTTTTCGAAGACGCGCGGGTCGAGTGGTTGAAGGTGCTGGCGTTGCACCACACCACCGACGGGCGCGGGTTCTTCCTGCAACGCGCAGGGAGCACCTTCATCACGCTGCGCTCGTTCAATTCCTTTGGCGAATATGAAGCTCTGCGAGACCTTCGTTCCAGCGTAGCCGAACGTATCGGCCCCGATGGGGAGAAGGCAGGAGAAAGGTACGACACGGGTGACGTAGCGCTCCTTGCGCCGCACAACAGTGAGGTGTGGTCACGCCTGGAAGCCTTCGACTACCGCGGCCCGGGGCCTCAACTCAGCGAATACAGCGCCGGCTTCATGCAGATGGTGGTCGAGCAGGTGACCTCGAACGAATACGAAGAGGCCTGGAAGGAAATCCGCCCAGCGCTCACCGCGGCGAAGTATCCCCTTGGCCGGGCCACGTTTTTCAGCAGTCTCGGCAGTGGAAAGCACATCACTCTCTGGCTCGCGGAAACCCGAGACGCGTTTCGGAACGCGGGGTCCCCCGAGCAGGCCATTGCCAAGTCCCTCGGCGCGGCCAAGGCGGCAGCACTCTTTGCCCGGCTCAGGACGGCGTGCAGCGAAGTCAGAGTTGACGAGGTTGTGCCGCGTCCGGACTTCGCCAGTCCACCCTAGCGACGCTCCCCCGAGGGTGAAGGAGGAGTTTCAGCTCAGAGTTCTTCGAGGAACTCGTCGTTGTAGGTGGACCGCGCCAGGCGCTTCACCAGCGCTTCCATCGCCTCCACCGGCTTCACGGCAAAGAGCATCTGCCGCAGCTTCTTCACCTTGTCGTACTCCTTTTGCGTGAAGAGCTTCTCCTCTTTCCGGGTCCCGGACTGGGGGATGTTGATGGCTGGAAAGATGCGCTTCTCGGCAAGCATCCGGTCCAGGGTGATTTCGCTATTCCCGGTGCCCTTGAACTCCTCGAAGATGACTTCGTCCATCCGGCTTCCGGTATCGATGAGCGCTGTGCCGACGATGGTCAGCGACCCTGCCTCCTCGCTGGCGCGCGCCGCGCCGAAGAGACGCTTGGGCCGCTCCAACGCCCGGCTGTCGACGCCGCCGGTGAGCGTCCGCCCAGAGCTGTCGACTTCTTTGTTATAGGCCCGGGCCAGACGGGTGATGGAGTCGAGGAGAATCATCACGTCCTTACCCGCTTCCACCATGCGCCGGGCGCGCTCCAGGGCCAGCTCGGCCACTTTGAGATGGTCGCCGGTGGGCCGGTCCGCATTCGAGGCGAGGACTTCCGCCTTGACGCTGCGGCGCATGTCGGTGACTTCCTCCGGACGCTCATCGATGAGGAGCACCATCACGTGGATTTCAGGATGGTTGTTGATGACCGCCTGCGCGATGCGCTGAAGCATGATGGTCTTGCCTGTCTTCGGCGGGGCGACGATGAGGGCGCGCTGGCCCTTTCCGAGCGGGGCGATGAGGTCGAGGACACGGGTGACCATCTCCCGGTGGCCGTGCTCGAGCTTGATTCGCACCAGCGGGTCGATGCTGGTCAAGTCGCTGAAGTGTGGCAGTCGGGCGGCCGCCTCGAGCGTCAGGCCGTCGACGGTGTCCACGCGTTGCACAACTCCCTTCGCGCCGCGCATCTGGGCTTGGGCGACGAGGTACTGGCCAGGCCGCAGGCGCAGCTTCTGCACCAGGTTTTTCGGCAACTCGGCGTCGTCCGGTCCGGCCAGGAGGCTGCGTTTGATTTGGCGAAGGAAAGCGTTCGGACCCTTGGCCTCGGTGTCCAGGACACCCTCGACGGTGACCAGCCCCTGCGGGACGTGCGCCTGTGGCGTTGGGCGCTGGCCGCCGGGGCCAGGTCCTGCCGGCCCGCCGGGCGTTGCGCGCGCCTGGTGGGCCTGAAGCTCGGCAGGCGAGAGGAAGACCTGGGTTTGCTGACCGTCGGGTCCAGGCGCCATCCGGTACGCCTGTCCATCCGGAGTGAAGAGGACGGGCGCGCCGCGCCCACGACGTCGACGCCTGCGTCGACGGCGACCCCCGCCGAGTGCGCCGGGAGCCTCGCCCGAGCTGCCGGCGTTGGGCGCGCCCGCCTGCGGCGGACCGCTTTCGTCAGGGCCTTCGTCGTCACCGCCCTCGTCGTCTGGCGCGCTGCCGGTGGGAACGGTCGGCGGTGGTAGCCCGTCGGCGGAATGGTTGTCGTTGTCGCTCATCTGGACCTTGTGCGTTTTTTTCGGGATGCCGGTGGAACACAACGGAGGAGGGGGCGACCCAAATGACTGAGGGACGCCATCCCGCACCCGTGTCCACCGGGATGCCCCGCGGCCAGCCCGTCACTCCAAGGCCCGCCCCGGGAACAGGCTCCTTCATAGCAGAGCCGCCGAGCGACTGCACTCTCCTGTGCTCTTTCCCGTCCGGCAGCTGGCTGGGCTAGGAGGACCAGACAAGAGAGGTGTCTTTCCAATGCCACAACTCATCGCCGCGCCGGCCGTCGTCGAGGCGGCCGGAAATAAACCGAAGCGCATCGAAGAATTCGTCGGACGGGTGAGCTCGGGACACGCCTCACTCAGCGTTGCTCGGATGACCTCTCCTACCGGCTGGCGCGAACCTGGACAGCGCCCGGAGTTCGAGGAAGTGACGGTGGTGCTCCGCGGACTCCTCCGCGTGGAGCACGCCGGCGGGACGCTGGATGTCCACGCCGGCCAAACGGTGGTGACGTCCGCCAGCGAGTGGGTGCGCTACAGCACGCCCGAGCCCGGAGGCGCCGAGTATTTCAGCATCTGCCTTCCGGCATTCTCGCCGGTGACAGTCCACCGAGACGCATGAGCGCTGGCGCCGGGGCAGCCGTCCGAGGAAATTACCGACCCACCGACGCCTGCATGTGCGCCGGGTAGCGAAGGCCAGCCACCGCCGCGCGCGGAATCGCCGCCGTCAGCGCAGCCAACTCGTCCTTGCTGAGCTGGACGTCGACTGCGGCCAGGTTTTCCAGGAGCCTGGTGCGCCGCTTCGTCCCGGGAATGGGAATGACGTTCTGGCCCTGCACGAGAACCCACGCCAGGGCGAGCTGCGCAGGAGTGCAGCCCTTCTTCGCCGCGAGCGCCTCCACCTGCTTGACCAGCTCGAGATTCGTCGCCAGCGAGTCGCTCTGAAAGCGTGGCGTCTGTCGGCGGTAGTCGTCGGGCGTCAGGTCATCCACCTTTCGAATGGCGCCAGTGAGAAACCCCCGCCCGAGTGGACTGTAGGCCACGAAGGCGATGTTGAGGCTCCGGCAGGTGGCCAGCACCCCGTCCTCCGGCTCCCGCGTCCAGAGGGAGTACTCACTCTGCAACGCGGCGATGGGATGGACGGCGTTCGCCCGTCGCACCGTCTCGGCGGCGGCCTCGGAAAGGCCGAGCGCTCGTACTTTGCCCGCCCGGACCAAGTCGGCCATGGCGCCGACGGTCTCCTCGATGGGAACTGCCGGGTCGACGCGATGCTGGTAGTAGAGGTCGATGACGTCGACGCCGAGGCGTTTCAGGCTCGCGTCGCAGGCGGCGACCACATAGTCGGGCCGCCCGTTGACGGCGCGCTTGGTGGGGTCGCTGGGGTCGCGGACGAAGCCGAACTTGGTGGCCAGCACCACGTCCTGGCGACGCTTCCGGACCACCTGGCCGACAAGCTCCTCATTCTTCCCGAAGCCGTACATGTCGGCGGTGTCCAGAAAAGTCACTCCCTGGTCGAGGGCAAGATTCAGGGTCGCCAGCGATTCGATGTCATCCGTCGGGCCATAGAAGTCGGACATTCCCATGCAGCCAAGACCGATGGCTCCCACCTGAATGCCGCTGCTGCCCAGCTTGCGCTGCTCCACGGTGTTTCCTCCCCTGCGGATGTCTTGGGCATCTGGATGTCAACGGAGCGCCCCGGATGCAAGGCCATTGGCTCAGGCAGAAGGTACGCTCGTCGTCTCCCCTTGGGGATGGTCTCACTTAGAGGCGGTCCAGGGTCCGTCGCAGCCCTGGGAGGAGTAAGCGGGGTCTTGTGCGCTCGGTGGCACGCCGTCTCGCTGAGTCGCCTCGAAACCGGTGGTGTGGTCAGGGCCAGGGCGGGCAGTCGCGGTTTGGCACACTGAAGAGAAACAGCCCTGCGGGCAGCCTCGCGCGCTTCACGCTCTCAAGTTCAACCCGCCGCTGACACTCGGACTGCTGGGCGCCAAAGCGTCCAGGGGCACGACGGGCATCGGCGGGACGTGGAGGGTTGGCGAACTTGCAGGCCGTTGCAGACGAGCGGGGGCCAGCGATTTCGGACACCTCAGCCTGCTCAGGCCGCTGGTGCCACCGGTGACGTGACGGGGCCGAATGCTTTACAGGTCGGGGGCCCCCAGTAGGATGACGCAGCTTCAGGGTGCAACAGGCCTCCCAAGTAGTTGACTTTTTAGAGGATTTTCGATTCTCGGGGCACCTTCGAAGCCGAAGGGCTCCCCCCCGAGAAGACGACGACTCCACCGACGAGCACATGGCGAAACAGTTGAAGATGGCGTTGGAGAGCCCGCGCGGACCGGGCGGAGGCCGAGGGGGTCGCGGCGGCGCCGCGGGCGCCGGGGGGGGTGGCAACGAGGAACCCGCGGCCGCACTGCATGAGGAGGCGCGGACCCGCTACCTCAACTATGCGCTCTCGGTCATCACCTCGCGCGCGCTTCCCGACGTGCGCGACGGATTGAAGCCGGTGCAGCGCCGCATCCTCTACGGGATGTGGAATGACCACCGGCTCACCTCGGACGCGAAGTTCATGAAATGCGCCAAGGTGGTGGGCACCATTCTTGGCTCCTACCATCCGCACGGCGACACCGCGGTTTACGACGCGCTGGTCCGGCTCGCCCAGGACTTCTCGCTCCGCTACCCACTGGTCGACGGCCACGGCAATTTCGGCTCGCTGGACGGAGATACTGCCGCAGCAATGCGCTACACCGAGTGTCGCCTGCAGCCGCTGTCGAGCGAGATGCTCGGCGAGTTGAGCAAGGACGTCGTTCCCTTCCGGCCCACCTACGACGCCAGCACCACCGAGCCGGTGGTGCTGCCGGCCAAGGTGCCGCAGCTTCTGATGAATGGGAGCACGGGCATCGCGGTGGGTATGGCGACCAATATCCCGCCGCACAACCTCGGCGAGCTGTGCGACGCGCTCCGCGAGCTGGTGAAGAAGCCGGATACCCCGCTGCGCGAGCTGCTGAAACACATCAAGGGCCCGGACTTTCCGACCGGCGGCCAGGTGCTGAACAGCAAGGCCGAGCTCAAGGAGATTTACGAGACGGGGCAGGGCTCGATGCGCGTCCGCGGCGAGTGGACGCTGGAGACATTGCCCCGAGGCGGCCAGCAAATTGTCATCACCTCCATCCCTTACGCGGTCAACAAGTCGACGCTCACTGCCAAGATTGGTGACCTGGTCCGAGAGCGAAAGCTCGCGCCGCTCACCGACGTCCGGGACGAAAGCACCCAGGACGTGCGCATCGTGCTCGAGCTGAAGCGGGATGCCGGGCCTGAAATGGTGATGGCCTACCTCTTCAAGCACACGCCGCTCCAAACCAACTTCAACGTCAACCTCACCGCGCTCGTTCCGAGCAAGCAGACCAACGTCGGGACGCCGCAGCGGCTGGACCTCAAGGCGATGCTGCAGCACTTTCTCGATTTTCGCTTCGAGGTGGTGACGCTTCGTCACCAGCACGAGCTGGCAGAGGTCAAGCGGCGCCTGCACATCCTCGAAGGCTTCGAGACCGTTTACGACGCACTCGACGAAATGATTCGCATCATCCGCAAGTCGGACGGCAAGCAGGACGCCGCCGGGAAGCTGATGCACCGCTTCTCCCTGGACGCCGAGCAAGTCGAGGCCATCCTCGAGATGAAGCTTTACAAGCTTGCCCGTCTGGAAATTGTGGTCATCCAGAAGGAGCTCCGCGAGAAGCGCTTGGAGGCCGCCCGTCTGGCGGCGGTCCTCAAGGACGGAAGAAAGCGCTGGGCCGTCGTCCAGGACGAACTGGAGGAGGTCCAGAAGGCCTACGCCGACAAGCGTCGGACTCGCATCGGCGGCGCTGGCGAAGAAGTCGAATACACCGAAGAGGCCTTCATCGCCGACGAGGACAGCCATGTTGTCCTTTCCCGCGACGGGTGGATAAAGCGCGTGCGCGAGGTGAAGGACCCGACCGCCACCCGCCTCCGCGAGGGCGACGAGGTGATGGCCGTCGTCGCTGGCTCGCTGAAGGCCAACGTCGTCCTCTTCTCCAATTTCGGCACCGCCTACGTCACGCGCTTCAACGACGTCCCGGCTTCCACCGGCTACGGTGACCCGGTGCAGAAACTCTTCAAGTTCGACGACGGGGAGCGGGTGGTGGGCGCACTGTCGCTCGACGCGCGGCTCGAGCTGCCCGAGACGCTGGTGGCAGTCAGTGCCAGAGGTTATGGGCTTCGCTTTGCCCTCGCACCACACCAGGAGGCGAGCACGCGCTCGGGTCGCCGCTACGCGAGGCCGGGCAAGGAGGACGAGATTATTGGAGTGTCGCCAGCGTCTCCCCGGGACCTCCTGGCGGTGGTGACGGCCAAGGCGCGGGCGCTGGTGTGCAAGGTGAGCGAGGTGAACGAGCTCTCCGGACCGGGCCGCGGCGTCACCGTCATCAAGGTGGAGAAAGACGACCGGGTGCTGGCCTTCCTCTGCACGGCGAAGAAGGACGCCGCCCTGGAGCTGGAGACGAGCAAGGGCCGGAAACTCACCCTCGGCCCGGGGCGCTACGAGGTCTCGGCGAGAGGCGGGCGCGGGCGCGAAATGGCGAGGAAGGAAAGCGTCAAGCTGCTCGCCACGCCCCTCACCTGGACGCCGCTGCCCGAGGGAAAGGACGCCTGACGCCATGGCCACTGCGCGCAAGGCGACCTACACCGCGAGTGACATTCAGGTGCTGGAAGGCCTGGAGCCGGTGCGCAAGCGCCCGGCCATGTACATCGGCGGCACCGACGACTCGGGCTACCATCACCTTTTGTGGGAAATCGTCGACAATAGTGTCGACGAGGTCATCAACAGCTACGCCTCCAAAGTCGAGGTGACGCTGCACAAGGACGGCAAGAGCGTCACCGTCGTCGACGACGGGCGGGGCATCCCCGTCGACGTGATGGCCAAGTACAAGAAGCCGGCCGTGGAAGTCATCCTCACCACGCTGCACTCAGGCGGAAAGTTCGAGCAGGGGAACTACCTGCACTCCGGGGGGCTTCATGGGGTGGGAAGCAGCGTCGTCAACGCGCTGAGCAGCAAGCTCCTGGTCGACGTCCGCCGGGACGGGAAACGGCACCAGCAAACCTATGCCCGGGGCAAGCCCACCTCGGCACTCAAAGTCATCGGCCCGGTTCGAGGCTCGGGCACCACCATCACCTTCACTCCGGACGCGGAGATTTTCGGGGAGAAGCTGCGCTTCCACCCGGAGCTCATCGGCGAGCGGCTGGAGACGAAGAGCTACCTCCACCGAGGGATGGTGGTGCGTTTCCGGGACGAGACCACCAGTCCCGCCCATGAGGCGACCTTCCTGCACGAGGGCGGCATTGCCGAGTACCTCCCCAAACTCATCGCCGAGCGGGGCAAGGCGCTGGTTCCAGCGACGGGCGGCCAGTTCTACTTGGCCCGCGAAAACGGCGTCCGGCTGGAACTGGCCATGTGCTGGACGGAGTCCACCGACGAGCACGTCCTGTCCTTCGTCAACGGCATCCCCACCGCGAACGGCGGGACGCACGAGGCAGGACTCCGTTCCGGCATGGTGAAGGCCGTCCGCAACTACATCGAGACTCACAGCCTCACCCCCAAAGGGGTGAGTCTCACCGCGGAGGACATCCGCGAGGGAATGGTGGCGCTGCTCTCCACCTACGTCCTCGAGCCGCAGTTTCAAGGTCAGACCAAGGGGCGCCTCAACAACCCGGAGATGTTGGCCACGGTCGACTCCGCCGTTCGGCCCGCGCTCGAAAAGTGGCTCAACGACAACCAGACGGTGGCCGAATCCATCGTCGCCCGCATCATCCTCGCGGCCCGGGCCCGAGAGGCTTCGCGAGCTGCCTCGCTGGCGGTGACCCGCAAGGGCGTCAGCCATCACCTCAATTTGCCCGGGAAGCTGGCCGACTGCGCCTCCACCGACCCGCGGGAGAGCGAGCTCTTCATCGTCGAGGGAGACTCCGCCGGCGGTTCCGCCAAGCAGGGGCGGGACCGGCGTACCCAGGCCATCCTTCCGCTGCGGGGCAAGGTGCTCAATGCGGAGCAGGCTTCGCTGGACAAGGTGTCGAGCAACAAGGAACTCCAGGACATCGTCAGTGCGCTCGGCTGCGGCATCGGTCCGACGCTGGACATGGCCAAGCTGCGGTATGGCCGCGTCTTTCTGCTCATGGACGCGGACTCGGACGGCCACCACATCGCCACCCTCTTGCTCACCTTCTTTTACCGCCACCTGCGGCCTCTCATCGTCGCGGGCGTTGTGCACCTCTCCCAGCCGCCGCTGTACCGCATCGACATTGGGAAGGAGACGTACTGGGCCTTGGACGAGGCGGACCGAGACCGGATTTTGAAGGAGAAGGTGAAAGGGAACGCCAAGCCCAGCATCACCCGCTTTAAAGGGCTGGGGGAGATGCAGGCCTCCGACCTCAAGGCGACCACCCTCGACCCCAAGCATCGGTCCAGTCTCCGAGTGGCCATCTCCAATGAGCTGGAGACGGACCGCGTCATCAACGATTTGCTGGGCCGCGACGTGACCGCGCGATTCAAGTTCATCATGGAGCGTGCCGGAGAGGTGGCCGGCGAGGAGCTGGACGTCTGAGCTCCGTTGAGCTGCGCTGGCTCGAACCGTCGGACCCGCTCCAGGCCGCCGAGCTCGACCTTCGCTGGCGCGTGCTTCGCGCGCCGCTCGGGCACCCGCGCGAGGCGACCCGCTTCCCCTTCGAAGAGGCGAGCCTGCATCTCGTCGCCCTCGAGGCAGGAGCGGTGGTCGGGTGCGTCCTCTTTCATCCCGAGGGGCCAACGACTGGACGTCTCTTCCAGATGGCGGTGGAACCAGGACGTCAGGGCAAGCACATTGGCCAGCAGCTCGTCCGGGAGCTGGAGACGGAAGTGACACGGCGCGGCTTCCGCACGGTGACGCTCCACGCCCGTGAAGCAGCGGTCGGCTTCTATTCGTTGCTTGGCTACGAAGTCTTTGGTGAATCCTTCACCGAGGTAGGAATTCCACACCGCCACATGCGCCGCGAGCTCGGGCGCGCGCCTCTGCCAGGGCTATCGGACGGGTGAGGTCGACCGCTCGGAGTTCGTTAACTTCCCAGAAGACGGATGGCCCAAGCCCTAACCGGGCAAGACCTTCGCCGGGGCTGGCTCAGAGGACGCCCCGCGCAGCCCGGTGCTCGCGCAGCCAGGTGCTGAGAGGCAAAGGCACTGGTACGAGGAACGGCCTGGACGGGCCCCCGGGCTGGTGGGACCATCGGGCGCTACCGTGGCTACGCTTCCAGCAGGACCTCAAGCCGTCTTCGTTCACCAGTTCCCGCTGGGTCCAATGCAGAACTTCGTGTACCTGGTGGGGACGGAGGGCCAGCCAGGAGTCTGTGTCGTCGACCCGGCCTGGGACGTGAACGCCATCGAAGCGGCCTGCGCCGCCCAGGGGAAGTCCCTGGCCGGCATTCTTCTCACCCATAGCCACAAGGACCACATCAATGGGGTGACCGAGCTGCTGCGCCGACACGACTTACCCGTGTATGCCCAGCGCGCGGAAATCGACTTCTCCGAGGACCTGCAGGCCTTCGGGGATGCGCTACGACGACTGGGTCCTGGGGACCCAGTCCCGCTGGGCGGCGTCGCCGCTCGAGCCGTTCACACTCCTGGCCATACGCCCGGCTCGCAGTGTCTGCTTGCGGGTGACGCCCTCGTCGCCGGGGACACGCTCTTCGTCAACGGCTGCGGGCGGTGTGATTTTCAAGGGGGAGATCCGAGCCAGATGTTTGACTCTCTCACCGGCGTCCTCGGGAAGCTGCCTGGCTCGACGAGGCTATTCCCCGGGCATGATTACGGCGACGTCCCGGTGTCCTCCCTCGAGCGCGAGGCGGCGCACAACCCGTATTTCCACTTCACAGACGCGGCGTCGTTCGTGAAGTACCGGATGCGCCCGCGGCGCTAACCGCCCGAGGGACACCGGCTCGAACCTCCCAGCAGGCCCAATGCGGAGTTGATAGGTGGTCCGGGATGCCGTGGGTTGGACGATGGAAAGGCGGGCGCTTACTTCCAAACGAGGGACGGCAGGCGCCACTTCGTCTTGGAGCGCGTGCGGGAGCGGCGACGGCATGCCCTCACGCTTCAAGCCAGTCTAACCGGCGCGGTGAACATCGCGGGTGGGCCAAGGTACGGTAAAAATCTCCTCATGCTCGCTGTGGAAAAAAGGAGCTCAAGCGTCTTGAAACGCGTCACACGCCTGGCGGTCGTTGTCTTCTTCGCCAGCTGCGCGAGCGGACAGAAGGTGACAGGGCATACCGAGGCCATCGAGAGCTACGTTTACGCGCTCCCCCTGGACGTCGTGCTGAGCGAGGCGAAGGTGCTGCTCGTCCAAAAGGGCTGGCACGTGGAACGGTCCGCAGACCAGCTCGGTACCAACTGGCGCATCGACGCGGGTGGGACGGCGCTCGGTTACCGCGTAGAGGGGGAGCGGATCGACGAGGACCACTGCGGCATCCGCATCGAGGCGCTCGCGGCGACCTCATTCGCACCTCCACCATCATCTGGCGCCGGGGACCCAAGCAGAAACGCGAGCAGCACGCCGATGTACGCCCGGGACAGCAGTGGCGGCAACGGCGCGAGCGGTGGAAGAAGCACCGGCTGGGACGGAGTGGACGCCCCCACCACACTCGGCGAGCCACCTCCAGGAATGGTGACCTTGCCGCGCGGACGCGACGAGGCGCTGGAATGGGTGCTCCTCCAGAGGCTCGACCCGCATGCCGCGGAGGCCATCGCGCGGGCGGATGGGCGTAGCCACGCTCCAGCCGCCCTGGTGGTCCTCGACGCGGGCACTCCACTGCCTCACGGCGCTGCGGCTTCCACGCCCGGCTGCGGGCCCGAGCAGCCCACCGGCCTGGAAGGGGCCCTGGCCGACCGGCGCCTCGTCATTCTCGCCGATGTCCCCGGGACGAAGGAGATTCCGGACTTCGTCGGACGCCTCGCCTGCCAGGCCGCGCGCCAGAGCATCCCGACAGTGGTCGCCCTCGCGCTTCTTCGCATCGACCAAGACTGGGTGGATACCTACTTCGCTAGCCAAGGCAGCACTGCCGACCGCGCAGCGTTCCTTCAAGTCACGCGCAGCTTCGCCCGGCAGCCTCCGGCGGCCCGTGGGAGTGAAGCAGTGCTGCAACTTCTCGATCGACTCCGCACGCTCCGCGACGCCGGAGTCACGGTTCGCGTGGTGGCGTTCGACGAGGCCGGCAACGGGCCAGGGCGCGAGAGGGCGCGGGCGTCGACCCTCGAGCACGCGCGGCGGATTGAGCCTGAGGCCCTCCTGTTGGTGGTGGCTGAGCGCTCAGAAGCGCGGACCGTCCTGGCCACAGGCGACATTGCGGCGCCGCCGGTGGGCTGGTACCTCGCGCACTGGGGGCTCAAACCTCTTGCACTCGACCTCCGCTCGCCAGGGGGCCGAGCCTGGTCATGCACGACTTCCGGCCGCGGCGAATGCGGACCTGTGGCGGTCCCGGCGACATCGGCACCAGCCTCAGCACAGGTTGTTGAGCTCTACGCCAATCCAGATGCACAGGGCTTTCGCGGCAACTATTCCGTTGGTTTACTGACGGTCTCCCCACCCCCCAACTGAAGGACGGACGAGCGAACAGAAGAGAGAGGGATGCTTTGGAGCGTCTTGCTCGAGCCTGGAGGACGAGAGTGGCCGACTTCTCACCGGATGCGCGCCTAGCCGCCTGCGGCCTTCTCGTGCTCGCGTCGGTGACGTCGGCCGCGGAGGCGCCCACGGGCTGGACAGACGTCGAGACGGCGCATTTCACGGTGAAGACGGACCTCAGCTCTGAGGCAGCCCGACATGCCGCCGTCCTGGCGGAGAATTCACGCGCCGCCCTCCTCGCCGCAGCGTGGCCTCGTTTCAAGCTGGTGAATGACCGCCTCGCGTTGGTCGTCTTCTCCGACCGCCGGGACTTCCAGCACTACTTTGGCGACGTCGTCCAGGCTCAGGCGGTCTTCGGAAGCGGCGGGCCCGCCATCTACCTCTTCGGCGAGCCCGACCGGTGGGAGAAGAGTGTGGTGAGGTCGGAGGCGTACACCTCAGTGCTGATGCAAGCGCTGGCGCGCTATCTCACGGCGCTCTTCTATCAAAGTCAGCCCACGTGGTTCTCGACGGGGTTGGCCGAGTTCCTCTCGACGGTGCATGTCTCGCAGGACGGGAAGACGGCGAGCATTGGCCACCGGAATTACGGCGCCTATGACAACTACAGGACCTATCGGTCGGCGACGGTGGCCGACGCCCTGGCCTGGGGAAGCACCTTGCAGCCCACCGACGAGGCGACTTTGCTCAGTCTCGGCGGTCTGAGCTGGCTCATGGTGGCGTGGATGTACAACACGCATCGCGCGGAGTTCGTGCGTTTCCAAGCTTTGCTCGGCACCAGCCTCGACCCGAAGAAAGCCTGGGAAACCGTCTTCCCGACGTTGAACCTCGGTGACCTAGACCAGGAACTCTATCGATTCTCGGAGCCATTCCTCCTGGCCACGGTTGTGATTCCTGAGGCTGACTACTCCATCGAGCAGGCACGCCCGATGACGTGGGACGAGGTCCAAGCGACTCGCACCGCCGCAGCGCTGGCTGGCGAGCAAGCTCCCGCGGCCGTGGGCGGACCTGGGTCCAAGACGGAAACCCCGCGGAACTGAGGGTCGAAAACGGCAGCCCGGGCCACGCCTCGGCCCAGGAAATACGCATCGGTGGCTAGAGGGTCACGGATGCCGCGTGGGACGTGAAGTGCCAGACGCGCCCGCCCCGCCGGCCGTCGACGTGGGGCGAAGCAGCTTTCCTTCCGGGTCCCGAAGCTGGGGGGGAGGAAGCTTTAACGCGGCTTCCGCTTGCAGCTGAGGAAGGACGGCCTGTGCATCGCCGGCGATGGCCAGTGTCATCCCCTCGGGATGGAGCGCACGTCGCACCGCGTCCTGGACGACGGATGGGGTTAGGGCCTGCAGGCGGCTGACGTAGGTGCGGTACTCGTCCAGCGGCAGGTCAAAGAGAAAGACGTCGGCCACGGCGCCGGATGTCGCCCCCACGCTTTGCAGGGCCTCCACCAGTTGGAACGCCAGCAGGGCCTTGCCCTTGCTCAGCTCCTCCGCCGACAGCGGCTCGGCAACCAACCGGTGCAACTCGCCAAAGACCTCGGTAACGGCTTTCCCGGTAACGTCGGTCTGGACGCTGGTCCGCGCGGCAAAGGCACCCGGGCCCCGGCCAAAGGCGAAGCCGCTGAACGCCCCGTAGCTGTAGCCGTGCTGCTCGCGAAGGTTCTGGTTCAAGCGGCTGGTGAAGCTGCCGCCGACGATGGCATTGGCCAGCTCCAGGGCCAGGACGTCGGGCGACGAGCGCGGGACTCCCGGCTGCCCCACCAGGAGGACGGACTGCGGCTTGCCGGGGAAGTTGACCAGGACGAAGGGCGGTCGAGCCTCCGGGGCCCCGTTCGCGCGGACCTCGGAGGCGGACAGGCCCCTGGGCTTCCAACTGCCGAAGGCCCCCTCCACCACCGAGCGCACCGCCTCCGCCGAGGCGCTCCCGACGGCGACGATGGCCGAGCTGGAAGGTGAGACTGAGCCGAGGAAAGTCTTCACGTCGCCAAGACGGATGCGCTTCACCGCGGCGATGTTTCCCTCGGGGAGGTGCCCGAGCGGACCATTCCCGTAGAGTGCCGCCAGGAAAGCCGCCCGCGCGGCCACCCGTGGCTCGTTCCGCGCCGCGGTCAGCTCTCCAAGCCGCTGCGCCTGGACTTTCTTCCAGTCCTTGGCGGTGAGGTTGGGCCTGAGCGCGACGTCGGCCAGAAGTGCCGACATCTCGTTGAGGTGCGGTGCGAGTGCGGAAAGCCCGATGGAGAGCGCATCGGTCGAGGCGGAGACGGAGAGATTCGCGCCGATGGCATCGGCAGCGGCGGCCACTTCGGCCTCGGTCTTTCCGGCGCTTCCGGCTTGCAGCATCGAGGCTGCCAGGGAGGCCAGGCCCTCCTTGCCGATGGGGTCCGCTGCGGCGCCTTGCCGGGTGACGAAGCCCAGAGCCTCCAGTCCGGCGCTGGGACGCTCCACGATGTAGAGCTTGAGACCATTGGGGAGGGTGAGAACGGTGGGAACGGGCGCGTCGAAGGGCCCGAGCGGTGGGATGGGGGGCCGTTGGGCGAGGACGCTTTCGCCTGGAATGGTGCCGGCCGCGACGGCGACGGGCGGCGCCTTGGCCGAAGGCAGAGGCGGCTCCATGTCCGGTTTCGGCGGGGCGAGCGTGCAAGCGGTGAGGGCCAGGGTGGCGAGGGTGGCGGCGAGGGCGCGCATCACTTCATCTCCTGTGCGTTGGCGACTTTGGGTTCGGGCCGGACTTCCACCACCACACGTCCGGGGCCGAGGACCTTGTTCGCCATCTCACGCACGGTAGCGGGCGTGGCGCCCTCGTACCGGTCGAGGTCGCGCTTCACCGTGGCCGTGGGTCCATAGGTGAGCTGGAGCTGGTTGAGGTATTGCGCTCGGCTCAGGAGGGACTCGAGGCGCCGCGCCGCGCCGGTGTACACCAGCGTGCGAGCGGCCTCGAGCTCGGCGAGAGTTGGCCCCTCGGCCTTCAGTCGCGCCAGCTCCTCGTCGATGGCCTTTTCGAGGGCATGGACGTCCACCCCCGGGCGGGCCAGCGCCGAGACGGTGAAGACGCTCTGCAGCTCGCGCGTTTCCTGCGCGACGTCGACCTCGGTCGCCAGCTGGTCCCGGTAGACGAGCCGCTGGTAGAGGCGAGACGCCTTTCCCCGGCCGAGGATGCTGGCCAGCAGGTCGCACGTGGCATCTCCGGGGGTTCCTTCGCGTGGGCTGAACCAGGCGATGACGACCTTGTCCAGGTCTACCTTGTCCGTGAGCTGCAGGCGGACTTCCGAGGTGAGCTTGGCGGGCGGGGCGACGACTTGCTCGGGCGCGGGCCTCTTGGGGAGAAAACCGAAGTACCTGTTGACGAGTGCTAGGGCCTGCGGCGGCTCGATGTCGCCGGCGATGACGAGGCTTGCGTTGGAAGGCACGTACCAGGTGGCGAAGAAACCCTTCACGTCCTGAAGGGTGGCGGCGCGGAGGTCCGCGGCCGAGCCGATGACTGGCCAGCTGTAGGGATGCCCCTTGGGGAACAGGGCCGGTGGGAGCGCGTCCTCCACCTTGCCGTAGGGCACATTCTCGTACGACTGGCGCCGCTCGTTGAGCACCACTTTCCGCTGCGTCTCGAGCTTCTCCTGCGTCATCTCCTGTCCCAGCGTGAGGAGACGGTCCGACTCCATCCACAGGAAAGTCTCGAGAAGATTCGAAGGGCCGATGGAGTAGTAGTCGGTGATGTCGTAGCTGGTAAAGGCATTGTTCACCCCACCGCCGGCCTCCATCAGCGTGTCGAACTGGGGGTAGGGGACGTAGCGCGCGCCCATGAACATCAGGTGCTCGAAGAGGTGGGCGAAGCCCGTCCGGCCCGGCTGCTCGTCCCTGCTACCCACATGGTAGAGCAGGTTGATGATGACTCCGGGAACCGTCCGGTCCGGCGCGATGATGACCTTGAGGCCGTTGGGAAGCTCGGCGTGCGTGACGGGCACGTCGAGTGACGGAGCGGCGGAGAGCAGCAACGACAGGGGAAGTGCGAACACCATGGAGGACCTTCCGGGGGATGGACTGTGGTGTGCGGCCGACTCGCGTCTAAGTCGGGTCGCCGGCTGGCGCAAGTCCGGACCGAGCACCCGGACGCGAACGCAAGGACATGACGGCTCCCCATCCGAGGATGGCAATGCTCAGCAATGACCACACCACAGCCCAGAGGAAGGCCGGGACTGGGGTGTGTGCTGCCAGCAGAGCAGCGTCGCTCTGTGCCCGGACAGTCGAGTTCCAGAGGTCATCGCGCAAGTCGAAGAGCGCGTAGAGCCCGGTGAAGGCTGCAAGAAAGAGAACCACCAACCGCACGCCGAGCAGCGGCAGCCAGCGCGCCGCGGCAGCGAGGACAGTCGCCATTCCCAGGCAGAAGACGACCGTGAAGCTGCTCCCGGCGACGAGGACGGCCATGGATGCAAGCCACACCGCGTAGAGCGCGAGCACGCCGCGAGCGAGCCGGAAGCGAAACGCGAGCACCAAGAGCACTGCGCCGGCGATGGCGGCGCCCAGGTAGCCGGCCGAGTAGACGAGGATGGTCGGCCAGGCGCCGGGCGGCAGGGCAGACAGGCATGCGCCTGACTGGTCGACGGCCAGCACCACCCGCTGGACGTGTCCCCCGGCCAGCAACGTGGCCAGGGCGTGTCCGCTCTCGTGCCCCATCACCACCAGCAACTTGACGGGTGTGAGGATGGGCGAGTCCCAGAAAAGCAGGCCCACGGCCACCAGGGCTGCGAGCAGCAGCAGCTTGCCCATGTCGAGCCGGCTCTGTGGACGGTTTCCGGGCGAGGCCATGGCGTACAGGTTCGCCGAGTGGGTAGAGGCTGTCACCAGTCTGCTCCCTCACATGTACGCGCGAGCAGCCGGGGCATTTCCCCATCCGTCCACGGCGCGTCCGACGCCCGGGACAAGTGGTTTCGGCCCGGCGGCCGGTCGGGGACTGGAAAAACCCCAATGGGGGAAGCTCGCGCTTTCTCGCGGGAGCCCGGGGGCCGCCCGCTAGTCCTGGGCCGGGGGGTCCTGCTCCGGGTCATCGTGCCGGGTGAGTCCCCAGTCCTTGAGGCGCTTGAACAGCGTCGAGCGTGCGACGCCCAGCTCTCGGGCCACGCGTTCGCGGTTGTTGTCGAAGTGACGAAGCGCGCCCACGACAATTTCCCGCTCACGCTGCCGGAGCATCTGGTCGAGCGTCATCCCGGGAATGAATTCGCCCACCGGCATGCGCGAGTCGCCGCCCGGTTCCGGGTCGAGTCGCAGCTCGCCAACATCGATGGTGGGCCCATTGCGCAAGAGCAGGGCTCGCTGGAGGACGTTTCGAAGCTCGCGGAGATTGCCCGGCCAGGAGTGCTGGGCAAGATGGCCGAGCGCCTCGGAGGTGATGTTTACCGACTGTCCGCGCGGGCTGAACTCCCTCAAAAGGTGTACGGCGAGGGCCGGGACGTCACCGCGCCGACGACGCAGCGGCGGGAGGATGAGCGGCGCCATGCACAGGCGGTCGTAGAGGTCCTCGCGAAACTTGCCGGCGCGTGTCGCGGACAGGAGGTCCTTGCTCGTCGCCGCCACGACCCGTACATCCAGGGGAAGGGGGCTCGTTGCGCCGACGCGACGAAATTCCCGCGACTCGAGGGACTGCAGAAGCGTTCCTTGGAGCTCGAGAGGAAGCTCGCCGACTTCATCCAAGAAGAGCGTGCCACCGGCCGCCTCCTCGACCGCTCCGCGTCGGCCACCCTTCTCATTGCCGAAGAGCTCGGTCTCGAAGAGCTCCTGGCGAATCACCCGGCACTGCACCCGCACCAACGGCCGTTCGATGCGGCCGCTTCGAGCGTGAATCGCACGAGCGACCCGTTCCCGGCCAGAACCGGGCTCACCAAAGATGGCGACGACTTGGGCGGAAGCCGCCACCCTGTCGATGTAGTCCGCGAGCAGCCGGATTCCCGGGTCGGCCCCGATGACGGCCGGAACCGTCGGCTGTTTCCAGGCCCATGCCGCGACCTCCGGGACGGACGGGGCAGACCCCAGCGCGTCAAGCGCTGGAGGCTCGCTTCCGAAGACGCGCACAGTGCCCACGAAATTGCCCCGGGTGCTCCAGCGCTGTGGATCCGGACTCCCTTGAAGGGCACCCCTGCGCGCAGAAGTTTCTGCACGGAAGACCGCCCGCCACTGGCCGAGGGCGATGTCCGCGCCATCCGCCAACGGGGCGCGGTCAGTTTTCTCCCCAGACACCACGGTACCTTTGCCGGAGAGGTCCTCCACCACCGCTGCACCACCGTCGAGAAGCACTGCAGCCTGCTTGGCGCTCACCTCGGCGTCAGGGATGACGATGTCGCTCGTGTTTGCCCGTCCGAGCACCACCCTTGAGCGGTCCAGCGCTATCCGAAGCCGTTCTTCGCCCCGGCGCAGAAACAACAACTCGGGCATGCATGCCCCCCCGAACCAGAGGACAAAACCAAGGAATTCTTAGCACGCCTACTTTCCGGGCTTCAAACGACTCGCTGTCCGGAATTCACTCACCGTCCGGGATTGAAGACTGGCTTCCCCAGGTATCCGCTGACGCGCACGTCGCGGAACCCTGGAAGCTCTCCATCCATGGGCAGCACCGTGAAGCCGGCGCCAAACACTCCCAGTCGCTTGAGAAAATCCGCCTCGGGCCGCAGTCTCAGTCCGAGCGCTAGCTCTATGTACTCGGGGCGGCGGCCCATTTTGACGGTGCCGGTGGTGAGGGACTCGAGGTCCTGCCCCTTGATGTGGAAGCGCTGCACCGTCCCAGCTCCTTTGTCGAACGTCACCTCGCCGTCGACCGTACCGAGCGCCGCACGCGGCATGTCCACCGGTGTCGGCGTGCCGAACAGCGGAACGGTCACCGTTCCTCCGAGGACCACCAGGTCGGTACCATTGAGGCGCAGAACGCCGCTCGCCTGAGAGAGGTCTGGCTCTCCGCGGACGAGGGGCATGTCCAGGGCGAGCTCGGCGTCAACCTTGCCTTCGGCATCGATGCCCGTCAGCACCTTGAGGTTGGCCCGGGCAAGGTCGATGCCGCTCAGCTTGAGCCGCATCGACTGCCCGGAGCTGGGGAAGGACGCAGTGGCCGTGCCGCCGAGAAGCCCGGCCCGCACGGAAAGACCTGGCGGAAAGAGGATGGGCCGAAGGGTGAGTCGGTCCACCAGCAGCGGCGCGGCGTCGGGGTCCGAGGCACGGCTCACCTGCACCTGGCTGGCGGAGATGCCAAACAGGCCCGCCGACAGGGTATCCATCCGCAGCACGAGGCCGGTGCGCGCGGCTTCGGCCTCCAGGCGCGCGCGCGCTGCGTCGGCGGGAAACGTGAGGGAGAGGAAGAAGACAAAGCAGACAAGCCCGAACAGGCCCAGCGCCAGATTGCGCTGCCAGGGCTTGAGGGTCGATGGGAAGCGCCGCGTCACGGGCCTGCCTTGAGCTTGTAAGTGGCGACGGTGGCCCAAGCGGTGAGCACGTTGTCTTTGGGTCTCGGCTCGACGCGCAAGGATTTCACTCGCACCATTCCTGGGCCTCGTTCCACCGCGGCGAGGAACGCCACCAACTTGGAGAGCGGGACGTCGGTGAGCGTCAGCTCGACGGTGCTCTCGACGATGCGCCCGTCGCCGACCGGGGCGTCCGCTTTGGGCGTGAGGGCCGGGATGTCGACGCCCGACTCCGAACCCTTGTCCTCGAGGTAGGTGATGAGGCTGATGCCATTCGAGGAGAGCTGGGCCTCGTCGGTCTTCCTGGCACGCTCAGCCTCGGCGTAGCTCTGAGAGAGCGCCTGCGCGGTGGCCAATTGGGCGAGCTTGCTCGCGGTGCGACGGCGGGTGTCGTCCGCGGAGCTCGCCAGCGAGAGGAGGATGATGAAGAGCACCAAGCACAGTGCTGCTGCCGCGGCCGACCCGACGAGCACCTGCTCGCGGCGCGAGAGCCCGCTAAACCAGCTTTGAAGGTCCGCCCAGCGCTGTCTCAGTCGGTCCACTTGCTCACCCCGCCGAGGGCGGCGTATCGCCGCAGTCGACCAGGACATCCAGTTGGAAAGTGACGTGGGCGCCATCCTTGGTGCGCTCCACTTTTCCTTCCTTCACGTCGCGAAAGCACCGAAAGGTCTTCAGCGCGGCGCTCAGCCGGTCGATGGTCTTGGAGCTGTCGGTCTCCCCACGCAGCTGGACCCGGTCGAGGTCCACCACCACCTGGTCGAGCTTGATGGGCATGTCCGGCGGAACCCGCGCGGCGACCTCGGCCAGCAACGCTGCGGCAGACACCTTGGGTAGCGCGGCCGCAGGGCTTTCCTTACCGCGCAGCATGTTGAGCGCTCGGTCGTAGTTGCGCTCGCAGGTTCCCAGCACCCGGCGGGTCAACTCGCACAGCTGTGCATCCACAGCCGTCTCCCGCCGGCCGAGCAGCGCGCTGCGCACAACACCAAAGGTGACAAGCAGGGCGACCAGGACTCCGGCGAAGACGGCAAGCTGAGGAACTCGCTTCCGGAGCCAGTCGAGCTGCCCGGAGAAGGCCTGGTCTCCGCGCCGGAAGTTGAATCGGTCGGCCCGGCTGCCGCCACAGAGCGCCAGGGCCCACGCCTGGGCGCCACGCATCCGTTGCTCCGGTGCGAGCTCAGAGTGACCGCTCGCAGCCAGGAGGGCGACCGGGAGGCCGAGCTCCGTTGCCCAGGACTCGGCCAGGCCCGGGAGTTGGGCCGTCCCGCCGCAGAGCAACAGCTGGTCCACCGGTCGACGGTCGCGGGTGGTGGCCGCCTTAAGCGTGGCGCGGACCTCGCGGGTCAACGGTTGGAGAGCCCGGTGGATTGCCTCGCGCGCCCTCACGTGTTCCGGACCGCCGCCCGGCGCGAGCGAGCCGTCGCGTTCCTTCCAGCGCTCGGCGTCCGCCGAGGACACGCCAAACTCGCGCTCCAGGGCGACGGTGACGTCACGGCCGCCTCCTGGCAGGACGCGCGCGAAGACCAGCCCTTCTCCGGGGCGTCCGATGGCCAGGGTGGTCCGCCCGTGGCCCACGTCCACCAGCGCTGCCAGGCCGCCCGCCGCCACGCCCATCAGCTCGGGCCGACCCACGAAGAGCGACCGGTAGACGAGCGCGGGGTGCGTCACCACGCGCGGCTCAAAACCGGCGTCGGCCAACAGTGCGAGCAAGGGTCGGAGCTCGTCCTTGCGCGCGACGCCGACAAGCAACTCGGTTTCCTCGCCCGTGCGAGCTCCGGGCTGGTAGTCGAAGACGACGGCTTCCAGCTCCCCTGGAAGCTGGCTTTCAACCTCGAAGGGCAGGGCGGCCTCGATGCGTTTGGCATCGCGGAACGGAAGCACGAGCGCATGGGTGGCCACCGACGTGCCGGGCATGGCCACCACCACCTGGTCCACGTGCCATGGGTACTCGGCGCGAAGGGTAGCCAGGGCTGCGCGGAGCGAGTCCTCCGGCGTCCCTTCTCCCCGGCGGACGTCAGCCCAGCCGGCCAGCACGGTGGTGCGGCCCGCGTCGAGCAGCACCGCCTTCAGCGAGTGGCTACCCAGGTCGAGACCAAGGATGCGCGGCATTCGGGCCTCAGTCCGCCTTCCAGTAGAGCAAACGACCCAGTCCGTCCTGGGGCTGCGTGATGCGGACCACCGAGGTGATGGTCCGCTGCACGGCGCCCACCTCGCCGACGGCCGTCACCCGGAAGGTCTTGGTGTGGTCGCCGAGAAAGGAGTTCGCCTGCACGTTGCTCGTAATCTGCGGGTTCACCGCGATGTCCGACTGCACCAGGACGTTGATGAAGTCCGAGACCGTCATTCCCATCGGGCTGAGCATTCGGGCAGCGGAAATCTTCTGCACCAGGCTGTCCAGGAAGACCGGGTCGGAGAGCCGCCCGTCGGGTTTCGCCGGGTCGGCGGCGGAACGGACCGCGAGCGCGAGGACCATCGGGTCGTCGGTATTCACGTTCAAGACTGCGTTGACGTCCGGGTAGACGGTGAGGCGATCGCCAAACGCCGCCATGAACCGGTCACCCACGCCGTGGACGAAGTAGAGCTCGCCCAGCGAGTCCATCGAGGCGTTCTTTGGCCGGAAGCGGGGCAGGTACTTGCTGTAGAGCCCTGGCTCATCAGCATACCCAGCGCTCACCTGGGCTCCGGCTGCGCTCACCGCCAGCACCGACACCAGGTCGTCCGAATCTGCCCAGTCTTTGATGTTGATGAGTGCGTCGGCCGCGGCGATTTTCACTTTGTTGGCGTCTTCACGGTCGAACACGAACTCAAAGCGCTTGTCGGTGAGAAGAAGGTAGAGCCGCTGCACCGCGGCGCCACCGGCGCCGGCGGCGAGCAAGCTGTCCAGCTGGTTGATGTTCAGCTTGGCTTCCTCGTCCTCGATGAGGGCCCCGTAACAGCCGCGGAAGCCTCCGTAGTCGACGAGCGGAGTGCCCAGTGCGCCGCCCAGCTGCCCATCGCCAGGGGGCTTCTTCTTCGAGGCTCCCAAGCCAGCATCGACACTGTCCGGAAGAAATCGACCCAGCGTCTGGCAGTCGATGTGGGCCATGTGCCACAGCTGCAGGTTGAAGCTTCCTCCGATGCCTCCCGGAAGCGTTGAGGAGAGATTCTGCATCGTGGTGTCGAGCTGCTTCTGAAATTGCAGGAGAAGCCGCGCCATCCCCAGGCCGCTCCGGGCCAGGTATTCGGCGCGCAGGGCATCGCGCTGATGGACCGCGAGCTCCAAGTCCACCCTCGAGCTGTAGGCGAAGTCAGCCGCCACCGCGGCCAGGATGGCGATGGAAACCACCACCATGAGCAGGGCCACTCCTCGTTCTTGCGGTCGGCGCTGGGAGGCCATCAGAATCTCGGAATCTCGGTGTTGAGCATGATTCGTGTCTCGGTGGTGTAGCGCTGTTCATGGCCGCTCTCGTCGGCACGAATCAGCGCGATGCGCACCCGGACCGGGAGAATCGACTTCTTCTCTATCTTTCGCGTGTCCCAGTCGTTGACCCAGTCCTTTTGGTCCGAATCCCAGTAGGAAAACTCCACTCGCTTCACGTTCTCGAGCAGCACGTCCTCGACGCCGCCGCGGTCCATCTTGTCCTCGCCATAGAGATTCGGGTTCTCGCGGCGCATGAGGTCCTGCTGTCCCTTGGCGCCCTTCTTGGTGGAGGTGTGGACTCCGTACTCCACCACCATCTGATCCGACTCCTTCGCGTCGGCGTAGAGACGCTGGTGCGCGAGGGAGGTGAAGAGGAGCTTGTCGCGCGTCCCGATGAAATTGGTCGGCCGGTCGTTCTGGTCGCGGTACCGGCGACTGTCGTAGCGGTCGCTGACGAAGGCCGCGCCAATCTCCCGCACCATCCGGTCCATGCTGGTGCGGAGTCCGCGGTACTGCTCGGCCTCCGATTCCACCATTTCCTTGGCCTTGAAGCCGCTGTTGAACGCCACGCCGATGGTGGTTCCAATCAACGCGGTGATGGCCACTGCCACGATGACTTCCAGAAGGGTGAAGCCGCGCTTGGTCATGACAGGGTTACCCGCCGAAGGGGGTGAAGGTGCCCGCCTGGCGCGTGGTGTTGTTTGTGGGGCCCTGGACCGCCCCGTTGACGAAGGGGTTGTTGTTGACGCCTGGCACAATGCCAGGAGTTCCAGCCGCGGCGCCCGTTCCGCCCGTCCCCAGCGGTACTCCCGGGGTGCCGTTTCGGTCCGAGCCCTGCTGCAACGAGACGAGGTGGGTCACCACCTCGAGGGACTCGGTGCCTTTTCCCTCCTTCCAGGAAACGGTGAGACGGACCTCGCGCACCCCGCGGCGGATTTGGTCGAGCAGCTGGGTGACTTGAGTCTGCGCCAGGGCGGCGAAGGGCCCGAGCGCATTCATCCCGGAGGGCCCGGAGGCCCCGGGAGGGAGCGAAGAATTGCTGATTCCCCCCGAAGCGGACGCGGCCAGACCGGCCAGGCCGCCATCCGCGCCGCCCAGGCCGCCAAAGAGGGAAGCCAGACCGCCGCCCTCTCCGGGCGGAAGGCCGAAGAGGGCCTCCAGAAGCTTGTCGGCGCTGACGCCGCTCGTCTGGGGCGCCAGGATGCGTGCCTTCCAGGTGTAGGCCGTCCAGCCCTCGGCGGCGAAATCCCCGGAGCGGTCGACATCGTCCAGCTCGAAGCCCTTGTCGTAAAGCTCCTGCTCGAGGTCGATCATCTTCGCACGGGCGAGCTCGGTGGCGACGGTGATGCGCTTCACGTAGGCGTGGCTGGCGACTGCTCCAGCATTGAGGTCGAAGATGGCCAGCAAGGCCACCCCCAGGATGGCCATCGCCACCACCACCTCCAACAGCGTGAAGCCCGCGCGTTTCACGACTTGGGAATCTCCGGCTCGCCGTCGACCACCGTGGTCTTCCCGGTGACCGGAGAGATGGTGAGCGTCCACACGCTGTCTCCCTGTCGGGCGGTGAGCTGTGCGCGCTCCACGGAGCCCTGGGGAAAGAAATAAACGTAGGCCACCCCGCTCCGAGCGGGCTGGCGCTGGTGGGGGGTCCACACGCTGAGCTTCACGCCGGACACCCGGCGTGGCTCGACTTCCGGCGAGATGAAGGTGGAGAACTTCGCGGCGGCTTCCACGCGGTCCTTTTCCTGGGAAAGCACATCCAGCAACGAGGGTCCGCTGCGTGGCGGAGGGCCTCCTCCGCGAGCGCCGCGCTTGGCAGCGTCGGCGCGGGCCTGGTTGTCCTCCTTGAGCGTCTGGTCGCGATCGCTGGCGCTGGTGACAGCCCGCGTCGCGCATTCAGCGCGGTAGGTGAAACCGGTGACGTCGCCCGCCGGCAGGTCGAATACCATCCGGCAGGTGTGGCCAGTCAGCGCCGCGGTGTCATAGAGCGCCCGCACCGTCGCGCCGAGCTCGCCCAGCGTAGCCCGCGCGCGCGCCCCGGTGAGGGCACTAACGCTCACCACTGCGGCACCGAGCAGCGTGGCGGCGATGGCGATGACCACCATCACCTCGATCAAGGTGATACCGGCACTCGCGCGACTGCGGTTCATGGAGAAAAAATGCCTTCCGCTGGGCGCCAGTGAGTCGAGCCTGCGGCCGCGTCCGGACGGTTCCTGGCCTGGTACGCCAATCTCCGGGACGCCGCGAACCTCATGGCTGTTTCTGGTCTGGCCGGTTGGAGATGTCAGCGTCCGGTCCCTCGCCGCCCGGGACGCCATCGCGGCCGTAGCTCATGACGATGGGCCGGCCACGTTCGAGGACGTAGACGTAGTCGTGGTTCCAGGCGTCCGTGGGCATCTTGTCCAGAATCTGCATGTCCACGAGGCCCTTCAGGCCGATGGCGGTGTCCGGGTAGTTGCCTTTCCGGGCGTAGTAGAGCTTCAGCGAACCCTCGATGCTCTTGATGTCCAGCACCGTCCGGTCCACCTGGGCCTTCTGCAGCTGGGGAATCACCGCCACCGTCACGGCCGCGGCGATGAGCCCGATGATGGTGATGACCACCATGATCTCGATCAGCGTCATGCCGCGCGTCGCGCCTCGGTGCTTCTTGGAAAGTTGTCGCATCAGCGAACCTCCGTTGTCTGCGCGGAGGACAAATGTGCCCCGCGTCCGTAGTAGACGAAACCCACCGTCAGCAGCGCCGCCGCGAGCGCGAGGACCGCCGCCGCCGTCACCCGCTGAATCCACCGATCGAGATTGCTGTCCATCGCCTGGTCGCCTCTCACCGGATGGTCGTGTTGAGCTGCAGAATTGGCATGAGGATGGAGAACGCGACGAAAGCGATGATGGCTCCCATGGCGACGATGATCAGCGGCTCGAGCAACGCCGTGAGCGCGCCGAGGCGCACGTTGACTTGGTTCTCGTAGCTGTCGGCCACGTTGAGCAGCATTTCTTCGAGCTGTCCGGAGCGCTCTCCCACTGCAATCATGTGGTAAACCAGAGGAGGAAATTGGCCGGACCGCTTCAGCGGCCCGGCGATGCTCTCGCCCTCGCGGATGGCCTCGCGGGCCATCTCCACGACGCCGGCCAGGACCGTGTTGGTGACCACGTTTTTGGTGATGTCCATCGCCGTGAGCATCGGCACGCCCGCCTTGAGAAGCGTGGCCAGTGTCCGGCTGAATCGGGAGACGAGGAGCATCCGGAGGAGCGCACCAACCACCGGAACCTTGAGGACCCAGGCGTCGAAGACCGGCCGGCCATTCGCGCTTCGCGTCCAGGCCACGCTGCCCACCACCGAGCCCACCACCACGGGAATGATTAGCCACCACCAGCCCGAGAGCAGGTTGCTGGCGAAAATCAGCACCCGCGTGGTCCAGGGCAGCGTGGCCTGCATGGTCTCGAAGATGCGCGTCACTTTGGGAACGACGACGGTCATCAGCATCGTCAGAATGCCGCCGCCGATGACGGTCATGATTGCCGGGTAGATGAGCGTGCCGATGAGCTTCTGCTTCATCTTGGCTTGGCCCTCTGTGAAATCGGCGAGGCGGGCCAACACCGCGTCCAATGCGCCGGATGCCTCGCCGGCCCGCACCATGTTGACGTAGAGGTTCCCGAAGATGCGCGGGTGCTGACCAAGCGCATCGGCCAGGGTGCTGCCTTCGTTCACGCGCTGCTTCACATCCGAGAGCGCGCGCTTGAGCCGGTCCTTCTCGGTCTGGTCGACCAGCGCGGCAAGGCTTTCCACGAGGGTGACGCCCGCGTGGAGCAGTGTGGAGAGCTGGCGGGTAATGATGGCGACGTCCTCCGCCGAGACCCGTCCCCGGAAAATCCTGCTGAACTGAACTTCACGGTCGGCGGCGGCCTTCTTGCCGGTGCGGGCCTCGGACTGGCCCAGCACGTCGGTCAGAAAGACGTCGATTTTGCGCAGCTGCGTCCGGAGCGTCTTGCTGCTGTCCGCCTCGAGAAGACCGGTGACTTGCTTCCCGGCGGCACTCAAGCCTCTGTATTCGAAGACGGGCATGGCGGCTTACATGTCCTCCTGCGTGACGCTGAGGACCTCGGCAATGGTTGTCTCGCCGGCGAGAACCTTGCGTGCTCCGTCGTCGAGGAGGGTGGTCATTCCTCGCTTCACTGCCTGTTTCTTGATGGTGTTCGAATCCACGTTCTTGATGGCCAGGGTACGGATGTCGTCGTCGACGGGAAGGAACTCGTAGATGCCGGTCCGGCCGCGATAGCCAGTCTGACCGCAGGCTGAGCAGCCCATCGCCCGGTAGACCGGTGGGCTTCCGGCGCGCACCACCTGCTCTGGCGTCATTCCCACCTCGGACAGCTCCTCGGTGGTCGGGACGTGGGCTTCCCGGCAGACGTTGCACAGCCGTCGCACCAGGCGCTGGGCGAGGATGGCCGTGAGCGAGCTGGCCACCAGGAATGGCTCCACTCCCATGTCCACGAGGCGGGTCACCGCTCCCGCCGAGTCGTTGGTGTGGACCGTGGAGAACACCAGGTGGCCGGTGAGCGAGGCCTGGATGGCAATCTCGGCCGTGTCCCGATCGCGGATCTCGCCGACCATGATGACGTCCGGGTCCTGCCGCAGGAAGCTGCGCAGTCCCGCGGCGAAGGTGAGGCCAATCTTCGGGTTGATGGCCATCTGGCTGATGCCCTGCAGCTGGTACTCGACCGGGTCCTCGACGGTGAGGATGTTCAAATCGGGTGTGTTGATCATGCTCAGCGCAGCGTAGAGCGTGGTGGTTTTCCCCGAACCCGTCGGGCCGGTGACCAGGATGATGCCGTGAGAGCGGCGAATCACCTGTTCCACCTGGGTGAGAATGCTGCGGGCCATCCCGATTTCGCTCAGGTCGAGCAGGGTCGAAGTCTTGTCGAGGAGCCGCATCACAATGCGCTCGCCGTAGACATTGGGAATCGTCGAAAGGCGGATGTCGATGTCGCGCCCAGCCAGCTTGATGCGGATTCGACCGTCCTGGGGAAGCCGCTTCTCGGCGATGTTGAGCTGTCCCATCACCTTGACGCGGCTGACGATGGAGTTCTGGTAGCGCTTGGGCGGTTTGATGACCTCGTTCAGCACGCCATCGATGCGGAAGCGGACGATGAGGTCTCGTTCCATCGGCTCGATGTGGATATCGCTGGCGCGTTCTTTCGCCGCCCGGAAGAGGAGCGAGTTGACGAGCCGGATGATGGGCGCTTCGTCATCCGCCTCGAGGAGGTCCTGTGGCTCTTCCAACTCGTGGGCAACCGAGTCGAGGTCATCCTGCGCTTCCATCTCGCCGACCAGCTGCTCGGCTTCGTTCAGCGCCCGGTCATAGACGGCGTTGATGGCGTCGACGATGGCCCCGGCCGACGCCACCACCGGGAGCAGCGAGGCGCCGACCAGCATCCGGGCGTGATCGAGCGCGGGTGTGTCGAGTGGATCGGCAACCGCGACCACGACCGACCCTTCCTCGCGCCGGAGGGGCAGGAGCCGGGACTGCTTGGCGAAGTTGATGGGCACGGCTCGCGCCAGCTCCACGTCGACGTGCTCCACGCTGATGCGAGAGGCGAAGGGAAGGTCCAGCTGGGCGGCGAGCGCTTGAGCCACGTCCTCCTCGCTGATTGCCTTTCGCTGAACGAGGATTTCACCGATGCGCCCGCTCTCAGCGGCGCCCTGGGCGTGGAGCGCTTCGGCCAGCACGGCCGGGTCGAGCTTGCCCATGGCGACCAGGACCTCGCCCAGCAATCGCCCGGCAAGGCCTGTGGGGGACGCCACTGCAACAGCGGATTCGATGACAGCGGTCTGAACGTCGGGCATGGCTAGGGTTTGGGTGGCTCGACCATCGAGCGGTCGTACGGATTGGCCTGCGGGTCGAGCACCGGCCCAGAAACAGGAGCCGCGGGTGCGGGAGGCTGCTCCACGATTGGCGCTGCGGCCGGAGGAGTTGCGATCTGCGGCGTCGATGGCGGCGGCGTGGGCCGGCTGGTGGGAATCGGTGGAAGCGGCTCGGGGGGCGAATACGCGGGCGGTGGTGGAACGGGGAGGGGTTGTGGTGGCCCAGAGGGTCGGATGATCTGGTCGCCCGGAGCGCCGTAGCCGGCCTCCAACTTCAGGGCCTGAATCGATGCCTGGTTCATCTTGCCCAGAGGGCCTGCTTTGCGGTCGAAGTCCACGGCGACGTCGTAGTGGGGGAGCTCGCCGTAGAACTCCTCCACGAATTTCTGCCGCTCGGCCATCTTGCGCTCGAAGATTCTCCGGAAGTCACTCGAGTCCCGGATGATGTAGGGCGTCAGAAAGAGAAGAAGGTTGGTCTTGATGGTCATCTTCGTCGTTTCTCGGAAGAGAGCCCCGAGGATGGGGATATCGCCGAGGACGGGGACCTTCGAGGCGTTCTCGATGGTGCGGTCCTGGATGATGCCGCCGATGACCACCGTCTCCTGGTCCTTGGCCACCACCGTCGTCTTCGCGGTTCGCTTGGCGAGCGTCGGGCCCAGCACCGGGTCATTGGAGGTAATCTCCTCGTCCGACTCGTTGATGGTCAGTTTGATGTAGTCGCCGGCGGCGTTGATTTGCGGCTTGATGTTGAGCTTGAGCGCCACGTCCTGCCGACTGATGGGCGCGTAGAAGGAGCCCAGACCCCCGAGGGCGCTGCCCAATGAGGCGCCGGTACTCGGAACGCTGCTGGAGGCGACGCCGGGGAGATTCTGCGGCGCGAATCCGGCCTGAAAAGGCACGTTGGAGCCGACGGTGATCTCCGCCTCCTCGTTGTCACTGGTGAGCAGGTGCGGCGTGCTCAGCACGTTGACCCCGGCGCTGGTCTGCAGCGCGTGCAGCACCACACCGAAGGCCGGGACGCTCAGACCGAGCGCGGTGAGGGCGGGGATGGCCGGGCCCTGGATACCGGCCAGGAAGCCGCTGTAGTTGTTGAGGTTGGTGAGCGAGAAGGACGGCGGCTCGGCGCCAGAGTACTTGGTCCCGAGGATGCCGACCGCCTGGCCCTGCGAGGTGTTGACGGTGAAGCCCTGGTGCAGACTGATGCCGAAGTCCGACTCGCGCGTCATGTCGACTTCCATGATGACCGCCTCGATGAAGACCTGGCGCCGAGGCACGTCGAGCTTCTCGATGACCTTCACCAGGCTGCGGTAGTCGCTCTGGCTGGCCACCACCACCAGGCTGTTGGTGGCCTTGTCCGGGGAAATCTTCACCTCGCCGGCGAAGAGCTCCGTGGCGGCGACGCCCGGCGTCCCAGTCGGCCGCTGCTGGACAGTGGGGTTTTGGCCGCCGAGCGGTGTCGCAGCCGTCCCGGCCGGCGAGCGCGGCCGGTTTGCCGACCCCTGAGCGAGCGCCTGAAGCGTCGCGGCGATGTCCTCCGCGGTGGCATTGGCCAATGCGTAGACGTTGATCCGGCCCTCGCCGGAGATGGGGACGTCAATTTGCCGGATGATGTCGTTGATGCGGTCGTTGGCGGCCGCGCTGGCGACGATGATCAGCTTGTTGGTGCGTTCATCCGGAACGAGCGAGGTGAGCGTCGCCGGTGCGCCCGGCGTAGCGCCGGCAGCCGCCGTCGGTGCTGCCCCGCCGACGGGTGCTGGTACGGCGGGAGAGGCAGGGGAAGGCGTTATCTGCAGGGGCAGCGTCGCCGGACGGGTTCCCACCCGTCCTTTCTGCTCGAACAGCTTCTGGATGGTGCTGGCGACGTCGGCGGCCAGGGCGAACCGAATCTGCACGACCCGCATCTCGTCGTTGGCGCTCCGGATGTCGAGTTGTTGGACGATCCGTTCGATGCGGTGCATGTTCCCGCCCAGGTCATTGACGATGAGCGTGTCCGGCTGGAAGAGGATGCTGTCGCCACCAGGGCTCACCAGCTGCTGCACGACGTTGCGCAGCGGTTCGAGCTCCACGTAACGCACCTTGAACAGACGAGTCATCATCTGCTCGTTGGTCGTGTAGTCGGTGCTCCCATCGAGAATGGTGGGGATGTTGTTCTGCTTCGCCTTCGCCTTCTCGACGACCTTCGAGAACTTGCCATAAGGCACCACCGCCAGGTTGTTGGCGTCGAGCGCTGCGAGGAATGCCGCGTAGAATTCATCCGCGGTCACCTCCACCCGTCCGTTGTCCGGGCCGATGACTGAAATCTTCCCGCGGATGTTCTCGCCGAGGATGAAAGTCTTGCAGGTCGCATCGGAGACCGTCTGCACCAGTTTCTCGATGTCCACCTTGTCGAAGTAGATGTTGAAGCGGGCCTTTCGCCGGACCTCCTCACAGTTGGGCGTCAGCCGGTCGAAGGCCGGCGAGACCGCTCTTTCCGGCGCCGAGGAGGGCGCTACCAGCTTGACTGTCGTGTCGCCGGGGACCGGTGCGGGCTGGCCCGGAGGAGGCACGAGCCCTGGCCGGCGGGGATTGGCGGCGGTGGCTGCTCCAGGACGAAACGGCGCCCGGGGCGCGCCACCGTCAGGGGTTTGGTCTCCACCCTGGGACTGTCCAAGAAGGAGCGGAAGGAGCAACGAGCTCTGGAGGAGGGCGTTCATGTCCGAAGGGGGTGGCCGCGACTTGGCCGAGGGAGTCAGTGGACGTTGTAAGTCATCCGCATGATGGTTCCGTTCCGATCCACATCGACGTCGATGCGCGGAGCGTCCTTCAGCTTCGTGTAGACCTCGAGCGCCTTGGCCGGGTCATTCATGTCCAAGCCATTGATGCGCGTGACGACGTCGCCGTTCTGGATGCCGATTTTCGAGTAGAGCGAGTCCGGGCGAATGGAGAAGAGCTTGAAACCTTCCGAGGCGCCGTCCTTGAACGCTGGCACCAAGCGCGCCTGCATCGCGATGTCGTTGAGGTTGTTGATGGCCCGGTCCACCTCCGAGCGGGGCACGTCGTAGTTGTTGGCGTCCAGGGCCTTGATGCCCGCTCCCCAACCCGGCTCAGTCACCTTGGTGGTGGTGGCCAGGCCTGGCGCGCCATCGCCCGAATCGGCGCTCACGTACTCGCGCCGGCCGTTGTTCAGGACGATGACCCGGTCGCGAAGGATGTCCAGCACCTGGGACGTCAATAGGCGGTCCCCAACCATGACCGTCATGCTCCTCTGCGCACCAGTGTCCAGCACCGAGGCGAGCGACCACTCCGGAGCGCCGGCGCGCATCGTGCCCAGGAGCTTTGCCCTCATGGAGGTGCGCACGGGCTCGGAGCTCAAGTCCGTCTTGGAGGAGACGACGGTGGGCTCGACGGGAGGGACGAGCCCGGTGAGGTGGGCGAGCCGCTCGATGTCGAGGACGGCGGGCAACCGGGAGGTTGTCACCGCCCGACTCACGAGCGCCGCCGGCGTCGAAGGGTTTGGGAGGACGGCCTCCTCGACGAAGAGGTTGACGATTTTCGCCGTCAACAGTGCAGCCATGGCAATGCAGGCCATCTGGACGGCCCAGAAGTACTTGCGAAACAGCAATTCCACCGGTTCGGTAGGCACCCGGGAGGGAGGTACAGCAAGCCAGGTGCCAGAGTCACTTACTGGCTTCCCGGGCGCAGCGGAGGGCCGGGACTGGCGTTTCAGACAAATTGTCAGTCCTGCCCGAAAGACGCCGGGACGGCTTGTCAGGGGTCCCCGGAGTCGTCGCCCCGTTCGCGCTCGAGCTTCCGGTAGATGGTCCGTGCGGCGATGCCCAGCAGCCGAGCGGCCATCGTCTTGTCGCCCCCCGTGTGACGAAGCGTCTCGTGGATGAGGCGCCGTTCCACCTCCTCCATCGGTGTGCCAATGGGGATGACGACCTGTCCGGCGGCGCCTCGGGGTCCGGTGCGGACCGACTCGGGGAGGTCGCCGACCTCGAGGATGTCCCCCCGGGCCAGCACCACCGCGCGTTCCACGGCGTGCTCCAGCTCACGCACGTTGCCCGGCCAGGCGTAGTCCTCCAGAGCCTGGAGCGCCTCGGGGGAGAAGCCCCGGAGGGGCTTGGCGTTCTTGGCCGCGAAGCGGCGAAGAAAATGGTCCGCCAGGAGTGGCACGTCCTCTCGCCTCGAGGAGAGCGGAGGGATGCGGACCTCGACGACGTTGAGCCGGTAGTAGAGGTCCTCGCGAAAGCGGTTCTCGGCAACTTCGCGCGGCAGTTCGCGGCGTGTGGCGGAGACCAGGCGCACGTCGACGGCCAGAGGACCCGAGCCGCCGAGGCGCTCAATCTCTCCCTCCTGGAGCACCCGGAGCAGCTTCACCTGGGCGCTGAGCGACAGCTCGCCAACCTCATCCAGAAACAGGGTCCCGCCGTGGGCCCGCTCAAAGCGTCCCTCCCGTCGTGCCAGTGCTCCGGTGAAGGCGCCCTTCTCCACCCCGAAGAGCTCGGCCTCGAGCAGCGTCTCGGGGATGGCGCCGCAGTTGACGGCGACGAAGGGTCCGCTGGCCCGGGGGGACAGCTCGTGCAAGGCCCGGGCGGCGAGCTCCTTCCCAGTGCCGGACTCACCCACAAGGAGGACAGTGGCGTGGGCCGCGCCCGCTTGCCGGAGGGTCTCCATCAGCGCCCGAAACGCCGGGGACTGGCCAATCAGCGTCCTGCCACCGGGCGCGCCGAGGTCCGCCAGACGGGCCTTGAGGGTCTCGTTCTCGGCCATCAGCGCACGGTGCTCGAGGGCCCGGAGGACTGTCTTCACCAGGGCGTGGCGCTTGAGCGGCTTGGTGATGAAGTCGTAGGCGCCGTCCTTCATGGCCGAGACGGCCGCTTCCACCGTGCCGTAGGCGGTCATCAGCACCACCTCGACGTCGGGGCGCATCGAGCGTGCCGTCCGGAGCAGCGCCTTGCCGTCGAGGCCAGGCATCATCAAATCGGTCACCAGGACGCCGACTTCCGGGCGTCGCAGGAGCGCGAGCCCCTCCTCACCGTCGGAGGCAGTGAGGGTGGCCAGGCCCTCGTGCTGGAAGATACGCGTCACCGAATCAAGGTTGGCGCGGTCGTCGTCGACGACGAGAACGGTGGAGTTGGCCATGGACCTCCTTGGATTCTACCCCTCGTCGGTGGCGTCCGGGGGCCCGGAGGCTCGCACATCCTCTTGGCGCACCTTGTCTACGCTGAAGCGCTCGGCTGCCCGGGTGAGCTTCTCCAGCGCAGCGTCGAACTCGGGTGCCGTCTTCACGAAGCGCAAGTAGTTGATGCGCGCCACCACGAAGGCCTTGAGGTAGGGGCTGGTGAGCCCGCGCGTCTTGAGTCGGCCCACCACGGCCGACACCGCGTCGTCGAGCTTGAGCACCGCGTCGGCACGTTCCTCGCGAACAGCGAGGGCCTCCACCAACGGCTCATCGAGGAACCCGTCGACCCGCTTGACGATGGACTGGTAGGCGCCGCCCGAAAGACGGGGCCGCTTCTCATACGCGGCGCCGAGGGTGGCGAAGGCGGGTTCCTCCAGCAGAGGGGCCACGTCTAGCTCGGTGCCGCCGCGGGTGGCCACCAGACCTCGCAGCATGCGAATGACTTCCAGCGAGCGTTCCTTGAGGTTGTGGGCCTTCTCGGTGTTGAGCGCCAGTATCTGGAATGCCAGTTCCGGCTCCGGCAGCACCAGCGCCACCACCGACTGCGCACCGAGAAAGCGCATGGCACCGAGCCGGTGGTTCCCATTCGGGGTCCAGTACTGCCCGTCCTGGCGCACCGCGATGAGCGGGTCGAGGAAGCGGTCCACCCGCGTCATCGCCGAGGCCAGACGGCGCAGGTGAGGCTCGGAGAGGTCCCGCTGGTAGGGAGTGGGCTGGACCTTGTCGATGGGAAGAGCAGCGAGCACCACCCCGTGACCCCCGAGCGGGTCTCGGAAGGCGACGAGCGGGCGACCTCCATCGGCGGCGATGGCCTCGGCCAAGGCCAAGGCGTCGGCCGGGACGTCTTCTAGGAGCTGGGCAGCGGGAAGTCCCCGCACCGTCGTCTTGCGCCGGCGGACTGGAGCCTTCCGCTTCTTCGGGACCTGACGGGCGTTTTTCGAGCTGGGGGGCACGGGAGCGTCAGACCCTAGCGCGGCGTGGCGCTTTTCGGGGCATGCTCCTCCGCCCCCAGGCATGCGTCGCTCCGTTGCAATTGGCATCGTCACACTCACCGCAGGCCTGGGTGCCTACGCGCTGTGGCCACGACGTGCCGCTTCGCCCGAGGAGCAGGTCCGGGCGGCGGTACAAAGGATGGAGCAAGGCCTCTCTGACCGGGACGCGGCACATGTGCTCGACCAGGTGTCCGAGGCGTTTCGCTCGCAGACATTGGGGGACCGGGCCGAGCTTCGGCGGCTCGTGCTGGCACAGCTCATGCGGGGCGGTGGGCTCAAGGTGGTCACGCTCCAGGCGGACGTTGTGCCTGAAGAGGATGGCCGGCTGCGCTGGCGAGGTCGGGTGGCCGTGGCGCGGGCCGGGGGCCAGGGCTTCGCTGCGGTGACCGAGGGCGAGCTGCGGCAGTTTCACGTCGACGCCCTGTTCGCTGACGAGCAGGGGCACTGGCGGTTGGTGGAGGCGACGGTGACACCGCTGGAATGAGGTGTCGGCCTAGACGCCCTTCACGATTTTCCAGACGCCACCGACGCGCTTGAAGTCCATCCGCTTGATGTCGGAGTCGGTCGACACCTTTTGACCGATGCGAAAGGTGATGACGTAGTTGTAGACGAGCGAGGCCTTGTCGCCGACGACGTTGAGCGCCTTCACGGTGATTTTGACGCGGACGTCCTGGAACTTCAGGAGAATCGTCGGGAGCTTGGTCTTCAGCGCTGCGTAATCGAGGTCGTCCTCGGGGGTGAGCGTCCCAGCGTCGTCGTAGAAGCTCGGGTCCACCAGCGCGAGAATGCCCGCCGCGTCCTGGGCGTCGATGGCGGTGTTGTACTTGCCCACCACCTCGATGATGGCGTTGGCGTCGGCGGTCTCGTCGATGTCCGTTCCGGGAATTTTATGCGCCGCGCACCCCAGCGCAGCCCCGAGCAGCAGTGGAAGCCAGCGTCGGCTCACGCCGAACCCGCCGGACGAAGGTACTCGCGGATAAAGCCGTTGAGCACCGGCACCTCGGCGTCGAGGATTTTCAGCCCCTCACTCTGGATGAGACGCTCGCCAAGCATCGCCAGGGGTTTGAGGAAGAAGGGGAGGGACAGCTTGATGTCGCCCTCTAGGGTGCGCTCGCACCGCTTGCCGGCAGACCGCAAGCTGAGGGTTCCGCTGTTCATCAGAAGGCGGCTGACCTTTTCGGTGGTGGGCACGTTGGTGAAGCGCAGCTGGCGCCGCGCCTTGTCGTAGGTGGAGTCTTCGACAAAGGCGAACCACTCCGGCGGGACGGCCTTTGGGCCCACCGATGCGATGACGGGCTTGGGGCGATAGCGGACACGGCGGCGCACCACCGCTCCCTCGTCTTTTCGGTCCAGCAGTTTCACCTCGAGCAAGACTCCGTGGTGATGCAAGAGGTAGTCCAGGTAGCGCGGGTCGAGCATGGCCTGCTCGACTTCCTCCACCGTTCCGTCCAAAAAGGCCCGTGTCTCGAAGCGCATGCGGGCGTGGACCCTTAGCGGAAAGGGTTGCCCGGCACCAGAGGACCGTTGAACGTCTTGACATCAAACGCGCACCGTCTCTGCCATTCCGTCACTTCGGCTCGCAGCCCGGGGCCGAAGTCGGGCAGTTGACCTGCGTCGTCTGCGACTGCCCCGCAGTCCCCGGCCAGGTAGTCGGCCGAGATGCGCAACCGCCACGCCTCGCGGTCCACGGGCGAAGGAAGGCCGAGGCTCAGCGCGGTGCGTAGATGCCCCGCCGCGGCTGCGGGTGCGCCCAGCTCGAGGAGGCGACGGGCGAGCAGGTAGTGGACGAGCGGCTGCTCGGGTGCGCTGCTCAAGGCGCGCTCGAGGCCGATGGTGCGCAGCTCGTCCGGACGCGCAAGGTAGGCCATCACCGCCTTTCCAACGTCCCCGGCGGCTTCCGCAGAACGCCACGCCGCCACCTGCCGCTCCAAGTCCAGTCCCGGCCGGGCGCTGCCCAGTTGCTCGAGCAGCGCCGGGCTGTCGTCCCAGTCGCCAGAAAGAAAGGCGAGCCTCACCCGGGCCAGTCCAGCTTCCACCTCCAGCGAGGGAAGCCCCTCCACCCGGGCCTGGAGGTGGGACAGCACCTGCGCAGCCTCGGACAGCCGGCCGAGGCGCTGCAGGAGCGCCGCCTCGGAGAGCGCGAAGGTGGGCTCGTCCGGTTGCAGCACCTCGCAGTGCCGGACCAACTGCAGGGCGTGAAGAGGATTGTTGGAGTCGGTACGCGCCTCCGCAGACAGGCCTGCCACCTCCCGGGCGCAAGCGCGTGAGAAGACGCTGCCTTGCCGGAAGCGGCTGAAGGCCCGGTTGACGCTGCGCTCGTCGAGTTGAAGCGAGTCGAGCATCTGCTCCCACTCGGTGGCCAGCGCGTCCAGTGAACGTCCGTACACGCCCTGGAAGTCGGCGTGCGCCAAGAGGGCCTGCAACTTGGCCGAGCCGTATGTGTCCCTCAGCCAGCGAATGAAGCTGCCCGCGGCGGTGTAGGCGCGGTCCGGGGCGCTCAGGTAGAAGCCCTCGGGGCTCAGCAGCTCGCGGATGTCGGGCATGAGCTTCTCGCGCCGCATGCCCGCCGCCCACTCGTGAAGGGTGAGGTCGCCGCGGGTTTCCTGGGGCGCTTCCGCCACGCCTTCCACCACCCCCATCATCGGCACGACCAGGAAGCGGACGGTTGTCCCGAACAGCCCCTTCCCGAAGCGGCTGGCCAGAGCGTGGACCAGCTCGTGCTCGAGTGCCGGGTGGGGGAAGGGAGCGTCGTTGAGGTAAACCGCCAGTCCCTTGGTGAATTGTGTCCCCGAAGCTCCGACCAGTCGCTCCTTCTCCGCAGGAGAGCGGAAGAGGTAGAGGCGCACCTTCGCCGAAGGCGCCCCTCCGAGGAACTGAGCCACCTCTTCCCAGCGGAACTCCACGTCCCGGCGGAGCCGTTCCACCTGCTCAGCCGGCTTTTCCGCCGGGAAGAAGAGCTCGGCATGCGTCGTCTCGGCGCGGCCGCCCAGCATTTGCTGGAGCTGGCTCTCAGTGGCTCGGAAGTCGAGTTCCACCGCGTTGAGCTCCAGAAGGACAATGCCGAGTAGCGCCACGGCCAGTGTCAGCACCACCCGACCGCGGACCCCGGCCTGAAAGCGGCCGGAGGGTGCGGAGAGCGCCATCGCGCCGAGCCCCAGCAGCGCAGCCCAGAGCAGGGTCTCCAGTCGGAACCAGAGAAGCGCGTGCGGGAGGCGAAGGGCCTCGTCGTAGAGGGGTCCCGGGAACCACCCCAGGAAAAAATTGTAGGCGAACACCTGGGGCCCGACGGTGATGGGCCAGGCCGTCCACCCCAGCGAAGCCAAGAGGAGCGCCGCGCTGACGGCCAGGGTCCCGACCCTGCGGGGAAGCAACGTTCGGGCAAAGACGCCGGCCGCCGCACTCAGCAGCGCGGTGGGAAGCACGAGCAGCGGATAGACGGCGCCCTGGGCCCAAGGGCTGCATGGCGTGGTGAGGAGGGTGACGACGGTGGCGCCGAGGAAAGGGATGGCTGCGGCGGCGGAGCCGAGGAGGAAGGCGGCGCCAATGGCGGCGCTCACCGACCCGACGGGGCCGGAAGGCTCCACCCGTGGGACCCGCGGCCGGGGAGGCTTCCCGGTTTCCAGCGCGGCCGTCGCCCCGAGGACCATCCCGACAATGGTGAGGAGGGCGCAGACGCCGAGCGCGAGCTCCAGCCCGGGCTGACCAAACAGGGGGAGGGCGAGCAGGAGCGAGCCAGGGCCGGCCACGATGGCCACCCCCAGCCAACCGGCCGGGCGGCGGAGGACCGCCGCAGCAATGGTGAGGACGTGGCCCATCGAGGTCCCCTATACTCGGCCTCCATCCGATGACGGAACCCAAGAGCGACGGCCGCGTTCACCGCCGGGCACCCATCGAGCTGAGGGTCGACTACAAGAAGCTGAACAGCTTCTTTGCGGACTACACCAAGAACATCTCGAAGGGGGGCACCTTCATCCGGACCGGCAAGCCCCTCCCGGTGGGAACGCGCTTCCTCTTCAAGCTGGGCGTCCCCACCCGGGCCGAGCCCTTCGAGCTCCTCGGCGAGGTGGTGTGGTCGCAAGGGGACGTGGACGAGGCCGGGATGGGCATCCGCTTCGTCTACGCCGACGACGCGCAGCGCTTCTCCTTCGAGGACCTGGTGGAGCGTTTGATGACGGACTCGCTTGGCCGTGAGCTCACCGGGAAGCTGCTGAACAAGACGGTCAAGCCGTGAAGGCAACCCTGGTGGCTCTCGCCGCGCTGGCCTGCACCAGCGGCGCTCCACGCGCCGTCCAGTCCCCTTCGACGGCGGCCCGCGACGTCAGCGCTCAGGACTGGGTAGGGGCGCCCCTGGACCGCGGCCAGGTGGTGCTCCGCGACGCCTACGGCGGCGTGCACCCGGTGGAGGTGGAGATTGCCGACACCACGCCGGCGCGCACCCGCGGGATGATGTGGCGAACCGTGGTGCCAGCTGGGACCGGGATGCTCTTCATCTTTCCACAGGAGGAGGAGCACCATTTTTGGATGCGCAACACCCTCGTGCCCCTGGACATGCTGTTTCTCGACCGGACCGGGCAGGTGATGGGCATCATCGCCCAGGCCGAGCCCCAGTCGGACGACAGCCGGACGGTTGGCCGGCCGTCGCTCTACGTGCTCGAGGTGGCCGGTGGCTGGGCGGAGAAGGCCGGCGTCGTGCCCGGAGGACGCGTGGAGTTGAAGGGCGGACTTGCCAACCGCGCCGGACAGCCTTAGCCCTTAGGAAAACCGAGGGCCGGGAGGGCCGTCTACGGGCCGCCGTCGCTCGGAGCGCCGCGGGCGCAAAAGAAGGACGAGCGGTTGCTGCCGAAGAATTCCTGACACTCGACCGGGTCCTGACAAATCGCGGCGATGAGGGCCGGGTCGAGCACCAGCTGGCGGCACGTCATTGCCAGGCCGGGGATGTTCTGCTCGTCGTTGAACTCTGGAGTGCAGGTGGAGTTGCTCCCCTGGACGCAGGCCGTGGAGCAATAACCGACCGCAGGGCTTTGGAGCGACGTCCCGGCGTCGCGCTGCGCCTGGGAGAGCTGAATGCTGGCCGAGTCCTGGTCCACCACGCAGATGAGGTCATCGCACTCGGTCGCCCCGAAGCTGACGAAATCCTTATTCGCCGAGAGGTCGCCCACCACGACGAAGGCCACGCCGCCGTCGCCAGTCGCTTTCACCATGTTGCAGGCTTCCCCGAGGTCGGTGTTGGCCGTGCAAGCGAACAGGGTCGCGCCGAGAAGGATGGTACCGAGCAGGAGATGACGCAGCATTCGAAAGGTCGACCTCTCGAGAAGTCTTGGGGGGGGGCCCGGGAGTCCCGGAAATCGGCACGCTACGGTACCAGACAGACCTGCGCGGATGCGACAAGCGAGGGGGACCGACATCCCACCACGCGGATGCCCCAATGAGATTGCTGGGGTCGGCGAGCGCGGGTAGACTTGCCGGCCAGACGTTCGCCCGACGGCTCCACATCCAGCGTCTCGACCACGGCTACCTTCGGACGGAGACCCAGACCTTGCGACGCCTGGCAGCGGTGACGTGTCTCCTCCTGCTCGCCCCGGCCGCCCGGGCGCAGCAGTCACCACCCGCTCCGCCTCCGACTCCTACGCCGGCCACTCCGGCCCTGGGGCTGGACCTCACAGACGAGAACGCCAAGCGGGATGCCCCGGTCGCGAAGCCCCAGCCCGAGGCGCAACCTCTGGACGAGGCTGACCTCACCCAGGACGACCTGGTGAAGAGCATCCAGAAGAAGGTGTTCCTCAAGGCCCACCGCTTCGAGTTCGCGCCTTCCTTCTTCGTCAGCGTGAATGACCCCTACTACTCAAAATGGGGCATCTCGCTGCGGGGCACCTATTTCCTGGCCGACACGCTGGGCATCTCCGCGCATGCCAGCTGGTGGCAGCTGGTGACGACCGACAACGTCAACATCGCCAAGGCGAACTTCCAGAGCAGAATCTTCTTCTCCGTCCCGCAGTGGTCGGCGCTGGGCGATTTGGAATGGAGTCCCATTTACGGCAAGGCGACCATCTTCAACTCCATCTTTCACTTCGACCTCTACCTGCTGGCGGGCCTCGGCGTGGTCTGGACCGAGACGTCAGCCACTCCGGTGAATTCGCTCGACCCCAGCGGTCCGAAGCGGGGCCCGTCGATGGCCGGCGAAGTTGGCATCGGGATGCGCTTCATCGTCCTCGACTGGCTCAGCGTGAACCTGGCACTCGTCGACACGAGCTATGCCGACACGCCGGCCGGAACGTCGCTCGGAGGCCTGCAGAACCTCTTCACCATCAATGCCGGCGTCTCCTTTTTCATCCCGTTCAAGTCCACCGGGCGGGAGTCCGAGTAATGCGCCGCATCTTCCTCGCGCTCCTCGTCGTCCTCGCGCCCGCGGTGGCGCTGGGCCAGGCCCAGGCCCAGGTCCCGGCCCCGGCCCCGGCCCCGCAGGCCACGGCCCCCGAGGAAGCGGGCGACACGCTGGAACTCGACCGAGATGTCGGTCCGCTCAAGGACCGCATTCCACCCGTCGTTCGGCACGTCTTCTTGCTCAAGCAGCGCTGGGAGCTGGTGCCCTCGGTGGCGTTCAGCTTCCGCGACCCGTTTTTCACCAAGTACGTCTTCGAGCTCAGCCTCACCTACAACTTCAACGACACGCTCGGGGCGATGGTTCGGGCGGGGTATGCCGCCGACGCCATTTCGGGCTCGGCGCAAATCTGCACGGTCAACATCGAGGCCGGCGGGACGCGGGGCTGCCGCTCGCCTACCTATGACGAGCTGAATGGGAAGGGCACCGGCCAAATCAAGTTCCTGGGCGCCTTGGACGTGCAGTGGACCCCGGTTTACGGAAAGTTCAACCTCTTCGCCGAATGGGTGCTCCACTTCGACCTCTACGGCATCCTCGGTCCGGCAATCATCAGCTACCGGGGGCCGCCCGGGAGCGGCCTCACCGGAAGCAACAACGACCTCACCTGCGGCGGTGAGGTGGGACTCGGCATGCGCTTCTTCTTCAACAAGTGGATGACATTGAGAGTCGAGCTCCGGGACGACATCTACGGCGAGAAATCCCCCACCCCCAGTGGCGGGACCGCGGTCCAAAACCAGCTGTTCATCGACGTCGGGTTTGGCTTCTTCTTCCCGACCACCTTTCACGACGGGTAGCCGGCATGTTGCGTTCCCTCCGCGCCGCTGCTCTCGGCCTCTTGCTCACCACCGTCCCGGCCCGGGCGCAGACCTTTCAGGGCTTGGACTCGCCACCGGCCAAGCCGGCACCGAAGAAGAAGAAGAAGAAGCCAGCCCCGCTGGCTGCGACCGTCTCGCCGGACCGCACGGTGGCGCAGGCCCCAGCCTCACCTCCGCCCCCCGTCGCGACGCCGCCTCCGCCCCCGCCCGCGCCGCCTGGAGAGCCGAGCTTGGGCGTCGACCTGAGTCAGCCCACGCCGGTTGCGCCCAAGCAGGGCGCCCGGGATTTGCCCATGCCGCCACCGCCGGGCGCGGGTGCAGGAAAGAAGAAGACGGCGCCCACCACCACCTTTGAGGCGCTGGACGTCACCGGGAAGACGGCCGACCGACAGCGCCTGGAGGCGGCCAACGCCCAGTTCCTGGCCAAGGAATACGAGAAGGCAGCCCTCGCCGCCTGGGACCTCATCAACGACCCGAAGATGGCGCCGCTCCAGCTCGAGGCGCACTACCTCTTAGGAAAGACGCTGTACCGGATGGGCCTCTACCATTCGGCCCTCGGAGAATTCAGTCAGATTCTCGCCCGCGGCGAGCAGACGCGCTTCTTCTCCAAGTCTCTGGAGTGGCTGTTCTTTATCGGGCGCAAGACCACCAATGAGTCCATCATCCTCGACGAGGTGGCGCGCTACGCCAACGCCGAGTGGCCCGAGCAATACCGCAACGAGTTCTACTATCTCCTCGCTCGCTACCAGTTCGTGCGTGGGCGCGCCTTGGACCAGGTGGAGCAGAAGGCTGAGGCGGCCAAGAGTTTCCTAGAAGCGCACCGGCTGGCGGCCAAGGTGCCGCGCGGGGACGTTTTCTACGTCCGGGCGAAGTTCTTGGAAGGCGTCATCTACGACCGCGAAGGCAATCAGGCCGCGGCAGTGGAGGCGCTCAAGGAGGTGGTGCGGCTCACCCGCCCCTCCGGCGACAGCTCCTCGGCGGATGCCCGCAGCAACGAGATGGTCCGCGAGCTGACCTTCATGGACCTGGCCCGCATCCACTATGCCGCCCGCCAGAACCGCTACGCCATCTACTACTACGGAAAAATTGAGCGCGGAAAGCCGGAGTGGCTGGAAGCCCTCTTCGAGTCCGCCTGGGCGAGCTACCGAATCGGGCAATACGAACAGGCGCTCGGAAACCTGGTCACGCTGAGCAGCCCGTTCTTCCGCGATGAATACTTCCCCGAAGCGCTGCTCCTCAAAGCGGTCGTCTACTACGAGAACTGCCGCTACCGTGAGTCGTCGGCCATCATCCAGGAGTTCGAGCGGCGCTACAAACCGGTCTACGAGGAGCTCGACGCGCTGGTGAAGAAGGACATGGACGCCACCCAGTACTATCAGGTCCTGGCGGACGTGCAGACCAAGCTCCGTGCAGGCCCCCCGACGGGAATCGACGTCATTCTGGAACGGGTGCTGAAGCTCGCCTTGACCGACCGCGAGTTGAAGAACACGAACGATGCAATTCTCGAGGTGGAGAAGGAAGTGGACCTCATCGCCGGGCGCGGTCCGGCCTTTCGGACTTCCGAACTCGCTCGCTTCCTGCAGGACCGGCTCAAGAAGGAACGCCAGGAGTTGGTCAGTCGCGCAGGAATCATGGCACGGGGAAAGCTGGAGCTGGAACTGAGCAATCTCCGGACGCTGCTCGGCAACGGGGAGCGCATCAAGTTCGAGACCACCGGCAAGGAGAAGGAGTTCCTCGAGGAGCAGCTCCAGGCCGGAGGCCGCAAGGCCATCGTCAAGAATTACCGGTACTCGGTGGCGGTGGCCGATGACCAGCTCTACTGGCCTTTCCAGGGCGAGTACTGGCGCGACGAGCTGGGCACCTACAGCTACACCCTCACCAAAGGGTGCGTCGATCGCAGCACGGCCAACCGCGCGCTCACAGGAACGCAGTAGCCGCTGGACGCTCAGCCCGGGGTAAGGTTCCTGGCGGCATGGCCCAGCGTGCGACCACCATTGCGTTCGACGTGATGGGCGGCGACCACGGCCCGGCCGAGGTTGTCCGCGGCGCGGCGCTGCTCAGCCTCGAGGCCCCCCACATCCACGCGCTGCTGGTGGGCGACGGGCAAGTCATCGAAGAGGCGCTGGCCACCATTCGACACCACGGCGAGCGAATCAGCGTCCACCACGCGCCGTCCTTCGTCGCGATGCACGAGAAGCCGGCTGCGGCGCTGGCCGACAAGCCCGAGGCCTCGGTCCTGGTGGCTGCCCGGCTGGTGGCCGACGGCGAAGCAGACGCGTTGGTGAGCTGCGGTAATACCGGAGCCGGGGTGTTGGCCGCGGCGCGGACCTTCCGGCTCCTGTCCGGCGTCCGGCGCGCCGCGCTGGCGTCGGTCTACCCGACGCGCACCGGGCACGGAGAGCACCAGGACCCCTTCAGCCTCATCCTCGACGTGGGCGCGAACGTGGACGCCATCGCAGACGACCTGGTGACATTCGCGGTGATGGGGTCGGCCTACGCCCGCATCATCAGCAAGAACTCAAATCCCACCGTCGCCCTGCTCTCCAATGGCACCGAGGCGACGAAGGGTCCGCCGCGCGTGGTGGAGGCGAACCAGAAGCTGGCCAACCATCCGCGGGTGCGCTTCGTGGGCAACATCGAGGGGGTGGACATCCCGAAGGGGACCGCCGACGTGGTGGTCACCGACGGCTTCGTGGGCAATGTGTGCCTGAAGATGCTGGAAGGCGTCTCGGAAACGGTGGTCGAGCTGGCACGTTATGCCTACGCCTCGCGCCTGCGCTGGCGTCTCGGTTTGTGGATGCTGTCCAACGGGCTGAGCCAGCTCAAGGAGCTCACCGACTGGCAACAGTACGGCGGAGCCCCGGTGCTCGGCTTTGACAAGCTCTTCATCAAGGCACACGGGCGCAGCCGCGCCCGCGCCGTCGCCAACGCCGGAAAGGTGGCGGCCAAAGCAGTCTCCTCGGACCTGGCGCAGGCGATCCAGGCAGGGCTCGGGTGAGCCTTCCGGACCGCATCGACCCTCCCCCGGCGCGGCACATCTACCGCTGGGACCTGGACAAGACGTACTTACAGACCGACTTCGACTCGCTCCGCCAGCTGGTTCGCACGGCACTGCAGAAGGCGAGCCAGAAGACGGCAGTCCCCGGAGCCGCCACGCTCATCCGCGAGCTCGGAGCCGCGGGGGACTCGCGGCTGTGCATCATCTCCGGAAGCCCGACCCAGATGCGCCGGGTGCTGGAGGAGAAGCTGAAGCTGGACGGCGTGGAGTGGGACGAGCTGGTGCTCAAGGACAACGTGAGCAATCTGCTCCGGGGACGCTTTCGCGCCCTGCGTGGCCAGGTTGGCTACAAGCTGCCGGTGCTTCTCGAGTCCCGGGCTCGCGCGCCGGTGGAGGCCGAGGAGGTGCTCTTCGGCGATGACGCCGAAGCGGATGCCTTCATCTACTCGCTCTACGCGGACCTCATCGCCGGACGGGTGGACGAGCACGTCCTGGCCCAGGTGCTGGCAGCGGCCGAGGTCTACTCCGAGGACGCGGCCCGCATCTTCCGGGCCTGGCACACCGTGCCGCGGGCCGACCCGGTGCGGCGCATCTTCATCATGCTCGACCGCCTCACTCCGCCCGCCTACTTCGGCCGGTACGGACCGCGGGTGGTTCCCATCTTCAACTACTTCCAGGCGGCGCTGGTGCTCCTCGGAGATGGGCTCCTCACCCCGACGCAGGTCGTCCGGGTGGCGGCAGACATGGTCCAGACCGCCGGCTACAACCTCATTACGCTTTCCAACTCCTTCCAGGACCTGCTGCGGCGCGGGCTGCCCCTTCAGGCGGTGGCCGCGCCGCTGGTGCAGGCGCTGGAGGGGGCGCTGCACGGTCCGGACAAGGTGCTCGCCGCGCTGCGTCCGGTGCCGGACATCGTCAGGGCCTTCACCCGCCGCGTGGCGGCGCTGGGCGCCACCCCCCCCCTTCCGCCGGCAACGCGCGTCGACTACCTGAAGCTGCTCGACGATGCGCGTCCGCGGGGGACGCTCAGAAATCGTCTGGGGCGGCGTGCTGGGCCTGCCGAGTAGCGTCAGCCCTGCCCGCCCGGTTCCACCACTCCCCGGGGCGTGAGCGGATGGTCTCGGCGCAAGAGGCCCTGTTCCTGGTACCACCGCAACGCTTCGCGGATGCCCCGGCGCAATGGCCTCGGCTGGTACCCAAGGGCGCGTTCCGCTTTCCCCGAGGACACGTAGGCCGGCTCGAAGAGGCCCTGCAGGAAGGGCGTATTCACCCAGCTTAGCCGCGCCGAGCTCAGAGTGCCGAGCAAGTCCCCGGCCCGGCCGAGGCCGCGTGCAGCCCAGCCAGGAAGCGAAAGACGTGGGGCAGCCTCGCCGCACTCCTCGGCCACCAGGGTGAGAAAGGCCCGGTAGGTGAGGTTCTCCCCGCCGAGCAGGTAGCGTTCGCCTGGCACTCCGTGCTCCATCGCCAAGAGAAGCCCCTCCGCCACGTCATCGGCGTTGACGAAGTTGGTGCCGCCGGGTGGGTAGGCACGCAGCAACCCGGAGGCCACGAGCCGGACCACCTCGGCGCTGCTCGCGCCGGTGCCGTAGGCGCCGACGACGAAGGTGGGGTTAGCAATCACGACATCGAGATTCCCCCAATCCCCCGCGGCGAGCGCTTCGGAGGCTCGCTTGCTCTCGGCGTAGGGAGTCCCGCTCTCGGCCGGAAAGGCGCTCTCTTCGGTCGCCGGCTCGCTGAGGGGACCTGCCCCCACCGCGACGCTGCTCGAGACGTGCACCAGGCGCTCGACGCCCGCGCTGCGCGCAGCCTGGAGAACCTGACGTGTTCCTTCGACGTTGATGCTCCAGAGCAGAAGACGGCCGGCGTCATCGAAGCGAATGCGCCCGGCGGCGTGGTAGACGCGCCCCATCCCCAGCATCGCCTTGGCCAGCGAGTGCGCATCGCGCACGTCACCCTGGACCGCCTCCACGTCCACCCCGTCCAGCGCGCGGCGGTCCGCGCCGGGGGGAAGCAACACCCGGGCACGGATGCCGTCCCTGGCCAGCCGGCGAACGAGGTTGGCCCCAATCAGCCCTGTGCCTCCGGTGACCAGCGTTCTCAATGGGGCCGACTCCCTCCGGCGACCGAAATCGTGTAAAGCGGCAGCGCTTCAGCACGCTCCGGCTCGGGGCGTCAACGCTCTCATGACGCACGACCCACGGTCTTCCACCCCACCGTCCGATGGCGCGCCGTCCCCAGAGACGGACGTCGCGGCCGTTGCGAACCCAGCCGACGGGCCCGGCGAGGAGGAATTGCTCTCCGCCGACGACGACGTCGATGGCGAGGAGGAGGAGGAGGCCGAGGAGGAGGGCCCGGACCCGCTCGACGCGCCCGTCCCCGCGCCGCCGCCGCCCGCCGACGCCCGGGAACCTGAACCGGTCCCGGCGGTCCTCTGGGAGTCCGAGGCGGACCACCTGGACGCCTCGGTTCCCCAGGCAGCGGCCGGCGATCAGGCTGAAATCGACCCTCGATCCTTGGACATCGACGCAGTCAAGGTCGTCAACCGCCTCCATCAGAACGGACATCAGGCCTACCTCGTCGGGGGGTGCGTGCGGGACCTCCTCGTCGGTCGCAAACCCAAGGACTTCGACATCGCCACCAGCGCTCTGCCGAGCGAGGTACGGGGCATTTTCCGAAATTGCCGTCTCATCGGCCGACGATTTCGCCTGGCACACGTCTACTTCCGGGGCGGCAAAATCATCGAGGTGTCGACTTTTCGGGCCAACCCCATCACTGACCTGGAACCGACCGAACCGGTCCCCAACGAGGAGAAGTCCGATGACCTCCTCATCGGCGACGACAACGTCTTCGGGACAGCCGAGCAGGACGCACGGCGGCGCGACTTCACCATCAACGGGCTCTTCTACGACGTCGCCGAGGGGCGGGTGCTCGACTTCGTCAGCGGCCGGCGCGACCTCGCAGAGCGTCTCATCCGCACCATCGGCGACCCGGAGCGCCGGATGCGCGAGGACCCCATCCGAATTCTGCGCGCCGTGCGGTTCGCCTCTCGCCTGGAATTCGACATCGAGCCCCGCACGTACGCGGCCATGGAGGGCGCGGTGGAGGACCTGCCCCGCTGCGCACCGCCGCGACTCCTGGAGGACACCTTTCGCATCTTGCGAGGGGGAGTCGCCGAGCCCGGGCTCGCTCTCCTCCTGGCGCTGGACGCGCTGCGCTTCGTGCTGCCGCCCATCGACAGCTACCTCAAGGAGGCAGGCGCCGCGGGCGAGCGGGCGCTGGCCGCCTTCGCCCGCGCCGTCGACGCTCGCATTCGGGCCGGTGAGACGCTGGAGGATGCCGTCCTGCTCGCGGTGCTGCTCATCCCGATGATGCGGGCGACGCCGGAGTCGCCCGAGGCGCCGAGCGCGGTACCGGAGGCCATCGAAGCCATGCTGCAGGAGCTGGTCCGGACGGCGCGTCTGCCACGCCGCATTGCCGAACGATGCCGGATGATGCTGCTCGCCCAGGCCACCCTCTCTGGTCAGCGGCGGCGGCGCGGAAGCTTGGGCAGCTTCCGCCGCCATCCCCTCTTCAATGAGTCGCTCACCGTCTTCGCCTGTACGGTGGAGGCCACCGGACAGGGTGCTTCGGAGCTCGCGGCCTGGCAGTCGGGTCAAGCCCCGGCGCTGGTCCCGGGGAGCGAGCCAGTCCCCGGGCGTCGACGCCGGAGGCGGAGGCGGGGCGGGCGTGGGGGAGCAGGTGGGGGAATGGCGCCAGCAGGGGGCGGCACGCCCGGTGGACCGCCGCCGTCCACCGGATGACACGGGCCGCCAAAGGATGGGGATGCCCCAGGGTGAGCGTATTCGGCCCGCAACCCAGAAAAGCGGTTAACATCTAATGGTTATTGGCAGCCGGTGGTCCCCCTTGCCGTCGCCCGCCCACAACCCTTCCATCGCCGGTGTAGCTCTGGGCCCAGCTCCCGAGGCGGAGCTCCTTCCTGGGCAACTGGCGGCCTATTTGCGCCGGCTCGGCCTGGAGCGAGCCGAACGCCCCTCGCTCCCATTTCTCACCCGGCTGCAGCGCCGGCATCTCCTGAGGGTGCCATTTGAGAACCTGGACATTTTCTGGGGGAAGCCCATTCCTCTCGATGTCCAGCGGGCCTGGTCCAAGGTGATGGACCTGCGGCGTGGAGGCTTTTGCTACGAGCTGAATGGCCTCTTCGCCTCAGCGCTCTCGGCGCTTGGCTTCCACGTGTCGCTGCTGTCGGCCCGTGTCTGGCGCAAAGCGGAGCGCAACTGGGGCCCCGAGTTTGACCACCTCACCCTGGCGGTGACGCTGGACCAGACGTACCTCGTGGAGGTGGGCTTCGGCGACGCCTTCCGCGCGCCGATGCCGCTGTCCACGGGCGTGCAGTCGGACGTCAGCGGGACGTACCGGCTGGTCGAGGGCGAGTGGCCGGACGAGCTGGTGCTGGAGCACGCGGTGCGAAACCACTGGCGTTCGCTTTACCGGGTTTCTCGCGAGCCCCGCGCCTTGCAGTCCTTCGCCGGGATGAATTCCTGGCACCAAACGGCTTCGGCCTCGCCCTTCACCGGCCATGCCGTCTTCACCCTGGCGCGTCCGTGGGGTCGATTGACACTCACCGACCGCAACGCCATCGAGACGCGGAACGGCCGCATCCACCGCGTACGACTCCGGGCCGGGGAATTGGAACGGCGTTTGAGACGCCTGTACGGCGTGCGTGGTGCGCTCGGACACGCGGCCAGCACCATGGCCGCCTGAGACGTCAGCGGTCGCGCTGGACGTCGTAGCGTGCTGCGCCTGCCCGCCGTCGCACCTCGTCCTCCTCGGTGTCCGCATCGAGGCTGGCCACGTCGGCCGGCGTCACCGCGCCTTGGCCATAGCGTTCAGCAATGGCGTCGAGGGCCGCGTTGAGCCGGTCGGAACGCGCCTGCTTCTCCACGAAGAGCCCGAGCTGAGAATGCGTCCCGACCAGCTCCTGGGCCGAGACTCCCGTGAGGCGAACAGCCCTGGGGAGCGAGAGCTTCGCCAGAAGGTCCGCCGCCTCGCGGTAGAGGCGCTGGCCGTCGTCGGTCGGCGCCTCGAGTGTGCGCTGGCGCGTGAGCAGCGTGAAGTCCGCGAGCTTCACCTTGAGCTGGACGGTGCGGGCCTTCAAGGAAGCACGGCGCAAACGGCGTGCCACGCGCAGCGCATGTGAGTGCAGAGCGCGCTGGAGAACGTCCGGCGACTCGGTGTCCTCGGCGAAGGTGTCCTCGGCGCCGATGCTCTTCGCCTGCCGGTCCGGCACCACCGCCCGGTCATCCTCCCCTCGAGCGAGTGCGGCGAGGTGTCGGCCGGTGTCCCCGAGTTGCTCGGCGAGCAGGCTGGGGTCGGCGGCGGCGACGTCGCCCACCGTCCTTAGTCCGAGGGCCAAGAGGGTGGCTTCCAGCTTCGGGCCGACGCCCCACAGGCGCGCGATGGGGAGCGGGCAGAGGAAGGCCCGGGTCTCGCGGGCGGGCACTTCCCGTTGCCCGTTGGGCTTGGCGAGGTCGCTGGCCACTTTCGCCACGAATTTCACCGCCGCGATGCCGGCCGAGCAGGGAAGCCCGACCTCCTCGGCGACTTCCGCGCGGATGCGGGCGGCGATGGCCCCGGGAAGACCGAAGAGGTTCAGGGACTGGCTGACGTCCAGGAAGGCCTCGTCGAGCGACAGCGGCTCCACGAGCGGCGTGTAGCGCTCGAAAATGGCGAACACCTGCTCGCTCGCCTCGGCGTAGGCAGAGAAGCGCGGCGGCACCACCACCGCGTCCGGAGCCAGCCGAAGCGCGCGCGCCATGGGCATGGCGCTGCGGACGCCGCTCGGACGCACCTGGTAGCTGGCGGCGAGCACGACGCCGCGCTTGGGATGCCCTCCGACGATGACCGGCCGGTCGCGCAGCGCCGGGTCATCGCGTTGCTCCACCGACGCGTAGAAGGCGTCCATGTCCAGGTGGAGGATGGCGCGGAGCGGGTCCATGGCCTGGACAGTGTAGCCGCTCACTCTGCCCCCTTCGGCTGGGAGAGCGCGGTGGCTTGGACGTGGCGTTTGCAAGGGCAGGGGAGCGACACTGGCGAGGGCACCCCCAGGACTCGGCCCCGGGGCGCCCGGGGAGGAGCCATGGGTGCGCTGGAGGAGCGAGCTCAAGCAGCGCGTCGCCGCACCTCGCGCTCCCTTTTCTTTGTGACCGGCGTGGTGCTGGCCGGTTTCGGCGGTTGCTGGCTCCTCTACCGGGCACTCGAGCAGCCGCCCCAGCTGCTCGAGCCCTATCGGCTCCGGAATCTCCTCAATGCGGCGAAGCTGTACCGGAAGGACACCGGGCGGTTCCCGTCCACCGCGGAGGGCCTGGGGCCACTCGCTCCCAAGTACATCGCTTCCGTCGGCGAGGACGGCTGGGGGCGGCCCTACCGTTACGAGAGTGACGGGGGTTCGGCGCGCATCTGGACGCTGGGACGGGACGGAGCTCCGGGCGGCTCCGGGCCCGATGCGGACCTGACGGTGCAGTTTCCTCCGGCGTTCGGCGAGGCAGTGGCTCCCGCCAAGTGAAACCCTGGCGGTGGTGGCGCGCGGGCGGTGCTACGGTGCCCCGCACCTTTCCCCGCCTGGGAGAACACCCACATGCGTCTGCACCGTTCCTCCGTCGCCGCCGCCGCGCTCTTCTGTGGGGTGTTCGCCGCCTGTCAAACCGGACCGCAGACGCAGCTGGTGAGCGCCTGGCAGCTGCCGGGCTACGTCCCCAGTGAGTTCAAGCGGGTGCTGGTTATCTGCGTGACGCGCGACGGTGGCCGGCGGCGGAGGTTCGAGGACGCCTTCTCCTACCAGCTGATGGGGCGTGGGGTGACCGCCATCTCCAGCTACACGCTCATTGCGGAGGACGGCCAGGTGCCGAACGACAAGCTGGAGGCGGCCATTCGCGCCGCTCATGCCGACGCGGTTCTGGCCACGCGCTTCCTTGGGACCAACACCCAGGTGAACTTCACCCCGGGCTACATCTACGGCCCGGTGGGGCCGGCCTACTACGGCGGCTTCTATGGCTTCTACGGTTCGGCCTGGGGGTATGACTACGTGCCGCCGATGGCCACCACGACGACGGTGGTGACGCTGGAAACCGACGTCTTCGACGCGGCCAAGCTGGAGATGGTGTGGTCAGCGACGACGCAGACCAGCAATCCCACCACCATCGGCCAGGCGATGGAGGGCTTCGCAAAAATCATCATCGACGCCCTGGCCCAGCGCGGCATCCTCGCGGCGAAGCCCTAGCCCCCGGGGCTTTCCAGCCGAACGGCGATCCAGGTCTCCCTCGCGGAGGGCAGCCTTGGGGCGCAGCTTTCAGTGCGGGACACCGCCCGTCCCCTCGGGCGGGTGGATGTCATTTTCCAGGAGTGCCTGGCAGAGCTCGGCTGGCAGCGGGCTTTCGATGCGGAGCGGCCCGGCGGTGCTCGGGTGGGAGAGCCCAAGGGAGCGGGCGTGCAGGAAGAAGCGCTTCAGCCCCGGAAGGGGCCGGCCGCCGTAGAGCGCGTCGCCCACCACGGGTGCGCCAATGGCGGCCAGGTGGGCGCGCACCTGGTGCAGCACGCCGGTGAGGATTTTGACCTCCACCAGCGCCAGCTCGCCTGCGCGAGCGAGGACACGGAATTCGCTGAAGGCCTCGCGGCCCGGCTCGCCGCCGTCCAGGGCCGGCTCGACGCGAGTCTCCCCCTTGTGGCGCAACGGCAGCTCGATGGCGCCCTCGTCCCCAATGGGGCCAGAGACGAGGGCCCAGTAACGCTTGTCCACCGCGCGCTCCCGGAAGAGCGCTCGCACCGCCTCCCACGTCTGTCGGTCGCGGGCGGCCAGGAGTACCCCCGACGTCTCAATGTCGAGCCGGTGTACGAGCCCCCCCTCGCGCACGTCCTCGCCCGCGCCGGCGACTTCCGGAAAGCGCGCGACGAGGGCGTTGGCTGCGGTACCGGTTTCGCCTGGTTTCAAAGGGTGCGACGGCATCCCAGCAGGCTTGTCCACCGCGACCAGCCAGGCATCCTGGTAGAGGAGGTCGACCACGAGCGTGGGCTCGGGCACGAGCGCGGGAGCTGCCTCGGTGAGCTCCACCTCCACCCGCGCCCCACCGGTCGCGCGGTCACCCTTGCTCGGGCGCCGGCCGTCGACGCGCACCGCGCCCGCCTCGAAGAGGGACTTCACTCGCGCCCGGGAAAGGCCAAGCACCTCGCCCACCACGATGTCCAGCCGGCGGCCAGCTGCCGCGGCCGGAAGCTGCAACGTCCGCGTCATTCCAGGAACGCCTCGTGGACTTCCTCGGCCGTCTGGAAACGCTCGTCCGGCTCCTTGCGGATGAGTCGTTGCGCGATGCGCGCCAGCACCGGGTCACTGCCAGGGTTAAGGGCATTCACCAGCGGTGCTTCGGTTTCCAGCACCTTCTGCCACAGCTCCGGGGGGCTCCTGGCGTCGAAGGGCGGCCGTCCGGCGAGCAGCTCATAGAGGATGACGCCCAGGCTGTAGAGGTCGGCGCGTGGGTCGACCGACTCCCCGAGGATTTGTTCGGGCGCCATGTAGCGGAAGGTGCCCACCAGTCGACCGCCGGCAGTCACCGCCCCGTCCTCGGCGAGGAATTTGGCGAGCCCAAAATCCATGAGCCGGACGACTTTCTCCCCGTCCACCATGACGTTGCTCGGTTTGAGGTCGCGGTGGATGAGGCCATGGCCGTGGACGTAGGAGAGCGCGTCGCAGAGCTGCAGCATGGCGTCGCGGAGCAGCGCGGTGCGTTCGGGGCGGTTGAGGAACTCGGTGTCCACCGGCGCCACGGCAGTCAAGGTAGGGAGCTCGCCAGTGGGCTCGAGGGCATAGGGCAGCGAGACGTCACGGGACTCGTTGGTGTCCGGCTCGTCGACCGCGTCGGCGAGGGCGCGCAGGCTGTCGGGGCCTGTCCCGAACGCCGCATCGTCGCTGGGGGGCTCCTCGCCGAGCTGCGAGAGGGTGAAGGTGCGCGGCCCGCTCCACTCCCCGGTGTCGCTGTCCTGCCACGGAACCTGCGGTGGCGCGACGCTGACGGCCTTGTTGCGCTTCGGGTTTGGGGCGTCGAGGTCCAGGTAGTTGCGCAGGGTAAGTCCGTCCACGAGCTCCATGGCCAGGTAGGGGTAGCCGTGGTGCACCCCGGTGTCGAACACCTTCACCACGTTGGGATGCGAGAGCTCGGAGAGCGTCTCGAACTCACGCGCCAGACGGCGCGCGGCACGCGGGTCGAGGGCCGGACCGGTGGAGAGCAGCTTCAGGGCGACGGCTTCGCCGGTGCGACGGTCCAGCGCCCGGTAGACGGTCCCCGCGCCGCCACTGCCGAGCGTCTCCAAGACTCGGTATGGGCCGATGACTTTGGGCGGCATGCAGAGAAGGAAAGGCCATAGCGTAAGGAGTCGCTGGCAGGAGGGTCAAACCGGTCGGCCCGGAAGGCGAGCAGAAGTGCTTGCCTACCCGGGGCGGACCATGGCGAGGATGCCCGACATGGACCCCCCCGCCGAGGCCGAAGGAGCTCCCCGGACGTTGTGCATTGACATTGGAGGGACCGGCCTGAAAGCGCTCATCGTCAGTCCGGCGGGTAAGGCGCTCACCGAACGCGTGCGCGTGGAGACGCCGCGCCCGGCGACGCCTCAGGCCGTCCTCCGGGCTCTCGGGGCGCTGGTGGCGCCCCTGGGCGACTTCGAGCGCGCCTCGGTGGGTTTCCCCGGGGTGGTCATGGATGGTGTCACCGACACCGCGCACAACCTGCATCCGAAGTGGCTTGGCTTCCCGCTGGCACGGACCCTCACCAAGCTGCTCGGGCGGCCGACGCGGGTCATCAACGACGCCGGCGTGCAGGGCTACGGTGTCGTCCGCGGCAAGGGCGTGGAGATGGTGCTGACGTTCGGGACCGGGATGGGGTGCGCGCTCTTCGTCGACGGGCGCTACGTGCCCAACATCGAGCTGGCCCACCATCCTTTCAAGGCTGGAAAGACGTACGAGGAGTACATCGGCAAGGGCGCCCTGGAACGGGTGGGAAAGAAGAAGTGGAACCGCCGCGTGGCCAAGGTGGTCGCGCAGGTGGAACCCATCTTTAACCCCCATGTCCTTTACCTGGGAGGAGGCAATGCCAAGCACATCACGGTGCGACTGCCCCCCCACGTGAAAATCGTCTCCAACACCGCCGGGCTCCTGGGCGGCATCGCCCTCTGGAGAGACCCGGGGTAGCTGAGGCGCTTTTCAGTTCGCCGGGCGCTTGACCACCACGCCATCTTTCATCACGAAGAGCACGTGCTCGGTGACATGGATGTCGGACACCGGGTTACCGGGCACGGCGATGATGTCGGCGACTTTCCCCACCTCGAGCGTCCCGAGCTTGGAGGAAACCCCGAGCAGGGCGGCGTCGACACTGGTTGCGGCCCGCAGGGCTGCCGCCGGCGCCATACCCAGGGACACCATTAGCGCGAATTCACGGGCATTGAGGCCGTGCGGGCTGACGGCGGAGTCGGTCCCGAAGCCGATGCGCACGCCGACCTTGAGCGCGTCCTTGAACATCTGCGAACGAGCCTGGAGCGCGGCGCGCGCCTTCTCGACGATGGAGGGGGGAAATTTGTCGAGCTTGGTGCTCACCCACTCGGATGCCAGCAGGGTCGGGACCAGGTAGGTGCCCCTGGCCTTCATCAGCGCCAGCGTGTCGGGCTTTAAGAAGCTGCCATGCTCGAGTGAGTCGACGCCGGCGGTGATGGCCGTCTTGCCAGCCGTGTCGCCGTGGCAATGGGCAGCCACCTTCTTCCCGAGGCGGTGCGCCTCATCGACCACGGCGGTGAGCTCCTCGAGTGTGAGTTGCGGCGCATCCACCGAATCCGCCAGCGACAGGACGCCTCCTGACGCCATCACCTTGATGACGTCCGCGCCGTATTTCGCCTGGAAGCGCACCGCGGCGCGGCAGGCATCCGCCCCGTTGCAGATGCCCTCCGGGATGCCGGGCGGGATGACCCGGTCGGTGGGGTAGGGGTCCATGTCGGCGTGCCCGCCGGTGGCGCCGAGGGCATGCACCGCCACCAGCATCCTTGGACCGACCACCAGGCCGGCGGAGATGGCGTTGCGAAGACTCACATCGACGAAGTCCGCCGAGGCGCCCAGGTCGCGCACGGTGGTGAAGCCAGCCTCCACCGTCCGGCGGGCGTAGCCCTCGGCGTAGTACGCCTGTTCTGCCGGATGCCGGCGAAGCATGTCGACCTGGTCCTGAGCCCAGTTGTCCGACATCTGCATTCCCAGGTGGGTGTGGGCGTCGATGAAACCCGGAAGCAGCGTGACGTCGCCGAGCTCAAGCACCGTGGCGCCGGCCGGCACGGAGACACTCTTGCCCACCGCGCGAATCTTCCCGCCCTCGATGAGGACCGCCACGCCGCCAGACACCACCGTGTCCGAGGTGCCGTCGAAGAGCCGGGCGGCGCGGAGGACGACTGCAGGGGGAGTCTCGGCCCTGGTGCCAGCGGCGCTGAGAAGAAGCAGCAGGACGGGAAGGCACAGGGCTCGTGACACGGGAGGCGACCTCCAAGGACGGCAGTAGGGTGCGGCACCATAGCCGACGCGGAGCGGGCGGCGAGCCGCGGTGGGGCGCGGTCCCTCGGACGCAACGCGCCGAGGGACCGGGGCGTCTCTGGCGTCCGGAGTCTGGCGCAGCGCTTGCTCCGGCTGGCCTCCAAGGCATGCTCAGCACGGACACTGGCTTGCGCTACCGAAGCGTGGACGGGCGCTGCGGGCGCCCTTATGGTGCGCCGCTGGCATGTCCACGATTCCGTCGCTCGCTGCCCTGGAGGCCCAGGTGAAGGAGCGGCCCCTGCCCGGGCACGTGGGCATCATCATGGACGGCAACGGACGGTGGGCGGAGGAGCGCGGCCTGCCCCGCCTGGAGGGCCACCGGGAGGGAAGCAACAGCGTGCGCGAGGTGACGCGCGCCGCCCGACGAATCGGCGTACAGGCGTTGACGCTCTATGCTTTCTCCTCGCAGAACTGGTCGCGCCCGATGGAGGAGGTGGCGGGGCTGATGGACCTGCTCCGCGAGTATTTGGAGAAGGAGCGGAAGGAGATTCTAGACAACGGCATCCGGCTCAACGCGGTCGGCGAGCTGGACCGGTTACCCCGCATGGTCCGCGGCCCACTGGAGGCGCTGCGCGCCGAGACCAGCGCCAATCGGGAGATGGTCCTCACCCTGGCCCTGTCCTATGGGGGGCAGGAGGAGATTATTGCCGCCACCAGCCGTCTGGTGGCGGCGGCGCGGTCCGGGACGCTGCCCGACCGACCGCTCACGGCAGAGGCCTTCGCCGCACAGCTGTGGACGTCGCCTTTGCCACCGGTCGACCTCGTCGTGCGCACCAGCGGGGAGCACCGGGTGAGCAACTTCCTCCTCTGGCAGTCGGCCTACTCGGAATTCATCTTCACCGACACCCTCTGGCCGGAATTCCGCGCGCACCACTTCCTGGCCTGCGTCGCCGAGTACCAACACCGAGAGCGACGCTTCGGACTCACCTCCGCTCAGCTCCCCAAGTGAATCCGCCCAACCGCAACTTGCTCGTGCGGGTGGTGACGGGGCTGACGCTCACCCCGGCCGTCGTGGCACTCTTGTTCTACGGCGGGTGGCCGGCTGGCCTTCTGCTCGCGGCCGCGGCGGGCGCCTGCGCCCTGGAATACGCGCAACTGACGTCGGGCGGCCTTGGACCCTCTCAGCTGGTCAGCGTCCTTGGCGCGGCCAGCCTTCCGCTCTTCGCTACCCTCTGGCCGCGTGCCTTTGCCGGGCCGGCCTTCTGGGTGGTGGCCGGGGTGTTTTACGTGGCGTGGATTGACCATCTTCTGCTGGGTCCGCTGGCCGAGGCTCCGACGCACAGCGCGCACGCCGTCACCGGCTGTCTCTACGGGGGCCTCGGAATTGCCTTGCTCGCCGCCCTCCGGGCGGGCGCAGACGGGCCGGCGTGGGTGATTGTTGCTCTGGTCATCACCTGGGGCAACGACACCTGCGCCTACTTCGTCGGTCGGGCCTTCGGCCGGCACAAGCTCTACCCGGCGGTGAGCCCGAACAAGACGTGGGAGGGTTTCGCCGGAGGCTTCCTAGGCTCGATTGGCGGACTCTTCATCACCCGGCTGTTCTTCCCCGTGCTCCGACCTCTGGATTGCGTCGTGCTCGGCGTGGCTGGCGGGTTCGTCGGACCACTCGGCGACCTCTGCGAATCCATGCTCAAGCGCGCCTACGGCGCCAAGGACTCTGGAGTCCTCATCCCCGGGCACGGAGGCATTCTGGACCGTGTTGACGCGCTGCTCTTCAACGCCCCGCTGGTGTACGTGTACGTGACGGTGTTCCGGAACGTGCTGCCCTAAGCCAAAGGTCGTCGTTGTCCGGCGCCGTCCCCGCGGCTACTGTGGGGGGACATGTTCCTGCAGAACCCAATCTATTTCATCGTCCTGCTCAGCGTGCTCATTTTCGTGCACGAGTTGGGGCACTTCCTCGCCGCCAAGGCGTTGAACGTCAAGGTGACGCGCTTCTCCATCGGCTTCGGTCCTCGCATTGTTGCCTTCACCAAGGGAGAAACCGAGTACCAGGTGGCCTGGGTTCCGCTCGGCGGCTACGTGAAGATGGCCGGGGACCTGGGCGACGAAGGCCCGGATGCGGACCAAGGGCGCGGCTTCCTGGCGCAGGCGCCGTGGAAGCGGGCACTCATCGTCGGCGCCGGTCCGACGGCCAGCCTGGCCTTTCCCTTGCTCCTGTACTTCGTCCTCTTCCTGGCCTTTCCGCAGGCCATCGACGTCACCACCCGCTACCCGCTGCGGACGTCCTCGCGGGTGATGCTCCTCGAGCCGGGAATGCCGGCAGCCGAAGCCGGCGTCCAGGTGGGGGACCTCATTACCTCCGTCGATGGAAACGAGGTGCAGACATTCGAGGACCTCCGGCGCTCCCTGGCAGCCAAGGGTGGCAAAGAGGTCACTCTTGGCCTGGACCGGGACGGACAGCCGCTCCAGCTGAAACTGGTCGCCGCCCGGAGCGAAGACGGCGATGCGGACAAGACGCGCGGCCGGCTCGGCGTCTCTCCCGAGCCGCGTGTGGCCCTGGTGGGCGTTCCTGCCGGAGGCGCCGCAGAGCGCGCTGGGCTGCGCACCTTCGACCGCATCCTGTCGGTGGATGGGCAGCCCGTTGAGGACTTGGTCTCGCTCGAGCGGCGGCTCTCCGCCGCAAAGAACGACCTGATGCGCATCGAGGCGCTGCGGCGCACCCCGGCGGGCCTTCCGGGCGTCGACGCCTTCGTCCCGGAGCGCGTTCACGCCGACGTCCAGAGACAGCCCGGCCAGGGGCTGGCCGTGCTCGGCGTCGAGTTGCCGGACCTCTACGTGGGCCAGGTGGCTCCCGGAAGCTCGGCCGAGGCAGCAGGTCTTCTGCCCGGTGACCGGTTGGTGAGCATCGACGGCCAGCCGCTGGTGTCCGTCCTCCGCCTGCAAAAAAAGTTGGAGTCCCTGCGCAAGACGCCCTTCCGCCTCGCTTGGCTGCACCAAGGGCAGGAGCACTCGGCGGAGGTGCAGCAACGCCCCGTCGACCCGAAAGACGCCTCCGGAGCCAAGGGGCTCGACCTTGGCCTTCGCGCGCCATTCGACGCGTCTTCCGATGAGCGGCTGACGTTCGACGTGGCCCGGCTCGGCCCGGGCGCGGCGCTCGTGGCCGCGGCCCGGAAGCTCGGCGACACCATCGCCAACGTGGCTGGAAACCTGGCCATGCTCGTCACCGGTCGGGTGCCCTTCTCCATGCTGGGCGGCCCCATCATGCTTTACGGCATCGCCTCGCAGAGCGCCCAGCTCGGTCTGGGCGTCTTCCTCTCCACCATGGCGCTCATCTCGGTCAATCTCGGGCTCCTCAACCTCTTGCCCATCCCGGTACTGGATGGGTTTGGCCTGCTCTCTGCCTTCTGGGAGTGGGTGCGCCGGCGGCCCATCCCGATGCGCGCGCGCGAAATTGCCAACATTGTTGGCCTGGCGGTGCTGGTGGTTCTGATGCTGTTTGTCTTCAAGAACGACATCGCCCGGCTGTTGATGTAGCGGCCTGCCTTTGCGAGGGCTGACCTGCATCGTGGTGCTCCTCGGCGGATGTGTCCACGCGGTCCATCCCGCCGAAGGGGAGGCGGCGAAAGACGACCGCTCCTACGGGGAGGGCGATGCCTCCTACTATGGCCCGGGCCTCTATGGCCGCCGCACCGCGAGCGGGGACGTGCTCCGGCCTGGCACCTTCACCGCCGCGCACCGGACGCTGCCCTTCGGCAGCTGTGTGCGGGTGACAGTCCTGGACTCGGGGCGCAGCGTCGAGGTGACCGTCAATGACCGCGGCCCCTATGCCACCGGGCGCATCCTCGACGTCTCGGAGACCGCGGC